>Ga0157372_10005317_pt1 | contig 13674 bp, 12 predicted proteins | sample C55metaG_FD_115307 | JGI IMG/M metagenome (GOLD analysis project Ga0157372, IMG submission 115307) | Corn rhizosphere microbial communities from Kellogg Biological Station, Michigan, USA - C5-5 metaG | ecosystem: Host-associated > Plants > Roots > Rhizosphere > Soil | place: USA: Michigan... | reverse complement strand
TCGCCTTGGATCTATGGATATGTATCCCAAAAGAGTCGTTTTGCGAATAGTGTCTGCGTTGGGGTCTTGGTTCTGATATTAGCTGGCGCCGGTTCATTCGCCTTGGACGAGACCAGAATCTGACTTTCACGATAACCCGCAGAAAGGGATCCTGAGGTCGATTCCTCGATTGACCGTATGCATGGTGCGTATTGTGCGCCGCAACCCCACCTTCTTTGGTTACCTCGGCGCCGGATTGATTCAAGTGGGGCGATATCCGCAGAGAACTATACAGACTCAGCTGTATGGACCGATCCCCTGATGCACGCTAGAATACTTTAGCCCGACGTGTTAGTGTTGGGGCGCGTCGGGTCGACTTTCACGTGGGATTGAATGCGGGCCGACAGGACGGCCATAGTAGTCGTACAACCGATGCTCGTTGTCCTCATTCACGGGGAATGTTTCATTGAACTCCGGTTTCTTCTCAAGGTCTTGCCACGTCAGGTTCATCCATGCGGCCTTGCCCGGCCATGAGATAGTCCGGATTGACGTCGGTGATGCGATAACTGACCGCTGGGGAGGCTGTCCCAACGCAACAATGGCATGATGCATCCCCCAGAGAGTATCCTCGATGATGAAATCCTCGAGGACGCCTACCTCTCCATCCACGGTGTAAATGCTATAACCGAGCACCTCCCGCATGCTTCTCAAGTGAGACCCCGGCGACTTCAGACCAGTTTGGCGCTGGCGCGAGATCGGCATGTCACTCGTGACCGGCGGACTGGTGAGAATCTGCTCACAGGTCAAATGGACCGGAAGTCGTTTCGTTGCCCAGTCAGGAACTCCTACAGCAAACGGAGTGATCAAAACCGCACGTTTTTCAGGTGTCGTCGCCGTGTCAACCACGAGATAGTCAACAATCCAGCTCTCATCGTCGAATAGAAAATCATGAACGCTCCCCACTTCGCCGTTCGTGGCGGCTATGTGGTAATCGAGCATGGTGTAAAGGCTGCGTAACATCTCCTTCATCTCCTTGGCAAGGAAATGTTCCCCCAAGGAGCTCCTCTATCTGTTTGACGTAGCGCGACGCCGTTTGTCTTCTCACCTGCAGACAGCATTTTCTCGATGCCGTGGAATACGCGTCTTGACTCCTAGAAGACTGACTCGAGTCGTCTCGCGTTTTTTCGGCAAGATGGTGTGGGGAGGCTACCTGTTCGCGTTTCTCATCGCACTCGACGCAAATCGGAACTGCGTTAATAAACAGAATGGTGTCTGCTCCGAAAGGACGCATTTTGGCATAACGCCGCCAGAATAGCTCGCGTACCCCAGGCATTCCATCTAGACAGTAGCCCATCACTCCAGCTCTGTTCGTCCTAAATGCCTGCGTGCTGCAAGATGCGGCTACCTTTGTGCTCTCCTGGAGTGCGTCGTGTAGTTTCTCATCGAATTCACCGAGATCTAGCTTTTGGATGAACTCTTTAAGGACCCTCTCGGTTCTCGGAAGACGCTTGGGTGTGCCGGATGACATAGCCCGAGCCCGACCTCTATTGATACAGTCAATCCTGTATTTGTGAGCGTCCCTACGGCTGTTGAATGCGGTTGTTCCAGCCAACGATGTTCGAAACATGACGACTATCCCACTGAATTGCCCTAAAGTGCCAGATAGCAGTGGATCTCGCCTTTCGCCGACTCATTCCCCACCAGCGATCCGGGCGTCTGGTCTTAGGGAGGGTGTCCGCGGCGTTCGCCTCGTAATCGCCTCATTCAAATCAAATGTGATACCGGCGCGCGCGCAGAGCGTTTTGAGGACAAAGTGTCGCCGAACGCCATATCCCGTCTAAAGTATCGGGATGTGCTGGCGCGAGTGAGCATGACTTGTCCACGGGGTGGCCTCCGGCGGACGAGATCAAGTGAAAGACAAAACCTCATGAATTGTGAAACATGGGACTCCATCGATGCATCTTTGAGTTGAACATGAATCATTCAGCTCTTGGCGCTCCGCTATGCCAGGCTGATCTGGCGCGGATTGATCGACTCATTACTGAGGTCGCGCAGTCTGACGACCCTCAGACTGAATTACTTGTGGAACATCTACAAAGCGCGCGAGTGTATCTTCTCGGGGCGATGCCGGATGAGTATCAATTCAGTCTGGTGGCTGCAAACGACGTCGCGGCTGGGTTGAGAAACACCAGTATGAGAGATGCCCTGACGCGGGAACTGGCAGTTCTCCGTGAGCATATCTTGGTCGCCGTCCCTCCTCATGGTGGGACTTCGACCGATTCTCTCGATACTCCCCAATCTGGAGAGCAATACAACAAAAGCGAATTGTACCGATTCTTTCACGGTGCGCCCACAACGCTAGGCGTGTTTTATCCGACTCACTATATTTTCGGATCCTTCCCTTCTCTTGAAGGTTCCAAGAATGCGGCCCACGCGTTGCGGGCGGCCGGTTACGGTAAGGTGGTCGCAACATCGGCGGCTGAGACCCTGCGGTTCATGAATGAAATTCGAGGCGACGTAGGGCTCTGGGGTGTCATGATGGCTAGTATTTCCCGCTTCATTGGAACCGAGGAAGCATTCGCGGATAAAGACGTGGCCGAAGCTAGGATAGGGGCGGGATTTCTTGCTGTTTATTGTCCGCGGCAAGAAGAGGCCGATCACATCCGCGATTTAGCTTTACCTTTTGATCCGTTAACAATGCAATTGTATCTGCCGGATGGTATCCAGACTCTGATCGCGGGGAAGTCTCCTGGTCCCCAAGGAAGGCATCCGGAACAAGAATAGAGTGCGATTATTCTATGACTGCGGGGTGGGTACTGTCACACCTCCGTCGAGACTTCCTCCTTCGTAGGCCTTCCGCCTACGGAAACGTGCATGACCTGCCACTCGCAGATTTGGGCGAATGCCGAGGTTCTCGAGCCGGTCCGGGCCAGCTTTCGCACGGGGAAGTCACTCGAATGGACGCGAGTCCACGACCTACCCGATTTCGCGGAAACTATCTCGGAAGTCTTTTGTCGTCCGCATGAAATCCGTCGGATTTATGGAGCGGGACGGATGCTAAGTTGAAGCCGGGATCCCGAAAGAGCTCAGAACATATTCTCATTCACGGCTCCTGGGTCAGTCTCTGAAAGAGCAGACGCCTCTGAGTCGAGATATAACTTTGCTTGTAAATGCATTTGTAACGCGGACGCCGGGGCAAAAGGACTAATTTCGGCTGCAAAGCACTGCTGAACTGCCAGCGCTTTGCGTGTTCCTGTCGCGATGCACAGGATTGCGCGAGCCTTCAAGATTTGTCGTACAGACATGGTGATTGCTTGACGTGGCACGTCCTCTAGGGAGTTGAACCATCGTTCATTCACCTGTTGTCGGCGGGATTGTTCAGCGAGATCGACAACTATGAATGGGTCCTCCGTAGAGAAATCCGCGGGAGGTTCGTTGAAAGCGAGATGGCCGTTCTCGCCGATTCCGGTAAACGCTACATCAATAGGCGCCGTGACGATAGCGGCGGCCGCCGTGGCGCGCGTTTGATCACGCGTACCGTCCAGGAGAAATGTTTGGGTGATCGCCGTAGGTTTGACGATGCGCTTTTGAATATATCGATTCATACTCGCGGGATGCTCCGGCGGAATGCCGAGATACTCATCAAGATGGAAAAGCACTACGCGCTCCCAAGGAATCTCAGGTTGTACCACCAGGAGGGCCAGGAACTCCTCCTGGGAAACGCCAGTGGCGGCGACAACGCGAGCCGTACCTCGCTGGGAAATTGCATGACGGATCAACGCGGCTGCGTCAAGGGCTGCGGCTAACGCAACTTCTGCAGGACTTTTTAGAATGAATCGGATCACGGTCAGTGGCTTGATTCCACGGCGCATCTCGAAGGCTGAGAGCCTCGACTCGCGTCCACGGCGGGACGACATGACGTCCGAGGACCAATGCTGTAATAATGACCCTTTGATGGGAGGTAAGTCATGAAATCAGTTTACGTTGTCCTTGGTATGGCTCTGGCTGTCGCCTGTTATGGGCAAGAGATTACAGGTTCCATCCTTGGGACGGTAACGGATCCATCCGGCGCGGGCGTGCCGGGAGCCAAGATCACGATCACCAACATCGATCGGAACTCGGTGATTCGAACCACGGTATCGGACAGCAATGGGAACTATGTTGGAGCCGGGCTGGACGTCGGCCGCTATTCGGTCTCGGTGGAAGCCAAGGGCTTCAAGAAGTCGACGCAGACTGACATTGCACTCAGCGTGAACGACAAGCTTACGGTCAACGCCAAGCTCGAGGTGGGGGACGTGCAGCAGGAGATTACGGTTGCGTCCGCGGGTCAGCAAGTGGCCCTTCAGTCGGCGGAGCAGAGCACCGTGGTGAACGGCACGCAGATCCGTGAGCTTGCGCTGATCACAAGGAACTACGAACAACTGGTAGGCATGATGCCGGGTGTCAGCTCGGCTTCCAGCGATCAGCTTTACGTGGGTGTGTCGCTGCCCTCCGGCGCGACGGCGACGGTTCCGTTTGCGATCAACGGGGCGCGCAACTCGATGAATGCGTGGCTTGTGGACGGCGCGGATAACGTCGACCGGGGGTCGAATCAAACGCTGTTGAACACTCCGAGCATCGACGTGATCGAGGAATTCAAGGTCCAGCGCAGCGGATATGCCGCGGAACTGGGACGCGCGGGCGGCGGTCAGATCAGCGTCATTACCAGATCTGGAACCAAGGATTTTCATGGTGACATCTATGAGTTCGTGCGCAACAGCGCCTTCGCGGCAAACAATTTCTTCGCCAATGCAACGCGCCAGAACCTGGGGTCGGACGGTAAGGCGAACGTCGCGCCGCTACGCTACAACAACTTCGGGTGGACTGTTGGCGGTCCGGTCATCATTCCCAAGATCTATAATTCCGCCAAACGCGACCGTCACCAGACCTTCTTCTTCTTTTCCCAGGAATTTCGCCGGGTGATCACGTATGCGACTGGCACCGCGATTCTTCCCACCGCGGACGAGATCAACGGTACGTTTCCCCACGCGATTTGCGTACAGTACACGGGAAGCACCTGCAATCAAACCTCGACGAACATTTCCAACATCGACCCGGTGGCGCGGCAATACATCAAGGACATCTTCTCCAAACTTCCTCTGGGAACAAGCTCGAACTCACTGACAACCCTTTTCCGCAACGTCTACAACTTCGAGCAGGAGCTGTACAAGTTCGATCACATTTTCAGTCCGAAGCTTCAGGTTTCAGTGCGTTACCTCCGCGACAGCATCCCGACGACCGAACCACAAGGACTTTTCACGGGTGCTCCGGTTCCCGGTGTGTCGATCACCAACACCAACGCGCCAGGCCATAACTGGACCGTCCGTGGGACCTCGATCTTCACGCCGACGTTTCTGAATGAGGTTGGTTATAACTATTCTTACGGAGCCCTGACCAGCGATCCGGTAGGCCTGATTAATTCGACTATCTCGACTGACATCAAGCCAACGCTGCCGTTTCCGGTGACTTTAAACCAGGTTCCGGGGCTTGTGTTTCTGAATGTTGGTACGTCGATTACGGGATTTGGCCAGTATCGGGATTACAATCGCAACCACAATCTGTTCGACAATGCGACGAAGACTCTAGGCAGCCACACGTTTAAGGCGGGTTTCACGTACAACCACTATCAGAAGACCGAAAACGCAGCGGGTGCGAACGCGGGAAGCTTCACCTTCAATCCGGCCAGCGTTCCCGCCGGCGCGACGGCGTATGAGCAGGCTTTCGCGAATTTCCTGTTGGGCAACGTGGCCTCCTTTAGCCAAGCATCCTTGGACGTCACCCCCGACATTCGCGCACAGCAATGGGAGCTGTACGCACAGGACGATTGGAGGATCAAGTCGAATCTGACAATCAACATCGGACTTCGTTATTCGATGTTCCGCCAGCCTATCGACGCCAATAACCAGCTGACGAATTTTAGTCCGGCCGCATTCAACAAGTCCAACGTTCCTCAGCTGACCTCGGGCGGCCTGTTGGCGACAATTCCCTCAATTTCGTATCTAAATGGCATCATCACCGGCGGACAGAACTCGCCCTACGGCGACAAAGTCTCTAATGAAAGCACCGGGAACGCCGCGCCTCGCTTCGGTTTCGCATGGGATCCCTTTAAGAATGGAAAAACGGCGATCCGCGGCGGCTATGGAATCTTCTACGATGCGACTCTGTATGGCACCTTCGAGCAGAATATTTTCGCTAACCCGCCCTTCGTGAATACGGTAACCATTCCCAACGTCTCGCTCGGCAATCCGGCCGGTGGTACGGCAACGGTAAATAATTCACCAAAGATTCTTCGGGGCACTCCCTTCGATTTCCAAACTCCCTACACGCAGCAGTGGAGCCTGGAAATCCAACGTGAGGTTATTAAGAATACTATCGTCAACGTGGGATACGTGGGCACCAAAGGCACCCACTTGCTGGGGATCGTGGACCTGAACTCGCTGCCTCCCGGTTTGGCTTACACATCCGGACTGCTGCCGGCTTCCACCAGCGTGACTTCCGCGAATACGCCTACTCTAAATGTGCTCCGCCCCTATCCCGGCTACAGCTCCATCAACCAGGTTGTACCGTGGTTCAACTCCAACTATCATTCTTTGCAAGTGAGTGCACAGACGCGCTTCCAGACCGATTCGCAATTCAATTTGTCATATACCTGGTCCAAGAACCTGACCGACAATCAGACCGACCGTTCCTCGGCTCCCCAGGATGTGTACAACTTCCACGATGGCGAATACGGTCCTGCGACTTTCGACCGCCGTCATGTCTTCAGCGCGAACGTCATCTACAGCTTGCCGTTCATGAAAACGCAGCACGGGTTAGCAGGAAAGGTGGTGGGAGGGTGGCAGGTCTCAGCGTTCGCCAACTACAGCACCGGACTTCCCTATACGGTGACTACCACCGGCGTCGATCCTGCGGCCCTCGGAATTCTGCCCGGCGCTGCGAGCGGCCGTCCCGATCTCACCTGCGACCCGTATGCGGGTGTGACCAGCACTAGGACATCGTGGTTCAATACCTCTTGCTTCCCGAACGTTGCCGCGGGCGTTCATCGACCCGGTAACGCGGGACGCGGCGTGTTGCGCGGCCCCGGCTATGAAAACTGGAACGTGGCGGCTTCCAAGAACTTTCTGTTTCGCGACCGCTTCCGCTTCCAGTTGCGCGGCGAAGCTTCCAACGTGCTGAATCACACCAATCCCAGCACCTTTGGATCTCTCACTAATACGAACAGTTTGTTCGGCACTATCACCGGATATCGCGATGCGCGAATTATTCAGCTAGCTGCGAAGTTGTACTTCTAAGTTCCGTTGGTCGCTTGTAGCGTGGCACTCATTTCCGCCTTTGAACACGGCGGGTCAACGCTTGGGGCACAATTCCCTTCGGGGTATGGCATCTGCGTCTGACATGTATGTCCGCTGCTTAGTCTTGCAGTAATAACCGTCACTCTCTGTGTGATTTGCCCTTGACGCCGTGACTGCCAACACCATTCCTGATCCGGCGTCGGCGTCGAGACTCGGCTAGAAGACGGGGTTTCTCAGTTCTCGCGGAGTACGGACTCTCTCCTTGTCCGCCTAGTACGGCATGAACCCGAGCGAGTAACTCCTCGGTGCCGATTGGCCGGACTATATAGTCATCCGCCCCTAGCTTCAGCATGTGGATTCTACCGGAGACCCAATCGCGTTCCGACATAACGATCAACGATGTGCGGCGCCAGTGGGCCTTGAATTGCTTTGTGGAAACCCAGAATCCCGTCTACGAACAGGTATTGGAGATGGACGCAAGCGGAGCGGCGGCGTTCGAAAAAGCGTTCTCGACAAGCGCATGAAAAAGCGCAGTGCTGGTATTCTTTTATTCCGGCGCGTCGCCTCAGGATTAGAAGTCCTACTGGTCCACCCTGGAGGTCCATATTGGGCAAAGAAAGACGCCGGAGCTTGGTCGATCCCAAAAGGCGAGTACTTGGACAGGGAGGACCCGCTCGCGGCCGCCAAGCGAGAATTTCTGGAAGAAATCGGTCTGGGCGTTGACGGGGACTTCATAGATCTGGGAGAAATAGAGCAAACAGCTGGAAAGATTGTTCGAGCCTGGGCGTTAGAGGGAGATCTCGATCCAACGCTGATACGAAGCAACACCTTTGCGATGGAATGGCCTCGGAGGTCCGGTTTGATGCGAGAGTTCCCTGAAGTAGATTCGGCAGGGTGGTTTTCACTAAGCATTGCTCACTACAAGTTGCTTAAGGGGCAAGTGGCTTTCCTTACCCGGCTAAACGACCGGTTGAGAAGTTTCACGTAACCTCACCTCGGCGGCTTTGCACTGCCTATTCGCAGAAAAACGGACCATACACCCTGGCTCACCAGGAGGTACGTCCAGCAAGCTTCCGGTTAATCCTCGGACACCGCGCCGTCATCCTATTCCAGTTCTTAATCTATGAAACACAATGCGGCGGATCGTATCGACGCTGTGGATGCACTAAGCAGCCCAAGATCGCATGGAACGAGGTCAGAGTTAATGGCACTGAATGATTTGATCGGAGTCTTAAACCAATATCGCGGGGCTTCGGCGTCCAACCCCCCCGCCACCGTAGAACGTGATTACTCTCAAGTTGCGTCCCAAGCCTCACAATCGGACCTGGCCGGTGGGCTGGCTAACGCTTTCCGTTCGGACGAAACTCCGCCGTTCGGGCAAATGCTCAGTTCGCTTTTTGGGAACTCGAACGGCCAGCAACGCGCTGGGATTTTGAATCAACTGCTTAGTGCCGTAGGACCCGGAGTGCTGACGTCGGGCGTATTGGGCAACCTCGCCGCACTGCTGCGCGGTGGAAACACTGTCACGCCCGAACAGGCGGAACAGATACCGCCGGAAACCGTAAAACAGCTAGCGGAGCACGCCGAAAAGCAGAACCCGTCCATAGTGGAGCAAGCCAGCAACTTTTATGCTCAGCATCCCACGCTAGTACAGGCTCTTGGCGCAGGCTCACTGGCGCTAATCATGTCACACCTGTCCAGGAAATAGGGAGTAGAAATGTCATTTCTTGCATGGATCGTTTTAGGACTCATTGCCGGTTTCATCGGCAGTAAGATCGTCAATCATCAAGGCGAAGGAATCTTTTTAGACATCATTTTAGGAATCATCGGAGCGGTAGTAGGCGGCTGGTTGTTCAGCGCATTTGGCGCGAGTCCGGTGACGGGCGTGAATCTCTATAGTCTACTTGTGGCAGTCATCGGATCGGTAGTTGTATTGGTCATTTGGCATGCCTTACGGAGGAAATCTTCATGAGACGACTGTCGTTACATACGATCGCCGTGGCATGAACCAGCGAGCCGGCTGGCGTTTTTGGCATTTTTCAGAAGCGCTTTTCCTCTACGCTAATTCCACACTTTTCGAGTACGACGCCTGCTTTTACCAATTCAGAAGTCGGTCCTCTGTTGGGCGGACTTAGCGGCACTATGCCTTTCGCCTCCCCTGGGAACCTATGTAGTTAACTCAGATTGCACTATTACGGTCGCCCTAACGGACACGTTTGGCAACACGACCTCGTGAATGCTTCAGGGAATCGTACTGAGTAATGGCGCCGAAATCGATCTGGGTGTCCTCTCCAACTCCTCCACATCCAGCGGGACCATCAGCGCCACGGGCAACACAACTGGCACGACCACCCCGGGGACGACTGCGACAGCGCTGGCTGGGTCGCGCCCTGCGATGATAGGAACTGGCACGGGTACCGGAACGACGGAACCGGAACTACCGGAACTGACACAGGCACAGGAGGGTATAAGCGGAAATTCTGGTTACACCCTTGAGCGGATCCATAACTATCGAACGTGCCGTGATGGAATGGAGGAGCATGATTAGCGCAAATGTCATAAAGGGGGTCCACCAACTACTTGATGAGCGAGGCATCCGCCCGCGGCCGAACGAAGCCTTTGGCGATGTAGTCGCAAGAGCCCCTGGAATATCACGCCCCCAGAGTGAGATTCTTTTGGAGTCCCTCCACGACGGGGCCCCGGTCGATAAGGCGGCGGTGTGCTGACGTTGGTGGGCGATTGGTCAGTGCGGACCGATGGCAGAAGAAGAACTTGAAGCGCTTGCGCCTGAAGGCCTCTGACAAACGGAGTCGAAGCTCTTCGGGTTCTTCACGGGTCCAAAACGTTCTTCGCCTCCTTCGTCGCCAGGGAATCGAATAACGCAGAAGGCCGTTCCTCCTCCTGCACCCCCTCCGACTCCGCCGTCTGGCAGAGGATCAGGTATCATGCCCCTAACCCCACAAGTTCTACTTCCCAAACGCGTTCGAAACTATCGGGGAAGACAAACCAACGCGCCTAAATGTTCGGGCGGGAAATAGTTAGGAGAAAAGCCGACTCGCCGACAGATTCCACCGCATGTCTGATCGAGGGACCCAGCGTCAGCAATTGCCCGGCGCGAAGCGAATGTTCTTGATCCTGTGCACGAAAACGGATCTCACCCCGCAAGACGTGTACCGTGATCGGTCCATCGGCCTGATGTTCGTTGATCGTGGCGCCTTGCTCCATGGTGAATAGTACGAGCCGCAATCCGTCTTTGTTGACCAACGTCTTCGCCTGCTTGGCGGATGGCCATGGTTTTCGGGATTCTGAACCGCGTATTTCAGTGTCTAAATCAATTCGGACAGAGTCTTCGGTCATGTATTTTCCTCCGTTCGTTCTGGACCTGCCGCATCTAGTGCCCACAGCGAAATCAGCGCTAGCACCATCAGATTGGGCAGCAGTAGCGGCGCGAACGGGGGCGCTCCATCGATGAAGGTTCGCAGCATATCGGTTGAAGGACCCTTAAGATTAGCCGCTAAGTGAAATGCGAATCCGAGCACACCTACGAACGCCTGCGATAAAACAACGAAAGCGCACACTACCAAGTAGCGACGATTTACGGGAGTAAAAAAAGGAATGGTTAAAAACCCGACTGCAAAGGCGCTGCTGATTACGGGCAGCCATTCCGTGGCGTAAAAGAAGCCGTTGATCGCATGGTCCGTCAAGCTCAAAACGAAATTCCCCGCAAATCCACCCAACGCCAACAGCAAAACCCACTGTGCCCATTCCTTCGACTGAGACGGAATCATGCGATTGAGGATAAGAAGCAGTCCGAGGCCCGCATAGGCCAGGGGCGCGGCAAACGGAGCTGCATAGGTGAGACTCTTTAGCGTGCGTTCCAGGAAAAACGCGCTTTGCAGGTGAAACAAAACACCCGACAGGCCCGTGGCAAGGGCTCCCCATCCAACGATATGGCCCATCAGAATCCATTGCAGCGCCTTCCCCTGGTAGCGTGCTAGAAGTGCCGCCGTCAGAAAAAGCGGCGCGCCAATCGAGAAATAGAGAGGAATGTACTCCGCCCAGTGCCGGAACGCGTTGCCGGAGTGAGCCATGTAAATATCCAGCACCAGAAACGCAAAATTCGAAATCACGAAGGCTTCTACCCAAAGAAGGTAATCGCCCCGCCATGCCAGTTTTCCCTGCTCCATGTTCAGCGCTTTCGACGGAGATCGTCAGCCATGGCCCCGAGTTGTACCGTTTTCTGCAACATCGGGTAATTGCCGTGCCACTGCACGAAGTCAGCTCCGCCCATGTATGCGCCGTGTTTGGCGGTGCGATCGTAATGCCAAAGATCGAACATGACGAAATCGATTGGATTTCCAAAGGGCTTGCTATTGAGCACGCCGTCCTTGCGCAAGTTGTCGACAATCGACTGGGCCACTCTCACGCGATCATTCGTGAGATCGACGACCTTCTCCGCCTGTGAATATACTCGCTCGATTGTGCCGCGTGCATGACACTGGCTACATATTTCCTGCATATTGGCTTTGCCCGCTGCGGCGTTCGGGCGCTCGTTCGTGATCGGATCAGCAAGATACTGCGACAGTCGATCTGAAGGGTTATGCGTTGTCTTTCGTCCGTTCAAGCCGCTCATGTGGCAGGTGGCGCAGGTCGGCACAAACATGTCACGCGTTGTGAGGCTACCAGCGGGCGCGTCGAGGTTAAGCGAGCGTTCCTGTGCGGCGAAGATCACTCCATGTTTAGATTCCTGGTAGATCTCAAGTTGTGAATGATCTGGTCCCATGTGGCACTGTCCACACGTTGTGGGCAGGCGCGCAATAGCTACCGAACTGGTGTGCCTGGTGTGGCATGCAGTGCAGTTGCCGATCGTGCCGTCCTCATTGGGACGTCCAACCGAATGGCACTGTTCGCAGCCACTCTTGATGGCATCCGGTCCTTCGAGCGAAACGAATGGGTGCGGAGGCCGTTTCGCGCGACCGGGCTGATACTGTTCTGCGAAAGAGACCTGCTCTGCACTCAAGCCTTTCTCACCATAGATAGCCGCCCACGATACGGCGGCATGACCGCTTCGCAAAAACTCCTGATAGATCCCTTCGTGACAACTGCGGCAATTGCCCGCAGTCAACTTCGCCGAAAGAGTAAACCCGTGATGTTCCTTTGTTCGCTGATTAGCCGCAGGCTGGTGGCAGTCGAGACATGTGAGGCCACGCCGCGCATGGGCACTCAGCTCAAACTCATGCACCACGGAGTATTGCAGTTGGGAGTGGCATTCCGCACATTTCCCAGAAGCGCGTGTGAACGCCGCACCCTTCCCGCCGACATCGGAGACAGGCCGCCTGCTGTTGATGAGGAATGCACTCACGACGAGCGCGAAGCCGATTACGGTCGCAATGAACACAGCGCGAAACTGCACGACCTATCGTCGCAGGTTTAGAACGACAGCATAGGGCCAAATTGTAGGTGGTTTTGGGTGGATGCCACTTTCTTCAAGGAGAGATCCAATTCACGCGATCTGTCGTGACGTCTCAAAGGTGGCAGGCAGTTTCGTATATAAATCGAAGCTGTTCCAATTCATTTTGGAGAGCCCGAGGATCTCCTCGCCAATCATAGTCAGGTCCGAGCGCCCCGAGTGACGTCGGATAACAAGTGGAGCTGGAATCCGCCGCTTCCCTGGATAATACTTTCGCCGCGGATTCCCAGAAAAGTTGTCGGATTGTCTCTCCGACTCGCCGAGCGTCGTCGAACCACATGAAGGCATTCTTTCTTCGGATCACGGAATTCTCGGTCTTGCTCAGTCGGAACTGAAGCCCTTGCCCCTGAAAATTGTAGAGATGGCTGCACCCGAGAATGACCTGGTTGCCTTTCGCCGCCTTGCGGTCAAGGCTCATACCAAGTCCAACAAACGCGGAGTCCTGATCAAGTGAAGAGAGAACCCATGGTGTTCGCATGCTCTTTACGTAGAGAGCCAAGGGGGAGAGCCACTACCAATGCGGCAAGCGAAGATAGGACCCAGGTTTGTCCGGCGGAACCGATGCGTCTTCCCATCCCTCGTGATTCTCGGGCATGCCCGGGACCTTGGCTGTCGCTCCCAGGCCCTCTTCCCGCAGATGCCATACCAGTTCCTCTTGCGCGGGATCGTCGAAGAGTTTCATTGCCGGAGCATGCTCTCCCTTTTTAAGTTCCGCCATGCGTTTGTGGGCGTTGGCGTCAGATTCAGCTTTGTCCTTGCCGCCGAACTCGATCAAAAGCCAGGCATGTCCTTCCGGCATGAAGTCCATGTTTGGCATAGGCAGGCCCTTCTTTTTCATGTAGCCGAGGATAGTATCGTCGAGGGCTTCCAATGCGATCGGGCCAAGCTTGGCGG
>Ga0157372_10005312_pt1 | contig 13680 bp, 15 predicted proteins | sample C55metaG_FD_115307 | JGI IMG/M metagenome (GOLD analysis project Ga0157372, IMG submission 115307) | Corn rhizosphere microbial communities from Kellogg Biological Station, Michigan, USA - C5-5 metaG | ecosystem: Host-associated > Plants > Roots > Rhizosphere > Soil | place: USA: Michigan... | reverse complement strand
CGTTTGTTGGGTGGGAGTTTTTTCTGTTTTCATATTTTTTTCGGGTTACTAACCCAATAAAGGAAATAAAAGATGTTATAATTTTTGATTGTTAAAGGGCGTTCAACAATTCCCCCTTTAGGGGGCTAGGGGGCTTATCCTCCCTGCGTTGCCTTTATCAGCATCACATTATCATTTGCCGAAAGCTTTCGATTTGGCCAGGTAGTTCTTGAAATGATTTCCTGATTGATTGCTACAGCGATACCTTTTTCGGTGCCGGGCATAAGGAAGGATAATAATTCTTCAACAGAATAATTATCAGGGATAGTTTGTTGTTGTTGATTTACTGTAATTTCCATTCCTGTTTTTATTGGGGCGCTCAGGAATGTCCTGTAGAAAACAGGTCATAGCACAGGCTCGGTGAAAGCCTTCACTTTTCCCTTCGGCAGTACTAACTGCATCAGGTTCAAAGGGTATAATCTCAGTCTTTTTCAGACACCCCTAAAGCACACTACAAACATAGAGAAAACTTTTACGCAATTCCAAATCTTATTTTTCAACTTTTACTTAAGATTAAGTTTTAAAGGAATAGGTGTTATCTCTACACGTAAAATTCTACAAAGTGTGGTATTTTTCCATAACCTAATCAAGCCGTTTTTCTAAAAACATGTATTGTTTACCTATAAAATATTCTTAAAAGGATTAAAATTTAACTCTGGCATCGTTTTATATTACTCCTGTCCAGTGTTTTATAGAGTATAAATTAAAGTGTTTAAAGTATTTCCCTACTACAGGGAAATAAAGTGTAAATGATCTATGAGAAAATTCTGTTTCACGGCATTGCTATATGCCGCTGTATGCTTCAGCTCTTGCGAAAAAGATGTAATTGAAGAAACTTTTCCTGAAGGAAAATTAAGTATAAAAGATAAACTTAGTGCTTCCACTTCTACCTCAGGAACTAATGGATTAGCTGCTATTGGAATGGTTGGAGATGCAAAAACTGATAACAGAAAGAACCTTCAAAACCTTGTAAATGAAGCTGCTTCAAAAAAGATTACGCTTATTCTTCCCGCAGGAAAATTCCTTATCTCTGATGAAATTGTTTTACCGGAAAACGCGAGTATATCCGGACAGGGCCCTCAAACAGAAATTATTCTTTCTCAAAATTCTAATGCCGGAAGGAACGTGTTCAGGATACCTACGAGGGTGAATAATGTAAGCTTAGCCAGTTTGAAACTAGACGCTAACCAATCTGTAAACAAAGGCGGAAAATTATCTTCTTTTTATGTTACAGATAATACAACTAATATTTATGCAGAGAACGTAACCTTCGCCGGTGGAAGAGACAATGGTTCTGTTCAGGTTAAAGGCCTAAATGATTATCCTGTTAAAGATATTAAGTTTGTAAAATGCGTGTTCCTGGAAGCTGGACGTACCCTTTTGGAACTTAGAGGTACCAGAAACGCTGTAATCTCAAATTGTAGGTTTCAGAACTGGGGCTCGCAATTATCAGAAAGTCCGGCTTTACAACTACAAAGTCAGGATAATACCGAAACAACTATCACTAATAATGTATTTAGCAATAGTATGGGAACTCAGTATGCTATTGAATCAACCGCATCAACCACAAAAAATACTAAAATTGAATACAATATTTTTAATGATGCGAAACACATAGGCGGTAATGGCATTGGCGGAACTTTTTATCTTACCTCTATCATAAACAATAAATTTGGAGGAGGGAAAGGAAAGCAGTTTGCAGGATTGAATGTTAAAGGCGATAAAAACGTAATTGAGCCTAATTCTTTTTCTGAAAATGTTTATTCGGAAGGAGCTGTAAGTACCACTCCGGTTGAAACTCCGTCAACTACAAGTCCGGTTATTTCTACACCTGAACCGCTTCCATCTACACCTGCACCTTCGGGATCACCAAATGCAACGGGATTGAAAGCTGATGGTGTTAGTGATAATAAGACTCAGTTACAAAATCTTATTAATACTTATGCATCAAGAAATCAAACTCTTGTGTTGCCGGCAGGAAAGTTTGCTATCTCCAATGAAATCATTTTACCGTCTAATCTTTCATTAGAAGGAGCGGGTGATGCTACTGAAATTATTCTCACTCCAGGAAGTGGTTCTAATCGTAAAGTATTCAGAATACCTACAAGGATGAGTAACATTAAATTGAAGAACTTAAAGCTTAATGCTAACTTCTCAGCTAATACTGGTGCAAATCTGGCTGCGTTTTATGTTACTGATAATACTAAGGATGTTTCCTGCGAAAATGTTACTTTTTCAGGCGGGCGAGATGGCGGAGTTGTACAGGCTAAAGGTTTAAATGCTTATCCAATTGTAAATTTAAGGTTGATTAATTGCCGTTTTACTGATGGTGGTCGTACTTCTTTAGAAATAAGAGGAACAAAGGATGCCGTAGTAGCCAACTGTTATTTTACTCGTTGGGGCTTGGTAACGGCTGCTTCTCCATCATTACAGCTACAAAGTCAGGATAATATTAACATCCTGATAAGTGGTAATACTTTTGACAATACACACGGGAAACAGTTTGGGATTGAAAGTGCCGCTGCTTACGTAGTTAATTCAAAGATCACCGGAAACAAATTAAACGATCCGCAGGGCTTAGGTGGTAATGGAATTTCAGGTTATTACCGTGGTACAACGTTCAGTGGAAACATTATGAATGGAGGAAGTGGTAATCACAGAAGTGGATACGAGGTTTTCGGTTCAAACAATACCATTACCGGAAATACCATAAATGCTGGCTGTATAGCAATTTCTCCGGGTTTTACCGAAGATGGAACAGGAGTGCTTATAAGCAACAATGTAGTGAAAACGAAAAATCCTAATGTTGGTGGAATCCAGTTAGGAGGCGGAAAATACAATTTAAATAAAATTACAATTCAAGGTAATACAATCGATACCAGAGCATCTTCGGGAAACTCTTCGGCTATAGTTTTAGGGACATATAACGCGACCCGTGCTGTTTCTGATATAACTGTTGAAGGTAATACTATTTATACAAATGCTCATTGTATCCGTATACAAGCGCTTGCAGGAAGTAAGAATGTGTATGTATACCGAAATTATTTTAAAGTTGGATATACCTGGCTTGGAGTTATAACCAACACTGTAAGCAATATAGTTGCTGAAGGAAACGTAAATGAATTAAGTAATAAATCTGCTTCTTACAGCTCGAGATAGAAATTTAACAATCAAAATAAAAGAGGCTGAGGATGTCCCGTAGGAGATGTCTTCAGCCTCTTTTTTATTAACATTGGTTGTATTATCCTCAAAATAATTAATCTTTACAGGATGAATGCTCAATCGCTGCAAGAACTGGTAACAATGAGAATGCCTTACGGAAAATACAAGGGAGTGATTTTGTGTAATCTGCCAGAGCCTTATTTGGTTTGGTATCATTCAAAAGGATTTCCGGAAGGAAAACTTGGAATGTTATTGCATACCATGTACGAAATAAAACTTAACGGACTTGAATATCTGTTAGCCCCGTTAAAACAAGCTCATAAGTAAGTATTTTAACTCTTCTTTTTGCCAGAGTTTGCAGGTTTTTGAACTGGTGAGGCCGGTTTAGCAGGTGTAACGGGCTTTGCTGGTTCTAGTTTTTCTACAGCCTCTTTAATTTTACTTTGCATTTCAGGCATGTATTTTTGCATCATAAGGGTCATGATTTCTTTCTGAATTTCCGGCAGAACTTTAAGCATCTTTTGCCCTGCAGGTGTTTTGTAAAATGCTGTAAAATCATTGATCTCCTGTTCTGTAAAGTATTTATCATAGATATCAACCATATCGGTATCCATCATTTTTTTCATTATGTCCTTGCCTGCGTCCATAGCTATTTTAAATACTTTCTCTGATTTTGCCAGGGCGTTCGCATCTTTAACCTGAGAATTCATTTGCTGCGTGATTGCAGGAATAATAGAATTAAAAGTTTTATCCATCAATGAATCTACCTGCATTAAATGAAATAATTCTTTAATTGATTCTCTTTTGCTTTGAGCAAAGCTGTTAGAAAAGGAAATTGCGATAAAAGCGATTGCTAAAATTGATTTTTTAAACATGATGAGGTTTTAATTTTTCCAAATCTAACGATAGGCTGTTAAATTCAAACTATTTGAGGAAGATTAAAAATAGTTAACAGTTAATGCATTTTCTCAATTGTTACTTTTTCTATACTTTCGGGCATGCAGTCTATTAAAAACAATGAAAAAGTTATTCGTTCCTGGGCTATGTTCGACTGGGCGAATTCTGCTTATAACCTTGTAATTACCTCTACCATTTTTCCTGCTTATTATACTATTATCACAACCACGAAGCAGAATGGCGACAAGGTATCCTTCTTTGGATTTAAGTTTGTAAATACAGCTTTATCTAATTATTCTTTAGCGGTGGCCTATCTTATTATGGCTGCTTTATTGCCACTTCTTTCTTCAACTGCAGATTACAGAGGGAATAAAAAGTCGTTTATGAAAGTGTTTACTTACATAGGCGGAATAGCTTGTATGGGATTGTTCTTTTTTCAGAAGAATGCACAAGGTAGCTTTGATCCCGGGAGATTAGAATTGGGAGTGATCTGCGCTGCAATTGCTGCAATGGGATATATTGGCGGAGTTATGTTCAGCAATTCGTATTTACCCGAAATTGCAAGTGTTGATCAGCAGGATCGAGTGAGCGCAAAAGGATTCGCCTATGGATATATAGGAAGTGTTATCTTACAGATCCTGTGCTTTATAGTAGTATTGAAACCAGATCTTTTTGGAATTACAGATGGTTATTTACCTTCACAAATCTCGTTTGTTATGGTAGGATTATGGTGGGTAGGTTTCGCCCAGATTCCATTTAATGTTTTACCGAAAGGAAATCCTAATTACGATAAATCTTCAACTCGATCTGCTAAAAGTGGTTACCAGGAGTTGCAGAAGGTTTGGAATCAGCTTAAGCAGATTGAGATACTGAAAAAGTTTCTTTACGCCTTCTTCTTTTATTCAATAGGTGTGCAAACCATTATGCTGGTTGCGGCAAGCTTTGGCGAAAAAGTATTGCATCTCGGGACTTCCAAACTAATAGCAACTATATTAATAATACAATTAGTAGCTATTCTGGGAGCTTATGTAATGTCTTTATTATCCAGGAAAATGGGCAATATCAGAGTATTAATGTTTGTGGTTTTTATTTGGATTGGGGTATGTATTGCCGCTTACTTCATTGCTAACGAATATCAATTTTATGGTCTTGCAGCTGTTGTGGGATTAATTATGGGAGGTATTCAGTCATTGTCACGTTCTACGTATTCTAAGTTTTTACCGGAAAATACAACTGATACCGCTTCCTTTTTCAGCTTTTATGATGTAACAGAAAAGGTAGCGATTGTAATAGGTTTGGCAACTTTTGCGTTTGTAGAAGAGCAATCAAACAATATCCGGAATTCTGCTTTAGGGTTAAGTGTATTTTTCCTCATAGGTTTTATTCTGCTGTATGTTTTGCTGAAAACTAAATCAAAAGAATTGAAATAAGATTATGGGGTTTTAGCTTATGCTTATACCTTTGGAACTTGTATGACAGTTGAATTATTCGTCCCTTGTTTTGTTGATCAGATATATCCTGAAACTGCTTTTAACACCATAAAAATCCTTGAGAAAGCAGGATGTAAGGTGAAATACAATGCACAACAAACCTGTTGCGGACAGCCTGCTTTTAATGCTGGTTTTTGGGATGAGGCAAAAAGTGTGGGAAATAAATTTCTGGAAGACTTTTCTGAAACCAATTACATTGTAGCGCCTTCAGCTTCATGTACCGGAATGGTGAAAAATTATTATAACGATTTATTCACCAATACAGCTGTTCATAATAAATGCCGTAACATTCAAAGTAATATTTATGAGCTTTCTGACTTTCTGGTAAATGTTTTAAAAAAGGATTATTTCGGAGCCGAACTTGAAGGCAGGGCAGTTTACCACGATTCTTGTTCTGGTCTTCGCGAATGCAAAATTAAAGAGGAGCCAAGGCAGCTGCTTTCAAAAGTTCACGGGCTGGATTTAGTAGAGATGAAAGACACTGATACCTGTTGCGGATTCGGTGGAACATTTGCTGTAAAGTTTAGCGCCATTTCCAGCGCTATGGCTCAACAAAAAGTAGATAATGCTTTAGCAATGGATGCTGAATATATCATTTCTACAGATGCATCCTGTTTACTTCACCTTCAGGGGTATATTGATAAAAATAATATTCCGATAAAAACGCTTCATATTGCTGATGTTTTGGCAATGGGCTGGGGGAATGTGTAGGTATATACTTGATTATAAAAACATTAAAACAACTTTCTGTTTTGTGAATTTATGAAGTATCTTTGTTTTACTGTAATTTAAATATATGGCACGTCCAATTCAGGAAACTCCAATATTAAAAGGGCAAGATGCTGAAAAATTTTATCAAGTACTTAAAATGAACGAAGATAAAAAAGTAAGTACTGCCAAAGTTGCTCAAATGAAGCAGAATTATGATAAGATTAAAGCTATTTCTAAGTTTTAATGTTTATTGACGAATTAAGTCACATTCGACTTACTAAAGGTTATAATATTAAGCCATTCAATTGTGATGATGACGATTTGAATGGCTTTTTATTTGAAGATGCGAAACCCGCTTTAAACGAACTATTAGCAGTTACTTATTTATTTGAAAATAATGATAGAACAGTTGCTTTTTATTGTTTAAGCAACGATAAAATTTCTGCAGATGATGCGCGTGGTAGAACAGTTTTTTCTGATTGGAGATTAGGTAAGTTTCAGGATACTCAATTTGAAAATTTACATAGTTTTCCAGCTGTAAAAATTGGACGTTTAGGTGTAGATAAAGATTATCAAGGAAAGGGAATAGGAAATCAAATATTGGATTACCTTAAAATTCGTTTTAGTTACAATAATACCACTGGTTGCAGATTTATAACTGTTGATGCCTATGCTAAAGCTCTAGGTTTTTATGAAAAAAATGATTTTATCTATTTAACCAATAAGGACGTTGATAAGGCTACACGGCTTATGTATTTTGATTTATCTCTGCTTTCAGATATATAACTTGGTAAATATTTTATGAGTCAAACCAAATCTGTTCGCGTATTTGCCGGAGAATTATGGCAGGCAACAATGATTAAGAACCTGCTTGACGAAAACGAGATTCCTGCTTTTCTTGAAAATGAGTTGATGGGAACTATTGCTCCATGGCGAGTTTCAGCCGGAGGAATGGCACCGGTAGTTGTGATTGTGGAAGATGTCAACGAAGAAAGAGCTTTGAAACTTATAGAAGAGTTTAATCAAGCTGATTGGGAGACGGAAGATTCCACCGAGGAAGATTAGAACGTCGCTATATTATAAAAAAAACAACCTTTAATCCTCATTTCTCTTTAATAAGGCAAATCAAAGGCTATTTGAGTTTTAATTAATTCGCTCTGAATTTTTGGCAACCTTTGACTGCAGATCTCTCAATTTCTAATTAGCGGCTTGACAAGCAGGAGTTGCTTTTCGGGAAGAGTGATTAAAAAAGCAATTACCTGTTATCTTTTGCCACTGCTTTTCGTATTGCAGATATTAAGTTAAGTGTGAAAATATGAGATCGTATTATAAAATTTCCCTGTTATTTCTTTTCATTATCACGGCATCATTTTCCTGCAAGAAGGAAAGTATAGCGTCAGAGGAAATAGATAGGATGAGGGAAAATCGCTGGAAATGGATTAAGAGTGCGGTATTTGATTATGAGGTTGATGAGAGTTTGAATTGCTTTTGTATGATCTCAGGAAAACATCATCTGGTTATAGTTGATGAGCAATTGGTTTCAGCAACAAACAATCAGGGACAGGCTGTAACAAATCCGGGTCAATATTTTAAAACTGTTGATCAGCTTTTTAAATATATTGAAGAATCCCTCAGTCGTAATCCTGATAAGGTAACTATTACTTACGATAATACTTATGGTTATCCAACATCTGTTTATTTCGATTTCGATGAAAAGATAGCGGATGAAGAGATGGGATTCGAGTTGTCAAATTTCCAAAAAAAGTAAAGATTATTAAGATGGATTAAAGGTATTGAAGACTTAACCTTCTTTCTGTTTACAAAAATCCCAATTCCAGCTTAGCTTCTTCACTCATCATTTCTCTGTCCCATGGTGGATCAAAGCTGATTTCAACCCTTGCTTCATTTACTCCCGGTATTTCTGAAACCTTAGCCTGAACGTCTCTTAATATCTGATCAGCAGCCGGACAAGCAGGAGCGGTTAAAGTCATTATGATTTTTACTATTCCGGGAGTATCTGTGTAAAGTTCATAAACCAAACCCAATTCATAGATATCAACAGGAATTTCCGGATCATAAACCTGTTTTAACTGATCAATTACCTGATCTTTTATTCCTAATTTATCGCTTATAATCATTGTTGTACTTTGTTAGCTGAAGACAGGGCTATAGCGTATAATTTAATCTGTTTCACCATCGCTAGTAATCCGTTAGAGCGGGTAGGAGATAAGTGCTCTTTTAATCCGATCTTATCTATAAAATACAGATCAGCATCCTTAATTTCCTGAGGAGTAAAACCTGATAAAACCCTTACAATTAATCCCACCAGACCTTTTGAAATTATCGCATCACTATCGGCCTGAAAATATAGTTTACCCTCTTTAAATTCAGGATATAACCAAACTTTGGATTGGCAGCCTTTTATAATGTATTTATCCTGTTTAAACGCAGGATCCATTTCTGGTAATTCCTTAGCTTCTTCGATGATGTGTTCGTACTTATCCATCCAGTCGCTCAGGAATTCAAATTCTTCTATTAGTTCGTCTTGTTTCTCGTTAATCGTCATATTGTTTTCTTGCAAAGAGGATATTAGGTTCTCGCAAAGGCGCGGAGGCGCAAAGTTAAATTTGTGATTCTTTGCGACTTAGCGTCTCTGCGAGATTTTCTTACACCAGCATATTTATCGCTCTTTTTAATCCTGTTACGAACGTATCAATCTCACTTGTTGTGTTATAAAGTGCAAAAGAAGCTCTCACCGTTCCCGGGATACAAAAGAAATCCATAATGGGTTGGGTGCAATGGTGGCCGGTTCGTACGGCAATTCCCATTTTATCCAGCAATACTCCAATATCATAAGGATGTGCTCCCTGAACACTTAAGGACAAGGAACCTGTTTTAGCTTTAGCTTTTCCTATGATGTTTAAACCTGGGATTTCCTGAACTGCAGCTGTAGCATACTCCATTAATCCCTGTTCAAATGCAGCGATTTCGTTAATGCCAATTTCCTTTATAAAATCGATAGCTGCTTTTAATGTTATAGCCCCTTCAATATGCGGAGTGCCTGCTTCAAACTTAAAGGGAAGCTCATTGTATTCAGTTTTTACGAAGGTTACTGTTTTAATCATATCGCCTCCGCCCTGGTAAGGAGGCAGCTTTTCAAGCCATTCTTCCTTTCCATACAGAATACCGATTCCGGTAGGTCCATACATTTTATGTCCTGAAAATGCAAGAAAGTCACAATTTAGTTCCTGAACGTTAATTGCAAGGTGTTGAACGGCTTGAGCGGCATCAATTAAAACAACACTTCCATTTTGATGAGCTAGTTCTGTAATTTCCTTTACGGGATTTATGGTTCCTAAAGTGTTAGAAACATAACTTACAGCTACTATTTTAACAGTGTCATCCAGCAAGGCTTTGTATTCATCTATTAAAAGTTCTCCATCTTCATTCATTGGGATAACCTTTAACCGGGCGCCTGTTTTGTCGCATAACATTTGCCAGGGAACAATATTGGAGTGATGCTCAAAGGAGGATATGATGATCGAATCTTTTTCGCTGATCCCATACCTGCTAAAGCAATCTGCAACCAGATTTATACCTTCTGTTGTGCCTCTGGTAAAAATGATCTCTCTGGAATTCCTGGCATTAATAAATTCAGCAACGCTATTTCTGCTTACTTCATAAGCATCAGTTGCTTTTTGACTTAAATAATGAACTCCACGATGAATATTGCTATTAATTGTTGTATAGTATTCCTGAATTGCATTAATCACCTTCCATGGCTTCTGAGTAGTGGCTGCGTTATCAAGATAAACAAGAGGCTTGCCATAAACCATTTGGTTCAGGGAAGGAAATTGATCTCTTACCGGAGAGCCATTGTATGTTAAATATTCCTGTATGTTTTCTGTTTTTATTTCCATGTTTCCTCTGATTCGGGGTAGGCTGTAATGAGTTTCTCCGTATCCAACTTGTTTTGCAGCAGTAACGAAACGTAATCCCGGAAGGCAGGAACATTTATTTTAGAATGCACCTCTTCAATAAATGCCTGTATCAGCATCCTTTTTGCCGCTTCTTCTCCAATTCCCCGTGTTCGTAAATAAAACAAGGCATCTTCATCAAATTGACCAACTGTAGAACCATGAGAGCATTTAACGTCATCCGCAAAAATTTCTAATTGCGGTTTGCTGTTTATGGAAGCCTGATCGCTTAGCAGAATATTGTTGTTCTTCTGGAAAGCATTCGTTTTCTGAGCGTCCTCCCGAACAAAGATCTTTCCGTTAAAAACTCCATGAGAATGATCCATCATAATTCCCTTGTAAAGCTCCATGCTGTTACAATTCGGCTTTTGATGATCAACTATAGTATGATTGTCGACATGTTGTTGAGCTGTAAGGATGTACGATCCAAGCAGGTTTGTTTCTGTTCCTGAATCCTTCAAGCGACAATTTAAGTCGTTCCTTATAAAAGACGCGTTTCCAAGAGACAGGTTACTGTTATTGAAGATGCTGTTTCTATGTTGCTCAACTTCGCGGTGATGAATCAGATGGAAATTCTCGCTTGCGGCATTCGCCAGATGAGTATGTAAAACAGATGAACTCGCTATTGAAAATTCACTTACATAACTCAGAAATACTGGATATTGTCCTTCGCTATGAAACGTTTCAATTAATGTAGACTCACTCAACTCTTCGGTTAACACAAGCAAGCGGTAAGCTAGCAATTCCGGCTCCGTACCGGCGGTAAAATGATGTGAAATATGAATGGGTTGCTCAATAAGTTTTTTCGCTTTTACATACAAAACATAAAAATCCTTAAAGAAAGCAGTATTTAATCCAAGGATGGAATTTTCATTTTGTTGAGCAATTTGCCCCAGTTTATCAGTGTAAAATGTATCTGAAAGAGCCGCATTTGAATCAAGAAATGTAATTCCTTCGGGCAAAGTATCAGAAAGTTCAGGGACTAGTTTTCCATTAACTAAAACAATATTACAAGCATTCAGCTGTGCAATTGGTTCAGAAATAGCTGGTTGATTTTGCTCATAATCCAGGAATTTAAAGTCTTCCTTAAAAACTTTATTCAGATTTGTAAACCGCCAATCTTCATTCTTAATGGAAGGAAAACCTTTACGATTAAATAGCTGAAAAGCTTCCAGACGTTTTAGTTTCAGGCTTTCAGGCTCAAAATCTCTGTCTTTAAGATGTTCCTTCTCAAAAGTTTCTATGAGATATTTATATGTATTATTAAAAATTCCCTGCTCCATGATTATTAGAAAAGATTTGAGATGTGAGAATTAAGATATGAGAGCCCAACTAGTGGCTTACTGGTTTATGTTTTAAAATGCTACTTTCATTCAATAAAGTTTCTTAGCCTGCCGCTTCAAATTCTCTAAGCCAGTCATAACCTCTTTCTTCAAGTTCTAATGCAAGTTCTTTTGGCCCTGATTTAATGATTCTTCCCTCAAACAGGATGTGAACAAAATCAGGCACTATATAATCAAGCAAACGCTGATAGTGAGTTATTACCAAAAAGGCATTGTCTTTCGACCGAAGTTTGTTTACTCCTGCAGCTACAATTCTTAACGCGTCAATATCCAAGCCCGAATCAGTTTCATCCAGAATTGAGAGCTTCGGATTCAGCATTGCTAACTGAAGAATTTCATTCCGTTTTTTCTCACCTCCAGAAAAGCCTTCATTCACAGAGCGATTCACCAATGAGGTGTTAAACTCAACCAGTTTTTGCTTCTCTTTCAGTAATTGCATAAACTCTTTTGCTGAAAGTGGAGGTAATCCTTTGTGTGCTCTTATTTCTTCTAAAGCCGTTTTTAGGAATGTCATGTTTGAGACTCCGGGAATTTCTACCGGATATTGAAACGCAAGGAATAATCCTTCTCTTGCCCGATCTTCCGGATTCATATCCAGCAGATCGACTCCGTCAAACAGAACTTCACCACCTGTTACTTCAAATCCGGGATTACCGGCCAGAACAGAGGCCAAGGTACTTTTTCCCGAACCATTTGGTCCCATTATGGCATGCACTTCGCCCGGTTTTATATTTAGATTAATGCCTTTTAATATCTCTTTATCTTCAACCTTAGCCTTTAAATCTTTGATTTGTAGCATGTGTTTTATTTTTAGTTTTCAATTTTTACGCTATCAATTCCAAATTCTTTACTCAAAGCTCCCTCAATATCATCCTACGCTTCCATCTAATGAAATGGCCAGTAACTTTCTGGCTTCCACTGCAAATTCCATCGGAAGCTTATTTAATACTTCACTAGCATATCCGTTTACAATCAGAGCAACTGCTTTTTCTGTATCTATACCGCGTTGATTTAAGTAAAATATCTGGTCTTCAGCTATTTTAGATGTGGTTGCCTCATGTTCTACTATAGATGAACTATTGCGGTTTTCGATATAAGGAAAAGTATGTGCGCCACAACGGTCGCCAATTAGCAAAGAATCGCATTGAGTGAAGTTTCTGGAACCAGAGGAGTTCGCGTGGATACTAACTAAACCGCGATAACTGTTCTGACTGTTTCCTGCAGAGATGCCTTTTGAGATAATTCTACTTTTTGTGTTTTTACCCAAATGGATCATTTTGGTCCCTGTATCGGCAATCTGTTTATTCCTCGTTAAAGCCACCGAGTAGAACTCGCCAACAGAATTATCTCCTTTTAAAATTACGCTTGGATATTTCCAGGTAATAGAGGAGCCTGTTTCTACCTGTGTCCATGAAATTTTAGCATTGTTGCCTTTGCAAATTCCACGCTTGGTAACGAAGTTGTATACTCCACCTTTTCCTTCTTTATCGCCCGGATACCAGTTTTGCACGGTGGAATATTTTATCTCTGCGTTATCTAAAGCTACCAGTTCAACAACTGCTGCGTGAAGTTGATTTTCATCCCGCATAGGAGCTGTACAGCCTTCCAGATAGCTTACGTAGCTTCCTTCGTCAGCAACTAAAAGGGTGCGTTCAAATTGCCCTGTGTTTTTAGCGTTTATGCGGAAGTAGGTAGAAAGTTCCATCGGGCATCTTATACCTTTAGGAATGTAAGCAAATGAACCATCAGAAAATACAGCGGCATTTAAAGCGGCAAAAATATTATCACCCGGAGGGACAACAGTGCCGAGATATTTTTTTACCAGATCAGGATGTTCCTGAACGGCTTCGCCAAAAGAACAAAATATTACACCCTGTTCTGCAAGTTTTTCCCGAAAGGTAGTTGCTACAGAAACACTATCAAAAACGGCATCCACCGCTACACCCGATAGTAGTTTTTGTTCCTCCAGTGGAATTCCTAATTTATTAAACGTATCCAGCAGCTCCGGATCTACCTCATTTAAACTGTTTAATATCTTCTTTTTAGGGGCTGCGAAATATG
>Ga0157372_10005311_pt1 | contig 13682 bp, 15 predicted proteins | sample C55metaG_FD_115307 | JGI IMG/M metagenome (GOLD analysis project Ga0157372, IMG submission 115307) | Corn rhizosphere microbial communities from Kellogg Biological Station, Michigan, USA - C5-5 metaG | ecosystem: Host-associated > Plants > Roots > Rhizosphere > Soil | place: USA: Michigan... | reverse complement strand
GAATTTTAACGGATATAATGCTGTCATAACGTTGGTGAATATTTTTGCCGAATGTATAAGTTTATAACAATACCCCGGATATTAAGTTTATTTATATAGCAGGTTCCTGCTGACTGAGACAGTGAAAGCTACCCAGTCCCCAGATAATGTCTGTCGAATCGATACCCACAACTTTCCTGTCGGGGAAACATTGCTGCAATATCTCCAAAGCTACAGCATCATTTTTATCGCGATAAGTAGGCACTACAACAGCCGCGTTACCGATATAAAAATTAGCGTACGATGCCGGTAAACGTTGTCCGTCATAAACCACCGGCGAAGGCATCGGTAGCTCGATGATATTCAATGGCTCACCATTAAGCAACCTGAATTCGCGCAGCATTTGCAAGTTCTCCTGCAAAATGTGATAGTTCTCATCGTGCTTATTTTCCTCAACAACGGTAACCACAGTGTTGGTATTTACAAAGCGGGTAATATCGTCGATGTGCCCATCGGTATCATCGCCAACAATACCATCTCCCAGCCATAAAACCTGCTGTACACCGTAGTAGTTTTTCAGATATTCTTCTATCTGTTGCTGGTTTAAATGTGGATTACGATTTTCGTTAAGCAAACAGGCCATGCTGGTAAGCAAGGTACCCGCGCCGTTAAAATCAACCGAACCACCTTCCATCACAATACCCGGATGGTAAACCGGCAGGTTAAAGTGCTGCGCTATCCTGGTTGGAATAATATCATCCAGATCATACGGAGGATATTTATCGCCCCAGGCATTATAGCCCCAGTCAACAATTGCCTTTTGTTTAGTTTCGGCATTGATCAAAAACGCCGGGCCATGATCGCGGCACCAGGCATCGTTAGTTGGGAAATGGTAGAACTCGACGTTGCTTAAGTCGGTACCAACTTTGGTCAGTTCACTTTTCGCGAAAGCTTCCATTTCGGCATCTTTTACATTGATGCGTACCAATTCACCTTCGGTCAGTATTTTGATGAATTCGCAGTAGGGCTTGTAGATTGTTTCGATCTTCCCCGGCCATGATTCTTCCTTGTGAGGCCAGCTTAACCAGGTGGCAATGTGGGGGTACCATTCGGCGGGGAAAAAAAAGCTGGCTAATTTGTCCATGGTCGATGGTCCATAGTCCATAGTTTCACTCATAACGAATTTCTTAGAGAGGTAATCATTTTTGATAATGATTCATACTCGTTGTATAATCTATTAAAATCTTCTTCTTTTATATATTTTCTTCGCTTTGCTATAAACAGACAAGAGACAACCTCAACACCTGACCGTAAAGTGTAATTCAGGAAAGCTTTAAACACAGCATTACTTTGTCCTGTACAACCTTCAGCAATATTTAACACAACAGAGTCGGCAGCTCTTTTTATTTGTGATGTTAAAACAAATAATTCATCTTTTGGAAAATTTCCTTTCGTTAAAAGATGAATTTCATCCGTTAGGTCTAAGGCTTTATGCCATACCTGAAGGCTCTCAAATTTAAATGACATAAGTTATTTTGGTATGACTATGGACTATGGACTATGGACCATCGACTATGGACCATGGACTATTCGTCCAGAAGCCTTTTCGTGATCGGTTGGTACGAATCGATGCGACGATCGCGCAAAAACGGCCAGTGCGTACGGTAATAATCCGTTTTTTGCAGGTCGATCTCCTGGATGATGATCTCTTCATCATTATGAGATGCCTGGTACATTACGGTACCAAACGGGTTAGCAACAAATGATCCGCCCCAGAATTTCACGCCGGCTTCTTCGCCTACACGGTTCACGCTAACAACGTGTACGCCGTTAGCTACCGCGTGCGAGCGCTGTATGGTTTGCCATGCGTTATACTGCTCTACATTTGTTGCTTCGTCCTGTGTTAACGCCCAGCCGATTGCGGTTGGGTAAAATAATATTTCGGCGCCCATTAAAGCAGTGATACGTGCAGCTTCGGGATACCATTGATCCCAGCAGATCAACACACCGATAGTGCCGAATTTGGTCTTGAAAACCTTATAGCCCAGGTCGCCGGGAGTAAAGTAAAATTTTTCGTAAAAACCCGGATCATCCGGTATGTGCATTTTGCGGTATTTGCCTAAATATTGACCATCGGCATCAATAACCGCGGTGGTATTGTGATATAAACCCTGCGCGCGTTTCTCAAAAAGCGAGGCAATGATCACCACACCCAGCTCGGCAGCTACTTTGCTCAGTTCATCAGTTGATGGGCCGGGGATAGCTTCGGCCAGTTGGAAGTTATCATGGTCTTCAACATCGCAAAAATACAGCGAGGTGAACAGCTCCTGTAAGCAAACCACGTTCGCGCCTTTTTGTGCAGCCTCTTTAACCTTGGCTATCGCTTTAGCCAGATTTTCGGCTTTATTTGCCGTGCAGCTCATCTGCACCAATCCAATATTTGTTTTCGACATACCGCGTTCAATATTTGCCGCAAAAATAAGGTTTATTTCAGCGTTTAGCTAACCAACCTTACAGTTTTACAATACAACTAAACTATGTAACAGTTTCATCATCTAAAGGCCGAACAGATTAACTAATTGCTAAATTACTATCTTTGCCGGGCATGACAGAAATTGAAGAAACCGTAGAGTACCACGAGCCCAAAACCTTAAAGGATAAACTTTGGACGGCCACAAAAACTATCCTCAAAATAGCTGTGACTTCGATTTTATTGTATTTTGTTTTTCGCAAGGTGCCATTTGCCGATGTTAAATACCGTTTGGTGCATGCCAACTACTGGTGGATGTTTGCAGCGTTGCTCAGTTTCTTCGCATCGATGATCGTATCCTCATGGCGCTTACTGAGTTTCTTTAAATCGATAGGCTTGAAGCTTAATCCTAAATTCAACTTCAGGTTATACCTGCTCGGCTTGTTTTATAACTTTATTTTACCCGGTGGCATAGGCGGCGATGGCTACAAAATATACCTGCTGCATAAAAACTATAAACTTCCTGCCAAAAAGGTTTTCTGGGCGATCATGTTCGACAGGCTGAGCGGCTTGTGGGCGATAGGCCTGATAACAGTTGGACTGATATTTTTGATCCCTCAGATCGATATCCACATCGGTATTCCGCTGGGCATTTTCGCCATAGCATCAGCTATATACTATTTTGTGGCCTACAACTTTTTCCGCGAATACACCAAATATTTTTTTGAGGCGCATTTAAAAGCTGTTTTTGTACAAGGCTTCCAGGTTATCGCCATTGTTTTTGTACTGATCGGACAGGATTTTCATGATAAGTTTTCGCCTTATCTGCTGTCGTTTTTGATCTCGGCACTCGCTACCATTATCCCGATCAGCGTGGGCGGTGCGGGCATCCGCGAAACGGTATTTACCTATCTAACCAAGTGGTTCCCGATGGATAAAACCCTGGCAGTATTTTTACCGGGTACGTTTTACCTGATCTCGCTGATCGTTGCTTTGCTGGGTATCTATTATGTTATCCGCCCTAAACGTTTGGAAGAAGGCCTTACCAAAGCCGACGAACCGGTTGAAGAGAGCAAATAAATTATTCAATATTTTGCATTTATCTCTTTTTTGTCTATATTTAATGTAAAACAGGAAAGGCTACCAATAAATGATAGCCTTTTTTAACGCCCACGAAGCTAAACCTGTGCTATTAAAATGGAATGAGCAATGTACAATCAGGCTAATGAGGCCCTTTTTTATTATTTGCAATTCTAATGTGATCTACAGTATTTCTTTGCTGTATCACGCCTTTCTAATAGTTTCATCAATGAGTAAGTCTTATGGACTTACTCATTATAACGTTAAAGCCAAGGCCTCAAGTTGCAGTTTTAAAATTTGAATATCTCTTTCATTAACATTATCTGGATATATTAGGTGAGCAACTTTTTTCTCAGTTAAATGTATTTTCAAATCTACGCTTCCATTTATTTCTTCTAATAACAAAGGTGGTTTTGGATTAGAGGGTATCCGAGCATCTATACTGTTTATTTGGCTTGAGTTTGTATCGCTATTCTTCGAAGCAATAGGCTCAGCATTATTAAGTGTTATTGTTTCTCCTAATAAAATCCGATGCTCATCTAATACACCTGCAAAAAGAGCGTTTTCAATAAAAATTTCAGCTGCTTGGGGAGCCGCTGCTTCAGTAATATTATGAAATCTTGTTAAAATTGCCCTCAATTGCTGGTCTGGAGGAATCGCATGTCCTTTGAACTTCTCAATTAATTCAATGTATAATTTGGGCGACTTTAAACAATCAATTATTGCTCCTCTTTTTTCATCTTCAGTCACAAATGTTAAAATAGACTGTACCCGGGTGGATAATTTATAATTATCGTTATTCCTTTCGACTAACCCATATTGAACAGCGGCTGCAATGTCACGATGAATAGCAGTTTTTTTTAAAACTGAAATCACATCCTCTCTTCTAAATCCAGATGTCGGAAATGACTTTTTGATTTGTGCAACAAAATCTATTGCTTCCTGTATTGTAATACTGGGATAAGCAGCACTCCGGGCGATTTGCTTTTTATCTAACTCCGAATTATTGTTTTCACTCATTTTCTCAATCTTTTTACTATAACAAATCTAACTTAAAACAAATAAAATATCAAGTATAAATTTTTAATTTGTATAAAAAAATCATTAAGTATCTCATTATTAGATAATTTATTTTTATACAAGTATTTATTTTATTTTACTCTTGTATTATAAACAACGCAAACAGCTGATATTCAATTATAAATTTCCAAACAAGACACCCCTAACAAGAATCAATTAATACAACTTGTATTCTCGAATTTCGATTTGCATTGGAATTCATTATTACTATAAGAAAAATTGACATTTTTATTAAATTCCAAATAAAATATCATTAAATAATTTATTTGCGATATTATATTCCTTAATTTAGCGTTAGTTATTACCTATAGCTAACATGACCGATTTTAATGATTTTAATAATCCGCAGGTACGGGCGTTGCCTACGCACCTTAAACAATTCATTGTAGATCAGCATTATGAGCATTATACTCCGGTTGACCATGCCGTATGGCGATATGTGATGCGGCAAAATTACAGCTATTTAAAAGACGTTGCCTACTACCCCTACATACCCGGACTAGAGAAAGCCGGGCTAACCATCGAAAAGATACCGCATCTTCAGGAAATGAACGATGCTTTAGCCAAGATTGGCTGGGGCGCGGTTACTGTGGATGGTTTTATACCGCCGTCGGCATTTATGGAATACCAGGCTTACCGGGTGCTGGTTATCGCGGCAGATATCCGTCAGTTAAAGCACATCGAGTACACACCCGCCCCCGATATTATACATGAGTCGGCCGGGCATGCACCAATTATTGCCGATAAAGATTACCATCAATACCTAAGCTATTTTGGTTCGATAGGCGCTAAGGCTATGTTTTCGGCTCAGGATTTTGAACTATATGAAGCGATCAGGGCCTTATCGATATTAAAAGAAATGCCGGACGCCGATCCGCAGGCTATTGAAGCCGCCGAAAAACAGGTGGCCTATTGCCAGGAAAACATGGGCGAACCATCGGAAATGGCTTTATTGAGTCGCCTGCATTGGTGGACGGTGGAGTATGGCCTGATCGGTACCTTGGAAAACCCTAAGATATACGGTGCGGGGTTACTATCGTCTATCGGCGAAAGCTCAACCTGCATGTCGCCCGATGTTGAAAAGCTTTGGTACACACCCGAAACGGTGAACTACCCTTATGATATCACCAAGCCGCAGCCGCAGCTTTTTGTTACGCCAAATTTCCAAAACTTAATTGATGTGCTGGAACAGTTCGCTAATAAAATGGCTTTCCGTGTAGGCGGAAACTATGGTTTAAAAAAAGCCATTGAAAGTAAAAACACCTGCACTGCGGTTTACAGCTCAGGCCTGCAAGTTTCGGGAATGTTTACAGATATCAAGGTAAAAAACGAAGCTCCCTATTTCATCAAGACAACCGGGCCAACCGCTCTGGCTTATCGCGATAAACAATTGCAGGGGCACGGTAAGAATTATCACAAAGACGGTTTCAGTTCGCCGGTTGGGAGATTGGCTGGCTATGCCAAAGCCCTGGAAGATTTTGATAATGCCGAGTTAGCCAATATGGATATTACTATCGGCGCTAACACAATACTTTATTTTGAGAGCGGGCTTGTTGTGAATGGTAAAGTAAAAAATATCACCTCGGCAAATGGCAAACTACAGCTCGTTACTTTTGAAGATTGTATAGTGACGGACATTGATGGCAGCATCCTGTTCAAACCCGAATGGGGAGTTTATGATATGGCCGTGGGCGAAAAGATCGTATCTGTATTTTGCGGGGCGGCGGATAAGGAAGCTTTTGAAGCGATTGCTTATCATCCCAAAACCAATACCCATCACCCGGTTTATGATTCAAAAACGCAGGCCCTGCATCATCTTTATCAGCAGGTGCGCGATGTTAGGACGAGCCATGAAGACCGTAACCTCCTGGCCAATGTTTGGCGACAGCTACAACTGTACCACAACGGTGACTGGCTCTGCGCTTTAGAAATATTGGAGATACTGGATCATGAGGACATACTACCCGAAACAGCCGGACAAATCAAAAAATTCCTCGAAAATAAGATCATCGAAAAGCCCGAACTAAAGAAACTGATCACAGACGGCTTTTACCTCATTAAACACCCGGTAGAGCAAAAGTTGGTGGCTCATTAATTTTTTTTTACTTTAGTTTTAATGGCAAACATTATAATAACAGGCGCAAGCAGTGGCGTGGGTTTCGAAGCGGTTTTAGAATTAATAGTATCGGGTAAGCATCAGATCATTGCCCTGGCCAGATCGGAAGATAAACTGGCTCGCCTTCACGAAATTGCGTTAGGCCTAAATCCTGATTGTATCTTATACCCGGTAGCGTTCGATATTGTACACGACGATTATCATCATCTTACCCAATTTATTAAGGATCGCTTTGAAGGCCGCGTTGATATCCTGATCAACAATGCCGGCATGCTCATCAACAAGCCCTTTACCGAGTTGCTTGAGGGCGATTTTGTAGAAATGATACAAAGTAATTTTCTGGGCCATGTACGTATTACGCAAGCTTTACTTCCGTTAATGGGTGCGAATGTCCACATTGTAAATATCGGCAGCATGGGTGGTTTTCAGGGTAGCGCTAAGTTTGCCGGATTATCTGCTTATTCAGCCAGTAAAGCGGCCTTGCATACCTTAACCGAATGCCTTGCTGCCGAGTTAACCGACAGGCAGATCAAAGTAAACTGCCTGGCTTTAGGTTCGGCGCAAACTGAAATGCTCGAGAAAGCTTTCCCGGGCTACGAATCTCCGGTTATGGCTTTTGAAATGGGTAAATATATTGCGGATTTTGCCTTAACAGGGCATAAGTTTTTTAACGGCAAGATCATCCCGGTGGCATTGAGCACACCATAGATAATACATTTAGGTTATTAAGTTGCTGGTTGATAGTTGGCCTGGAAAGTGTCACTTTTTGAGGAAGAGCAGCACTATCGCCAGCATACCGCCGACCTGGCCTACCCCAAAAAATGAACATCCATCATCTACGAATTTCCATGTTGACTTTTCTGATATCTTTTATCAGTTCAGAAATTTCATGGCAAGTATCTGATCTTTCAAGGGCGCATTTTTATTTCTTAATGTAGATCAACACGATGGTCAGCATTGCAGCAACCTGACCAATCCAAAAGATAAACATCCATTTAATGTTTTCGGATTTATTTTCACTTGCTTCTCTTCGGACGTTAGCAAATTCACCAGCCATATCAAGCTTAAGCTTTGCCAGATCTTCTTTTGTAGCTAATGTTTTGATGGTTGCTTCCACAGAACGTTCTGTTTTATTATCAATGTATTTAAACATCGCCTCTGTAGTATCATTACCCAATTTATCACTAAGTATTTGATACAAACGGGCCGTTTCTTTTGCTTCTAAGTACATACAAATATAAATAATTTTAGTTATAGATAAACGTCATAGGGAGCCTGCCGGGGGATAATATCCGGCCCGGCAAGCTCAGGATGACCCCTTAATTAATTTTGCTTACGCGCGTTCATCTTTAAAAACTCGTTAGCTACTATCTCGGTCACATATTTCTTGTTGCCGTCTTTATCAATATAGTGCCGGTTTGATAGCTTACCATCAATGGCTACTTCATCGCCTTTCTTCAACATCTCTTCGGCAAACTTGGCCTGCGCACCCCATATTACAATGTTATGCCATTGGGTTTCGGTTACTTTTTCGCCCTTGTCGTTTTTATAGTTCTCGTTGGTGGCCAAGGCAAGGCGAACCAGTTTACGGTTGTTATCAAAGTTTCTTACTTCGGGATCGGTACCCAGGTTACCTACCAGGCGTACGCTGTTTTTTAATGTGCTCATTGACTCTGTTTGTTTAATTTTAAATACTCCGTGATTAATTCAACGGCACAAAATTGCATCGGGGTGCGGCTGTTAATCGGTTAATAAGCGGTTATAAGTATTACTTTTCGTTTGTAAGCGTTTGCAAATGGATAAACTTTCGCTAACTTTAGATAAACTACCGGATTATGCCCGAAGAAAGATATTGCCTGGATTGCGGAACCGCTCTGCACGGCCGGTCTGACAAAAAATTTTGCGACGATCAGTGCCGAAATAATTATAACAATCAGCTCAACAGCGATAGCTATAACCTGGTGCGCAATATCAACAACAAACCAAAACGCAACCGCCGCATTATGGAAGAGCTTAACCCTTCGGGCAAAACAAAAACCGCCCGTAAAAAAATGCTGGCAAAGGGTTTCGACTTTGATTATATCACCAGTATCTATCAAACTAAAACTGGCAGCACGTATAATTTTTGTTATGAGTATGGGTATCTGCTGTTGGATAATGATGAGGTGTTGCTGGTGAAACGGGAGGAAAAGGAAGTTTGAAGCGGCAGTTGCAGTAGCAGTTTACTTCTGTTAATTTTACGCTAATCAATTAACAATCATCATGAAAACCATCAGTATCATATCCATCCCCGTAACCGATCAGCAACATGCTAAAGAGTTTTATATGAATTTAGGTTTCGATCTGATCGTCGAAAATAAAATGGGCCCTAATCAAACCTGGATACAATTGGGTTTTCCGGGCGCACAAACTACCATTACATTGGTTACCTGGTTCGAAAATATGACGCCGGGCTCGGTAAACGGTTTTGTGATCACGCTTGATGACCTGGATGCTGAAATAAAAGCCTTAGCCGAAAAAGGCATAACAGTTGGTAAAGTTGACCAGACACCATGGGGAAGGTTTGCCGCAGTTACCGATCCGGACGGTAATCGTTTAAGTCTGCATCAAAAGTAATTACTGCACGGTGCCGTCCATGTTGTAACAAATGCGGCAGCGGGGTTCGTAACTTTCTTTTTCACCTAACAGTACTTTGGCTTCGCTGGCTACCAGGCGGTACGAATAAAGTGCCGGGTTGCCACATACCACGCAAACGGCATGCACTTTGGTTACCGATTCGGCAATGGCCATAATGGCTGGCATAGGCCCAAAGGGCCTGCCCGAAAAATCCATATCCAAACCGGCCACAATTACGCGGATACCTTTGTTGGCCAGTTTATTGCAAACTTCGGGCAATTCGTCGTCAAAAAACTGGGCTTCATCAATTCCTACAACCTGGGTGTTGCTACCTAATAGCAAAATAGATGAGGCATTTTCAACCGGGGTTGAGTGGATAGAGTTTAAATCGTGCGATACAACGGCGGTTTCGTCGTAACGCACATCAATCTTGGGTTTAAATATCTCTACATTCAGTTTGGCTATTTGCGCGCGGCGTAACCGGCGTATCAGTTCTTCGGTCTTACCCGAAAACATCGACCCACAAATTAATTCAATACTGCCGCCATATTCACTTCTTCTTTTAAAAACATCCTCGCTAAATAGCATCTTACCCTTATTTGACATCAAATATCAGAATTAAATGGTATTTTTGATTAAGGATTTTACCAACATTATATACCGCCTAACGATTTATGAAGCAGCAGGAAATTGTAAAGAAAATTGGGGTAATATTGAAAGAATTACAGGACCAGTATCAGTATATCGAGGAAACTAAAGAACCGATAAACGACCTGGAACTGGAACTGTTTGTTGCTAACGGCCACTTCCTGACCGACCATATTGAGATACTACGCAAGATAAACGAGCAAACGCTGAAGGCGCAAAGCGTAAAACAAACGGTAAAAAAATCATCAACCATTACCGAAAAGTTTTTTGAGCCGGTGATACAGCCCGTACGCATTGCACCCGAAAAGAAGGAGCCTGCTGCAGAATACGCCGATTTCGAGCCCGCTGAAGAGCCCGCGGTTAATATCCCGGAATTGGAACCAGAACCTGAACCTGAAGCGCAGCCAGAGCCGGAACTGCAAATAGAACAGGAATCAACACCAGAGCCGGAACCAACACCGGCGTCATATTACTTTGAAGAACCTGTAACTCCAGCTACAGCAGAGCCGGTTATCAAGCACGAACTGGTTTTGGATGATACCGTTACTGATATCAACGAAGAAGAGGAAGAAGAAGCCAGTCGTTACACTTATACCGAGCCCGAAGTGCTAGATGATGACGATGCTTTACGCAAGGTTGAAGAACATTTTTCGGTGCCCGAGATAACACCTGTCGAAACTGAGCCTGTGGCTAATTTTCATCAGCCGGATGTGCCATCGTATGCACAGTCGGAACCGGAACCTGCAACTAACGACGATTTTACCAAGCCACCCTTAACGCTCAACCAGATATTATCGGCACAACGCGGCAGTGCATCCCGTATTTCGGAGCAGTTACCCCCCATCAAGGATCTGCGCTCAGCTATCAACCTGAATGATAAAATGCTGTACGTTAAAGATCTGTTTAACGGCTATAGTTTAAGCTATAGCGAAGCCATAGAAATACTGAACCGCATGAGTGGTTTTGAGGAAGCCGACAAGTTTTTGCGTACCAATTACGCGGTAAAAAACGGCTGGGATGAAAAACAGGCAACGGTAGAGAAATTCTATACTTTGTTAAGGCGCCGATTCGTGTAGAAACACATCAAGATAAATATCTTAATTCTTGGCTCTTGATTCTTGAATCTTATTAACCAGCGATACCCATCCGGTTACTATCCAGCTTAAGCAGCGTAAATAGTAAAAAGGTAAAACTCCACAACGATGAGCCGCCGTAGCTTACAAAAGGCAGCGGTATACCTATTACCGGCACCACGCCAATGGTTAAGCCGATATTGATAAAAAAGTGGAAAAAGATAATACATGCCACGCCATAACCATATATACGCGCGAACGGCGCCCGCTGCCGTTCGGCGATGACAATGATGCGTAATATCAAAAACACGAACAAGCCGATAACCACTACCGAACCTGCAAAGCCCCACTCCTCGCCTATGGTGCAGAAGATAAAATCAGTACTTTGCTCGGGTACGAATGAGAAGCGTGTTTGTGTACCTTTGAAATACCCCTTGCCCCATAACTTACCCGAGCCAATAGCGATCTTACTTTGGTGAACGTTGTAGCCCGCTTTTTTAAGATCGGTTGATAGTTGCAGCCATTCGTCGATACGTACGCGCTGATGTTCCTTAATCACATGCTTGTAAACAAACGGTACCGCAAGGGTAAAACCTATGGCAAGCGCCAAACCGGCTAAGGCTGTTAAAGCTCGTTTCCGGTTGCGCCGTACGATGGCGATGAGGATGCCAAATACAATAAGTACCCCGCCAATTACAAAGATGGTTTTGAACAACAGCGACAGAATGAACAGGCTGATAAACATCGCGCCAATGATCAAAAAGTACGATGACAGCCCCTCGCGGTAAAGCACAAATATCAACGAACAAAAAACCAGTGTAGAGCCATCATCAGGCTGTAGTTTGATCAGGATCATCGGGAAGAAGATGATAGCCGCTGCTGTAAAAAATGATTTCACTTCGGTAATACGGATGTTTACCCCGCTCAGGTACCGTGCCAGCAACAAACAGGTGGCGTACTTGGCAAACTCCGACGGTTGCAGCCTGAACGAGCCGATGGATATCCAGGCCTGGTTGCCACCAACATTGCGACCAACGACTAGTACCAATATCAGCAGAAACACCGTTATACCATAAAATACAGGCGCCAATGCACTAAAAAAGCGACTATCCAGCAACAAGATCACGGTAGCTAATGATACGCCGGCGATGATCCAGATAAATTGTTTACCGTAGTTGGTATGCATACCGATAAAGCTTGGATACTTATCATCGTACACGGCCGAATGGATATTGAACCAACCGATGGTACACAACGCCAGGTAGATAAATACCGTTATCCAATCCACGTTGAAAAAGAAACTTCGCTGGTTACTTGTCCTCATCGTTACGGGTTTGAATAGCTAATATTTGCCCGCCCAGGTTCTTGCGTTCCTTTTTACTGGCCGGCCTTTTTAACCTGGCATTACGTTTGGTACTATCGGCAACGTTGTGTTTTGTGGTATCAACCTTAACCGGCTTGCCTTTTATTTCGGGCAGCAGGTTTTGCGCCATAACCCACTCAGGTGTTTTGCCAGATGGGCGGCTGGTGATACTATCGCGCAAGTACTTTTCTACGATAAAACTGGCAATCGGCGCCGCCCAATCGGCACCCTGGCCTGAGTTTTCAACCACCACGGCAACTGCTATCTTAGGATTCACCCGTGGGGCAAAGGCCACAAATACCGAGTGGTTTTTACCATGCGGGTTTTGGGCCGTACCGGTTTTACCGCACATTACAATACCCGGTATCTTTGAGCCGGCACCGGTACCGTGATCAACCACTGCCTGCATACCGTTGATAACCGGCTCAAAATATTGTTGATCGATAGCTACGCTATGCTTTACGGTAAACTCGGGTTTCACGATTTCTTTATCGCCGATCCGTTTAATAAGGTGCGGCTCATAGTAATATCCATGGTTGGCGATGATACAATCGATATTGGCCATTTGTAAAGGTGTAGCCAATATCTCGCCCTGGCCGATAGCATCGGAGATGAAAGTGCTTGAACGCCATTTATGTCCTTTAAAAACCTTATCGTAACGGGTAGTATCGGGCACGTAGCCTTTTGCTTCGTGGGGCAGGTCGACATCCAAACGGGCACCAAAGCCAAACTTGTTTACGCGCGTCTTCCAGTCGATATAATTGGCCCGGGTATTGGCAGCTCCGTTCTCATTCATCAGTTTATCGAAAACGCTACAGAAGTATACATTACACGAGCCTTCGATGCCCAGACTCAAGTCGGTTACGCCGTGATGGTGGGTACAAGCCACAAAGTGATTACCCGCCTGGTATCCTCCCGCACAAAAATAGGTTGTTTGTGGTGTGATGATCCCTTCCTGCAGAGCAATAAGCGCAGATAGCGGCTTAAAAGATGACCCCGGTGGATACTGCGCTTGTATGGGCCTTACCACAAATGGCTTATAGGGGTTTTTGATGAGATCAGCAATATTGTTACCATGCTCGCGGCCCACCATCAGGTTTGGGTCGTAGGTTGGCGAACTTACAAAACAGAGTATTTCGCCCGTCGATGGTTCGATAGCCACAATGCTGCACACCTTATTCTTCATTAGCTGTTCGCCACGTTTCTGAATGCGGATATCCAGCGATGCGACCAACCGCTCGCCGGCCACGGGGAGCG
>Ga0157372_10005310_pt1 | contig 13685 bp, 10 predicted proteins | sample C55metaG_FD_115307 | JGI IMG/M metagenome (GOLD analysis project Ga0157372, IMG submission 115307) | Corn rhizosphere microbial communities from Kellogg Biological Station, Michigan, USA - C5-5 metaG | ecosystem: Host-associated > Plants > Roots > Rhizosphere > Soil | place: USA: Michigan... | reverse complement strand
ATTTTTTCTTCAGCCGCTATTTTGTCGTCGTATGGGAGGCCCCAACGCCCGGCACAAGCTCCTTCGCACGCCCTACAACCGATACAGAGGGTGCTGTCATACAAGATTGCCTTCGACATATAAAGACCCTCAACTCCTTTTTTAGCAGAATTCGAGCCACATGTGTAGTGAAACTTTACAGCCGATTTAAATAGTCAGGAAGAACTCAGCGGTCATTTCCTTCCAATTCGCATCCGGCAGCGCCGCGAAGACGTCGTCTGCCGGACGGCCGCCATCGGCAGCAACTGCCCCGGCCGCTTCGCCATTGCAACAGTCATCCTTGCACTATCTACCCTGACCACGGGCTTTCCCTCCTTCACCATCAACACGCCCCCTTCCACCCGTATCCCGCCCAGGCCTCTATGGACAAACCCCTCGAATCGAGACCCCTTCGCCAAAGAGAGGATACCCTCGCAATCCCCTAACCGGATTCGGAGCCGAGCCGCCTCCAGGAACTCGATGCTATCGCGCCGCGCATCGCCACATCCAGGCCCCCGAATATCACCGCCCGCAAAATTCACCATCGGAAAGACAGAACCCGTCTCATCCAACGACAAATAAACCACCGCGCCCTTTGGCAATCCGCCCCTGTCCACCACCAGGTTCATCCACTCCTCCCTATTCCGCAAATTCCCGGCAACAAACGGATATCGAATAATATGATGCATCATCATCCCCATATTGATCACCGTCAAATTCCGTTGCGCATAATTATTCAATTGCACCGGCAAAACCGGCCCCGTCGCAACCGAATTCTGAAAAGCATAGTCATTGTCACTCGTAACAACCGCCAGCAAACAGGGATGCCAGGGATCGGCCGTCTCCCACCCCCACAACGTCTCTACCTGCGCGGCCGTCAGCAGAAATTTGGCCATCACCTGCCCGCCCGCCGGCACGCTGGCAAAAGTATTCAGAAGAACCCCCGGCTCGACATGCATCGCATCCACCTCCGTCCAGTCTACGGCCACAAACTCCGTTCCCACATAGGGCGTGACCCGGACATTGACCACCACATTCCTGGCCGCATTCGGCCCATTATTGGTCACCTGGACATAGATATAATTGTCCTGCCCTCGTTGTACGTCCTTGGCCTGTGCCAACACCGACGGGTCGAAAACATTGTCGTCCATCGGCCGGACGACGATATCCGCAAAATCCCAAAAGTCGCCGCCGGGCGGTGTGCGCGGCTCCGCACCCGTATCCGCAGGATAGTCCTTGATCAGGACATCGGCAAAGTCAAGACCTCTGTAGAGGTTGATCCGGCCATAGCCCATCTCAGGATTCCAGGAGCCATTGGGATATACAGGATTATTGTCATAGGAGATCGCTCCCACCTTATCCGCTGTTCGCTCGATGATCGTCCTTATCTGCTGCCGGGATAGCAACGGATACTGACTCTTCAACAGCGCCGCAAACCCTGCAACATGCGGGGTTGCCGCCGAAGTGCCGTCAAAACAGTTCACATAATTGCCGGCCGCATCTCCCGCACTGGGATAGGTAACGCAGGGCGCCATATACGGCCCACCCATATTGTTGAAGCCAAGCGAAGCCTGAAGATCGGTTGACCAGATGCGTACACAGGGCGCCACCACCGATAACCCTTCCCCATAACAGCTGCCCCAACACTCGCCGTCCGGACTGGTAGTTGTCTTGCGGTTGTCCGTCTGATCGCTTCCGCCGATGGCCATCACCCCCGGATACGATGCCGGATAGAAGACCACCGGAACGTCATTGTTGGCGGCTGCCGCGCAAAGGACGATATCCTTGCTCAAGGCGTAGTCCAGGGCCATGTCGAGGAGCATCGTCTCGCCCATCGTCCAGCTCATACTGATCACATTCGCCCCATGGTCCGCCGCATAATTGATCCCATACGCACATTCCGCATCCGTCCAATCAACGATGGCGATCGGCAGGATCAGGCAGGCTCCTGCGATGCCGGAAACCCCCTGCCCATTGTTGATCGCCGCTGCCGCGATCCCTGCCGTACACGTGCCATGCCCCGGATCAAGGTTGAACGCTTCCGATCCCGGCGGCATCATCGTAGCACAATTAACACCCTGGCTGGCGAAATGCAGATCCGGGTGCGTAAGATCCGAGCCCGTGTCTATAATGGCTATGATCACACTCGAACTGCCGGTACTGATGTCCCAGGCCGGAGATGCACTTATCTGCGCGAGGTTCCATTGACTGGCAAAATACGTGTCGTTCGGGATAAAGGCCAACGGTGAATACATTGGCATTTTGTCGAAGAATACCGCGGCAAGCCTGTCACCAAATTGCCGCAAGAGCAGATCCCTTACCGAGTAGGCATCCCACTCCATGGGGTTGCCAATTTCATAATAATGATTATCGTTGAGATAAGCGCTCCGTTCAACGATCTCCCGTAACTGCGGCCCGGGGGTTCCTGTTTGGCCAAGAAGAGCCGTAGCCACATCCGGCAAAGGGGTCGGCGATCCCTTAAACCGAACGATCAGCACGTGCGGCAGCGGACAAACGATGAGGTCCCGCCCGGGCTCCCGGAGCCGGTATGCCGGCCCTATCCATCGCAGCCCTGATCCAAACGCGTCGCGGATCGCCTCGTACAGGTGCCGGGTAAATGCCGGCTGCCGGAGTACTCTCACCCAGATGCGGTTCGGGGTATTGTTGATGAGGTCGCCCCTCACATGCGATGCATTGGTTGGGCTTTCAATCACCGCCAGTCCTAGTTGACGAAGCGGCGCGCTCAGTTCGGCAATGGAAACCTCATGCGAAAAACAGAGCAGGCTGATAGAGGGCTCCAGATAAAGGAGCCGGCCTTTGTCGATCGGCAATTCTTTTGGAAAGTCGAACATAGCTTAGGAATAAGGATGAGCAATTCCAAAAGCTACCAAATTGGGCGAAGGACGCAAAGCGCATTAACATCTAATTGCCAAGATTCCGTAGTTCTACGCATAGCCGCTACCCCGATTGCAGAATTGCGAATTATAACGTATATTAGTCTTCGACAATCATGACAATCTACGCCATACTCAGATATTTCACCCCGATCGCCTTAATGATCGGTTGGGTGATCTATCAATTGTTGATAAAGCGAAAGAAATGGGACAGTATCTTCGCCGACGCATTGACTTGTTGCGTCTTCGCAGGCGTCTGGATACTCATCGCCTACCTGATTACTAACTGATCGCATCAACCGGCTTCAAATTTCGAGGACCGAGCCGACCCGTCACTTCTACTTCCCCTACAACCAATACAAATGTCCGATCCAGGCTCCAGGGTATTGAAAAAGAACTACCTTCAACCAATGACAAGAACCATAAAATCCTACCGGATCGAACGGGCAACGACCATGCAGGCATTGGTTGATGCAATCAATAAACTCCTTACCGAAGAAACCGGCTGGGAACCCCATGAACAAGTTTTCCAGGCCCAGGTCAAGACAACGGAAGGCTCGCAACTCACCCATTTCTATTGCCAGACCATGGTACAAGTTGCCTATTCCGCCTGATCCGCGACTAAATAAGACCGATCGCCGTTCGTACCAGGCCGATATCCATTGGCCAACGACCAAACACCGTTGAAACGAGACATCCATTGGCCACAGACCCATCGCCGTTGGCCGCCAGACCGAGATCCATATCCCGCCACGGCGGCGCACCGCACACCTGACCATCACCTTGCTCACCGTCATCTTCCACACCCTTCGTGCGGCCCTGGCAAATCCTTCGAAGGGATTGAGGAGTGAATAAGATCCGACAGCACTCTTGGCTTCACCGTCCAGGGCCGGAATTGCATCCCAGCATTTTTTCGTGTATCTTACCCCGGATGAAAACCGCAAAACCCATATTTGCGACCATAACCATTTTATTCTTCGCAATCGCCATCTGGATGAGAATTGCCGGCTTTTCCACTCATGGCACCATCTTCCAGTACCGGGGCGGACCCAGAGCGTCCACAATAACAAGCACCTCCGTCGTCTTTTTCGCCCTTGTCTTCGCGGGTTTTTATGTCTTTATTGACATGATGGAAAAGAATAGTATTATTCTGCAATTCTTTCGCAAAAAACCCGACTACCAACAGCTCTTCGACAAATACCTGGACAACGACTTCAAAGCATACTTCGATCCCAAAAGCTCTCCTTCACGCAAGGATTTCAGGAATTTCGAGAAGAAATATTCAATAGCCCTCCCCCGTGACTTTAAAGACTTCTCCGCGTCGCCATTCGGCGGTGCTTATATCGAAGTAAAAGAAACCGTCTGGCCACGCCCCAAAAAATATGAAGTTGGCCCCTTCTGGTCATTCTTCTACGCGTTTTACGTATATAGCTTTTCAAAAGACTGCCCGCAATGGCTCGACATTGATATCCAGGCACAAGAGTTCACGACAAAAGTAAATAGCGATTATATTCCCTTTTTAAGGGTAGTCGGCAACGCCGACGTCTATTGCTTCGATAAATCGGGCCGCATCGTCCAATGGGATCACGAACTCGAAGAGTTCAATTACATCGACAAATCCTTCAACGAGCTGCTCGAATCCGAAATGGTCGAACTCCGGAAACGCAAAGAACAAAAAAAATCCCATGAAGGGTAAAGCCCATCTGTCGCAATCCACCCCAACACTGTCGCTTATCCACCCCTTCAGATCGCAAAGCGAAGCATAGTTTTGTACGGTCAACAACCTCCAAATGATCATTCAACCCCCATCATGAGAAACGTATTCCAAACACCGCTTAAAACAATCCTGGTAGCCGCGATCCTGGTCGCAACCGCATCCCGCTCCACCGCACAACAACTCAAACCGTCGGCCAGCGGCTACGCCCCCGTCAACGGCATCAAAGTCTATTACGAAGTATACGGCGAAGGCAAACCGCTGATCTTATTACACGGCGCTTTCTATACCATCGGTCTCAACTGGTCCCAACTCCTCCCGGGCCTCTCAAAAACCCACAAAGTGATCGCCCTTGAAATGCAAGGACACGGCCACACCCCATACAGTGAAAGAAAACTCGACATCGTCACCCTCGCCAGCGACGTGGCAGGCGTAATGGATTACCTGAAGATCGACAGCGCCGACCTCGCCGGCTATAGCATGGGCGGCTCCATCGCCTACCAATTCGCCGTCCAAAACCCAAAACGGCTGAGAAAACTGGTCATCATCTCTTCTACCTATAAAAACAGCGGCTGGATCGCGGCGGTAAACGGCGGATTCAAAGACTTCAAGCCCGAATTTTTCGACAACACCCCGATAAAAACCGCATACGATGCCGTCGCACCAGATAAAACAAAATGGAGAAAGTGGCTGGAACAGATGGTCGCCTTCGCCGGGGATCCCTTCGACGTAGGTGAAGCCAACATCGCAAAGATCACTGCACCCGTATTGATCATCTCCGGCGACAACGACGGGCTCGATAAGGTCGAACTGGCAAAAACCTATCAATTGCTGGGCGGCGGGGTCTCCGCCGATCTCGGGCCCATGCCAAAATCCCAACTGGCCATCATTCCCGCCCAATCCCATGTCGGCGTGATGATGCAGACAGCGACGAGCCTCAACTATATGGACAATTTCTTAAAATAACAAAAGAATAGCCGCCGGCGGGCATCAGCCCGCCGGCCCCTTCAATGCGCAGTCGTATCTTTCTTCTTCCCAAACAATCCCTTGATCAATCCCTTCCCCGCCTCCGCAGCCTTCTTCCCCATGTCTGCCGCCGGAGCCGCCGTTCCCCCCGCACCCGGAGCCGCAGCGCCCCCCGCCGCTGCACCCGCCTTCGCCGCATCCCCGCCGCCCCCAGCCAGCCGCCGCACCAACTCATCCTTCGCCGCCCCCAACGCCTGGTTCTTCAACGCTGCCACCGAATCCTTCACCACCCGCCTGGCCGAATCCGCCTTCGCCTGCGCAAAGCTCATCGCCTGCTGCTTTAACGCATCGGCCATATTTCCCGCCGCCCCCTTTAGATCGGTCTTCAACTGCGGGTTGGACATCGTACCCCCCAACTTCAGATCCAGGTTCACGGTCTCGCCGGGAGAAACGTTCACCCCCCTGGAAGCAGCCTGCGCCGCCAGATTATTGACAAGTGCATTGCCCTGACCGCCGAGCAGGCTCCTCGGCAACTTCATATTGATCGCATAGTCTATCGACTGATCGATCCCGTGCATCCCGCCTACCTGCATATCGATATCCTTCACCTTCACATGAAAGGGCTTCACCAGCACCTTCCCGTTGGCAAACTCAAAGCTGTTCTTAATGTCCTGCAACGCCACTTCCTTCAGCTCGCTGACATTCAACGCCGACGAGATCTTGTCCAACGGCGCGAAATGACCGATCAGCCCCTGCAGTATCTCCAGGTTCCCGCCTCCCGTCAGGCTATTCATCTCCGGTGTCAGATCCTTTCCCAGGTTGCCCTTCACCGCCAGGCTCGAACTAAGGGTCCCCGAGATGAATTTGCCGATCGGCGCCAATTTCTGCACGGTGTTGAACGCGTTAAAAGTCTTCTGAACGTCCAGCTTCCGTACGTCATAACTAAAACTTATCGCGGGATTTGTCTTATTCTCTTTCGTCGAATACGACCCGCTCATCGCAATCGTCCCATCCAACGCCTGCATCCGCACATCCTTCAGCGTCACCATCTCATCTTTGACCAGCAACACCCCCGTCACCTTATTGTAATCCGTCTTGTCATAATGTACCTGGTCCGCCGCCGCATTCAGGGTGAAGTCGATGTTCGCCGGTACGAGAAATACACCCGTCTGGCCGCTCCCCACCGTCCCAGACGCCGCACCCGGGCCAGACGCCGTCGTCGCACCCGCCGTCGCAGCCGCCGTATCCACCGGCATCCACTTATTCAAATCGATCTTATCGGCCTTCACCGTCAACACCCCACCCAACGTCCCACTCCTCAGCACATACCCGAGCAAATTCGACAAAGAGCCGGTCGCGGAAAAATTCGTCTGCTGCAGCTTCCCGCTCATTTCGCTAAGCGCCACATTACTGGGATTCCACCGCAATATAGCCTTATGAATTTCCACCCCATCCGGATAAGCCTTCGACCGGTAGCCCAGATCCGCCAACGCGATGGTCCCCGCCGCAAAAAAACCCTCCAACTGCTGCTTCTGTGCCGCCGCCACACTCCCCCTCACCTGCACATCCGCATCAACGACCCCGCTCAGCAGAGTCCCGGCCTCCAACTTCACAAACTGCGTCACCCGCGAAAGATCCAGCCTTCCTTTGGCCGCCGCATCAACCCACCTATTCGTCAATGGATTCTTCAAAAGCAAGCGAAAATCAAAGGGCGCCCCCGCCATCTCGAGATGACCCTGCCGGAGATCGACCACGGTGTGATCCGCTATCCCATCGGGATTGTCCACCTGCAATTGTAAATTGATGTTCTGCACCGCTTGCGGCAGGTCCGGATACTGAAAGAAACCATCCTTCATCTCCATTCGCACATGATAGGCAGGTATCTGGGAAGGACAATACCTTCCTTTCACCGATCCCTCGAACGCAGCCTGCCCCCTGGTCTTGATGGCGCCGAAATCCTTCAGGTATAAGGCCGGCACCAGGGATAGCAAATTCTTAAACTCCGCCGAAGGCATCTTGAACCGGATATCCATGGCGTACGTGCTGTCATTCACCAGCTGGAACGATCCGTCGCTGGACAGCCGCAAGGCGTTGATGGCGACCCCATCGGTTCGCCAACCGAATTTCATTGCCTTGGCATCCACCTGGATATCGGCGCCGATGCTCACCGTATTATTGTTGAGATAGGGCACGCCCCCATAACTGAAACTCACCGCCGCCGCCTTCGTATCCGTAGAGAGTGTAAACAGATCGGCAGTAAAGTCCCCGCTCCCGCTATGATCGAGATGAGCAACCTGCATATGCATGTCGCCGCCGCCATCATCATAGCTCAGAGAGCCGTCGCGAATGGTGTAGTGCTGCAATTTCATTTGAAAGGCTCCGCCACCACCCTCGGCAGGGCCGGTCTTGCCCCCCGTGTCAGGTTTCGTGATCAGGTAATTAGCGCGGCCATCGCGAGTCACGATCAAGTGGATCCGCGGCTGGTCGAGTAGGATAGAATAGATCTTCATGTTCGAGCCCCTGATCACACTCATCAAATCCACGGCAACGTCAACTCCCTTCACCGCCGCAAGGGTATCGCCCTCGAAGACGCCGGTACCCGTGACCCGGAGATCGCTCAAGGCCAGGGATACCCGCGGAAAATGCCGGAAGAACGACAGGTTGAGGTCCGCGAAATCAACTTTTGCCGTCAACCGGTCGTTGATCTGATTCTTGACGATTTGGACGATCTTTCCTTTGAACAGGAAGGGAGCGAGAAAAAGGATCAGCAAGAGCACGGCCAGGCCGATCCCGGTAATTTTCAGGAGGCGTTTTATCATATAGGTCAGTTGAGTGCTGCAAATCTAAGCATTAGACTCAAAAGAAACGGGGCGACAATAAAGCCGCCCCGCTAAACAAAATGTTGCCTCCACCCCACCCCCTCAATTCAACCTCCGCTCCAACTGCTGCAAATATCCCATCCACCCCATCGAACAGGAGTCGTAACACTCAAACTCCGGCACCAGCCCCTCATGCGTAAACGTAACCCGGGTATTCTTCTTATCCGCCGCATCCAACGTAAACCCAAACCGCGTGCCCGTCCATTCGCCGGTATTCTCCACGAAACTCAAATTGGCCTTCGTCACCAACCAGGTAACCTTCTCCCCCGGCACCAGCTCCACCACCTTCTGCTCCGTATAGTGCGCGCCGCCGCCGGCCGCGAAGGAAAAAGTATCGTTCACCTTCTCGCTTTTCCCCTCAATGGTCTCCTCGTAAAGACCGCTCCACCACTGGGGAATTTGCAACAATAATCCGAAAACCTCCTCCGACTTTTTCGCCGTCTCAAAACTGTACGTGAAATTTTTATTTGCCATGATTCAATGTTTTATAGAACAAAGCTACTCCTGATTCCCACATCCCGCAGGGGGTGAATTGGACATTCCGGTGGGAGGATTTGGACAAGGGCAACCGGACGCGAAACCATCGCCGTAACCTTTATTCCTTAAAATAGAATGGGTTGTCATAATAAAGGCTTATCTTACAGTAGTCTCGAATACGAACTACAAGCTCCGATGATACGCTTTCATCATCTTACAGCCGTTGTCTGGCTATAACCTCCGCAGTCTGCACTTCATTTTCCTGACATCATTTTAAAAAAATTTTTATGGTAAAAGTAATTTTATTAGCCTCCATAGGCATGTCATGCCTTTGCGTCAGTGCCTCCGCTCAAAATCCCGCTGCTCAGAAAGTAAACACAGATTCATTGAAATTGATCTCGAAGATCAGCCAGGACCAATTGGAATTGGGTAAGCTGCAAAATACTGTAGAGCAAAAAACGAGAAACAAAGAAGAGGGCGCCGTTGCAGCGCAGCAGTCCGCCGATAAGAACTCGACGGCCGCAACCCGATTGAGCAACAACCCGCAAAATAAGCAAGACGCCAAACAAGCGGATAATACGGCAGGCGACGCCAGGACCAGCGCAAGGAAGGCCAGGAAGGCCGCCGATCGATTAGATAAGGTCAACAAAGACATTGCCGACCTGCAAACCAGGATCGCAAAGGAACAACAAGAACTGAGCAAGTACACAAGGACGATTTACATGCCTGCTACGCCGACCGCCCCGATTCAACCGGATTCTGCGCAACACAATTAATCCGCCCTTTAATAAGGAAAAGCAATGTTATTTGTATGAATAAAAAAGGACCGATCATCGTTATTGAAGACGATCAGGATGACCAGGAAATTCTTGGTGAAATTTTTGAAAAATTGGGGTACGAGAACAAAGTGGTCTTTTTTAGGAATGGGGACGATGCCCTTGAATTCCTCAATAAGACGGATATCCACCCCTTCTTAATTCTCTCGGACATAAACATGCCGGCAATCAATGGGTTCGAACTGCGGAATAAAATATACACCAACGAGCTGTTGCAAACGAAGTGTATCCCTTACCTGTTCTTTACCACCAGCAGCAACAGAAAAGAGGTAGAGAAGGCCTATGGACTGTCGGTCCAGGGCTTTTTCGTCAAACCCAACTCCATTAAGGAATTGGAGAATACCGTAAAAAAGATAATGGAGTATTGGATCGAATGCATCGCTCCAAGCCAATACGAACATGCCTGATCTTACAACGGGGCGAGAATGCCTTAAAAACTCAACGCCACCTTCCCAAACAACCGCATCCCATTGAACCCCATCTGCACCGAATCCCACGGTCCCCCACTCTCATTATCCTCCGCCCATCCCTTCGCCAACGGATTCACCCCCAAATTAGGATGCACGTTGAACAAATTATCCGCCCCCACAAAAATGGAAACCTTCTTGGAAAACTTCCAGGAGAAGTACACATCCGTCACCACCTTCCCCCCAAAATCAAACCGCTCCGGCACCAGCACATTCTGATCCGCATCCGTCGGCACCTGCGGGTTGATCCCCGTCTGGTTCGGATTATCATCCGTCGCCGACCCAAAACCCAACAACGTGATCTTCCCAAAATACGTCAGATGCGCCCCCGCCCCAAACTTCCCCCGCGTGTAGTCGCCGGAAAGCGCAAACTTCACCTTCGGCGCCGACGCGATCAAAAAGGCCCGCTCCCGATCGCTAAAGAAGGTCTTCCGGTTCAACTCCGTCCCATTCAACGCATCCGGCACATGCACCGCATCGATATTCATATCCTGCACATTCCCCGCCAACAACAAATGCAACCCGTTACCAGCACCCCACCGGGTACTATAATCCGCCACCACATCCAGTCCATAGTTGGTCGTATTCACCGCATTGGCAAAAAACTGCACGGTCGTCACCTGCGAAGGTATCTGCGACGTAAACGATGCCGGCAATGTCGTATCATACCTCGAGAACAACCCCGACAACACGATCCGGTTCTTCACCTTCACCAAATACCCATCCACCGTGAACGTCAGCCCGCGGCCCGCCTTCCAGCTGAACCCCGCCGAAGCATTCACCGAAGTCTCCTGCTTCAACTCAGGGATCCCCGCCGCCCGGGTGATCGGGTCATCATTGGAAGCGATCCGCGACTGGATCAGCTGCCCGCCAGAAAAAGAAGTCAGCGTATTCGAAAAGTTGATCTGCTGCAGCGAAGGCGCCCGATAACCCGTCGAGATCGAACCGCGCACATTGAAATCCGGCGTCAGCTTATATCGCGTCGCCAGCTTGAACGTCGCCACCGACCCGAAATCCGAATAGTGTTCAAACCGCACCGCTCCATCCAGCAGCCACTCCCGCGTCACATTCAACTCCGCATCGGCATACAACCCGAGGTTCGACCGCGTCTTCGCCTTCACATCCGCGGGACTGAAACCCGGGAAACCCTGCGACCCCGACGCCGGCGTCCGCAACGAATCCCCCGACCCATCGCCGACCAAATTTTGATAAACGACCCCGGAAGAATCATAGCTTCCATAACTTCCATATTCCCCCTTATAAATAGCATATCGCTCAAACCGATATTCCGCTCCCAAACCCAGGTTCAACCCCTCGGCCACCGTTTTAAAGCTCCGGTTAAAATCCAAATTCACCGTATTCTGCAAAAAGTTGAACCCGCCATCATCAAAATGATTCGGCGTGTTGGACCCGACATTAGACGCATTGAAGGTCTTGTCGCCGTAGTAGTGGAAGTCGTTTCGACCCAAAGTATTGGACAAGTCCCAACCCCAGCCGTCCCCAACATCGCCACGAAGGCCCAGCGCGATCGACGCATCCTGCACATGCGTCTGGATATGTGGATTAAAATAGGTCTCCCCATCATTCGCGACCCGCAGGATGCCTGGCGTAGGGATCAGGTTGCCATTCGCATCCACCGGGAACCGCTCCGGCTTGGCGCTATAGTTCCGCGAGTATGCATACGCATCGGATGATTTATAATTAAACCCCCCAAACGAATAGAAGGTTGTTCCGCGGGAAGCACTCAGCGGCACCTCCATATTATACATCACGCCCCCGGTGGTCAGCGAAGCATCGCCAAAAGCCCGCCTGCCCGTGTTTAAAAAAGGCAACGCATTCTTGTCCGTCTGCCAATTGGCCGTGTCCACCTGGCGATAGGTCTTCCCCTGCTTGAGGAACTCGGCCCCCACATTGATAAAACCCCCGTTGCGACCCAGCGCCCACCCGTCGTTCAGGGAAGCCGTCACCGTGTTCCCATCGATCGCCGGACCCGAATAATATTGATTGCCCGCATTATACTTCCGGGCGTTGAACTTATAGTCATCATACCCGCTCCAGCCCGCATTCACCGCCAGGTGCCCCACATCTTTTTTGAGGATGATGTTAATGACGCCCGCGATGGCGTCCGACCCATACTGTGCCGAGGCGCCGTCCCGTAGGATCTCTATCCGATCGACGGAGGATTCGGGAAAAGAATTTAGATCGACCCCCGAGTTGCCCCGGCCGCGCGTGCCGAAAAGGGTCACGAAGGAGGTCTGATGCCGCCGCTTCCCATTGATAAGGACCAGCGTCTGATCCGGGCCCAGGCCGCGCAGAGTACCCAGATCGACATGGTCCGCGCCGTCCGCACCGCTCTGTTTATTGTAATTGAACGAAGGCGCCGCCACATTGAGGATGGAAGTAAGATCCATCTTCGCCGTCGGAATATCCAACTGGTTCACTTTTATGACATCCACCGGCACCGGCGTTTCCGTCTTGGCCCGGGGCGCCCCACGCGTCCCAACGAATACTATCTCCGACAACTCAGAAGATGCATTCACCAAACCAACCGTCAGCTCCGCCCGGCCCCGCACGGGCACCGATTGCATGCTATAGCCGATCAGGGTGATCTCCAGCACGTCATCGGCCTTCGCCGAGATCTTAAAGGTCCCATCATTGCCCGTCGAGGTCCCGACGCCCGATGATTTCACTTTCACCGAGGCCCCCGCGAGCGGTCCCCCGTCGCGCGAATCGACAACTTTACCCGTAATGGTAGTCTGAGCAAGCAAAAAATTGGAAATAAATAGCAATACGAGGAGCAGGAGGATGTTTCTCATACAAGCTGGTTTTGGTTATACGGAAGATAACGATAAAAAAAGGGCTAAACAAATCAAGATTGTCCCAACATGGCGCGAGCCATCCGCAATTCCTCCCGGTTACACCCCACCGTATCCACCATATTTATCAACACCCGGAAATAACCCTTAGCCTTTTCCTTATCCCCCGTCTTCCACGCCGCCAGCCCCGCACCATAAACCCCGTTAAACCTTCGCGGATGTCCCCGCAGATCCGCCTCATACTGCCTCAACGCCTCCCCCGGCCGCCCGGCCGACAATAAAAGATCCGCCAACAATTCCCGCGCCGGGATCACCTCGCAGGGCGTCACCGGGTGTTTCTCCGTCGAATCTTCCAGGTCCGCCGCCATCAGCATCGCCGCCACCGCATCCCGCACCCTTCCCGCACTGAAGGCCATCCACGCCTCCACCGCCTTTTGTTGTATCTCCACCTGACCCGCCTTATACGCATCTTTGTCCGCGATCAGCCGCTCTCGCATCCGCCCAAGCGCCGCCAGTTCCGCAGCAGCACTGTCCAGCCGGCCCGTATGCGCCGCCCCGAGTCCCCGCGCGAAATGCACGATCGCCTCCTGCCAGGGATAGTCCTTCCAGGGAAAACCT
>Ga0157372_10005309_pt1 | contig 13685 bp, 7 predicted proteins | sample C55metaG_FD_115307 | JGI IMG/M metagenome (GOLD analysis project Ga0157372, IMG submission 115307) | Corn rhizosphere microbial communities from Kellogg Biological Station, Michigan, USA - C5-5 metaG | ecosystem: Host-associated > Plants > Roots > Rhizosphere > Soil | place: USA: Michigan... | reverse complement strand
TGGCGATTCACGGTGCGCCTGCGGCAGCCGCACGGGACGATCAATCCGCACGGCTTCGACGTCGAGCTCGCGTGGCTCGAGCAGGGCGTTCGCGCCACCGGCTACGTGCGCGACGCGCCGGCGACGCTCGTCGACGCCAGCGCCGCGTATCCGGTCGAGCGCGCGCGCCAGCGCGTCCGCGACGCGATCGATGCGCACGTCACCGACCGGCGCGCCGCTGGCGTCCTCGCCGCGCTCGCCGTCGGCGACCAGGGCGCGATCGAGCGCGACGACTGGGAGCTGTTCCGCAACACCGGCGTTGCCCACCTGATGTCGATCAGCGGGTTGCACATCACGATGTTCGCCTGGCTCGCGGGGCTGCTCGTCGCCGCGGCGTGGCGACGCAGCGAGCGCGCCGCGCACCTGCTGCCGGCGACGAGCGCGGCGCGCTGGGGCGGGCTCGCCGCCGCCGCCGCGTACGCGCTCTTCGCGGGCTGGGGAGTTCCCGCGCAGCGCACGGTCTGGATGCTCGCGACGGTGACCTTGCTGCAGTCGTTCGGGCTGCGCTGGCCTTGGTCGCTGGTGCTGCTGCTCGCTGCGTTCGTCGTCACCCTGCTCGATCCCTGGGCGCTGCTGCAGCCGGGGTTCTGGCTCTCGTTCGTCGCGGTCGCGCTGCTCATGTCGTCGTCGCCCGCGAGCGCCGGACCCGGCGACGCGCCGGCGCGCGACGCCGGCTGGCGCAGCTGGCCCGCACGCGTCGTCGCGGCAGCGCGCGGCGGGGTTCGCACACAGCTCATCGCGACGCTCGGGCTGACGCCGCTGACGCTCGTCATCTTCCAGCAGGTCTCGCTCGTCGGCATCGTCGCCAACCTCGTCGCGATCCCGCTCGTCACGCTCGTCGTCACCCCGCTCGCGCTGCTCGGCATCGCGCTCGCGCCGCTGTGGTCGATCGGCGCCTGGCTCGTCGACCTGCTGAGCGCGCTGCTCGCCGCGCTGGCTGCGATTCCCGGCGCCGTCTGGTCGGCGCCGGTCGCTCCGGCGTGGGCGCGCATCGCCGGCCTCGTCGCCGCGGCGCTCGTCGTCCTGCCGCTGCCGTGGCGGGCGCGACTCGTCGCCGTTCCGCTCGCGCTCGCGCTGCTGCTGCCGCCGCTCGAGCGGCCCGCCGCGGGTGCGTTCGACGTCGTCGCCGCCGACGTCGGCCAGGGCACCGCGGTGCTCGTCCGCACGAGAACGCACGCGCTCCTCTTCGACAGCGGCCCGGTCTACTCGCGCGAGAGCGACGCCGGCCAGCGCGTCCTCGTCCCGCTCCTGCGCGGACGCGGCGATCGACGGCTCGACCTTCTCGTTCTCAGCCATCGGGACAGCGACCACACGGGCGGCGCACGGTCGTTGTTCGCTGCGCTCGACGTCGCCGCGCTGGCGAGCTCGCTCGAGGACGGCCATCCGCTGCTCGACGGCGCGAGGCCGGCGCGGCGCTGCGTCGCCGGCGAGCGCTGGCAGTGGGACGGCGTCGACTTCGCGGTTCTGCATCCCAGCGCCGGCGACTACGAGCGCGCGGCGAGGCCGAACGCGATGTCGTGCGTGCTGCGCGTCTCGGGCGGCGGGCGCAGCATGCTGCTGACCGGCGATATCGAGCGCGACCAGGAGTCGGCGCTGGTCGTCGCCGGAGCGGCGCTGCGGAGCGACGTTCTCGTCGCGCCGCACCACGGCAGCAGGACGTCGTCGAGCGCCGCCTTCATCGACGCCGTCCATCCGCGGATCGTGGTGTTCCAGGCCGGCTATCGCAACCGCTTCGGCCATCCGGCGCCGGACGTCGTCGAGCGCTATCGCGAGCGCGGCATCGCGATCGTCGCCACCGCCGCGTGCGGCGCATGGCAATGGCGCGCCGACGGCGCGGCCGATGGCAGCTGCGAGCGCGACGTCGCTCGCCGCTACTGGCATCACCGCATCGACGCCGATCCGCGTTGACGCGCGCCGGCTGCTCGGATGGCGCAGACTTTGCTACCCTCGGCGCCGGAGGCAGCATGAAGCCGGGCTTCGACGAGATGCACGACCCGAGCGGCGCGGTGCGCGAGCACTACGGCGGCTACGACCGTTGGCTGAAGGGGCAGCCGCCGCAGGTGATGCGGACGCGCCGCGACGAGGCGGAGGTGATCTTTCGCCGCGTCGGCATCACGTTCGCCGTCTACGGTGCCAAGGACGACGGCAGCGGCACCGAGCGGCTGATTCCGTTCGACCTGATTCCGCGCGTCATCCCGGCGCACGAGTGGAGCGAAATGGAGCGGGGGCTGCGCCAGCGCGTCACCGCGCTGAACCGCTTCATCCACGACGTCTACCACGGCCAGGAGATCCTGAAGGCCGGGGTCGTTCCCGCCGACCAGGTGCTCGGCAACGCCCAGTACCGCGCCGAGATGCAGGGCGTCGCCGTCGCAGGCGACATCTACTCGCCCATCGCCGGGGTCGACATCGTGCGCGCCGCCAACGCCGACGGCAGCGGCAGCTACTACGTCCTCGAGGACAACCTGCGCGTGCCGAGCGGCGTCTCGTACATGCTCGAGAACCGCAAGATGATGATGCGGCTGTTTCCGGAGCTGTTCGGCCGCCATCGCGTCGCGCCCGTCGCGCACTATCCCGACCTCCTGCTCGAGACGCTGCGCTCGGTCGCGCCTGCCGCGGTCAACGATCCGACCGTCGTCGTGCTGACGCCGGGCATGTACAACAGCGCGTACTTCGAGCACGCCTTCCTCGCCCAACAGATGGGGATCGAGCTGGTCGAGGGTCAGGACCTCTACGTCCGCGACAACTTCGTCTACATGCGGACGACCCAGGGCCCGAAGCGCGTCGACGTGATCTATCGCCGCGTCGACGACGACTTCCTCGACCCGCGCGCGTTCCGTGCCGACTCGACGCTCGGCTGCGCGGGTCTGCTGGCCGCGTACCGCGCCGGCAACGTCACGCTCGCCAACGCGATCGGCACCGGGGTCGCCGACGACAAGTCGATCTATCCGTACGTGCCGAAGATGGTCGAGTTCTACCTCGGCGAGAAGCCGATCCTCAACAACGTGCCGACGTACGTCTGTCGCGATCCCGACGACCTCGGCCACGTCCTCGATCATCTCGGCGAGCTCGTCGTCAAGGAAGTGCACGGCGCCGGCGGTTACGGCATGCTCGTCGGACCGGCAGCGACCGCGGCCGAGATCGAGCACTACCGCGGCCTGCTCAAGGCCGACCCGGGTCGCTACATCGCGCAGCCGACGCTCGCGCTGTCGACGTGCCCGACCTTCGTCGAGAGCGGCATCGCGCCGCGCCACATCGATCTGCGTCCGTTCGTCCTCTCGGGCAAGACCGTGCAGATGGTGCCGGGCGGGCTGACGCGCGTCGCGCTCAAGGAAGGCTCGCTCGTCGTCAACTCGTCGCAGGGCGGTGGCACCAAGGACACCTGGATCCTGGAAGCCTAGCAATGAGGCCTCCACGCTCATTTCGTTCGCCGCGCCCCGAGGGGGCGCGGCCGGGCTCGGGACACCGCGGCGCCCGGCGGGAGTCCTGACGCATGCTGTCGCGCACCGCCGACCACTTGTTCTGGATGGCGCGCTACATGGAGCGCGCCGAGAACACGGCGCGCATGCTCGACGTCAACTACCAGATGTCGCTGCTGCCGCAGTCGGAGGAGGCCGCGGAGCGTGGCTGGCGCGGCATGCTCAGCATCAACGAGATCAGCGGCGACTTCGCCAAGCGCCACCGCGAGGTGACGCCGCGCACGGTGATCGAGTACATGGTCAACGACGCCGCCAACGGCTCGTCGATCCGCAGCTGCCTGATGGCGGCGCGCGAGAACGCGCGCGCGGTGCGCGGCACGCTGACGACCGAGGTCTGGGAGACTCAGAACCAGACCTGGCTCGAGTTCCAGCGCCTGATCGGCGACGGCGCGTTCCAGAAGAGCCCGGGCGAGGCGTTCGAATGGGTCAAGTTCCGCTCGCACCTCTCGCGCGGCGTCACGGTCGGGACGATGCTGCAGGACGAGGCGTTCCACTTCCTGCGCATCGGCAGCTTCCTCGAGCGCGCCGACAACACGGCGCGCCTGCTCGACGTCAAGTTCCATTCGGTGCCGCACGACTCGCTCGGCAGCGGCGTCGGCGCGATCGGCGCGCGCATGAGAAACGGAATGGCGGGCGCTACGTCGCTCGTGCAGAGCCAGGGCGGCAACGGCGGCCTGCAGAGCCAGAGCCAGGAGAGCGGCAACAAGGACGTCGAGTTCGACTTCTATCACTGGTCGGCGGTGCTGCGCTCGGTCTCCGGCTTCGAGGTCTATCGCAAGGTCTACCGCAACGTCATCCGGCCCGAGCGCGTCGCCGAGTTGCTGATCCTGCGGCCCGACATGCCGCGCTCGCTCGCGGCGTGCATGCACGAGCTCGTCTCGAACCTGCACCGCGTCGCCAACGAGCAGTCGAAGGACACGCTGCGGCTCGCCGGCAGGCTCGACGCCGACCTCCAGTACGGCCGCATCGACGAGATCCTCGCGACCGGCCTGCACGCGTATCTGACGCAGTTCCTCGAGCGCGTCAACGCGCTCGGCACCGGGATCAGTCGCGACTTCCTCGTTCCCGTGTCATGACGCCCGATGGTGCCTCGCGGCTTCGCCGCGGCGCTGCCCCGCGAGGGGGCGACGGCCAACCCTGGGAACGGTCGGGCGACCGAACGGCGTAATCAGATGTCGATCCACGTCGCCCTCAACCACGTCACCCACTACCGCTACGACCGGGCGATCCGCCTCGGTCCGCAGGTCGTCCGCCTGCGGCCGGCGCCGCACTCGCGCACGCGCATCCTCAGCTACTCGATGAAGGTCGAGCCGGCCAAGCACTTCATCAACTGGCAGCAGGACCCGCAGGCGAACTATCTCGCGCGGCTCGTCTTCCCCGATCCGACGACGTTCTTTCGCGTCGAGGTCGACCTCGTCGCCGAGATGGCGGTGTACAACCCGTTCGACTTCTTCCTCGAGCCGAGCGCCGAGAGCTTTCCGTTCGCGTACGAGCCCGAGCTGCTCGTCGAGCTGCAGCCGTACCTGCGCAAGGACGCGGCGACACCGCTCTTTGCCGAATACCTGGCGAGGATCGACACGACGCCGCGGCCGACGAGCACGTTCCTGTTCGACCTCAATCGCGGCCTGCAGCACGACATCGCGTACCTGATCCGGATGGAGCATGGCGTGCAGACGCCCGAGGAAACTCTTCGCGCCGCGAGCGGCTCGTGCCGCGACAGCGCGTGGCTGCTCGTCCAGCTGCTTCGTCATCTCGGTCTCGCGGCGCGCTTCGCGTCGGGCTATCTGATCCAGCTGAAGAGCGACGTCAAGGCGCTCGACGGTCCGAGCGGCACCGAGGTCGACTTCACCGACCTGCACGCGTGGTGCGAGGTCTACCTGCCGGGCGCCGGCTGGATCGGCCTCGACCCCACGTCGGGGCTGTACGCAGGCGAGGGCCACATTCCGCTCGCGTGCTCGCCCGAGCCGCGCTCGGCGGCGCCGATCAGCGGCACGCTCGATCCGTGCGAGACGACGTTCGAGCACCACATGGCGGTGCGCCGCATCTGGGAGGCGCCGCGCGTCACGCTGCCGTACAGCGAGCTGCAGTGGGGCGAGATCGACGCGCTCGGCAAGCACGTCGACGCCGAGCTGCGCCGCATGGACGTGCGCCTGACGCAGGGCGGCGAGCCGACGTTCTTGTCGATCGACGACCGCGAAGGCGGCGAGTGGAACACCGAGGCGATGGGGCCGACCAAGCGCGTGCTGGCCGGCGCGCTGATGGAACGGATGCGCCAGCGCTACGGCGTCGGCGCGCTGGTGCACGCCGGGCAGGGCAAGTGGTATCCGGGCGAGCAGCTGCCGCGCTGGTCGCTCAACCTCTTCTGGCGCGCCGACGGCGTCGCGATCTGGCAAGACGCACAGCTCATCGCCGGCGAGCGCGACGACCACGGCGCGACCGCCGCGATCGCGAGCGAGTTCCTGCAGCGCCTCGCGAAGCGTCTTCGCATCGACGGCCGCAACGTCTTCGCCGCCCACGAAGACGTCGGCTACTTCCTCTGGCGCGAAGGCAAGCTGCCGATCAACGTCGAGCCGGAGGACGCGCGGCTCGCCGATCGCGCCGAGCGCGAGCGGCTACGCCGTGTCTTCGCGCGCGGGCTCGGCGAGCCCGTCGGCTACGCGCTGCCGGTCGGTGCCGACGAGCGTCGCCCGGGGCGCTTCCGCTCGAGCCCTTGGTACCTGCGCGGGGACCACTGCTTCCTGGTCGCCGGTGATTCGCCGATCGGCTTTCGCCTGCCGCTCGAATCGCTGCCGTGGGCGCGCGCCGAAGACCTGCCGTGGGTGCATCCGCCCGACCCGAACGACGAACTGCCAGCCCTCGGCGAGGGCGACGCGGACGACGAACCGCCGCGCAGCGTCGACGCAGACGCCGAGGCTCGCGACACCGCAGCCGCGCCGCCGGCGCTCGGCGAATCGGCAGGCGACGTCGTCCGCACCGCGATCAGCGCCGAGGCGCGGCACGGCCGCCTGCACGTCTTCATGCCTCCGACGTCCACGCTCGAGGACTACCTCGCGCTCGTCGCCGCGGTCGAGGCGACTGCGAAGGCGATGCGCACTCCGGTGGCGCTCGAAGGCTACGAGCCGCCGAAGGATCCTCGTCTCGTCGTCCTGCGCATCACTCCCGATCCCGGCGTCATCGAAGTCAACGTGCAGCCGGCGAGCAGCTGGAGCGAGCTCGTCGAGCAGACGACCCACCTCTACGACGCCGCGCGCGAGTCGCGCCTGACGACCGACAAGTTCATGCTCGACGGGCGGCACACCGGCACCGGTGGCGGCAACCACTTCGTCCTCGGCGCCGCAACGCCGCCCGATTCGCCGTTCCTGCGCCGGCCCGAGCTGCTCGCGAGCATGGTCGCGTACTGGCACGACCACCCGTCGCTCAGCTATCTGTTCTCGGGCCTGTTCATCGGCCCGACGAGCCAGGCGCCGCGCCTCGACGAAGCGCGCAACGACGCGGTCCACGAGATCGAGGTCGCGTTCGCCGAGCTCGCGCGCGCGAGTGCCGCGGCAGGCGGCGCGCCGCCGCCGTGGCTGGTCGACCGGTTGCTGCGCAACCTCCTCGTCGACGTCACCGGCAACACGCACCGCGCCGAGTTCTGCATCGACAAGCTCTATTCGCCCGACGGCCCCACCGGCCGCCTCGGCCTGCTCGAGATGCGCGCGTTCGAGATGCCGCCGCACGCGCGCATGAGCCTGGTCCAGCAGCTGCTGATGCGCGCGCTCGTCGCGCGCTTCTGGGCGCAGCCGTACCTGCCCCATCGCCTCGCGCGCTGGGGCACCGAGCTGCACGACCGCTTCATGCTGCCGCACCACGTCTGGCGCGATCTCTCCGACGTCGTCGCCGAGCTGAACGACGCCGGCCACGCGTTCGATCTCGCCTGGTTCGCAGCGCACCGTGACTTCCGCTTCCCGCTGCTGGGCGATTGCATGGCGGCAGGCGTGACGCTCGAGCTCAGGATGGCGCTCGAGCCCTGGCATGTCCTCGGCGAGGAGAGCGGCGCCGGCGGCACCGCGCGCTACGTCGACTCGACGGTCGAGCGGATCGAGGTGCTCGTGCGCGGACTTGTCGGCGATCGACACGCGGTCGCGTGCAACGGCCGCAGGCTGCCGCTGCAGCCGACCGGCACCGCGGGCGAATTCGTCGCGGGCGTTCGCTATCGCGCCTGGCGCGCACCGTCGTCGTTGCATCCGACCATCGATCCGCACGTGCCGCTCGTCTTCGACGTCGTCGACACCTGGATGCAGCGCTCGCTCGGCGGCTGCCAGTACCACGTCGCGCACCCGGGCGGAGTCAACTACACGACGTTCCCGGTCAACGCATACGAAGCCGAGGCGCGCCGCCTGGCGCGCTTCTTCCGCACCGGTCACACGCCGGGCGTCGTGCAGCTGTCGGCCGAGGCGCCGAACCCCGACTTTCCGCACACGCTCGATCTGCGTCGGCCACCAGAGCCAAGGTAGCGTTCGCGCTTCATGCTCGACCAACTGCTCGCCGGCTACGCGGCGCCCGCCGGGCGCTTCGACGAGCTGCTCGCGGCGCCCGGCCGGCCGCGACCGCACTGGGAAGCGTTCGTCAGCGCGCTCGCCGAGCGCAGCGAGCGCGAGGTGAGCGACACGCTGACGCTCACCGAGCGGCAGATCCGCGAGCACGGCATCACCTACAACGTCTACGCCGACGCGCAAGGTGTGCATCGGCCGTGGCAGGTCGATCCGATTCCGCTCGTCCTGCCGGCAGCGGAGTGGGCGGCGATCTCGGCGGGGATCGAGCAGCGCGCCGACCTGCTCGACCGCATCCTCGGCGACCTCTACGGTGCGCAGTCGTTGCTGAGGAGCGGCGCGATCCCGCCCGCGGTCGTCTTCGGCCACCGCGGCTTCCTCGCCGCCGCCGAAGGATTGAAGCCCGCCGGCGGCCACCATCTGCTGCAGTACGCCGCCGACCTCGCGCGTTCGCCCGACGGCCGCTGGTGGGTCGTCGCCGACCGCACGCAGGCGCCGTCGGGCTCGGGCTACGCGCTCGAGAACCGGCTCGTCGTCTCGCGCGTCTTTCCGCAGATGTTCCGCGAGCTGCCGGTGCAGCATCTGGCGAGCTTCTTCGACGCGTTGCGCTCGTCGCTTCTGCACTGGGCGCCGCGCGGCGACGGCGCGCCGCGGATCGTGCTGCTGACACCGGGGCCGTACAACGAGACGTATTTCGAGCACGCGTTGCTCGCGCGCTATCTCGGCTTCGCGCTCGCTGAGGGCAACGACCTCACGGTGCGCGACGATCGCGTCTGGCTGAAGACGATCTCGGGGCTCGAGCGCGTCCACGCGATCGTCCGCCGCCAGGACGACGACTATTGCGATCCGCTCGAGCTGCGTTCCGACTCTGCGCTCGGCATCGCCGGCCTCACCGACGTCGCGCGCCGCGGCAACGTGCTGCTCGCGAACGCGCTCGGATCGGGCGTCCTCGAGTCTGGCGCGCTGCTCGGCTATCTGCCGGGCCTCAGCCGCGCGCTCCTCGACGAGCCGCTCGCGATGCCGTCGATCGCGACCTGGTGGCTCGGCGAGCGCGCCGCGTTCGAAGACGCGTGGCGTCGACCCGAGCGCTTGATCGTCAAGCCGATCGAGCGCTCGCCGAACGAGCCTTCGATCGTCGTCGGCCATCTCTCGGCCGACGCCCGCGAGTCGCTGCGCCGGCGGATCGCCGAGCGGCCGCAGCACTTCGTCGCGCAGGAGTGGGTCCACGTCTCGCAGGCGCCGGTGCTCGAGGGCACGTCGAGCGCGCTCGCGGCGCGCACCGTCGGGTTGCGCGTCTTCGCCGTCGCAACGCCGAGCGGGTGGCGCGTCATGCCGGGCGGATTGACGCGCGTCGCGCCCGACGAGGACTCGCCGGTGATCGCCATGCAGCGCGGCGGCCGCTCGAAGGACACGTGGGTGCTCGGCGACGGCCCTGTCAACGCCGAGTTCTCGCTGCTGTCGTCGACGGTGCAGGCGGCCGACCTCGTCGGCGCCGACGCGACGCTGGCGTCGCGCGCAGCCGAAAACCTCTTCTGGCTCGGCCGCTACGGCGAGCGCTGCGACGCGACTGCGCGCCTGCTGCGCGTCGCGATCGCGCAGCTCCTCGACGCGGGCGGCTCGCGCGGCGGCGCGCCGCCGACGTACCTGCTCGCCGAGCGGCTGGGCGTCGTCGATCCCGGCCGCCGCGGCCCGGGCAGGAGCCCCGCGCGCGCTCTGCGTCGCGCGGCCCACCATCCCGAGGGCGCGCTGGCCGAGCGGCTCGCCAGCCTGTCGCGCGTCGCCTTCAGCCTGCGCGACCGGATGTCGGTCGACCACTGGCGCACGCTCAATCGGCTGCTCGCCGATCCGGCGCTGCAGCGCGAACCGGCGCTGCCCGTGACGCTCGTCTGGCTCGACCGAGCCGTCACCGCCCTGATGACGCTCTCGGGATTCGTCCTCGACGGCATGACGCGCGGCGTCGGCTGGCGCTTCGTCTCGATCGGCAGGCGCATCGAGCGGCTCGCGACGATGTGCACGACGCTGCAGGTCGCGACCGACGAGGGCCGCATGCACGAGCTCGACTGGTTGCTCGAGCTCGCCGACTCGAGCGTCACGTATCGCTCGCGCTACCTCGCCGCTCCCGAATGGCTGCCGGTGCTCGACATGGTCGTGCGCGACGAGGCGAATCCGCGCTCGCTCGCGTTCCAGGCCAAGGGGCTCGCCGACTTCATCGCCAGGCTCGAGGCGGGCCACGGCGAGTTCGCGTCGACGCTGCTGGCGCCCGCGCACGCGTCGCTGCGTGCGCTGCCCGCCGCCGAGCTGACGCCCGAGAGCGGGCAGCTCGCCGACGTCATCGGCCGGCTCCAGGGCGCGGCCTACGCGATCTCCGATGCCGTCTCGCTCAAGTTCTTCTCGCACGCGATGCCGCGCAGCATGCTGCAGATCTCGCCATGAACTCGCCGGCATGAGCGCCGTCGCCGAAGCGCAGGCGGTCGCGCGCTACACCGTCGAGCACGAGACCAGCTACGCGTACCGCATCGCGGTCTCGCAATCCTGGCAGCTGGCGCATCTGACGCCGCCCGAGCTGCCGTGGCAGAAGGTGCTGGGGCACGAGCTCGCGATCGAGCCGCCGCCCGACGAGCGCCACGAGCGGTGCGACGCGTTCGGCAACCGCGTCACCCACTTCGGCATCCACGGCCCGCATCCGCTGCTCGACGTGCGGATGAAATGCGACGTCGAGGTCGGCGATCGCGTCGACCCGCGCGCCGCGCCGAAGCTCGCGTGGGAGGCGGTCCGCGAAGCGCTTCACGACGAGCCGGCGCAGGACTCGCTCCGGCCGGCGCGGTTCGCCGAGGCGAGCGCGCTCGTCGGCTGGTCGGACGCCGCGCACGGGTACGCGGCCGCGACGTTCACGCCCGGCCGCGACTGGCTCGAAGCGACCACCGAGCTGATGCAGCGCATCTACCGCGAGTTCGACTTCGAGCCGGGAACGACGACGGTGACCACCTCGGTCGACGAGGTGATCGCGCAAAAGAGCGGCGTCTGCCAGGACTTCGCGCATCTGATGATTGCGTGCCTGCGCAGCCGCGGCCTGCCGGCGCGCTACGTCTCGGGCTACCTGCTGACGCAACCGCCGCCAGGGCAGGAACGGCTGCTCGGCGCCGACGTCTCGCACGCCTGGGTCGCGGCGTATTCGCCGCGCCACGGCTGGGTCGAGTTCGACCCCACCAACGACCATCTCGCCGACCGCCGCTACATCACGCTCGCGACCGGCGGCGATTTCGCAGACGTCGTTCCGCTGCGCGGCGTCATCCTCGGCGGTCGCGGCCAGAAGATGCGCGTCGCGGTCAGCGTCATCCCGCGTTGACGCCCCCGGCGGGGGGCGCACTTCACCGCACCGCGTTCCCGGCTTGGGCGGGATGGTCGCGGCGTGCCGCCGCCGCGAGACTGCGTGCCTTGCCACAGGAGACGCGCATGCCCGAAGCCTTCACCTCCGAGCTCTCGCTCGTTCCCATCGCCGCCACGCCGCGCGCATGCGATCGCGCCGTCGACGATCGCGCGCGCGCACCCGGCTGGTTCGACTCGAGCTGGGAGCTGCGCAGCGGACTCGAGGTGAAGGAAGGCTGGTTCGGCGACGAATGCAGCCTGAACGCCTGGATCGAGTCGTTCCTCGTCGTTCAGCGCGCCAGCGGCCGCACGGCCTCGCCGAGCGCGAGCACCGCCATCGCGTAGTAGCTCGACCAGTTGTAGCGTGTCAGCGCGTAGAAGTTGCTCGTCCCCGCCACGTATGTCGGCGCGGTGTCCCCGTTCTGCAGCTCGACGAGCGCGAACAGGCTCTCGGCCGCGAGCGCCGCGTCGGGCAGCCGAGCGCCGCGCTCGACCATCTCCGCGGCGGTGAACGTCGGCACGATGTCGGGGGCGAGCAGCAGCGCGCGCGATTCGAGGTCGGCGGGCGGCTCGACGTCGAAGCGCGCCACGAGCCCGCGCTTCCAGCCGAACTCGGCGAGGTAGTTGGCGACGCTGCCGATGACGTCGGCGGCACTCGTGTGCAGGTCGACCCGACCGTCGCCGTCGAAGTCGACCGCGAAACGGTTGAAGCTCGACGGCATGAACTGCGCCATCCCGATCGCGCCCGCATAGCTGCCGCGCCAGGCGAGCGGATCGATGCCTTCGCTGTGGCAGAGGACGAACCAGTTCTCGAGCTCGTCCTGGAAAAAGGCGCTCCGATCCGTGCGTCCGCTCGGGAAGTCGAACGCGAGCGTCGCGAGCGCATCGATGACGCGGAAGTTCCCCATCTGGCGGCCGTAGATCGACTCGACGCCGACGATGCCGACGACGACCTCGGGTGGCACGCCGTACATCTCCTCGGCCTGCGCGAGCCAGCGCGCGTTGCTGCGCCAGAACGCGGTGCCGGCGCGGATCCGGATCGGCTCGACGAAGCGCGCGCGGTACGCGTTCCAGTTCTTCGCCGCGCCGGCTGCGGTCGGCATGATGTAGCGCGTCACCAGCGGCTGGAAGCGCGCGTGCGCGAGCGCCTCGCGCAGCGACGCCGCGTCGAGCCCGCGCCGCTCGGCGACCGCGTCGGCGAAGCGCATGACGTCTTCGCGCGCGCCGTAGCTGACGGCGTCGGGCGCGTCGTCGTCGGCGAGCGCGACGGTCTTTTTCGTCGCGCGCTTGCGCGTCGCGGCGTCAGCCCACGATGCAAGGAGGGACGCGGTGCCGCCGAGGACGATCGTGCGGCGCAGTTGCGAATCCATTCAGGGAGAAGAAGTCGTCGTCGATTATCGAGGCGCAAGCGCGCGCAGCCGCCGCGCCTCGCTCGCGAACGCGCGCGTCATCGCCGGATCGGGACGGCGCGCCGCCTCGCGCGAGTAGCGGCGCGCCTCGAGCGCATCGAGGACCGCCGCGAGCTTGTCGCCGCCGGCGCCGAGCGTCGCGCGCACGCGCTCGGCGAGCGTGCGTGGCGCCTCGTGCGATGCGGCAGCGATGCCGAGCGAGCGCAGCGCGCGGCGGATGCGCTCGAGCTGGCGCACCCACGGATCGACGTGGTGGCGGTCGAGCCAGGCCCACGCCGCGCCGGCCAGCGCCATGCCGCTCAGCGTGCCGGCGAGGAGCAGCCCGAGGTCCTCCCAGCTCGGCGAGTCGAAGCCGATCTGCTTGAGGACGTCGAACTGCTGGCCGCGCGAATAGTTCAGCACCCATTGGTTCCAGCGGTTGTTGACCGCTTCCCACGCGCTTCTGAGCTCGGCGAACAGGCGCGGATTCATCGCGTCGAGCGTGCCGGCGACGAACCCTTGCGGTGGCGCGAGCCGCGTGCTGCGGCCGATGCGGTCGGGAGCGACGGCGCCGGTCGGGTCGGCGCGGATCCAGCCGACGCCCGACTGCCAGTACTCGGCCCAGGCGTGCGCCGAGCTCTGGCGCACGATGTAGTAGCCGTCGACCGGCGGCAGGTCGGTGCCCTGATAGCCGGTGACGACGCGCGCCGGGACGCCGGCCGCGCGCAGGACGACGACGAACGCCGCAGCGAAGTGCTCGCAGAAGCCTTCCTTGCGGTCGAGCCAGAACTCGTCCACCGCGTTCCTGCCGTAATCGCCCGGCGAGAGCGTGTAGCTGTAGCCGTTGCGACGAATGTGCTCGAGCAGCGCGTCGGCGAGCCGCG
>Ga0157372_10005306_pt1 | contig 13688 bp, 5 predicted proteins | sample C55metaG_FD_115307 | JGI IMG/M metagenome (GOLD analysis project Ga0157372, IMG submission 115307) | Corn rhizosphere microbial communities from Kellogg Biological Station, Michigan, USA - C5-5 metaG | ecosystem: Host-associated > Plants > Roots > Rhizosphere > Soil | place: USA: Michigan... | reverse complement strand
TGCTGTGCTTCGCGGCTCTTGGCGCGGGCAACGGCGCAACCTTTCAGCTAGTTCCCTTGCGCTGGCCGCTTACGACCGCTGTCGCGGGCGGGATGATTGGCGAAGTTGGAGCGCTTGGCGGCTCCATTCTGCCAAATCTGCTTGGGCAGTCGAAGCAGCGCACTGGGTCCTATGCGACGGGCTTCATGCTGTATGCGGGTCTGGCATGTCTGGTCCTCGTCATGATGCTCTCGATTGCGAGGAGTTGGACGAAGTCGTGGGTTGGGGCGGGCGGCAGGGCTCTTGCTCAACGGTTCGACGAGGAGTCTGTGGCGGGATAGTTTCCCAGCCGGCTGCGCATCCGGCTTGTTGGCAGACCGCATTGATGTTTCACTAGTGAGAGAATCTGTTTGACAGATAAACTCCGGCAGGAGACGCCACGGAAATGGACATGCGGGACATTGCGAAGATCGCTGGCGTGTCGAGCGCCACCGTCTCGCGGGTCATCAACGGGTCGAACCTGGTAAGACCGGTTACAGCCGAGCGTGTGCGCAAAGTCATCGATGAGCTGAAGTTCGTTCCCAACGGCAGCGCCACCACGCTGAAATATGGAAAGAGCTGCACCTACGGCCTTATCATCCCTGACATCACGAACCCGTTTTTCCCGGAGTTCATTCGGAGCTTTGAGGCGATCCTGGTTGAAAACAATCAGGACATGCTGATGGCAACGACGGACTTTCATCCAACGAAGATGCAGCAGACGATACGGAGAATGCTGGTCCGCAAGGTGGACGGCGTGGCGCTGCTTGCCTCGGAGATTGAGACCGAGCCGATTGAGGCGCTGATTCACCATCGTGTTCCGCTGGTAACAATGGACCGCCGTCTGGTTGCGCCCGGTTTGAGCGATGTCCTGATCAACAACACGCCGGGGATGAACCAGGCGGTGGACCATCTGAAACAGCTACGGCACCGAAAGATCGGCTACATCGGCGGCTCGGGCGGACTGACCATCTCCGATCATCGCTTGCAGGCATTTATCAAGGCGATGCGCAGTGCCGGACTGACGGTCGATCCGGCGCTTATGCGGGTAGGGAACTACAGGATTTCGGGGGGCGAAGCCGCAATGATGGAATTGTTGTCGCTTGAAGACCGTCCGACTGCGATTGTAACGGCGAACGATCTGACGGCCATTGGCGCTTTGCGCGTGGTCCACAGGCAGGGCCTGTCTGTTCCGCAGGATTTTTCCATTGTCGGGTTTGACGACATCGAGTTGAGCGACATCGTCTATCCTCCGCTGACAACGCTGCGGCTCTGCCGGCGCGAGCTGGCGCAGATGTTTTATAAGGCATTGAAGTCAGCGGAGGCCGACCCGAACGAAATGGGGAAGCAATACACGGTGGACACGGCGCTTGTCGTCCGCAGTTCGACCGGCCCGGCGAAGAAAGTTTAGCATGCTGCGTTTTCAAGTAATAAAAATATAATTCACTGTCAAAATTTATGTTGACATGGATGTATCGGGACGACTATTGTTCGTTCCAATCGCACAAGTATCGCCATGAGGTCCAACTAGAAGGCCTCGGACGTTTGTATACGTATACGACACGTGGTTGTATCCCCTGAGGAGGCATAGAAATGAAAATCACTTTCACCGATAGTTTTGCCGGGCTTGCTGAAGACAGCTCGCCGATGCAGCGCAAAGAGAGAAACCAGGGCAAATGGTTCTTTAGTCTTCTTTCCATAGTATGGGTGGCGCTATGGCTTTGCGGAGGATTGCCCGCGGCGCATGGGCAGACATCCAGCGGCACGATCAACGGACGCGTGGTGGACCAGAGCGGCGGGATAGTACCAAATGCGACCGTCTCGCTCGCAAACCAACAGACGGGCGTTGTCGTCACGACACAGGTGCGCCCGAATGGCAATTTTATCTTCGCGGACGTGCAGCCCGGCACATTCAACATCGTGGTCCATGCGCCCGGATATAAGGAGTTGCACAAGGTTGGGCTCGCGTTGAGCGCGTCGCAGATACTCTCCGCGGGGACGCTGGTCCTGAATATCGGCGAAGTCTCTCAGGAAGTGACCATCTCCGCGGACGTCACGCCCATCCAGATCGATAGCTCCGAGCGGTCGGACGTATTGGACAATCACCAGATGGACAATCTGCTGGCGATTGGGCGCGACGCTATGGCGCTCGTCCGCGTGATGCCGGGAGTGGTCGGCAGCGAGGGAGGCGAGAGTCTGGGCACCGAATCGACCCCAACCGTCAATGGCGTCAACAGCGAGTACAACAACGCCACGATCGACGGAGTGACAGGAAATACACGCGGCCTTTCGACGCTGGATACGCCGCTGAACCTCGACGCCATCAAGGAAGTCACCGTGATGGCCGCCAACTATCAGGCGCAATACGGAAAGACAGCCGGAGCCAATATCAACATCGTCACCAAGAGCGGTACCCAGCAGTTTCACGGCGGCGTCTACTACTACTTCCGCAATGAGGACCTGAACGCCAACAGCTATTTCAATAAGTACAATGGTCAACTTAGTCGGCCGCGCTATCGATACAACACCGTCGGCGGCACGATAGGAGGGCCTGTTTTCTGGCCCGGGCGCTTCAATACGGCGAAGAATAAGTTGTTCTTCTTTGTCTCCGTGGAGAATTCCCCAATTACGTCGCCCGATGGGTTGAAGAAATACACGGTGCCAACGCTGAAAGAGATCGCGGGCGATTTTTCGCAGACGTATAACCAGGGTTCTGTCGCGCAGACTCTAAAGTACATTAAGATTCCTGGGCAGACGACAGGGAGTTGCAGCTCCACCAAAGGTGGCTCGGGATGCTATCCGGGAAATATCATCCCACGAAACCAGATCAACCTTCAGGAACAAGCGCTGCTGAAGATCATCTACGACAATACGATTGGAGCGAACCCGGGCAACGCAGTTACCGACCGCACCATCACCGCCGGCAACTACAACTATGTCACGAACTACTCCGCCGATAAGCCGGTGAGCCAGGAGATCTTCCGCATCGACTATAACCCGACGGACAAGTTACATATGTTCGGGCGCGGCGATCTGGAGACGGTCAACAACAACTCCCATAGTTCCCCAGCGGCGAAACTTCCGTGGCTGATGCCTATCAACTACCGGACAACTAATCCTAATTTCGTATTCAACGTTACCTACACCTTCAGTCCGAGCCTGGTTAACGAACTGAACTTCGGGACAGCAGGATGGAGCGAGACGCAGCTCTATAAGAAATCCGACTTGGTAAAAGCGCAACTGAACCCCAATGGGTATAACGTGCCTGCGTTGTATCCCGGCGTCAACCCACTGAATCTGCTTCCCAATGTGACCTTTGGCGGTGTCACAAACGCAGCGACGTTTGGTTGGGACAGCCGGTTCCCTATGAAAGACCAGGTCAGGTCCTACAGCCTTACGGACAGTTTGACGAAGATCATCGGTTCGCACACTTTGAAGTTCGGTATCGACGCGCAGACGGACTCCTACTCCCAGCCGAGCAACAATCGCGTCGGAAACTTTTCATATTCCGCTGATCCGTCGAAAAACATCAACGACACCAATTACGCCTATTCAAATACTCTGGTAGGCAACTTCGATACCATGAGCGAAGTAACCACTCTAACCACATATAAGCCGCGCACCAATGTGCTGGAGTGGTACACGCAGGATGAGTGGAAGGTCAATACAAGGCTGACTCTCGACTATGGCGTTCGTTATACCTGGGCGATGGCGCAGCGGCTATCGACAGGCAATAACTTTGTTCCGAGCCTGTACTCCGCGTCCGGCGCGCCGGTCTTATATCAGCCGACGTCCCAAAAAGACTCGCATGGTCTACAACAGGCGCAGGACCCGACCACGAACGCCTATGTGCCTGGAGCCTACGCGGGTCTGTTTGTGCCGAATACGGGAAACCTCAACAATGGCATCCTCTACGTCAACACCAAGGGCTTCCCGCAGGGCACTTACTACGGCAATGGAGTCATCTTCGCGCCTCGGGTCGGCTTTGCATACGATCCTTTCGGTCAGGGAAAGACCGTGATCCGCGGAGGTTATGGAATCTTCTATAACGCCCGCGCGAGATCGGGTCAGGAAGGCGACCTGACGAACAACGCTCCCACGGCCAATCAACCGGAACAGTTTTACGGCAACATCAATACCTTCCAGAACGCTGCCGGACTGATTGGCCCCTACAACATAAGCCATGCGATTACCCTTCATCCGCCTGAAATTTACACGATGAATACGAGCCTCGGTTTCCAGCAGATGATGGGCGCGGGCATGGTTCTGGATGTCGCCTATGTCGGCACTTTCGGCAGGCACCTGAGCGACTACACTCCGATCAATGAGGTGCCGTACGGCGCGGAGTTTCAGTTACAGAACCAGAGCGCCGGGGGCGGGACGCTTCCAGACAACTTCTTCCGTCCGTATCCCGGATTCGGCACGATCAACATGCAGTATTTCAACCTCACGTCCAACTACAGCTCTCTCCAGGCGCGATTGAGTCGTCGGTTTAAGAATGGGCTTGAGTTTGGCGTCTCCTATACCTGGTCGAGATCGATGGACTACACCGACAGCTACAACGGCACCGTCGCTTTGTACCAAAATCTGCGCGCCTGGAACTACGGTCCCGCGGGATGGGACCGGAGAAACAATTTGGTCGCCAATTATCTGTGGAGTCTGCCCAAGGCTAGCCGCCTGTGGGACAACTTTGCGACGCGCGCAGTCCTCGACGGCTGGCAAATATCGGGCATCGCCTCTTACGTTAGCGGCTCGCCACAGTCCTTCGGGTTCAAGACCAGCAATAACGCGAACATCACCGGCGGCGGCGATGGCGCCCGTCTGGTTCTGTCGGGCGATCCTTCAAACGGCGCGCCCCATACCTTCCATCAGTGGTTCAACACGAGCGTGATCAGTGTCCCGATCGCAGGATCGATTGCTCTTCCGCCAAGTTCTGCTCACCCAAATGGCGTTCCGGCGGTGCTGGGGCAAACTGGGAATGCTCCGCGAATTAATTACTATTCGCCCGGTGAGACGAACTTCGATACGGCGCTATTCAAGAATGTCGCAATTGAAAATAAGTTCACGGTTCAGTTCCGGCTGGAGACATACAACACATTCAACCATTCTGAGTTCAATTCCGTAAACGACACCGCTACGTTTGCAACCGCGGCCACGGCGGGATCGTCTCCCGCTCAATCGGACGCCACGTTCGGCCAACTGAATGGGACCGAGCAGCCGCGGCGGCTACAATTGGCCCTGCGCGTCAACTTCTGAGGGCAGCTAACGGCTTCTGCTGTCGGGCAATGATTCGGAAAGCCCGGCGGCAGAACTTTGTAAGGTCGCTCTTGCTCTTCGGTCAACAAAGAGATTGATGTTTCAGAAAGGTGATGATTGGTGAATCAAACAAAGCGCACCCTACTTACCCGGCGCGAATGGCTGGGTAGAGCCTCCACTCCACTGATCGCGGCTTCGCTTGGAGCTGGAGTACTTGGGGACAAAGCCCTGTTTGCCGAGACGAGCAAGTCCGTCTCCTCGAACGATGCCGGGGCACGCACTTACAACATTCGCAACTATGGCGCAAAAGGTGACGGTGTCGCACTCGATACGGCCGCGCTTCAAGCCGCCATCGATGCCTGCAACCGTGATGGCGGGGGCACGGTGCTGGTTCCGGCGGGAACATTTCAGATAGGCACTGTCGAGCTGAAGAGCAATGTCACGCTTCACATCGCTGCCGCCGGGAAACTTCTCGGCAGCGGCGACGGCAAGCACTATCACGCAGTCGATGCCATCCCGCTTCACGGAGACACGACGCTTGAAGACGGCAACTGGGCGCTTCTCTTTGCGGTGAATGCGAAGAAGGTGACGATCGAAGGCCCGGGAACGATCGACGGACAGGGCGCGCAGTTTCATTCAGCCGTTCGCGGCACCCCGCCACCAAGCGGAATCGGCGGCAACCGCCGTCCGTACCACATCCTTTGCTATCGCTGCGAAGACCTTACTGTCCGCGACATCTCGCTGCTCGATTGCGCGTATCACAGCATTCGCGTCATCGAGAGCACGCGCGTTCACATGGACCATATCTACATCCACAACCGCGTGAACGGCAATAATGACGGCTTCCACTTCATCAGCGCTGAATACGTTACCGTCAACAATTGCACGGTGAAATCGCAGGACGACGCCTGCGCCATGTTCGGTAGCTGCAAATTCATTACGATTACCAACTCCTCGTTCAGCACGCGTTGGTCGGTCTTCCGGTTTGGCGGCGGATCGGCTGAGAACATCACCATTTCAAACTGCCTGCTCTATCAGGTATTCGGTTGCCCGATCAAGTTTCAGGTCAACACCGGATCGCGGCACGAAAATATCTCGTTCTCCAATCTCGTGCTGCAGGATGTCACCGGCCCGATTCATCTCAGCGTAGGGCCACGTCCGCCGCGAAACAGCGCTGCCATGCCGGCGCGGACGGGAGATTCGACTCCGGCGGTGGTGCGCAATATCTCCTTCAGCAACATCCACGGCACGGTAACGACCTCCCCCGAGCAACTGCCGGAGGCTTCCGTCAGCAGCGGCTACAGACCGGGCGAAGGTCACTCGTGCATCACGCTCAACTGCGTGGGGGGAGCCGTGTTGGAGAATATTTCGTTCGACAATGTCCATCTGACCTTCGGCGGTGGAGGAACCGCGGAGGAAGCGGCGCGGCGCGACCTGCCGGAGATAGCGGGCGAGTATTTCATGCTTGGTCCGATGCCCGCCTACGGCTTGTATGCGCGCAATGTCCAGGGCCTGACGATTGCAAATGTGCGCTTCCAGGTCAGCACGCCCGACCTGCGCCCGGCGCTCATCTTCGACCATGTCAGTGACGCAGCCATCAACGGGCTGAGCGTTCAGGGTAACGCGCAGGCAGAGTCGGTCCTGCGTTTCATCGACTCGAAGCAGACGCTGCTTACCGCCGCGCGCGTCCTGACGCAGTCGTCTACGTTTTTACAATTGGAAGGGGCAGGCAACGAAGGGATCATCATCGATGGGGGAGACCTGTCCAAGGCATCAACCCCGCTCGTATTCAAGAATGGAGCGACGGAAAAAGCAGTGAAGTTAAGAAGCTGATCGCTTATTCTCGTCTCCGGCACCCGCACGATTCGCGCACAATGAGAGAGACGGGGAGGACCGTTCTGACACTCGAGGACGTAAACTCCCCCTTGATCCTTTGCAGAAGCAAGCGCGCCGACATGCGCCCCAGCTCCGCTGCCGGTTGCCGAACCGCGGTAACCGGAGGCGTAATCAAGGTGAAGAAGTCGACATCGTCAAATCCTGCCAGCGCTACGTCTTTACCCATCTCGATCTTCATCTCTCGAAGCGCTTCAATCACCCAGATCGTCGAGGCGTTATTGGCCGTGAAGAGGGCCTCGGGCCGATTGCGAGAGGAAAACAGTTCAGCCAGAGCCGGCTTCACCGCGGCCTGGTCTGACAATTGCAACGCCTTCGCCGCCGGCAGCTTTGCGTGCCGCATACTCTCTTCATAGCCCGTAAGGCGCTCTTTGATGGTGAGCAGGTGAGTATTCGTAGCAACGCAAGCGATTTTTTTATGCCCGTGGCCGATGAGGTGTTCCACGGCCATCCGCGCCCCTGCTCGATTTTCAACTCCAACCGAATCCGTAGCGGCCACTTCAATCGGCCGGTCGATCGTTACGATGGGAGTTGTTCCCGCAGTAATCGTTTTCAAATACTGATCTTTGCTGTCCACCGGAACCAACAGGATGCCATCGACGGGATGGTGCGTCATCTGTTCCACCTGCGCCGCTTCGATGGAGGGATCGTCATTCGAGGCCGCCAGCCAGACGAGATAGCCGCTCTCTCGCGCCGTCTCCTGAACCGCATGGCTTACGACGGAAAAAAAAGTGTCGGCCAGGTCGGGAACGATCAGTCCGATAGACCGCGAAAGCTGACCCGTGAGCATACGGGCGGCGTGATTCGGACGATAATCCAACTGGCGAATCGCGGCGCGGACCCTCTTTGCCGTCTCTTCCGACACGTAAGGATGTTCATTGATGGTGCGGGAGACGGTCATGGCTCCCACGCCGGCTAACCGCGCAACGTCTTCGAGGGTGGCTCTCTTTGTGGGTAGCGACTTACGCACGTTCACCTCTCGGCCGTTCTGCATGATAGGGTTAACAGAAAATTCACAATACCAAAACCTAAAATATACTTGGAACCAATATCTTGACAAGTAAATATGCGAGTGCGTAGAGTGGACTCCTCTATGGTATCGCAATCATAAGAGGCCGGGTGTCGGCCATTTTAGTTAGCGCTAACGTTTAATGCTAACGCGATCGGCGTCCGGAAAAACGGAGTGCTACTTCGAGCTGCGCGAAAGAAGAATGCTGTACAACACGCAGCCGCGATAGTCAGTGATTTGAGGCACGGCCGCCTCGTATATAGACCCTTGGAGGGCTATCTGGCGGCCAAACTATTAGGAGGTTTCCAATGATCCGCATGAGTTTAAGCAAGAGCGCGATTTTTGCAGTGTGTCTGTCTTTGATTGCAATGCTGGCCCCGCGGCCGATTGCGGCACAGGTGGACACGGGTGGCATTACAGGCACGGTGACAGACCCTACCGGCGCAGCCGTTGTGGATGCAACGATTACGCTGACCAATCCGGCAACCGGCGTGTCGCAAGTCACGCGTACCACGTCAACGGGCACGTATTCCTTTTCCGGCATCAGGACGGGAACGTATAACCTGAAGGCCGAAGCGCAGGGCTTCCAGACATTTAGCGCGAGCGGTCTCGACGTGCACATCCAGAATGTCCTGACCGAGGACGTGAAGCTTGTCGCCGGAACTGTATCGCAGCAGGTCGAAGTAACTGCCGCAGCGCCGCTTCTTCAGGCTGAGAGCGGGGCCGTCGGACAGACCATTCGAACCGAGACGGTAAACGATCTTCCATTGCAGGCAAGAAACTGGGCATCGCTTTCACAACTCTCCGCCGGTGTGACCACCGCGCCCGCTGGCCAGCCCAGTGGCGATTCCGGCAGCACATCGAGCGCTTTCTTTGTCGTCGATGGCGCCAATCTATGGCAGAACGACTTCCGGCTCAACGGCATCAACGACAACATCGAGATGTACGGCGGCGCGTCCGTCAGCAGCAACGCGACCATCACTCCTCCGCCTGACGCCATTCAGGAGTTCAAGCTGCAGAACGGCAACATGACCGCCGAGTTCGGGCACTCGACTGGCGGAGTAGTAAATGCGACGACCAAGTCCGGAACGAACCACTTCCACGGCGACGTGTGGGAGTATGTCCGCAACGATATTTTCAATGCCAACCTCTTTTTCAATAAGATCAAAAACGCCCCGCGCCCGGAGTACCGTCAGAACATCTTTGGCGCGACCATCGGCGGACCGGTTGTGAAGGACAAGACCTTCTTCTTCTTTGCATATCAGGGGCAGCGGTACGTTACGCCTTCGCCCGCCACCAGCACAGTACCAACTTCATTGATGGTAAGCAGCGGGTTCACCAACCTGCAGGACCTGATTACCTACAACAGCAAGACTGCTACCGATGCCCTGGGACGTATCTTTCCACACGGCACGGTGCTCGATCCCGCGACGACGCGCCAAATTTCCGCATCTGGAGTCGATCCGATTACAGGGCTTTCCGGAAAGCCTGGCAGCTACGTCCGCGATCCTTTCTATACGGGCAGCCTTGCCCTGAAGAAGGACTTCACCGGCAATGTCTCGCAACTCAATATCATCCCCGCGGGGCGCATCGATTCAAATGCTGTGAAGCTGCTCGGTGTCTACCCCGCAGCCACTTCGCCAGGGCTTGCGAACAACTTCCAGTGGACGCCGAAGAACGTGACGAACGTCGATACCTACGATGTCAGGATTGACGAGAACATCAATCAGAGGAACTTCCTCTACGGCACCTACGACCGCAGCCTTTATTCCGCCGATGTGCCTTCTGCGCTGCCGGGACTTGCGGTAGGAGAGAGCGGCGGGCGTAAAGACAGCTTCCCGGCCTATGCCTTTGCAGTGGGGTACACGCACATCTTTACCCCAACGCTCACCAACGATATGCATGTAGGCATGATGCACGCCGACAAGCTGCAGCGCTCAAACTACGGAAACAGCTTCGGCATCCCCGCGCAGTATGGCATCCAGGGTATTCCGCAGGTTGCCAACAACGGCGGCATTCCTCCCATCAATATCAATGGTCTGACTCACATCGGTGTCGGAAACTTTACGCCGACGCTTCAGTATGTCTATAGCATTGAGGGCGCTGACAGCGTCACCAAGGTCTTTCGCAATCACAGCTTCAAGACCGGCGTGCAGGTAGACGACATCGAAGGCGACATCTCGCAGCCGCCGCAGGGCCGCGGCAACATGACCTACAGCGGCCAGTACACCGACATCCCCAACAGCAACAGCAGCCTGACCGGCGTCGCCGATATGCTCCTGACGCCCATCAAGTCCACCGTGGGCGGCGTGAACAATGTCGGAGGCCTGGGCAGCTTCTCCGGCGGTAACATCGCCGCGACCAACGACCACCGCTGGTACCTCGGCGCTTACTTCCAGGACGACTGGAAGGTGACGCCGGAACTCACCCTGAATCTCGGCCTTCGCTGGGATTACTTCACACCTTATCTGGAGAACTCAGGACGGCAGGCGAACTTCGTTGCGCCTACCAACAGCGCACCCGGGATCTACTACATGCCCACCAAGGGTTGCAGCGTTCCGCGTTCGGCGTCGTTTGACGCTCTGCTGGCAACCGATAACATCTCGCTCAAGTGCGTCTCGGACCTGACGCTAGGCAAGGCGCAGAAGGGCAACTTCGCGCCTCGGCTGGGCTTCGCGTACCGAGTGACGCCAAACTTTGTCGTGCGCGGCGGATACGGAATCGCCTATGGCGCGCTGGGAAACCTGGGCTACGGCGGAACGCTGGGCACGAACTATCCCTTCGTCTATGTTGCCAGTTTCCCATCGCCAGACTCGCAACATCCGTATGTGCTTCCCAATGGCGAAACCGCGACCATGGAGAATGCGTTCCAGCAGATCAACATCGGCGATCCCACGGTCAATTCCGGTAATGGCTTGAACCTCTATGGCCGGCAATACGATTATCAGACGCCTTATATCCAGTCGATGAACCTGACGGTGCAGGACCAATTCACTAACCGCGACTCGATCGAGATTGGCTACGTCGGGTCAGTGGGACGGCATCTGGACAACCTCGGCTACTTCAACTCGCCGAGCACCATGCTTCGTCCGGGAGACAATCCCCAGAACTACGTTCCATTCAAGGACTTTGCCAGGGGTGCGACGTATGAGACGACCAACGCAACCAGCAGCTACAACTCACTTCAGACGACCTACGAGCGTCAACTGAGCTCCGGATTGTCGCTGCTGGCCAACTACACCTACAGCAAGTGCATGAGCAACCAACACACGCAGGCCTCGCAGAACTCGCAGTATAGGGCCCAGTGGCTTCCGGGCTGGGGCATCTCGCGGGACTATGGCCTGTGCGACGCCGACGCAACCAATGTGATCCATGCTTCGGGCACGTATGACCTGCCCTTTGGCCATGGACGCACGTGGCTGGGCAACGCCAACAAGCCGACAGACCTGGTGCTCGGAGGCTGGACAGTCAACTTCATCTACACCTTCCAGACCGGACAGCCGTTTACCATAGGTTGCCCCACCGCGACCTCCGGGTTTGGCTGCTTCGCCAACGTGAAGCCGGGAGCTGACATTTATGCGGGTGCGCACACCTACCAGCACTGGCTGAACGCTGACGCATTCTCACCTCCGCCGGTAGCTACCGCCATCGGCCAAACCGACTACTCACCGCTTGGTGGCAATCCACAGCAGGCACGCGGTCCACACTTCAACAATCTTGATGCTTCAGTCCTCAAGAACTTCCGCTTCACGGAGTCGCTCCGCTTGCAGTTCCGGGCCGAGGCGTTCAACGCAACCAACACCACTCCTCTGGCTCAGCCGGGAAGCCTGAACTTCAACAACCCGTCCAACTTTGCTTCGATCAGCGGAGCCAGGAACAGCGGAAATGCCTCGCGGCGGTTGCAGTTGGCTTTGAAGCTGTTCTATTGAAACAGTGACGTTCTCATAGAGAGGGGAGGCACGAATGTGCCTCCCCTTTACTTTTGCGACCCGGATGTTGCCGCGACGATCTCATACGGGCGCATCATCTCGTTGTCTTCATGTTCGAGGACGTGGCAGTGCCACACGTATCTGCCCGTGTAGCCGTGGAAGGGGACGATGATGCGCGTCATCGTTCCGGGTGGGACCTGCACGGTGTCCTTCCATCCTGCTTCCTCAGGCTTTGGGGGCATGGCATCGCCCATGAAGACCACGCTGCGGTCGTCGAGGAACGCTGCGCTGTCGATTCGCCTGCGGTCGAGAAGTTGGAAGCGGACGAGGTGCAAGTGGATGGGGTGGGTGTCCTCGGTCAGGTTGATGAGTTCCCATATCTCCGTCGTGCCGAGGACGGGCTTTTCCGTTACGGGCATGTGCCAGGGAGTGTTGTTGAGCATCATGTCCATCGACTGGTCGGCGAGGTTGAGATGCTCGTCGAGCGTGAGCCTGCGGGTCAACACCGCGGCGGACTCGTTGATGCGTTCTACCTTGCGCAGCATCTTCGGCAGCGCGCTTGTATCGCGCACGGGCGCGGCGGAGACGCGGAACTGCATGATGCGCAGCGCGTCGCTGGACATCTCAACGTTCGTGCCCGCACTCCCGCTGAAGTCCACGATGAGGTCAGCGCGCTCGCCGGGGCTCAGTTCGAGTCGCGTAAGCGGCACCGGCGCTGCGAGTAGACCCTGATCGGAACCGATGGAATGGAACTCCATCTCTTCGCCGAGCGAGAGGCGATAGAAACGGCCATTGGAGCCGTTGAGGATGCGGAGGCGGTACCTGCGCGGCTCGACCTCGACATAGGGCATGATCTTGCCGTTGACCATGACGAGGTTGCCGAATACCTCCGGCATCCACGGTTTGCCAGGGACGGGCGAGATGGGATAGTGCAACTGGCCGTCTCTGCGCAGGTAGCGGTCGCTGATCAGCAGCGGCAGTTCATATCTTCCGCTGGGCAGATTCAACGCGTCTTCTTCCGCATCGCGAATGAGAAAGAGTCCCTGCAATCCGGCGTAAATATTCAGCCGGTTTATCCCCATCGTGTGGTCGTGGTAGAAGAGCATCGTCGCGTCCTGGCGGCATGGGTAGTGGTATGTCACCGACTTGCCTGAGACGTACCACTGCTCGGGGTAGCCGTCGCTCGCGGGCGGCGTTCTTCCGCCGTGCAGATGAATCACGCTGCGGACTTCGGGCACATCCTTGCCTGCGCCATGCAGGGTGTGGTCGATGGGCAGGAAGTGCTTCGTTGGGAGATGGTTTACCCATTCGACGAGGAGACCTTCGCTGCTGCGCGTCTCAAACAGCGGGCCGGGCGAGGAGCCGTTGAAGCCCCAGACGCGGGCTGGTGGCAGGTCGCGGTGGGCTTTTACGTGCAGCTCGCGCATGGCGATGCGGTAGTAGGGAATCTGGCGCGAGGGGTCTTCCGGGTCGGGCCGCGTTGCGGTGCTCACGGCGCGCGAAGGCAGCGGCAGCGGATCGACAAACGGCGCAAGCGTGTTTGGATCGACGAGGGCGGGCGCGTTTGCTTGAGCGGCGGGATG
>Ga0157372_10005305_pt1 | contig 13688 bp, 7 predicted proteins | sample C55metaG_FD_115307 | JGI IMG/M metagenome (GOLD analysis project Ga0157372, IMG submission 115307) | Corn rhizosphere microbial communities from Kellogg Biological Station, Michigan, USA - C5-5 metaG | ecosystem: Host-associated > Plants > Roots > Rhizosphere > Soil | place: USA: Michigan... | reverse complement strand
TAGACCGGAATTTGATAGCGCTTCCAAATCTGCTCGCCCACGTGGCGGGCCATAGTGACACAGTCTTCAATACTGACGCCTTCGATGGGAATAAATGGAACAACGTCGGCCGCGCCCAGACGAGGATGCGCGCCTTTATGTGTATTCAGATCGATCAGCTCCGCGGCTTTGCCAACGCCTCGAATCGCCGCTTCCTGAATCGCCTCGCGCTCGCCAACTAGAGTAATCACGCAGCGGTTGTGATCAGCGTCCATTTCTCGGTCGAGCAGAAAGACGCCTTCAACTTTCATCGCATCGACGATCGCATCAACTTTCGATTTGTCGCGTCCTTCAGAAAAATTGGGAACGCATTCGACGAGGGTCTGCATACGCGAAAAGCATATCCGGTTGCCGGGGCTTTCGCAAAGAACGAGAGGGAACCACCAGGAAAGACTCTACTTGTTGCCTTTAGTGTGCCCTATCGGCCGTGGTTTTATCAAAGAATAACCGGGATGTCTTAAAAGTTAGACGACGCCCAATCCCGTCGTTCCGATTGGTCGGCTGGATTTTCGCCAGCATTTGATCCCGGCAAGTGTTCAATTATAAGCGTCTTTCAACAAGCAGTTATGCGAAGGCTTCTAACCGCAGAGACCGCTGAGGATAACGCGGAATTGGTGCGAAGGACTAGGGGGCATTTCGTTTCTTCGCTTCTCGTTCCCGCGCCAGCACCATTTGATCGAAGGCATGCAGCAGGGTCTCGCGATGCGAGTAAGGGCCGGGCCGGTATGCACGGGATTGAATTCCAGCCTGCGATAGCTCGCAGATTTTCCAGTCTTCTTTGTTGGTCAGGTCCCAGAAATCGATGGCATCGCTGGATTCGAAGTCGGGCTTGCTCATCTCTGCTGGATGAAAGTGCCATTCGGCAATAATTTCCGTGCGATCCACGGCCTTAGGCCAAAGCGTCGCGGTCATCATGTAATCGGGATGCAGGCTCAACAGGAAGTTCGGAAAAATTGAGTAGTAGCAGACCTTCTGTCGCTCTTCGTCGTTTAATCCAGGAAGGTAATCGCGTCGGCGCTTGCCGTCCAGGCTCATAGTTTCGGCGCCGCCGCGAAATCCCATCGCGCCGCCAATGTAGGTGGGCTGCGGCTGCTCGTTGTCCGCGCCCAAATAGTTGGTCAGCCGGTTCAGCGCCGGATGCAGCACCGGGCAATGCAGGCACTCGTTGTAATTCAGCATGACCAGCTTCCAGTTCGCCTTCACGTCGTAAACAATTCGTTTGTGGAGGCGCAGGTCCTGCATCTTCCATGGCACAAATTTTTGTGGAAGGTCGGCAAGCTGCTTCGCCAGCGGTTCCGCTTGCGGATCCAAATTGATAAAGATGTGCCCGTCCCAAACCGCGGCTTGCACTTTGTTCAGCGGATAATCTTCCCGGCAGAATCCGCTGCCTTCCTCCATATGCGGCGCGCCAATGAGCCGGCCATCGAGACCGTATGTCCAACCGTGATATCCGCACTGGATGCGCCCGGAAAACTTCCCCGCCCCATCGGTTACTATGCGCGTGCCCCGGTGGCGACACACGTTGTAAAAGGCGCGGATGCTTTGATCGTTGTCGCGGGTGACGATGATGCTCTCGCTGGCAACTTCACGCAGGAAGTAGTCGCCGGAATTCGGAATCTGATCGGCACGCCCGGCGCATACCCAGGACTGGCAGTAGAAGCGATCGAGTTCGTCGCGGTAGATTTCCGGATCGGTGTAATACCGCGCAGGCAGCGTGGTTGCGACAGGTTCGACTTGGGTGCTCATCTCACAGTTTTCTGAATACCGTGCAATTATGATACGGCAAGACTATTCTCTGGCGCTGAACGAAATACGTAGCGACAAAGAAAGTGTCTCATCCGCTGCCCGATTTTTCACTGTGCGCGGACGGACGGCGAACCTAAAATCGGTACACCAATCCGCCGGCGACATAGTAGTTGTGCTGGCGAGTTTTTCCGGTATCTAAGTTAAGAGGCGGCACTCCGCTCCAGTCATCCCGAGCTTCCACACGGATTTTCAGACGCTGTATGCGGCACGGCATGTGAACATCCAAACCTACGCCGCCCTGCACAACTCCGGTGGTCTCGCCGCGATTTCCGGTGTTCTTGCCGAAGAATAGTAGATTGCTGCTGGCCTGGAAATGTCCAAGGCCCCCGCCGAAACTTATCCAGGGTGAGAGGTCGACGTCGGGGAAAAACCGCACTCGCGCCGCGGGGGTAATAAAAAAAGAGGTGTAACCCTCCGGAATTTGATTAGTGAAATAGTGCAGGTCTTCGTCGGGATTAAAAGTTGCGGGAACTTCAACCGCAAAATCTGCCCAGTCGTACGCGCGAACGATTCGGGCGTAATTGATCTCGAAGGAAAACTCCTCGCCGTGATTAATGATGGAATTGGAGAGCCCTGAGTTGGGAACTCCCTGGTCGCTGATGAAGGAGTGACCGAAGGTCCCCGCAATCTCGTTCTTGCCCATCTCTTGCGGGAATGCGATTGCAGTCGCGATCAGTACCCACACTACAACTCTGCAAAGAGTTCGCACACTCCCCTCCCCCCAAACGCAAACAACCTTAGCTAGAGCCTAGCATTTGGACGCAGCGTCTATAGGTGCCGTGAATGGTGCAGCGTGCGGAGTTATGTTTGGTAGCAAGGGCGAAGGTCACCCGCACCAATTCACAGTTAACGCGCGACTGGAGTCACTTCAGTTGAGCTACGACCGAACCTGAATTCAAGAAGCCAATGCGCAGGCGCGGATTGACCATCAACTCCGGCCGGGTGGAACTTCCATTGCTGTGATGACTCGAGCGCCAGCCGCGCGAAATATCGGCTGGGGCCGGGAACGACAAGACTCGCTGAGGAAACGTCGCCACTAGGACCCACTGAGACCTGAACCTTTACTCTGACTTTTCCGTGAATGGTCTGACGTGCGCTGAAAGGAACCTGCGGCAGGACTTGTTTCACGATCCCCTGCGCGGAGGGGGAGGTTTCAACAATCGGCACAGGAGGTTTCGCGGGACTTTTCACAGGAGGCTTAGCAATTGCGCTGGATCTCGACGCATAGGCGGTCGGCTTTCGATCAGAGGCGGAGGGCGCCGGCGTCGAAGGAGTGGGTGTCTGTTCGGCCGGCTGCTGCTCGGTCGATGCAACGGGAGCTGCCGGAGCTGCCTGATTCTCACCTGTGTGCCTGGATCTTGCGATGATAAAAATCACAACCAGTGCAAGTGCGACCAGCACCGGCACGTAAGAAAATTTGCGTTTGGGTTGCGTGGGAGCGATCGGCTTTGGCTGCGGCGCTTCCTGACGCATCAAGTCTTTGATACGCGATAACGAGCATCTTTCCGATGGATTCATGCGCAAGCATTCGCGCGCGATCTGGCCATAGGGCGCCGGAACTGATTTCGGCACCACCGGATCCAAAGTATTCGCACGGCTCCAGGTCAACGGCCGCTGGTCGAATGCAGCAACCAGCGTCATTCCAAGCGACCAGATATCGGCCGCGGGCGAGAGATTGCCGACTTCAGACTCAGGCGCATCGTATGCAGTCAAAGAAGACGGCTTAAACGCCTGTACTACCGGATGGACGCTATCAACGGAAAGCTTCAACTGATTCTTAACGGCGCAAATGTTTGACGGCTTGATGCGCGCGTGGACGAAATTCTTTGAATGCAGGAACGCGAGCGCATCGAGAACCGGCGGCAGTAAATCGCCGACTTCAGTCATCGAAAGCGGACGCACCGGCAATACCTGGTCCACATTCTCTTCGGCGTACTCCGTCGCTACGTAGAGCCATGGAGATCCACTCATCTGACAATGGCCAGCGTGAAAAACCCGCAGAAGATTCGGATGAGACAGAGTGACCAGTTCCCGCCAGCAAGCGATCTGCTGGGCTGCGTCAGGGCGGTCGGCGCGAATCAGCTTAATGGCGGCCGGTTGAGTCGAAGACCCGGGCAACTGGGTGCGGAACACGGCGCTATGGGGCGCACCGCCTAACCATTCAAGCAGGGGGAACTTTCCATCGATGACCTGGCCCTTCCAGAGTTCCTGTGCGACAGCAGCATTCATGGGTTTTACTCGTTAGGGCATTGTAAAACCAAAAAGCGCTAAAACGCTAACACCACGGGCCAGTCACGGCAGACGCAGTTACGCACTGGCCTAATGGACCGAAGCGCACCGGAACCTGGCCGGAACGGTAATGCCCATGAGTTTCGTTTGTAGCTGATTAATTCGGCAGAGACCTACGCCATGGCAGGAACTTCAAAACCATCGGGCAGGAAACCCGCAAGCTCCATCGCGTTTTTCGCCTCAGAATTGCGCATGAAGGTGTTCCACACAAATTCGGTGCGGGCATTTTCGGCCATCAACATGGTGATACCCACGTCGATGCCGATCACATCGGGGCTTACCCAACCAGTGAGCGGATTGAATGCGTCCACGAATCCGTATTCTTTCCAGATTTGGCTGCCGTAGTAACGGCGCAAATTGCGCAACACAGTCATGGATTCACGGTAGAGGAATGGCAGCGATCCCGCGGATGCGGCAGGAACGATGCTGCCATCGATTGGGCCCAAAAGAGGCGGGCCGCCCCAGGCGACGTATCCAGTGCTCGATTCAGAGGCGCTGATTCCCCAAACGTCTTTTGAGTAACAGGGGAATCGTGCGCTCAACTCTTCGCAGAATTCGCGATGCGCGAGTGACGCGATAACTGAATTTTCAAAATAGTTAGCGTAGTCATCATGCCTCGATCTGAAATCAAACCAGGCGTGAGAATACTGGTGAACAAAAAGCGGGTCGGGCCCGGAAATATACTGGTGCCCGCGGTACACCATCTTGGGCCGATGGATCGCGCTCCATGAATCCGTCGAAATGGGATGGGTCGGCGAGCCCATAGCCAGCAGGTACATCATCATCGATTCACAATACGAATCCCAACGCACCCGGCTAAATTGTCGCTCTGGCTTCCAGTCGGTGGCGAAGGTCTTGCCGCCGTTCAGCGCCCATGGCCATTCGACGCGGTTGTAGATGGTGGTTGCATCGCGATGAATGTGCGCGTCGCGGAAGTATTCGCGGCAAGTCAGTACGCCGCAAAGCAGGATCGCGGTGTCGATAGGTGAGATTTCAGACCGCCGCGCTCGTTCACCGGTTGCTGGATCTAAAAAGTGATAGAGAAAACCGTGTTCAGTTGGAACACGGCGGGAAATGAAATCCATGGTCTGCGCAACTCGCTCTTCAATCTGGCTGCGTGATCGGTACTCGCGCTCATAGCCGATGCACAACGCGGTCAGGCCGAAACCAGTCGCCGCGATACTTGAAACTTTGCAGGTACCGCCGCCATTCGCGTTGGCGCGATCGAGCACCATTCCAGTCTCAGGGTTGACCTCGTTCCAGAAATATTCGAATGCTGCCCGCTCAATTTCGTCGAGCAAAACGGCGTCGCTGGCCAGAAGGTCAGTGGGAGCGGTGAGCAGATCGGAGGCGACAATCTTTCCTGAGAACGGAAGAGTGGCGACCCCAGTCATTGCCACGCGAAGGAATTGACGGCGGGTCGAAAACATTGCTGGTGTTGTGGGTATTATGAAGCAGAGTTCCTGCTTTCACTCCGCGAAAGTTCGCTCCCCAGGTAACGCAGGTGTAATGCACCAGGAAAAAATTCCACGATTTCTGGCCGAAACCCCTAACTTAATGCCGTAATTTCAGGTAATTTAAGGCGAAAGACTTAGGGGTCGGTCGCGATGTAATTTGAGGATGCAACTTATAATGACTCTGCGCTAGGGTAGTCAGCTCGCCGAGGCGCTTTGGGATTGAGCAGGCGGGAAGGCGCGTAAGGCTTAAATCAAACCTCTGGGCTGCCTTTCAGCATCTCTGGTGCAGACTTCGTCGCGCAACACGTGAGACCGAGCAGGACTCGGCCAAATGTCAGAAAAAGAAACCTTTTGGAGCAGTTGGCAGGAGCGCCTCTCGGCCCTCCGCAACGTGCCTCCTGTTTTAAAAATTGTGTGGCGATCGGGGCCAGGTGTGGTCACGTTCGGCATCGTTGCGCGTATTGTGGCCGCGCTGCTTCCGATCGGTCTGACCTATGTCGCAAAACTAATCATCGACATCGTCAACAACTCCATTAAGACACATCAGTCGGTTCCAGAGCGACTCTGGTGGCTGGTGGCCGCGGAATTCACCCTCGCCGTCCTGAGCGGGATCGTCGGGCGAATGATGGATTACGCCGACGCCTTGCTGGCCAACAAATACACGCGTCACGTCAGCATTCAGGTGATGAAGCATGCGTCCGAGTTGGACGTGATCGCTTACGAAGATCCAATCTTTTACGACCGGCTGGAACGCGCCCGCGTGCAGGCGACAGACCGCCTGGTTATGATCCAATCCATCGGACGGCTGGAACTGCAACTGATCACCGCCGTGGGCTGGTCAGTAGCCGTGATGTTCTATTCGCCGTGGTTGATGCTGCTGTTGATTGCGGCAGTCCTGCCGGCGTTTCTCGGCGAGACGCACTTCGCGTTTCTCGGGTATGCGAAGAATTTTCGCCAAACGCCTATCAAACGGCAGCTTGATTATCTGCGCCAGGCGGGGGCCACGAAGGAGGCGGCAAAGGAACTCAAGCTCTTCAATCTTGCCGACTTTTTTACCCAGCGCTTCGCCAAGCTCTCCGACATAATTTATGAGCAGGATGTCGACCTGGCCAAAAAGCGGCTTGGGATCGGTTCAGTTTTATCGGTTATTAGCACCGGCGGATATTACGGCGCTTATGCCTATGTGATCTGGCGCACGGTAGCCGGCAGATTGAGTATTGGCACCTTTTACTTTCTGATCACCGCGATCATGCAGGCCAGTAGCACCATTCAGCAGGTCTTCTCTACGCTCTCGGGAATCGCGGACCAAGCTCTGTTCCTGACCGACCTGCTCGCGTTCTTCGATATGAAGCCGACCATTCAGTCCAAGCCGAACGCATTGCCTGCGCCCCGGCCGATTCGCCAGGGATTTGAATTTCGCGGCGTCAGCTTCCAGTATCCGGGAACCGAGCGCCGGGTGATCGATCACTTGAACTTTCATTTGCATCCGGCGGAACGAGTTGCGCTTATCGGCGAGAATGGCCAGGGCAAAACCACTATTGTTAAGCTCATCACGCGGCTTTACGATCCAACCGAAGGGCAAATTCTACTGGATGGGGTGGACCTTCGCGAGTACGACCTGGAAGATCTGTATCGCGAAATAGGGGTTATTTTTCAGGACTTCATGCGCTACGAGATGACCGCGAGAGAGAACATTGCGGTCGGAAAAATCGACGAGGTGATGGATCTTCCCGTATTGAAGGCCGCCGCGCAAAAAAGTCTGGCCGACGAAGTAATCGCCCGACTTCCCGCGGGATTTGAACAAATGCTGGGGCGCCGATTTGAAGGCGGTGTGGATCTCTCCGGCGGTGAATGGCAGAAGCTTGCTTTGGCGCGAGCTTATCTGCGCAATTCACAATTGTTCATTCTTGACGAACCTACGGCCGCTCTGGATGCGCGAAGCGAGTACGAAGTGTTTCAGCGTTTCGCTGAACTCACGACTGGGAAGATGGCATTGTTCATCTCACACCGCTTCTCAACCGTGCGTATGGCGGATCGCATCGTAGTACTTGAGAGCGGACGAATCGTAGAAGAAGGAACTCACGACCAGCTTACGCACATTGGCGGCCGGTACGCCGAAATGTTCGAGTTGCAAGCTGCCAGCTATCGCTGACTCCGAATGCCGCAGAACACACACATTGAGTTGATCGAATCCGAAGTCGAACGCGTGCCGCAGGGCGCCAGTAAAGCCACTCCGGACTTCGCCGACCTGCAGCGGCAAGCCGAGGAGCTTGCCCCGCTGCTGGCCTGGAACCCGAGCGTTCAAACCTCTGCGTTTTTCACTGTGCGCTGGAATGCAATGGCGGCGGTGCTGCGCCCATTGCTGGAAAAAGTTGAGAAAGACGGTCGAAGCGAATCGGAGAGTGATGATCACCGGTGGTTGCGCGAAAATGCCACCCTGCTCTGGTCGCAATTGACGAACACGCAGAATGCCTTCAAACCGTTAAGCCGTTTGCCTCACGTGAACACGCCGCGCGGCATCACCATTCCGAGGGCGGCGGGAGTTGCAGAAGCGATTCTGCACGCCCTCGATTTTCAGTTCGACGAAGAAGCTTTCCTGGCTTATCTGGGCGCATATCAGCAATTGACGGTGCTCAAATTCAGCGAACTTTGGGCCTTGATTCCCTCGTTGGAGCTGATGCTGCTGGAACAAACTGCGGCGCGCGGTCACAAAGCGCTGGAGAATCCTGAAACTCCGCAAAAAGTCGGCATATGCGTGCGCAGTCTAAGAGACATCAGCCAATTGCACTGGAAAGACGCTCTGGATTCACAGATCGCCTTCGATAAAGTCTTACGTGAAGACCCTGCTGGTGCGTATTCGCGCATGGATTTCAGTAGCCGCGACATTTACCGCGCGCGGTTAGTCAAGATTGCTGAGAATTCAGATTCTACCGAGATGGAAGTTGCGCAGGCAGCGCTGACGCTGGCACGCAATGCAGAAAAGGAAGGTCTCCTCGACCCACGCCAAATACTGAGACAATCTCACGTCGGCTATTACCTTATTGGCCCGGGACAAGAGCAGTTGCACGCGAAAGTTGGTTTCCGTCCGCCACTCGGCTGGCGCATACGGCATTTTTTACAAACTCATCCGGACGAGTTCTATTTGCCCGGCATTGAAATTCTTACATTCGGGATCATGTCGGCAGTTGTGCTCTTACTGACAAGCACAAATACCCCGCCCATAATGATCCTTTTCGCGATGCTGCTTTTGCTGCTGCCCTCGTCGCAGAGTGCAGTACAGGTAATGAACTATCTCACCACCGCACTGCTGCGTCCGGAGATCTTGCCGAAGTTAGATTTTTCGAAGGAAGTTCCAGAAGATTGCACCTGCCTGGTCGCAGTACCCGCATTGTTGTTGAGCAAAAATCAAGTCGAACGTTTGGTCAAGAGTCTCGAGGTACGATATCTGGGGAATCACGATCCCAATATTCACTTCGCTCTGCTTACTGATCTTCCCGATTCCGCGGTGCCCTCAAACGAAGATGATCCGCTGGTTGATTTGTGCACCCGGCTGATCAAAGAACTCAATGAAAAATATTCCGCAAAGAAGACGGGCTCGTTCCTGCTTTTGCACCGGCATCGCGTATATAACCCACGCGAAAAAGTGTGGATGGGATGGGAGCGCAAACGCGGCAAGCTAATGGATCTGAATCGCTTGCTGAGCGGCGAATACGACAGTTTTCCGGTAAAAGCGGGTGACCTGTCATTGCTTGAGCGCGTGCGGTTTGTCATTACGCTCGATGCCGACACTGAGATGCCGCGAGGTTCGGCGCAGCGATTGATCGGGACACTGGCGCATCCTCTGAATCAGGCGATCATCGATCCCGACAAAAACATCGTGGTCGCCGGGTACGGAATACTGCAGCCAAGGGTGCGAGTGAGCGTGCAGAGCGCTTCCCGTTCGCGGCTGGCGAACATTTATTCCGGTCAGACCGGAATGGATATTTACACCCACGCGGTGTCGGATGTTTACCAGGATTTGTATGGCGAAGGAATTTTCGCGGGTAAAGGGATTTACGAGGTCCCAGTCGTGCAGCGGGTGTTGGAGCACCGCTTTCCGCAAAATGCGCTGCTCAGTCACGACCTGATCGAAGGCGCTTACGCCCGTGCGGGGTTGGTCACTGATATCGAGGTGATCGAGGATTATCCTTCGCACTACAGCGCGTATAACCGTCGCAAACATCGCTGGTTGCGCGGCGACTGGCAAATCACAGGATGGCTGTTGCCCCATGTGCCGGATGAGACCGGGCGCAAAGTGCGGAATCCGATCTCACTGGTATCGCAATGGAAGATTCTCGACAATCTGCGCCGCAGCTTGGTCGAACCTGCGACCTTTCTACTCTTCCTGCTTAGCTGGCTGACCCTTCCTGTGTCGGCCCGCAACTGGACGATCTCCGCGGTTTGCATCCTCTTCGTCCCGGTATGGTTCGAGTTCTTTTTTACGGTGGTGCGATCGGTCGTTGAGCGAAAACTGGTTATTGCGCGAGACGCGTTGCGCACTCTGTTTATCGCAAATTTCAACGTGTTCCTGAGCTTCGTGTTTCTCGCGCACCAGATGCTGGTCTCTATGGACGCGGTGGTGCGAACGTTGGTGCGACGGATGTTTACTCGGCAACGACTCTTGGAGTGGGAAACGGCTGCAGAAGCGGAAATCGGCGGACAAAAACGCACGCCCGTCGATATCTATCTCGATTGGATTCCTCTTATCGTGGTCTGTCTCGCGGGATTGGTTTACTTCGTGCGACGTCCGGCATTCTTCTCAGCCCTGCCAATTCTGGTCCTGTGGGCCAGCAGCAAGCTGGTTTCGGTATGGCTGAATCGGCCGCCGCGACTTTATCGCAGCGAGGCCTCCGATAAAGACAAACAATTCTTACGCACGGCCGCAGTCCGCACCTGGCGCTACTTTGCTGAGTTCAGCACTCATGAACACAACTGGCTGATCCCCGATAATGTACAGGAAGAGCCGTTCGTGGTTGCGCCCCGAGTTTCTCCCACTAATGTGGGATTGCTCCTGAATGCGCGGCAGGTAGCCTGCGCATTTGGATATCTCACCCCGCAGGAGTTCGTTGACCTGAGCGCGAAGACCCTGAGAACTTTGCGGGGCATGCAGCGCTATCGCGGGCATCTTTATAACTGGTATGACACGCGCACTTTGCAGCCATTGCCGCCGTTGTTTATTTCATCCGTGGACAGCGGAAATCTTGTGGCCTCACTGTGGACGCTGCAACAGGGCTGTTTGCAAATCCTCGAAGAGGCACCTCTGCGACCCGAGTTGGCTGAGGGTTTTATCGATCACCTAAGGATTCTGACTGAGGTGAAGGCATTTCCGGGCGCACTGTTTCACAAGATCGAAGAAAAATCCCAGGGTAAGCATTGGGAACAGTCGCTGTTGCGTTTTCCGCGCGCGGCCCTGGAGCGAGTTTTCGCCGCAGAGAATGCGGGCAGACACCAGAACAATCTCAAGTGGTTCAGTTCGCAAGCGCTGGAGCGCCTGCAGCACTTTGCGCAGTCGACAGTCCGGCTAACACCGTGGAAGCTGCTCGATTTTGCGGAACTCCGTAACGATCGGGTGATTGACCCGCCGCCGGACAATGTAAACCTGAAAGCCCTTCCCGAAGCACTCACCAGATTTGCGTCACGACTACAGCGTGCCATTGACAATTTGCCGGCGTCTGACGGCGGTAAAGAAAACGATCAAAACTCCCGCCGCCTGCTGTTACAGCGCTTGCTTTCCATGGTTTCCGGCGCTCGGATGGATGCGGCACGGCTGGTACAGGAGCTTCAGGCGGTTTCATCCGAGGCAGGCAGGCTGGCCGACGAAATGTCGTTTGCTTTCCTCTGGAGCCGCCGCCGCAAGCTGCTTTCGATCGGATTCGATGGTGGCGAAAAGATTCTGCATGACGCCTGCTATGACCTGCTGGCCTCCGAGGCACGGACTGCTTCTTTCATCGCGATCGCCAAAGATGAAATTCCACAGGAAACGTGGTTCTTGCTCTCCCGCTCGCGTATTGTTGACCGCGGACGAGCTGTCCTTCTCTCGTGGACAGGCACTATGTTCGAGTACATGATGCCCGCGATCTGGATGAAGACTTATCCCGGCACGCTGCTCGACGCATCCCAGCATGGCGCGATTATTTCGCAACAGGAGTTCACTGCGTCGAAACGAATCCCCTGGGGCATTTCCGAGTCGTCGTTCGCCACCCGCGATGCCGCCGGAAGTTATGGATACCATGCATTCGGCATTCCTCAGCTTGCCATTTTTCACAGCGAGGTAAGCGCGCTGGTGATCTCTCCATACTCTACATTTCTTTCTTTGAACACTACGCCGAAGGCTGCATTGGAAAATCTGCGCCGCATGAGCCACGATGGATGGTTTGGCGATTACGGCTTTTACGAGTCCGCGGATTACACCGCTTCGCGCGACCGAATCTGGCGGCATGAATATGAACTAATTCGTTGCTGGATGGCCCATCATCAAGGCATGAGCCTGCTGGCTATCGCCAATTTCCTCGCCGATGGCGTAGTCCAAGGATGGTTCCATTCTCATCCGCGCGTGCAGGCCACTGAGTTGTTGCTGGATGAAAAACCACTCAACTACATGCCTGCGTGATACTCCTTCCTTCTCAAAACTAACAACATTCGCGTGCCCTAACTATTTTCTTCCCGTCTTGAACCTGAGTTGTTGCTTCAATACAGTCGAGGTCAATCCTGCTCCGGTCTGACATCGAATACTTCCACCGTATTATTTTGGCGCGGCTCAGACAGGAGCGAATCCGACAAAGCTGGAGTCGCAATGAAAACGTTGTTGTGCTTGGTTGCGCTGTCCGCGTATGCGTTTGCGGGGGTGTCTGTTTCTTCGCCGGCCAACGGCAGCACTGTTTCATCACCAGTTCACTTTGTGGCCAGCGCGACAACCAGTTGCTCGGCTGGTGTCTCCTCAACGGGAATCTACACTGCGCCATCGGTCCTCGCGTACAAAGTTTCCGGAGCCACTCTCAATACCTATTTAACGCTCAGCAACGGCACCTACAACACTGTGGTGCAAGAGTGGGACAAATGTGGAGGCGCCTCCAAGACGGCAGTCACGATCACGGTTTCGGGTGGAACATCAGCCGTTCCTAGCAGCAATCACGTGTTCCTACTAGTCGAGGAGAACCACAGTTACTCAAGCGTAATCGGCAGTTCCTCTATGCCGTACTTGAATAGCCTGGCTTCGAAATACGGATTGGCGACGCAATATTACGCCAATACTCATCCTTCAATCGGCAATTACTTCATGCTCACCGCGGGCGCGATCATCACAACCAATGACAGCCTTTGCAGCACGATTACGAATGACAACATCGTGCGGCATCTGCTGACAGCCGGCAAAACCTGGAAATCCTACGCTGAGAGCTTACCCTCTGTCGGATATACGGGCTGCGGTTCAGGTTCCTACGTCAAGCGGCATAACCCGCTTGCATACTTCTCAGACGTGGCCAACAGCAGCGAGAAGAACAACCTTGTGCCATTTACGCAATTTTCGAAAGACCGTATCAACGGCGCGCTGCCAAACTTCTCATTCATCGTGCCCAACCTGAATGACGACGCACACGATGGCACGTTAACCCAAGCCGACAATTGGCTGAAAACCAGTATTGCGCCGCTTCTCAGCAGTTCGATGTTCAAGACCGGCGGGGATGGGATCCTAATAATAGTGTTCGATGAAAGCGTTGATTCTGACACAGCTCACGGGGGAGGCCACGTAGCGGCAGTAGTGATTGGACCAAAGGTGAAGCCGGGAAGCAAAACTGCAACTCTGTACCAGCACCAGAACACGCTCAAGACGTTGATGGAAGCGCTTGGGGTGAAGACCTATCCTGGCGCGGCGGGATCGGCACAACCCATCACGGGTGTGTTCTAGAATTACAAAAAAGCCGGCGCTCGTTGCTCGCGAAGTTGCGAATACTAAGCGTCGGCTTTGCTATTATGCGGCCCGCTCTGATTTGTTCTCGTAAGTACCCATCAGCTCCGCTTGGGCAAGAATGTGCCCTTTGATCGTAGCGCTTACCTCTTTAT
>Ga0157372_10005303_pt1 | contig 13692 bp, 31 predicted proteins | sample C55metaG_FD_115307 | JGI IMG/M metagenome (GOLD analysis project Ga0157372, IMG submission 115307) | Corn rhizosphere microbial communities from Kellogg Biological Station, Michigan, USA - C5-5 metaG | ecosystem: Host-associated > Plants > Roots > Rhizosphere > Soil | place: USA: Michigan... | reverse complement strand
TCTGATTGACAGTCTGCAAGGCTGAGGTACAATGATTCCCGGCAAAGGGAGTCAAAATGGAAAGCGAACTAGATAAGACCGCTAGACGGTTGGCTAAAACTACGCTGTTAGCGGTAGCACAGCAGGAATTGCTCAAGGGATATCACGATTTAGTAGGGTCAATGCCCTTTTCTCCTGAAGATGTTATTCAAGACTATTGGGAGTTGAGAGATAAGATTGCGGTTTTGAATGAAGAATTGCAACAATTAGATGAGTGAATAGGGCATGGGCAATTGGAAGACATTCAAAGCCTTATTCAAGCGGCACCCCCGTCCGTGGTATCCGGGAATTTGTACGAAAGTATCAGAATTCAAAGCGGGTATTTTGGATGCGAATGGTTGTCTTGTCTTGGAAATGAAAGACTCTGAAATGGCTGCGCTTTTCTGTTATGCCATCAATGAACTAACAGAAGATGCCAGAAAGAGAGTAGAGAAAGAATGACTTCATTTTGCGAATTCCCTGACGATGGCCGGTATCGTTTTCTAAAAACTTTCAATGAGGCTAACGTGCAGCGTGCAGAAGATGGGACTATTCTTGCATATACGCCCGCCGAAGATGATCCAGATAAATTGGCATCAATGGCTGCGACTTTGGCTTATTACAGTCGCCCTCAAAAGCCGGATGCTATTCAACTTATCCTTGTGAGTTTAATCTTGTTTGGACTGATGCTCAAGGTCGTGTCATTGGTTCTCTATTTAGTCTTCTGAGGCACGTATGGACGCACCTAAAACCGATCAGCCCATTGGCCGTAAATTGGTCAAAAGACTTTGCACTCAATGCGATCGCCGTATCGAGGTATTCGATGGCGATGTAGAGTGTATTGTTTGCGAAGGTGCGTTGACTGACATTCCGCCTGAGAAAAAGGCACCTAAGCTAAAGCAACAAAGGGTTGTTCCTAATAATAGGGTTCCTCGATTCTTTGATCCGTCACTTTTGTCAAAAAGGGAATTGGCTTTACGTCGTCATTTTAGACAGATGATAGATAATGCCAAACCCGGTGCGGCCCGTGAAGCGTTGGTGAGTGAATTCATTCGTCGTTTTCTAAAGGAATAATTATGTCATTCGGTTCATATGGTGGTCAGTGCATTGGCCGAGTCATGGCGTTTCTTTACGAAATCAACACCCAAAGCGACCATTGGCAATATGGTGGCGGTGAGATTTTGCGTGGCAAGGAAGTAATTGGGACGTATAAGTGGAAGGGAATTACGGATATCCCGGAATTCAATTTCACTCATCCTGATTATACTTGGATGAATGAGGAATACGAGCGTAAGTGGTTTGAGCGAGCCAAGTATCTTGAGCAATTCAAGAAGCGTCCTCGCCCTTACTTTCACACGGATTTCCGGGATCAGAAGGAATATACATCCATTAAGCAGGTCGAGTCCTATGTCAGCAAGGGATTTGCTGAGGAATTCCTCAAGCTTTATAAGGGCGATCCTGAGAAGATTACCGAGGCCGACTATAATCCGATCGAAGAGCAGATTTATAAGGAGGCTTACGCCTTTTTGTATGAGGATAAGGCCGTAGCCTAAAATCGGGCAAGCCTGTTGCAAATCTCCTGTCCGATGGTACAATCAGAGGCATGACCATGACGTGCAAAATCCTGTTCGCTATTACGATCTTCGCCATTGCCTTAGGCATTTATGGTGTTTGGAGTAATAGCATTGTTTTGCTCGGCATTGGTTTTGTCGTTCATTTGATTTGCTCACTCATTTTAAGGGGTAAAAAGTTTTGTCAAGTTTATTGAACTTCAACCCCGGTTTGGAAATGGTAAAGCAACTGAATAAGGTTGCTCCTGCTGGCAAGGTAGTCAGCGGTTTAGCTGCGGTTTTGATGATTGCGGAAGGTGCTGGTTATGCGGAAAGAATACGTTCTCAAAAGTCTAGCGAACGAGAAAAAAATTCAGACTCTCATCCAATCGACGGAGTTGAGCCAGCACGTCAAGATTGTTGATCGAATTGTTACTCATCCCTCGTTTAATCAGGACAAAATTGCCCTGACAGTTGATATCAACCGAACTAAAGATGAGTATGCTTTTGATCTTCTTGTTCAGTTGGCAAATCTATGAAGTTACTACAACGAATTATCCCTTGGATTATGATAGTTGTGTTACTATCATTGCCTGTCGCTTTGACGCTTGCTATCACCGAATCATTTAATGAATGGTCGGTGAAAAGCAAAACGGCATTGAGTCCTTATGAGGCAACCCGACCGCTCATTGGTCAGAAAGTTAAGTCTGTTAAATACGAAGACGACCATATTGTTTTAGTATTCGAGAATAACCAGAGAATTGACATAACGAGTACCAATCCAAATGAGCAGACGTTTTTGTTGAATGTTAAGTAAAATCAACCGCCCGTAGCTCAATTGGCAGAGCAGCGGTTTCTAAAACTGCGGGTTGCCGGTTCAACTCCGGTCGGGCGGGCATATTAGGAAGGAATGATGAAGGTATTAGATTCAAATGATCGTCAGACACTTTGCTTGACTATTGATAACTGGCAAAAGTCAAGAGAAGACTTGAAAAATGGTTTTCTTAAGTGGTGGAAGATCGATTCAATGGTAAGCCAAGTCAATGATTATGCAACGCATAAGATGGACTTTGACTCGATTGGATTCTTCCGCAATTGTATGGAAATGGAAGGCTTTACTGAGGATGGCATTCAACACGTTCATAATATGGTGATGCGTGCCTTTAACGAAAATGACGATCAGGGAAATTAGAAACAGCATCAAAGACGGCGTTTACTTTCGTGAACGGGTTCCGAGTACGGGTAATATTGTAGAATCAAAAGCTATCAGCGAACCTGACAACAAGGGCATTTTTATTGCTTGTGATGATCCGGTGCCGCCTGAGTATTATCCACAACCGACTTGCGAAATCAGCATTTACGATATAACTGCCATTAAGATCAACGATCAATGGGTTGAAGTCATATGATTATCCACACCATCAAATATCGGTATTATAATGACGATGCAGGCCAGTGGCGAACGACCACGCTTGATACCGCCTATTTTGATCCTCAAGAGGCACAAATTGAGGCCGACCGCCTTACGGCAACCCGTAAGCGGATTATTGAAAATAGGAAATTGGTCACTGAATTCACCCGTCAGTGGAATGAGCAAAATCCTTTGGATACTTCGGGCCTTCCCGAACAAAAAGATATTCCGAAGTGGCCTGCTGGAATTGCTCAGAAGGATATTACAACTTCTATGCGAGCCGAGCGGGATGAAATCAAGGCTCACAATGACAATGCTTCTAATCTTTGGCTCGATCGCCGCAATCAATGGTGGGCTAAGCGTGCCGATGCTATCAATGCTTATGCTCGCACTTTAGTTTCTGATCCTGAGGAATTAAAAGCTATTACCGACCTTTACGGCTATGGTTATGATTACGATGAGTTTAATCCATCAACTTATAGCGTTGACACAATGGAAGTTAAGTAATGACCTATTACGAAGATAAACTTACTGACGCTCAAAAGGCAGTCTTTGCCGACTTCAATCAGCATTCAAAGGCCGAGGTTGATCTTTGTATTGAAAAGATGACTCTGGCCGTGAATGCCATTGTCCCTTTGCCTCATGTTAATGAGCAGGGAAATAAAGTCATTCACGGCTGTAACATGGCGATGCGAGGAATTGCAAATTATTGGTATGAGCGACTTGCAACATTGCAACGTTTGCTTCCTCACAAGGAATTCTACCAATATACCAATAATCAAGAAGCCAGCACCATTTACAAACAACTCTACGAGAAGGACTAAATGACACAATATTCAGGACGAACTACGGTGCTAGAGCATAAACGAGATAACTGGCAGGATTATAAGGGGCCATTTCCTCCTGCTGTTTCTCAAATGACTGTCTTTAACGCTCAATGGACGGATTGTCCGGTTGAGGTCGAAAAGGAAGTGAAGAAACTCTGGCGTGATAATGAACTTGGGAATGATACCGAGTATTATCATTGGGACGGCTCAGAAGACGAGGAAGATCACGAAAATTATCCCATTATCCACGAGTATTTGAAATCCAAGGGCGTTACGAAGTGCCTTATTCATTGGTGGTGGTAAATGTATTCATTTATTCGTAATATTTTTGATTCCAACAATATTAGAGCATCCAGAGTTAGTGTGAGTCTTAATCTGAATCACGTTACATATGTTGAAGATAGTTTGATTTGGAAGACTAAAGACGAAACAATTCCTGCCACTGAGGTTCATTTAATCACGGGCGAAAAAATTAGCTTAGACATTTTATACAACGATTTTATTGGTAAAACTCGATCAGAAGCTAATTTATCAACTGAAACAAATCCATCGCCACCGTTTAATCTGGCGAAATTTCATCAAAGACTTTCAGAAGTCGAATGGCCGAAATCAAGCTGACAGCACTTTACAACGGCCCTGATTGTGGTATAGTACGAGAGTAAGGAAAGCACTGGCAGTCGGGAAGTGTTGACGCCCGGCAAGGGAGAACGGTACGGCTGAAAACCGTATGTTCTCACAACAAAAGGTCTTTCTACGACCTAAATTGTTGGTGTTTTGTCAGAGAAATGCCTGATGGGCGAAACATTGTGTAGCTATCCCCTATCTCATTTATGATAGAGATAGGGGGGTGCGAAGCAAATATTCGCCGCTAGAGGGGTAGACTTCTCTCTGGAAGAAAACCCTGTGCGCAAGGCTTGACAGAGACAAGCAATAATTTGTCAGGACTTTCTCTGAATTTCGGCCTCGTGGTGGAATTGGCATACACGGCAGACTCAAAATCTGCTGCCGAAAGGCTTAAGGGTTCGAGTCCCTTCGAGGCTATTATGAAAAACTATAAAGAGGAACTTAAGAAGTCGGGTAAGGTTATTGACACTGTATTGGGTGTCGGCGTGGCTTTCCTCATCTTCTCGTTCTTCTCCCTGCAAAATCGCTTTCGCAAAAGCGAAGAGCGTTATCAGGCCGCACTGAAGAAATACGTTTGGAAGGATTGAAATGATTCGATATTGGGCATGGTGTATGCGTCAGCTTGCCATTGAACTATGGAATCCCATTGTTGACTGGATTGCCAATCTATTGACGGTGAATCAATCGCCCGTAATCTTCCCTCGCCCGCTCAATGGTAATTTCTATTCATGGTCAAGCATTAAGCTTCTCCATCAACGAATGCGTGAACCCAATGGATAAGATTGTTATTCAATATTGTTACGGTTCAGAACATAGTGGCGGCGAGTCCGTCCATTGTATTGAATACCCTTCCATTGAGGGTTTTTACGTTGACTTTGAAAACAAAGTCCGAGCCTTTATTAAGGCCCATGAAAACTATAGAGAACAATGGAATAAGTGGAATGTAGGATTCAAGCGAGGGGCGGTTCTGCTAAACCAATTGCGAAACCGCACGCCTTCTCCTAAGCGTGACAAAGAACTTGCAGCCGCTCAGGCTGAATTTAACGAAAACGAAAAGCTTCGGCCCCATTATCCACTGCCTGAACAATCCTTTACAATTGCGAATGTAGAGTTTAATGCAGAAGACCATGTAACAAGTAATAGCACAGGTCTAGCAAAGAACTATGAAATCAACATGCCAATCATTATGAAACTGGATGAATGGTTTGTTGCCAAGGTCAAAGACGAGATTTGAATCGCTAAATAGAGTAACAAAAGGAGAGGCATGAAGCTTTCATCATTTGGTTACGATCTTCGGGATATGATTTTCAAAATCTTCTCCTGCAAACGCCGTGGTCTGGATTTTGTCGGTGCCTCAGAAAACAAAGTGATTCTCATTGCAGATGGTATCGAATACACTCTTACGATTACCCAAAAGAAAGCAGACGAGTAAATGGAGTTTTACGTTATGATGGCGACCGGTGTTTTTGTTGGCAACTGGCTAATCATTCCGACTTTAATGAAGATTACTCCATACAAGCGTTCCTATTGCGAGGGATTCGCAATCGGAGTTATCGCTTCTTTCCTATGTCTAATGGCAGGAATTCTGCTTAAATCTTAATGCCATTATATTGACAATTGTTCAGCTTGACTCCATACTTTTGAATTTCCGCCATGAATTCACTCAAGGGTTTTACCTTTGATTCAAAGTAGAAGTTTGAGAAGGTAATGTCAGGCTTGCTACGCATGATATCTTCAGGCAAGACGTATTTATCTTCGCTTGGGTAACGATCGTGCGGGCCATCGAAAAACACGCCATCTGAATTGGCCCGCAGAATTCCTCGATTGTAATTTAAACGAGTGTTGGCAGCCCAACGAGTACGGCCCCAATCTGTATCTTCTAATTCTACATCAGTTTTATTTGCCAAACCTGCGGCTCGACTTTTTACCATATTGTCAATTGACGTAATCTTGGGTGCCGCATTCGCAATATAAGTTTTCCCGTCAACAACAACTTTCGCCACCTTCATAACAGCAGCTATTACATCTGCATTGCTTTTCACACCTTTAGCTTTTGCATCAGCCACAACTGCAAAGCATTCGGCAATATTGATTGCATCAACCGTCCCACCGGGAAATGCTCCTGCAAATTTCCAAATGCCAAGCACTTGACCGGCATCGTCACCTTCTAATGGATTTATACCTACAATCGCACCCTTAGCCACTACTCGTTTAATAGAGCCAATCAAGCTTCCACGAATGCAAGCTTTTCTTGAAGAAGTAGTATAGTTTAGATTGCAATCAGACATTTGACCCGTAGAAGTACCTTCGAAACGGACAAGGCTTTCGTAAATAGAACCGCCATCAACCTTCAAGCCTTTAAGGGTAAAGTTTTTAGCACGTTCAGCAAAGAATGCATAACCACGGAAAGTAGTTGCAGTGCAGTTTTTTACTATGCTGTTCTCTCCGCTAACGTAAGCTAATCCAGACATTTCAGGATCGAGAACGACATTGCTGAGACGGGCACCTTTACCTTTTAAGGTAACAGCAAAGCCATTGCCACCGCCAGTGGTGAGGAAACCATTAGCGAACGAGCCGCCAGTGTCTAGTGTAATGTTATTGCTTCCTACAATATGACGGGCACCTTTTCCATCTTGGGGTGTTTTGAACCAACCTTGATAATTATTTACAACACCCGTTGGAGTAATTAAATTAGAACCAATTGTAACAGCAGGCGTAGGAATTGGCTTGGGCGTTGGTGCTGGTGTCGGGGTAGGGATGGGATCAGTTGGGATCACATATCCAGACTTTTTGACTAAGAATTCTTCCATTGCTCTCAACCGTGTTTCTATATCCATAACTACCCTTTCGACGCTATAAAGACCTTCTTATATAGTATAACTCCATTGCAGACTAAAAAATTTTTTAACTTGAGTCAAAATCAGGAGTTACCATCATTTTCCTGAATTGGCCTTGTTTCTTGCGTAGGAAAGTGGGCGATTTCAGGAAATGCCTTTACGCCTCGTAGATTTTGCGGTACAGTCGGCTCCATGTAATACTATGGAGGTTCGATTATGAGTTTACGAGACTGTGCTTTTCTTCTATCAAGCAATCCAGATCATCAGACTGAAGTTTTCAATCAGTATGATTTCATTACTGAGCAGTTAGGTAATAATCCTGTCACTTTTTCTCAACTCGTTGAGAATATTGACGAGGAATTCGAGGGCAATGTTGATGCTCCTACCGAAGATGATATCATCAACGGATTGATTGATCTTGAGAAGCGGTATATCGTTCAAGTAATCGGCCTATGAAAACTATCTTTGACATTGCTAAAGCTGAGGGGCGTGATTACGTTACGCCTGAAGATATTTCGGACTCGATTAAAAGTGGTTGTCCAAAGGAAACGCTTCAGTCTGATGTGTTGAAATTATTGGGGCGTCAAGCTGGATTTGGTGCGGAAGATAGTTCGCTCTGTGCGTTCATCGCATGGCGATTTGAAGAGGAATCAACAGAAAATGCCTGAATCTTTTAAACGAGAAGCTAATGGTCGAATGCCTTTCCCTGAAGATAAATGGGATATGTTGGCCAAATTCAATGGCGACGACAACTATTACGTTATTCGCACGCCGGAAGATTGGGAATGGATGCGTCAACGACGAGAAGAATCCGAAAAGGCATGGAATAAACTGACATGGTGGGAGAAATTCTGCCAACGTTGGCAACAACGCCAAGAGGATCGCCAGCAGCTTCGACAAGGGCGAAAAATGATTGCCCAAATGCACCGTACAAATTCATGGTCTAGTTAAAATGTACATGGTTAAGCAACTCTTACAAGGATTCTAATGATTCCCGTGCTTCTCGCCTTTTTCGGTCTTTTCTTTCCCCGTCTTACCCTGCTTGTGATCTACTTCGCAACTGATTGGCCGCAAAAGGCTTATGCCACAACGATTTTGCCGATTCTCGGTTGGTTTTTTCTTCCCACTACCACCCTCGTCTATATGGGTGCAATGCTCAATAACCATTACAGCGTCAACGGCGGCTGGCTTGTTTTGATGATTCTTGCTGTGATTGTCGATCTGTGCCGTGCTTCTTCGTCAGACGACAAGAAGAAGTAATTTATCCGGCTGATTATTTTGGCTCGGTTCTTGATTGCAATGGCACGCTGTCACCCTTATACTACGATCCTCACGAACGAAATCACGTATCTTGTCGGAGCCTGAATTTTATGCGTAACAAGCCGAATGCTGTTGTCAAGAAGAATAACGCTGAGAAGGAAGTTGCTGATTTCAAGCATGAACATCGCATTACTGCCTATCACGTCGCTTATTGGACGTATAATGAGAAGGGCGATGCCGTAACGGTTCCTGAGAATGTTGCCAATATGGACAACGCTCGTGAGCGTGGCGGTGCTTGTTTCTCGCAGCTTCATGGAGAAGCTAAAGGCAACAACCGTGTTCTGTATGTTCCCAATATTCGGGAGCTAAGCAAGGATGAGGCAATCAACTGGATTGCTCTCTGTATTCGTGAGGGCATTCTTCCTGCCTATATCGACCCGAAGTCGGTCGCTGGCAAGGGTATTGCATTGGATTTGAAGGCTCCCCCGAGTCTCACCTATGTTTACCTTTGCAATATTCGCTATGTCTCAGAAGAGCCTGATATCGTTCGGGCTGTTACGCACCTAGTTGAAAAGGAAGGCATCAGCATTTACGCTGCACTTGTCCTTTGCGGCCGGGCACTATGTTCTAATTATGGTCACAATTACCTTCAGGGCAATGGTGGCTATGGTTATGGCGGCGGGCCGTCGCTCGCTGGCGTCAAGGTCACGCTCAATAGCGTGATTGGTCTTCGCAATTACATGCGTGATCCGAAGAAGTATAATGGAAAGCAAATCGCTTTCAATGCTCAAGGCACTGTTGAGAAGGCGATGGCCGAGGTAAAGGAAGTCGCTGATCTACAACTTAAGTGGAGTGATTTCAAGCGTCCTTCGGTGAAGGCACTAATTGCTTCCGCAAATGAAGTCGAATTCAAACAAGCACTGGAAAATTACAAAATGGCAACTCGTAAGCATGTTCTCGTCGTCAATGACAACGCCGATCTAGGTTATTCATATTATCGGCCTTTTGAGAAGTTTGGCCCCGTCACGACAAATGTTGAGCTATTGAAGACTGATCCTGATTCTATCGGCCTCGTGGTCTTCACGGGCGGGCATGACGTTACGCCGGCTCTTTATGGTGAGCCAAAGGATCATCGCACCTATAACAGCGTCGAGCGGGATGATTTTGAGGTCGAGGTTTTCCGTCAGGCCCGATCGAATAACATTCCAATGTTCGGTATCTGTCGAGGCTCGCAATTCCTTTGCGTAATGGCTGGCGGCAAACTACACCAGCACGTCGATCGTCACGGCGGCTTCCATGATATTGCAACCTATGATGGTCGAACCATTAAGGTCAATTCAACGCATCACCAGATGCAGGTTCCGCCTGAGAATGCTCGCCTATTGGCATGGGCATCGCCTAGCCGTCATTTTGATAAGGATTATCGTGAGGCTGAGTGTGTTGCCTACGACAATATCAATGCAATTGGCGTTCAGTACCATCCTGAGGCACTTCCGGCCGAGAGCGATGGCTTTAAGTATTGCGTCGAGTTGTGTGAGGAATTGATGAAGAAGCCGGTTGAGAAGGCACCGCCTGCTTGCAAGCCGACCGGATTCTAATATGCTTCTCGATGAAACATTATACGCTCAGGATTTGATGGGTATGACGGCTGAAGAGGTCGTCGCCTATCTGTCTGAATGGGAGAATGTTTTTGAACTAGAAGGGCGGGCAGAACTTGCCAAAAGCAATCGCTGCCCGCCCTTTGATTGGTTTTCATCCCCTATACTTGGCACTAGAGAATGTTTAATTGTTAGTGTCCGATATAAAAACAATGTAGTCGTGGAGTCTGAAGTGAGAATGATGAAGGCCAAGCGGAAATAATATGAAAGCATCTATCATCCGTGACGTGCTTTCTATCGCACGCAATAAGCTTCCTAATCATCCTCAGCTTGATTGCTACCCGCATTATGCTTTCATTATTCAGAACAATAAGGTAATCGAATGGGCGACGAATGTTTCGCATACGCCTCCTATTCATTTGGGTTATCACAAAAAGTTTACTGATAGCAGCGGGCCGAAATACCACGCCGAATTGTTCGCCTATAAACGTGCCCGTCCATTGCTCGACAATGATGAGCCTTTTGAGGTTATCAATCTTCGGCTGAATAAAGCCGGCACGTTGAAACTGAGTCGGCCTTGTCCGGCTTGTTACAATTTCCTTTCCGTTGTAAATTGTCGGGCAATCCATTACAGCAGCGAAGTCGGATTCTTGAAACTGAGAGCAAACTAATGGAAAACTTAACTTTTGATAATTGGACTTCCACGCCAGAATTGCGACAGGCAATTGCTGATGCGGTCGCCACAAAGCATTTTCCCTACAAGGAATTCACTAGGGCGTGGTTCCGGGAAAAGCTTAAAATCCGTGAGCTAGGCCATTACAGCCGCCCCGTAGACAATCAGCTTCAGTCCAAGTACCTGCGTGAGTTGAAGTTGCGTGATTATCCTGACAATCACGAAGCTTTTCTGGTAGAGAATGCTGGCACGAATTACTACGTCCACTTCTCCGATTCCACGGTTTACATCTACGGTTGAACGTGGTATCTTCTTACCGGCACAAAAGGGCACGCTAAAAGGATTTTGAAAATGGCAAAGATTGCAGCAAAAGCAAAAGTCGCAACGGCAAAGGCACCCGAACCGGTTGAGGTCAAAAAGACCGTCGCTGATTTTCGATTTAATCACGAAGCCGGCATTTCAGGCGTGACTTATCATACATTTAAGGATAAAGATAAGAAAATCTCTATCCCTGATACGATCGCAGGCGTTGATGGCGCAAAGCGATATATGGGTGCTTGCTTTAGCAATCTTTCTTATCAAATCGACCATCAGTATAAGACACACAATCGCATCCATTATCAGCCCAAATTCGATGTTCTCGACAAGAAAGAGGTTGTCGAATGGATTGATTTTTGTGTGGCTCAAGGCATCCTTCCCGAATATATCGAACCGAAATCTGTCCTTAAGGGCATGGTTCTTAATCTTAGCGGCCCTCGTAGCCTGACTTATGTTCACCTTTGTCTCATCCGATTCGTCAGCGAAGAGCCAACGATCTGCCGTGCCGTTATGCATTTGGTGAAAGAAGAGAAAGTAAATGTATTTGCCGCTCTCGTGTTGACGGCCCGCACCCTCACTTGTGGTGCTAATCATCACTTTTTGGAAGCGGGTTCGGGTTGGGGTCAACCGAAGGGTACGCTTGACGGCTATAAGGTTCCGTTGAGGAACGTTATCGGCTTGCGTAATTTCTTTGCTGATGCAAAGGAATATGATAATGAACAAAGTAACTTTGCAGCTAAGGCTGCAATTGACCGAGCGATTGCTCAAGTTAAGGATGTTCCGGCTGATTTGACAATGAAGTGGTCGCACTTCACTCGTCCGTCCATCATTAAGGCAATGAATGCTCAGAATTCTGACCAATTGAAGGCGGCAGTTGCTCAATACAAGCGTGGTGTTGCAGCATATAAAAAGAAACTCGCCACAGAAAAGGCAGCAAAGCAACCTTTGCATGAAGTCTAATATGATTACAATTCGAATGTTTCGGAATCATCAACAGAAAATCCTTGACGTTACTTTCTTTAATTGCAAGCGGGATACGAAGGGACAGTATACAATTCAGTATAATGTTCCCGGTAATTCGACTTTGTATGAAGAGAGTTGTGATAAGATCGAAGTCGCTCCGTTTTTAATTTGATGTTTACTAGCACTGGCATCCTCCGCTATGAAAAGACCAATGAGTATTATCGTTGTGTGCTAGACATAGATCAGGAATTGGCAGATTACTATAGAAGTCTCGTACCCAAAGCTATCAGTTTAACTCGACAAAGATATGGTGCCCATATCACCGTCGTTCGTCCCTATAAAGAGTGGCCAACCAATCTGGAAGCATGGGGACGATATGAAGGCGAAGAAGTTTCTTTCCAATATACCAATACCATTTGGTTTGGAAGAGTATATGCTTGGCTGGATTGCTATAGTGAACGTTTAGAGCAAATCAGAAGCGAATTGGGTCTGCCTTTAGATTTAGATGAGTTGCTTCGATACGAAGGTTTGTATGAACCACCGATGAAACCATATAAGAAAAGGTTTCACTCAACAATTGGTAATGCCAAATGAATCTAATAAAAGCCATGTTTGGATGGTTTTGCATCACCGATATGACTTCTCTGCTGTTATGTTTAGCAGCGGCTTTCATCGGTACGCATTGTCTGTTTCGTGCTTCTCAGCATACTCGTTGGTGGCCACTCGATCTTTTCTTGGGTTTATTCTTCTTTTTTGTAGCCATACGACTTTTATGTTGCCAGTTTTATAAGGAAGTTGGCGACGACTAGTTAAGATGTACATGGTGAGCTATGCATCCGATCCCTTCACACTACGGCGTTGGCGTTTGTTCTCCCGTTGCTCTTGATTTAAAGGGCTATCGGCATGAGCAGGTCGGTCGCTATCATAATTATCACGTCACGGCTGACAATTATAGCTGGCCCGAAAAGCCGTCGCCCAAGCCAGTCAAACTTGATGGCTTTAGTCCCAATTTGAACAAAAAGCTGCACGCCGGCCATCTTAAGAATTTGGCTGTTGCTGCGGCTTTAGTCAATATCAGCAATGGCACGGCCGTCGCAATGCTTGGCGCAAGTCTTGGTGTCAACGACGGTGCTTTGGAAGAATACAAAGCATGGTGCGAAATTGCGGGTTATCATCCTGCAATCTATTTGGACACTTGGCTAGAGGCTCCTAGCGTGCCTCTAACCGATGGCGAAGGGGAATATGCAGGTTGCAAAATGTTTGGTGATGTTGTCGTTTATAAAAGCGACGGCAAGGCTACCTATGCCGCCCATGATCTTGCATTTGCTGAAAGTATCGCTCCAACGCATTATCTTACCGGTGCCGAGCAAGTCCCGCATTTTCAATCACTTGGGTTGGGAAATAAGCATAAGGCTCTTGGCCTTGTTCTCGGTCTTGACGGTAAGAAAATGAAGTCTAAGACGGGCGATGCCTTTTCTGCGACCGAATTGCTGGATGCTGTTATCAACGCCCTAGAAAAGCGGGGCGATCCTAAGAAACTGGCATGGAACATCCTTGCATGGCAGTTTAACAGTGCGTCTGTCCAGAGCAATACGAAGTTTAATCTGGTCGAG
>Ga0157372_10005302_pt1 | contig 13692 bp, 13 predicted proteins | sample C55metaG_FD_115307 | JGI IMG/M metagenome (GOLD analysis project Ga0157372, IMG submission 115307) | Corn rhizosphere microbial communities from Kellogg Biological Station, Michigan, USA - C5-5 metaG | ecosystem: Host-associated > Plants > Roots > Rhizosphere > Soil | place: USA: Michigan... | reverse complement strand
TACCAGGGAAATCGGTTGTCCCGCCGCATACCCGAATGACCAGACGCGTGGGAAGAGTTCGCGCAAGGGGACCAAAACAGCGCCCACGATCAGCCAATTCAGCGCCACCAAGACCCAGTCCGCGATCATGGACCGGAGCCATTTGCATGCCATGCGGGACCGCAATGGGCGCGGTTCGAGTGTTGCTAGCCTGCTCCGCTGGAGCATCATGCTTGGGCTGTCATTTGCTCCCTGGTCTGTCGATGTGCCGAGGCGAACCGATTGCGACCTCTTTTTCTTACCGTGACGGGCAAGCGGTGCTTCACCCGGAATCAGGCGAGCCCAATCGTCCCGCTCTTCATCTCGCTGTTGACGACCAATGGCAACGACCGACAACCGGTCCAACCTTTCCCACGGTTACCGTGAAAAGAACTCACAAACGCCGATACAGGTTGTGCGGTATAGGGAATTCGCGATCGGCCAGCACCGTGCCCAGGAGTCTCACTCCGGCCTGCTCCAGGGCGCGTTTGGTCTGGAGGGCTGCCCTCCGCCGCGTATGCAACGCCGACAAAACCAGAACGAGCCCGTCGCAGAATCGCGCCCCTTCCAGCATGGCATTCGAATCCGCAGGGTTCGCCAGCACGATCGAGTATTCGAACTCAGCCCTGACTGCAGCCAGGTAGGAATACAATTCCCCAGCTGCGGCGATATTTCCCGAACATTGTTTTTCTTGAAGGAGCCACAGCTTGCGCTCGAGTGGGATCGCAGTCGCTTTCAACGATTCCTGGCCTCGCTGCAGTACTCCCGGTGCCGTGCGAACGATCGCAACCTCGCCCTCCCGCTCCTCGGTCAGTGCCTTTCCGACCAGCAGACAGATGTCGTCGATTTCGATCTCTGGTCCCGCGGCACTGAATGCCACTTGCCTTACTGGCTGCGGCACGTTCCGCAAAAAGGTTTGGCGCGCTAGACCGCGGATTTGATCGCGGCCGAACTTCTGCCTGTTCCACCCCGGAATCGCGCGGGAGGCCTTCATTTTCGCGAACGCGCTCTCGCTTACGCTCCCGCTTCGGTCATTCACGCCCGCTACCAGGCCCGCCGACATCAGTTTTCCCTCATGCGGCCATCTTCGAGTTCCCACTCCGTGGCAAGGAGGCCAACACTGCCAGGTTTAAACAGTTCACAACATCTTCCGGATCGCGAAATCCTGGATCGAGATAGTCCACTGCAAATGCGGCTGCACCTCCCGCCAGGGCCGCCGCCGTCAATCCCATGGCCAGGACACTCCAGGTAGAGGACAGCGGCAATGCGGGAGCGACCGGCTCCTCGGCAATAGCGACATTGACGATCCCGCGCTCATCGAGCGCATCGTTCATGCGTGCTTCTTCCCGCTTTTTCACATACAAGAGGTAATTTTCCTGAGCGGCGTTTCGCGCGCTGAGCAGATCATCCTGCGTGATCGCGTCCTCCCCTAGTTTTCCGGCGATCCTCCGCCAGGCGGCGGCCTGCCCCGAGATTGCTGCCTGCCGTGCTTGCAATGCTTTCCATTGCACCTGCGCGCTTTGCAGTCCAGAGCTCGCCCACTCGTAGTTAACGTTTTTGTCACTAGTCTCGTCGCGCAGCGGCGATGCGCTCTCCAGCGCAATAGCAGCTTCCGCTTCCCGAATTTGCTGATCCACTTCCTGCACCAGGCGATGATTGGGTTCGAACTTGGTCAGCAGTTGAGTGCGCTTGAGCTGCAAATCTAGTAAAGAGGCTTTCAGCGAACTCAGCAGTTCCGCATTTTCCCTGGTACGAACCTGCGTGATGGTCCGCTCGGGAAGCTTTGCCAACAGTTGCTCGAGTTCGACGATGCGCTGCCGCGTTTCTGCCATCTCGATACGAGTCTGCCTCTGACCTGCTTCGAGCTCGCCGAGTTTCTGTATTGCGATGTCTCGCTGCTGGGCCGCAGCGATAATTCCGTGGTCCTTGGTAAACAGCAGCAATCTGCGGCTGCTCTCTTCAACTTGTTTTCCGGACTCTTCCGTTTGCTTCTCGAAAAACCTCAGCTCTCCTGCTGGACGAAGGACCGCCGTATGCTTCTCCATATATGCTGCCGCCAAAGATCGGAGAAGCTTGGCCCCCGACTCCGCATCCCTGGCCGGATAACTGATAGAAATCAGGTTGGTCCTTTTCACTTGCTGAACGCTCAATTGTTGGGCCAGCCTGCGGGTTGCTCTTTCGACGCGCTGCGCACGTCCTTCTCGCAGATGCAAGACGTGAAACCAGTCCCGGCCGCCTGGGCGATTCTGTTCGACCACTTTCCTTAGAACATCGTGGTCGCGTAGCAGTTCCACCTCAGAATTGAGTTCCTCTTCCGTGATGCCCACCCGGGTCAGGTCCAGCGGAGCGCTCACCGCCGCACTCACCGGAGTCTCAGCTCTGTCGCGCCGCACCAGGATCTTCATATTGGCCTGGTATTTTGTCCCCGTAATGGCGTACCAGAGAGAGGCGGCAAACACCAGTCCCGCAACCCAGACGAACGTCCGCCTCCTTCGGAACATCACCATCAGCAAATCCCTCAAGGTGGGGATTGACGGACTGAAGTTGCGCGTTGGGTCCGGGTCTGGCATGGGAGTCAGAGATTAAAATTGCGAACCGTTCATGTACAGGCCCACAGCGGGCCTGGTCAGGTAGCGCGAAATTTTCGATAGCTTATTTTGCGGTACAAATACCATGTCTCCGGACTGAAGATGGGCATCCTCCGCTAGCCGGCTCTCTTTGAGCATCTTCTTCAAATTGAAGAGCCGGCTCTCCAGCAGGTCCTCATTCACTCTCCGGAACAGGACGACCTGCGAGTGTTTGGCTTCGTGGGTGAAGCCGCCCGCGATCTGAATCGCTTCTGCGATCGTGGTATCCGAGCGCAATTCGTACTTTCCCGGCTTGCCGACTTCCCCTCCCACAATGAAATAAGGGCGCTCAAACTCTTTAAGGGCCACGGCAGCCTGGGGATCGTGCAGATAACCCGAATAGGCTTGGTGGACGGCATCGATGAACTGCTGCAAGTTCAATCCCTGCGCCATCACCAAGCCCGCATCCTTCAACATGACGTAGCCGTCGGGCTGCACGGTGAGGGTTTGATTGAATTCAGGAGCGACGGTGAAGGTCACTTCCACCACGTCGCTGGGATGTAACCGGTAGAGCGGATGACGCACCCCTCCGAGTAAAGGGTTTCCCAGGCCATCCGCTCCTCCGGGGTTGGCGGCCGTGACTGCTTTGGCTTCCGCTACGACTCCGGTTAAGCCGGAACGGGAGTTTGTTTCCGCGCCAGCATCTGCCTGCCTCTGCGCGAACGCGGCCGAACCACATCCGACTAACAGCAATGCCAGTGCGATCCAGGGAAACCAGTCGCGTGGTGTCCCTTGGGTAGCCTGCCCTGGGTCCACGCGTCCCTGTAACTTTTGCGGCACTCTGCAAAATAGTGCTGGATGGCCACAAGCCACAAGACATGAGAAGTACTGCCCACCAAAGCGGGACTGTTCCAGCTTTGGGAAGCGCGGCGCCAGGTCACTGGAAGTTCAACAGGAATCGACCCCTTCCTTGCTTCGCGAAGACACTCGTGGAAGCAGGAGGGGCGGAACACTCATGTCTCGCAGGACTACCTACGAAAGTAGACTTGCAAATTCACGCGATCACAGAGTTATCAAGAAACTTTGAGGCATGAACTGCCGAAGGCGACGTCCTGGAGACGTTCCCGCTTTTAAGACGGCGGCATGGAACCAAAACGGTAACCAGCTTTCCACAGCCAGACGCTGATTTATGCAGTATCTCCGCACCCAAAACACGAATTCCCATTTTGAACGAAGTGCATCAACTTTGTGACATCTTCCCTTGTGCATGGCATTGCCGGTTCCTACAATCGCGACATTGCAGCTTTCATGCGCCTGGAAGCTGCTGGTGAAAGGGTTTTGCCGTTGCCCGCTATTGCCACTTCGATCGCGTTGGATGTGCTTGTCGCCGACTCCAGTCGGATGCAAGCGCAACTGTTGGCTGCCGCCCTGCGCCGGCATGCCGAGTTGCATATTAGTTCCTGCCAGATGAATCCTGCCTCAATTCTGCAATCGGTAGCCGGCCGTTACCCGCAGGTCGCTCTGTTGTCGTTCAGCGCTCCCGTCAATTTTGCCGACGAGATTGGCACGCTGCGGCGTTTTCATGTCAGCCATCCGAGCATCGCAAAAATTATCCTGGCGGATTCCAGCAGCCGCGATCTGGTAATCCAAGGCTTCCGCTCGGGGGCAAGAGGGATTGTGTCGGTCACCGACTGCAATCTTCGGGTGCTCTGGAAATGCATTCTTCGGGTGGCGGCGGGGCAGATCTGGCTTAACACGGAGCAACTGAACTGGCTGGTCGAACTCATCTCGGAAACGCCTTCGCTGCGGGTGCTCAATACCGCGGGTCATTCGCTTCTCACGCCGCGCGAGGAGCAGGTCGTGGCACTCGTGGCCGAAGGACTGAGCAATCGACAGATCGCCATCGAACTCAAGCTTAGCGAGCACACCATCAAGAAATATCTCTTCCGTGTTTTCGAGAAACTTGGCATCTCCAGCCGCGTCGAACTGGTCCTTTATGCCGTGCACAACGGACAACCACGCACCGCCGAGTGGCTGCCGGCGGCTGCTGGACTGCCCGGCTGATACTTGTTTGCAGATGTTGAAGCGCACACCTAAGACCGTCGCTTGAAGTTGATGTTTTCGCACTCGCGATAATGACAATCCCGCCCTGCCCCTGTATAACTTTGGGCGATCCCTTGTCCGAACAGAGTCCCCATCCCGCGCCGCCGCTCAAAGCCCGCCGTTGGAGAATCATTGCCGCCGGATTGCTGTTGCTGGCCCTGGCGCTGGTCGTGCTCTACACCAGCCGCGCAGCCTTTTACAGCCCGCTGGCGCTGGTCGTGGTGGGAGCGATCGGATTTGCCGCGCTGCTCTTGCAACTCCGGCTGCGAAAGGATTCTCTGCCCCGGGCTCATGCCCCGCTCTGGCTGAATCTGCTCGCGCTGGTGTTTGCCGCCGCCGCGCTGCTCACCGATGTTCTGCATCTTAGTCCGGCATGGATGCTCGCATCCGCGCTGGCAGCGGTCATCTGTTTTGCGATTAGCGGAATCGTAGTGCTGCGGGAATTGCGAAGGCGGTAATCTGATGTAGCGGTCTAGCGGCGGAACTCCACAGCCAATGTGGTTTCTACCACGGCGGGCTCTCCATTCAACCGATAAGGCTCAAACTTCCACCAGCGCAGCGCATCCATCGCGGCCTGGGCCAGAATGTCGGGACCATTCAAAGGCCGCATACGCATGACCGCGCCGTCTGTACCTACAACAACGTTCAAAACGATCACCCCCTGCAAGCGTTGCCTGCGAGCTTCCGCTGGATAGACGGGCTCGACCCGGTGAACCAGCAACTTCTGCATGATCTCTGGCGGAACTTGCGCCTTCGGTTTTTCCACCGAGGCTGACTGGGTGTTCCCGGCGCGCGGCTCCAGTTCTACCCAGGATCTGCTCCAACGCCACCAGAATGCCGTCGCAACGAGCAGAGCCAGAACAGCCGCAACCGACAGTACTTTCCAGCGGCTTTTTCGTTTCGCAACTCGCCGGCCTCCGCCTCCCCCAGCATGGCGAAAATACTGGCTGCGTGGCTCACTCGCCGGTTTTGCTTTGCCGTTCAGCACGCCCGTACTGCTCCCGCGGTCGACGGTAGGCTTGATCCCTTTCGCCCAGTCGCGAATCGTGTTCCGCTGCTCGTTCGAGATCGCGGTGAACTCCAGGCCATACTGCAATTTGTCGTGATACCGAACCGTGGCTCGCGTGCGCAACGGATCGCCAGTCGCTGATAGCCGAATCTCCACGCCTACCGATTCGCCGGTGACCAACTCACCCGCTACGATCGCCCCCATGCCGCGTTCGCACACGTTCAGAGCGCGCCCCGGCAGCGTGTCGGGAATTCCCGAACGCAGCACCGTCACATCAAGGGGCACCAGCATGCGGAAGCGCGGCACGCGTCTGCGCGACGGCCCCGACCATGCTGCAGGTTGTGTCTGCGCTGCCATTGTTAAAGATGCCTGTCCCGCCAAGCCCGCTCGGCCCTTACCGCCTCAACTCAATAATCTCGCTGCCGCGCGCCAACAACGCGACGCTGGCCATCCCGATAAACAACCCGTGCTCCACCACTCCTGGCATTTCACTCAGCTGCCGAGCCAAGCCATCGGCGTCCCCAATCTCTCCAAACCTGCAATCCAGAATGTGGTTGTTTTCGTCGGTCACGTAAGGACTTCCATCGGCATTGGTTCGCAAGTTAACCTGGGCCCCCAGCGCGGAAATGCGTTTTGCGATCAGCGCCTGCGCGAATTGGATGACCTCCACGGGCAAGGGGAATTTCCCCAGCCGCTCCACCCGCTTCGAGGCATCCGCCACTACGATCATCTGCTTCGTCGCAGAAGCTACAATCTTCTCCCGCAACATCGCTCCCCCACCGCCCTTGATCAAGCGTAATTGCGGATCGACTTCGTCCGCTCCATCCACGGTAACGGCAATCTCCTGACATTCGTCCAGCGTGGTCAGCGGAATACCCAGGCTCATGGCCAGTTCGCGCGAACGGTCCGAAGTCGGAATTCCGCAGATGCGCATGCCCTGCTTCACCTGCTCCCCCAGCAGCTTGATGAAGTAAGCCGCAGTGGAACCCGTTCCCAGCCCCACGACCTGCCCGTCCTGAATAAAGCGCAGGCTGGCCCGGGCCGCTGCTTCTTTTTCCTGATCGTTTGCCATTCTTTCCGGTGTTCCCTTTCGCAATGTACGCAAGAAGTTCTATTTCCGAGCGGCGGTTTAACGGCGTTCACCCGATACTTTTCTCGATGTAAATCAAATACGCCGCCAATGCCAACCCAAACAGGATTGTCATAACTGTAACGAGATCCAACACCAATCCCGCCGGCTGAAACTTTCCTGCTTCCAGCAGGGCACGTGTCTTGCGATACCTCGCCAGCCCCGCCACCACCAACACCACTCCCGCAACGATTGACATCGCGCCCATCCACACCGAAAGCCCGCTGCGATGCAGTGGATGCCCCTGAAACGCCGTCAACTGTCGAATGGCTATGGAAAAACGACCAATGGCAAATCCGAAAACCACAATGGCGATGGCCGTTCTCACCCAGGCAAGAAACGTGCGCTCGTTCGCCAGATGGTCCCGCGCTCGATTGGGATTGAGTTCTTCCGCCACGTCCCCTGCCGCTCAGCATTATTCCACAGCATTGGCGTGGCCGTAATTGAAACGTTTTCGCCCATAGACGTAACAAGCTACGTCTCTGCGAAGCGAGTCGCTCGTTCGAGGTAGACTACTCGCCGAGGAAATGCAAATGCCAAATGAGCGTCGATGCAGGTTTGCCCAATTTGCTTTCATTCTTACCCTTGCGGTTTTCAGTCCTAAAATTGGCAGCGCTCAATCGAGCTATCAACCTTCCCCCGAGAACCTGCAGGCCCGCCGCGAATTCCAGGACATGAAATTCGGGATGTTCATCCACTGGGGTGTGTACAGCGTGCTGGGCGACGGCGAATGGGTCTTCCACAACCGCAAGCTGAAGGTGGACGAATATAACCGCCTCCCCATGTTCTTCGATCCCGAAAAGTTCGACGCCCGTGCCTGGGTCTCATTGGCAAAATCCGCCGGAATGAAGTACATCACCATTACTTCGCGCCATCATGATGGATTCGCCATGTTCGATTCCAAGGTCTCTGACTGGAACATCGTCCAGCGCACCCCCTACAAGAAAGATCCGCTCAAGATGCTGGCCGACGAGTGCCACCGCCAGGGCATCAAGCTCTTCTTCTACTACTCGCAACTCGACTGGCATAATCCCGACTACTATCCCCGCGGCGTCACCAATTGGGACAACGGCCGCCCCGACCACGGCGACTGGAATGACTATCTCGACAACTACATGGACGGCCAGTTAACCGAACTGCTCACCAACTACGGGCCGATTGGCGGTATCTGGTTCGACGGCATGTGGGACAAGCCCGATGCCGACTGGCATCTGGATAAAACCTACGCTCTCATCCACAAACTCCAGCCTGCGGCGCTCATCATTCCCAACCATCATCAAACCCCGCGCCCGGGCGAAGACGTGCAGACGTTCGAACGCGATCTTCCTGGCCAGAATACGGCGGGTTTCAACACGAACTATGTGAGCAGCCAGCTGCCCCTGGAAAGTTCCGACACCCTGAACGAAAACTGGGGATTCAACATCGGCGACAGCAAGTACAAGAGCGCCGCGGAACTCGAGCGTCGCCTGGTCCGCGCGGCTGGCAACAATTCAAATCTGCTGATGAATATTGGACCCTATCCCAACGGCGACATCGATCCGCAGTTCGTCAGCCGCTTGCACGAAGTTGGTGAATGGATGTCGAAATATGGAGATTCAATCTACAACACGCGTGGTGGACCCATTCCGCCCGGAGACTGGGGAGTGACCACGCAGAAGGAAAACAAAATCTACGTGCACATTCTGAACTGGAGCGCGCCCATGCTGGCGCTCGCACCGGTAACCCGGAAGATCACCGCCGCCCATACACTTGTAGAAAATTCCCCAGTAGAATTCACCCAGAAGCCAGACGGCGTAATCCTGAAACTTCCACCCCCAAAAGAAACCGAACCAGACCGAGTCATAGTGCTAACCACGACGATGTAGGATTATGCGCATCAGGATCGGCCCGCGTGGGGACAGCCTCTCAGGCTGTCCAGTCGAGCGTAGCTCCGAGGAGATGTCCCTACATGGGCAGCAGCCGCTGGGCCCCGCTTACTTCGCCTTCGGCGCGGTCTGAGTATCCACCCGGACGACACCAGGATTGCTTGTGTTCCCGATATCCACTAACGCCGTGTGCCCCTGACCGTCAGGCCCGAAGGTCGCCACCGTACTCTTCTGCTCGGCGCTCCCTCGCCCATCCGGATGCACAATGTCGATAGCCTGCTGTGTCACCCGCAATCCATCTCCGGGATTCCCCGGATTTGCCCCCTCAACCTGGCGAACCGTGCTTGCACGTCCGCTGGCATTCCGCTGTACCGTGCTCTCGCGCTGAACCAACTGCAAGCCTTCATTGCCCGCCTGGCCCGGCACGTTCGTAGAATACGTCTCGTTGGTGGCACGCGTTTCTCCTGCCGCGCTGCTTTGCTTGCTGACTTTCCGCTCCACTACCGCCAACTTTCCATCCGCGTCCGGCCGCAGAATGTCTTCTTCTTTCCTGCTTGCTTGACCACCCTCTGGCTTAATCGTGCCTTGCCGGACCTCGCTTACGTTCCAATGTCCCGCTCCATCCGCCAGCTGAGTGGACTTACTGAATTGCACGCTCCCATCCGAGGCTTGCGTTTCTCGTTCGTGCACTTGCACCGCTGCGGACATTCCACCGTTTCCGTTCGCGGAATAGACCGTCGTATTCGTTTCCCGAACTCCGGTACTCACCTGCCTCGAATCCTCTAATTCCCGGCGGACCATCTGCAATTTACCGTTCGCATCCGGACTTGAAGTCGTTCGCGCCACCTTCTGCTCGCCACCGGGAAGACTCTGCGATTCCTCCTGCGTCTGCTGCACCAGCACCTTCTGCCCATCGGGCCCAGTCCCGTAGGTGCGCTCGACGGTTCGAATCGTGTTCGCATCCACGCGAACGGACTCTTTCTCTGTCTGTGAGTAGGGAACGTAGCGCCCGTCTGGACCCACGGCTTGCATTGTCGTGGCCTCCACAGTGCGTCCATTGCTCTCGCTGTGCGTCTCGGTGGTGCGAGTGGGATTGACAGCCCCGTTGGGGTCTGACTGCTGCCTGGTGCTGCTCCACGACTTATCTCGGGAAGCGTCCTGCGCGGTGGTCAATTTCGATAAAGGAGTAGAAATTGCGATAGAGAGAAACGCAGCCCATGCAAGAAGACGATTCATAGACGCCGCCTCGCTCCACTGTACACCGGAAAAGCAATCGCGGCGCCAGCCTGGCGACCTGTCACTTGGAGATGTTTCTTGCCGTCTTACCGCGATCAACAGCGCTTAGCCGGATCACCGCTGCGGCCGCGCTGTAACGCACCTTCGAATTCTTGTCCGCCATTTTGAGCTCGACTTTGGGCAGCAACGCCGGATCACCGCGCTGTGCAATCGCTTCCACGGCCGCCGCTCGCACGATCCAATCTTTGTCGTTCGTCGCATGCACCAGGGCCTTGGCCGTCGCTGGATCTGGATCATGCGCCAGGAACGTCGCCGCCACCGCGCGTACCGGATTCGGGTCTTTCTTGTGCAGCGTGCGGTACGCATCCCATGGAATGCCCGCAAACGGGATAAAGCCAACTCCCTCGGAAATCCCGATCTTCGCCAGTTCCTTCGGGTTCTTCAGGGTATCGATTTGCTGCGCGACCAATCCATCCCCGGCTTTGCGTTCTCCGGTGAGCAGGTCGTAATAGATCGCGTACGCCGTCTTATCATCTTTCAGTTCGCGCAACGCATGCGCCGCCGCCATAACCACCGCCACTTTCTTATCCGCCAGCGCTTGCTCCAATTTCGCAATTGATTCGGTTGCGTGCATCTGCCCCAAGGCAGTCGCCCCGGCCACTCGAACCTCGGGAAGTTTATCTTTCAAGGCACTCTCCGCCAGCCCCCGCGCCAGTGTGTTGTCGCGCAGCAAACCGAGAGCCCGCACGCCGTTGGTCCTGTCCACAGTTTTTGGCGAGAACACCGCCGTCTGCAGCATGTCCCAGGCTTTGTGCTTCGGGCTTTCGATGTCGGTCGACTCTTGTGCCAGGCAGCACACCGCTCCGGTACAACTCAACACCAGACAGCTGACGAACGCTACTAGTCGTCTCATGCAGGCGCCGCCTCATGGCCGGATTCCCTCGTCCGTTGCGATCCGTTGCCTCAAGCTTCCCGGTTAAGATGCCCCCCGAGCCTAAACCGTACACACGGGAAACACGTAGGGACAGTTCCTCAGGCTGTCCATTGGCAGGAACCACGTAGTGACAGCCTCTCAGGCTTTCCAGTCGAGCGTAGCTCGACATTGCCAAGGAGGATTTGGGAACTACAGGGAAAAAAGTAAAGGCCGCCTCCAATGCTCTGCACGCCAATGCAAGCAGCACCGCAGACGGCCCACTCTCTACTCGACAACCACTTGATCAATTTCTCAGAACCCGGAGAATGGCTCCTCCGAATTCCGCAGACGCTTTATTGGGACGCGCCCATTCTCTTCACTCGACCACAAACTGACAAGTCCAGAAGGTCCTAAGACTGCACGATCTTTTCCAGCGCCACCCGGCTGCGGATCACCAGCGTCGCGCCCTTCAACTGCATTAACTGTTTCTTCTTGAACTCGGAAAACAACCGGCTGACCGTCTCACGCGTCGTCCCGATGATCTCCGCCACTTCCTCGTGCGTCAGCGTGAGTTTTACCTGCGCCGAACCGTCGCTCTGCGCCGTCTTCGTCGACCACGATAGCAGCAGCTTGGCAAACTTTTCCGAAGGCGAAGCCGCTAGTCCCAGAGTGCGGATTTCCTCGTAAGCCGTGAAGTAATTCCGGCTCAACTGTTGTGCGATCCTTACCGCCACTTCCGGATGATCCTTCAGCATGTGCATCAGAGAATCGCGGGGGATAAAGTTCCCCTGTCCCGGCTCCATCATCTCGGCAGTAACCTCGTAAGGGCGGTTGGAAACCACTGCATTCAGGCCCAGAACATCACCCGTGTCTGAGATCTTGGTGATGATCGTCTTGCCTTCTCGCGACGACGTCGACAGCTTCACCTTACCCGAGCACAGAACAAAAACGCCCCGTGGTTGCTGTCCCTCAATGAACAGCATCGCCCCTTTGGGGTATACCGCCGTGGACTTAATTTCGTTCAGTCGCTGTCCGGCTTGCGGAGAAAGATTGCAGAATAAGTGTTCGCTGCGCATCGGGCACGTCAGGCAATTATCAAGAATGCTCAAACCATAAGGAGCTCGCATTAAACAACCTCCCTGAGCCAAGGCTGCTGCTGAATGCCTGTGCGCCTCAACCCACACCAGGAGTATGGCAATCGGCGCGCCATTCCTTGCCAGTCGCCGAGAAATGCAACATCCCTTTATTTCTAGCTATTTACGAGCTATTGAGGCGCGAGAGAGCCAAACGCCCCATGTTGAGAAACCCCACTTTGGGTTATTTCCCTCACTGGCGTGTGTGATCTGCATCACTAACTGACGTGATTACCTGAGTGGAAACACCCCTGTGCTCCTCTGTACCCCGTTGTGGTTATTAAGCCACTACGGTCCGAGGGTCACTTGCAGGGCCCCAGGGGTCTGCAGTCGGTCTCGATAAATCAGGTTTTTAGCGGGGACTTCTCCGACGGCATCGACGTGAACCACGTAGCCCCCACGCGGCAGTGTCTCGCCAAAGGGCAACTCCTGCTGCAGCGTGCCTCGTCGCAGCACGAGACGTTGATATCCAATTGCTGTCGCGCGCCCGTTCCCCTGTACCGCCATAACGATGAAGGTCAAATCAATGTCGTCGGGAGTGGTATTGGAGACCTCCACGCTGCCCTCGATCCGGCTCCCGGTCACATGCGCCGGATTCTTCCACTTCAGGCTCAAGGCCGATCTCACCCGCAGCAAGAACCCTTTCTGCACCGCCTGTTGAGGCTGGCTCCCATCGCGCACTGACACCAGGAACTCGAAATCCCCGACCCGTTCCGCCTTGCCATGTAGCAAGCCATCGGCCTCCAACGTGATGCCCGGCGGGAGCGCTCCTTTCTCCAGACGCCAGTGCAATGCCGGGACGCCCCCGCGCGCCCGGAAACGGAACTCATAATCAGCCTGCGGATAGGTGTCCGGCAGCTCCGAATCAGTTTCAATGACCAACTCGTTTTCGCGTTGTCCGGGCGCGGTGGTCTCTTGCGTTTGTGATTGCCGCGGGCGCGCGTCAAGCGCGCTGACCCCGACCAGCATCAGCACACCCAAGCTCGCCAGAGGTAATAACGGTCGCGGAAACCGCCATGTGTGAATTGGTCTCATCCCGGCAGCACCTGATCCTCTCGCTGAGTAAGCTCTCCTATTCTGTCATGTTCTCCCTGTCAGGAATGTTCGAGGCGCACAATCTTGCGAGTTTCGAGAGCGTGCAGGAACCGAAACGCTAACAACCTGCAGACACATTGACGCGGATTTCACCTTCTGAAAAACTATCGCTTCGGAAAAACTCGACCGTTTGAGAGTTGGGCATCGGAGCGTTGGAGAATTCCTGATTCGCACCGATGGGCGTGGCTTAATCGCCAGTCATTCACCGCTTTCATGACGAACTGATAATTGGATAAAAGCATTGCGAAAACATATAGTTGCGCCTCCGGCGGGCACTTCTTGCCCGTAGGATTTATGATGAGGTGCCTGACAAATCCCAGGTCCTCACAAACAGGCGAGACTTTTGGGGCACCCAGGCAGACTTCGGGTACACCCGGTAGCGCCGGGCTCCCCAAGGATCCAGGTGGATTTTTCGGCCAGACGTATACCAGATCAGGAAAACTATGATGAAAGATTCAGGGATGTATCGTCCGCTGTACGAGAGCGATCCGCAGATTGCAGCTGCCATTGACAATGAAACCCGACGCCAGCACGAAGGCCTGGAGCTGATCGCCTCGGAAAACTTCGTGAGTGAGGCTGTGCTGGAGGCCGCCGGATCGGTGTTTACCAACAAATACGCCGAGG
>Ga0157372_10005298_pt1 | contig 13696 bp, 10 predicted proteins | sample C55metaG_FD_115307 | JGI IMG/M metagenome (GOLD analysis project Ga0157372, IMG submission 115307) | Corn rhizosphere microbial communities from Kellogg Biological Station, Michigan, USA - C5-5 metaG | ecosystem: Host-associated > Plants > Roots > Rhizosphere > Soil | place: USA: Michigan... | reverse complement strand
TTTGGATGCCGGACGACAATAGCGTCGGCGCCCACGGCGCGCAGAGTGTAAGCGGTGTCCAGGAGCGATTCGCCCTTTTCGATGCTGGAGCCGCTGGAGATCACCAGCGTTGTTTCGGCGCCGAGCGCCTGCGCTGCCACTTCGAATGATGTCCGGGTCCGGGTCGAAGCCTCATAAAAAAGGAGCAGCACCCGCTTCCCGCGCAGCAATGGGCGCGCCTTCGCCGGATTCATGGTGCGGGCGAGTTGCAGCAGCCGGTTAATTTCAGAAGCGGGAAGGCTTTCGATTCCGAGGAGCGATCCGCGGGCCGCGCTCTTCTGTTCAAGCTGTGGTCTGGTTGCAGACATTCCGATTATGTAAGCCCTATTTCTCTACCAGCAAAACCTTTTCCGAGTCGTCCACTTCACGCAGAAGCAACTCAATCCGTTCCTGCTGGGTGGTTTGAACTTTTCGCCCTACAAAGCCGGCTTCAATAGGCAGTTCCCGATGGCCGCGATCAATGAGCACACAGAGTTGTACCTGCTTTGGTCGCCCGTGCCGGAAGAGTGCATCCATAGCCGCCCGCGTAGTCCGCCCGGTGTATAGAATGTCGTCCACCAGCACGATTCTCTTTCCGGTAATCGGAAATCCGATATCGCCCTTCTGCACTACGGGCTTATCTAATGGCGACAGATCATCGCGGTAAGCGGTTATGTCCAGGGTGCCGACCGGGACTTGAGTCTTCTCAATCCGCTCAATCATTTTTCCGATACGCTGGGCCAGAAATACGCCTCGGCGGCGGATGCCGACCAGCCCTAAATCAGCCGCACCGTCATTCTTTTCAATAATTTCGTGCACCAGGCGCACCAATGTCCGCTCGATTTCAGAGGCCGACATCAGTTGAGCTTTCTGGCGGAGACCAGGTTCGCGTGCCCGGTTAATAGAAGTCATGAACGGTGCATCATACGCGGGCAGGGCATCTGGGAGCAAGAAGCTGCACGCTCTGAGAGATCAGCTTCGCGGCCCCTTGCGGCGCCATATCGAAGCAGAAACTGCGCCACCTACGCCGGATAGAAGCACAAATAATGTCCCCAAAACGATCGCACTTATGACCAGACCGAGGGTTAGCCCCTGTGGCGTCATCAAGTATTCCAATGTTCGCAACTGTTGCGGATCTGAATAACGGGCATGCGCTCTCTGCAGCGCTTCAAGGGACTGCTTCCGAAACTCGTCCCGGTCCCCTGATGCCATGATGAGAATCGCAGCCAGGGCCGCAAAAATTACGAAGCCAAAAAAGCCCGCCAGCGTCCCCAATTTGAAACCGCTTCGGTGCGAAGGTTCTGCCCTCCAGCTCTGGCGTCGGTAGAAAAGCACGGCCAAAAAGCCGGCCAGAGGCATAGCCAAAACGAAGCCCATGGGGAACAGGCAGAGCCCGGCAGCGATTGCCCCACCCTTTAAGGCCGATCGCACGGCGATGCTACGCTCTCGGTTGCTGACCCGGCGGTCAGTTTCGATGTGGTGAGGATCCGGCTGCACAGGTTCCGGTGTAGGAAACGCGCTTTGCGTGAGGGGCACGCTGACCGATTCCGCCGAACTCTCCGCTCCAGAAAAGCGAACCTGGGGCGCGCCGCATTCGGAGCAGAAGGGGGAACTATCCTGAACAGGCGAACCGCATCGATGGCAGGGATGTTCCACGCTTGCTGAAAATTATCTCACCTGCGAATCCGTGAACGGCTAGCGCAAACCACGGTGCCGAGCTCAGATGGTGTCGTCTTTGCCATGGGTATGCACGTAAACCAGCGTGAACTCTGATCCCTTGTTTTCAGGCTCAATGGCAACGATGTGCTGGTTGCTCTCAGTACCGGTTTTCAGTTCGATGACGTTGCCGCTGTTGTCGCCTTCGCACTTGAGCCGATCGGAATCGCGTTCATGCCCGGCATTGGCTCCAAAATTCCCGGCGTGTGAGGTATGGCACTGCAATACGCTGCCATACTTTTTCAGCTCATTCTGATAATAGGACACGAGTTTGGACGGAGCGTCGTCACTCTGATATTTAAGAACCACCACCTTCAGGCCGAAACCGAACGCCGAAAGGTTGACATTGGCGCTGTTGTCGTCGTTTCCCGTCTTGGGCTTGAGTCGGGCGCCTGGATACACCGGCAGGCCCGCGTCGCGCGCATCCGCATCTTTTTCAACGTGAATGTCCGTGAATGGTGTCTTGATATCGACGTTTTTATCATCCCCGCCATCGCTGCTTTTCTTCACATTCACGCTGCATGCCATGGAAATAAAGGCGACGGTCGCAAGCAGAATTATCAGTCTCCCTGTTTGCATAAATCAGTTCTCCTTATTTCGAAGCCGTTGGAACGGCTCCCGCACCCCGCGTCGCGATACCAGGAATGGTTACCGGCAGCCGTCCGCGCAGTGCAATCTCGCCGAATAATGCTTTGGCTGCGCTGATCTCCGAAACCGGAGCTGCAGAAAACGTGCACATATAATTCTGCACCTCGGGAAAATCTTTTGCGAGATACGGATTTCCCACGGCCAGCACCACCGTTTTTCCCGCGCCCGCGTTTAAGATCGAATTCATCAGGTCGGTGCTGTCAGGCGGCATGGAAACAGAGTTCTGTGCCGCTCCGTTGCCCTTTACGACCTTGCCGGCGGTTGGTGAAACGTACACCGCGACTACAACCCTTTCTGCCGACCGAACCGCCGAAAGCGCGGCAGGCGAGACAGCTTTTGCCAGCCGTGGGTCAACGTACATCACATTCACATCTGGCACTCGCGACCGAATCTGCCGCTCGAGAACGTGTCCGCTCTCCAGCCGCACATCATCCGAAAAAATGATGACAGTAAGCCGATCACGTACCTCGGTCATGTTCTGATACGGAAGTCCGGAGGGCGCAGTTCCCGATTTTTTAAGCGGCAGAACCGATCCGCTCTGTCGAACCAGGGTCACCGAGTCATCGGCGATCTGTTGGGCTTCAGCTATGTTCTCCGGCTTGCCAATGGCGGAGTCCAGGCGCGTCAGATCGACGAGGCGGGCTTTGTTCAATGAGAGTGATGCCTTTACTTTCAGGATCTTCAGCACCGATTCGTCGAGCCGGGCTTGGGGAATCTCGCCGCTTTGCACCGCCGCAACCATCGCCCGGTAGGCCGCGTCGAGGTCAGGCGGGATCAGCAGCATGTCATTTCCGGCTTTGAAAGCGTCCACCGCTTCGCGGCCGATGTTCCCGGCGTACAGTCGCGTGAGGCCCGCCATGTCCAGCGCGTCGGTAATTATGACTCCGGAAAATTGAAGTTTGTTACGCAGCAGGCCGGTCACAATCGCAGGGGAAACGGTCGCTACGGAATTCGGCGCCGGATCGAGTGCCGGCGCGTTCACGTGCGCCACCATGATCGCATCCACGCCTGACGCGATGGCTTTCTTAAACGGCGGCAGTTCGACGGACTCAAGCCGCTCCAGGCTTCCATCTACTTTGGCCAACCCCAGATGGGAGTCGCTGGCGGTGTCTCCGTGTCCGGGGAAATGTTTGGCTGTGACCAGCATGCCCGCCGAATGCGCCCCGCGGGTGTAGGCAGCGACAAAATCGCCCACCTGCTGTGGATCTTCCCCGAATGAGCGGGTATTGATGATTGGATTTTCAGGATTGGAATTGACATCCGCGACCGGGAAAAAATTCCAGTGCACGCCGATGGCCCGCGCCTCTTCACCGGAGATTCGCCCGAAGGCTTCTGAGTATTCAAGTTTTCCAGTGGCCCCGACGGCCATGGCAGCGGGAAATCCAGTCGCGCCATTGATGCGATTGCCCGCCCCCACTTCAAAATCAGCAGCGATCAACAGCGGCAACCTGGAGTCGCTTTGCAGCCGATTGAGCAGGCTTGCAGCCTCATAGGGCCCGCTCTTATATAGAAAGGGCGGGTCGTAAGGCACGCTCATGGCGAAAGAACCAATGTGATACCGATTGATCTCGTCACGCAATTTGATGTAGTCCGGGCTGGCTGCATTCAAGAATTCCGCCCGCACCCAGATCATGAAAAGTTGTCCGACTTTTTCTTCGACGGACATTTTGCGAAGCGTCTTCTCGGCCCACTTTTCGCCGTCATGATTCAAACGCAAGGGCATCGGTTGATATTTTGTTTTAGGGACAGCGGCTGTAGTGAGAAGAAGGAGGGCCAACACGATCAGTGTGCGACGCGGCATGAGGGGAGCTTACCACGTAGAAACTGTCTATTCGGCTGACATTGTTGGGACATCACCCGGCATTTAGCTTTTAGTGAGCGGATAGTTCTTCTCCCGCCACTCGCGTATTCCGCCGTCCATTGAGACTACGTTGTTGTAACCCATTTTTTGCAAATTGTCGGCGGCGAGAGCCGAACGAAATCCGCCGCCGCAGTACAGGATCATCGGTGCATTCAGGTCAGGTGCGCGCGCCTCGATGTCGCGCTCAATTACACCCCTGCCTAGATGAACCGCCCCGGGAAGATGATCTTGGGCAAACTCGCTTTCTTCGCGGACATCTACCAGCGTGAACTTTTCGCCGCGATCGAGCTTGCTTTTGACGTCGTCAACGGTGGTTTGTCTAACTCGCGATTTGGCATCATCTACGATTTTCAGAAAACGCGGTGAATGCCGCATAAGTCCTCCGTGCAGTTGTCAGTTGTAAGTGGGCACTGCTTGCTCGAACGTGCAATCCTCGGGGTTTTTGTCCTCGCGCAAGCCCATAAATACCGGCGCACGCAATTTAAGGCCGCCTTCCGACGTCTCGTGCGTCCACTCGGAAAATTTCACTTCAGCCACCCGCTCTGGCTTCACCCAATGCACTCTCTTGGCGTCCACGGGGGTGGTGAACGGGCTGGTCTTGGTTTCAATCTCCTTCAATACTCCAAAAATTTTCTTCAGCAGCGCTTGATCGAACCCGGTGCCCGCCTGCCCGACGTGAATCAGCTTTTTCTTCTTGTCATACAAGCCCAACACCAAAGACCCAAAATATTGCCGCGATCCCTCGGGATCGGTGTAGCCGCCAATTACGCAGTCTACCGTCTGCGTGATCTTGATCTTGAGCCACTCGCGGGTGCGGCGCTCCTCGTAGCAACTGTTGCTCTTCTTGGCAAGAATGCCTTCGAGTCCTTTCTGTTTCGCAACTTCAAACAAGGCAACGCCTTGTCCAGGATAGTGGTCCGAGAAGCGCACTAGTTCTCCGGGTTTCAAGATCTCCTTCAGCACCCGCTTGCGATCCTCCAGCGTGACCCGCCGCAAATCGTACCCGTCGAGATATAGGAGATCGAATGCGTAATAAATGATGGGCAGCTCTCGGTTGGGCGCAGACTGTCGGCCGTGCGCACGAATCCCGGTTCGCTGCTGCATCAGGCTGAATGATGGGCGGCCTTGTTCATCGAGAACGACAACCTCGCCATCCAGAATGGCGGTTTTCGCCTGGACTCGATCACCTAGAACTTTGAGCTCTGGATATCGCGGAGTGAGATCGTTCTGATTACGCGAGACCAGGCGCACCCTGCCCTCTTCAAAAAATGCAACTGCGCGGTAGCCGTCCCACTTGATTTCAAAGAACCAGTTGGGATCGTCGAAGGGCTTTTCGGTCACCGACGCCAGCATGGGATGGATGACGGTCGGCATCGGCCGCTTGACCGCACCCCGCAGATTCTTGAGGACCAATCCCGACTGCGGTCCGTTATCGGGAGCGGCTACTTCTTTGGCTGCGCTGGAGTTTTTTTTTAAGGCCGATGCTTTTTTCGGAGGAGCGTCGGCTGATTTCTTTTTCTTGTCATTCTTTTTTTGGTCAAGCCGGGCTAGCGTGTCCGCCAGCCACGCTGCCTTGGCGGGTCCGCCCCGCGATGCCTTCTTGCTGCTCTGCCACTCAGCTGAATCTTCATCGCCGGCGATCTGCGCCATCGTCTTGCCAGTGAGAACGGAAGTGTCGTACTTGTCGATATCGAAGTCTTCGGCAACGTGGTCGTCGTGTTTCTTGATCAGCAGCCATTCCGTGCCTTTGCTTCCTGGCCGGCGCGCTTTGATGTGAATCAGCGCATAGTCTCCGTTGAGGCGTTTGCCGTGAAGACGAAATTTGAAATCGCCTTTCTTGAGCATGGCCTGGGCTTCTGCTTCTGTGGCGGAGACATACTTCCCATTTTTTGTTTCCGGCGATAGCGGCTCCCACGTGCCGACGTCCCACACCATCACCGTTCCGGCGCCGTAGTTGCCCTCGGGAATGATGCCTTCAAAATCGAAATACGAAACCGGATGATCTTCGACCTGCATGGCCAGGCGCTTGTCGGCAGGGTCCAGCGACGGCCCCTTCGGTACCGCCCACGATTTGAGGACGCCGTCCATCTCCAGGCGGAAGTCATAATGAAGACGTGTCGCGCGGTGGCGCTGCACGACAAAGCGATGGCCTTTGTTTTTGGCGAGCTTGGCAGGAGGCTCGGGCGTTTCCGAAAAACGCCGCTTACGTTGATATTCTTCCAGGGCCACGGAAACATTCTAAAGAAAGCTGAGGAGAGAAGCAGAATGCGGCAGGAGTTTCGGGGGCATGAGAAGGCAGATTTGCCTCCCAGAGCCGGCAGAGTTTATCTGTGCGCCAAGCAAGAGCCCTTAACCTTTTAGGCCTGCACGCGATGCGAAGAACTGCCAGAAAAAGCTCGGCGTGCTCTGTGCTCTGGCGGTGGAACTGTGCTTACGCTACAACCGGCTCGCGGACGTCCACAGTCTGACCAAATAGTTTCTCGAATTCCGTCAGCTTCGCCGGAATCGGCTGTTCAGCTTCGTACTCGCCCGTCAGCACGTCAGTTGTCTTTAGGCCGTTTCCTGTAATGCAAAGCACCGTCGTCTCGTGCGGCAAAATGCGGTCGCTCTTGATGAGCTTCCGCGCACAGCCGAGGGTGACGCCGCCTGCAGTTTCTGTGAAGATGCCTTCGGTTTCAGCCAGCAGCTGAATCGAATCCACGATTTCGGGATCGGAAACATCTTCCGACCATCCACCGCTGCCGGTGATGCATTTGATCGCGTAATGACCGTCGGCAGGATTGCCGATGGCCAGCGAACGGGCAATAGTCGAAGGCTTCTGCGGATCGATCTCGGTATTGCCGAGTTTAACGGCAGTTGAAATCGGCGAGCATCCGGTCGCTTGCGCGCCAAAGAACTTCACCGGCTTGGGTTCGACTAGGCCGAGTTTGATCAGTTCATCGAAAGCCTTCTTGATCTTGATGATCAGCGACCCGCCGGCCATGGGACAGACGACGTTGTCGGGCAAGCGCCAGCCGAGTTGCTCGGCGATTTCGTAGCCAAAAGTCTTCGAGCCTTCTGAATAATAGGGACGTAGGTTGACGTTCACGAATCCCCAGTTGTGCTCGTCGGCGATCTGCGAGCAGAGACGGTTTACCTGGTCGTAGCTACCGGACACGCGCACCAGTTTGGCGCCGAAAACCTGCGTGCCGAGAATCTTTGCCTGCTCCAGATCCGCCGGGATGAAAATCCAGCACTTGAAGCCATTGCGCGCCGCCTGCGCCGCGGTGGCATTAGCGAGATTGCCGGTTGAAGAGCAGGAGACGGTATCAAATCCGAAGGCTCGAGCATTAGCCAGGGCGACTGCTACCACGCGGTCTTTGAAACTGAGTGTGGGCGTGCAGACTGCATCATTCTTGATGAAGACGTTTTTGGCGCCGAGCTTGCGCCCGAGCCCAGATGACTTGATCAGCGGGGTAAAACCGACGGGCAAAGTCGGCTCATGGTTTTCGGGGAGCGGCAGAAGCGCGGAATACCGCCAAATGTTGGGAGGACCTGCAGCTATCTTTTCGCGAGTAAAGTCATTGCGAACAGAATCGTAATCGAAAAAGATTTCGAGGGGCGAGAAACACTCCTCGCAGATTGACTTGGGGACATTCCCCCAGCTCTTGTGACACTCCCGACAGCGCAGTTCGTAACGCATAGCTCACTCGTTCTGAGCGGTTGAGGTGTTCTTCGTGTCCTTTGCGCGTTTTGCAGGTTAGTGCTCTTGACTGCAAAAGTCGCGCAAAGTTCGCGAACAAAATTGAGCCTGAAAGACGAAATCCTCTTTTCCACGGAAATGGGAAAAGAGGCTCAGGAGTGCTGGAATATAATGTGCGCATCCCGAATCTCATGTCCCCCGTTTCCGGGTCGAGAGTTGGCACCTGGCGGCCGCGATGTATGATCCCGGTCCGGTTGCCGTGGCGTCTCAGGGCTCGTCCCTCAGCCACTCTGCATGAAATCCAAGGTCAGTTCCGAAGAGCTGACTGGTCTATCAATCATATTAATTCGCAGGGGTCTCGTCAAGGTGAAATTACGGGTCACTCTGGGCTCGCCAAGGGGCAACACTCATTGTTCACGGCCCTATCAGGGGAAGAGTTGCTGATGCAAACATTGGCCGGGTAGTATTCAACGATGCGGAGAACTGGATTTCTCTTGGCATGTTTTGTCGCGCTGAGCGCGATTAGCCAGGCCGAGACAATCACGCTCACGCTGCAGGAAGACATTAGCTCCAAGTTGCCCACAGGAACCATATTCACCGCCAGCGATGCCGCCGGAAAAATTTATCGTGGGCATGTCGTCACACATCGCGCACGACGAATATTGCGCCGCGGGTCAATGAGGTTGGTATTCGATGATCGGGTTGCGCCGACAAAAGATGAAGGCGTAGTTCGCCCAGGGAAGAAGATGCGCCTGCTCAAACTAGGCAGCTCCCTGGCGTTGGCAAAGATGGCGGATGACTCTGTGGACGGCGCGATTGGCGCAGGTAAAGCGCGCTATGTAGCGGCCGCTGTTGGTGTGACATTAATTGTTGTGCAAAAGGGCGGTGAAGCTAAGCTCCATAAGGGCGACACCATTGACGTCGAACCCAGGCGGAAACCAGACTGACACATTCCAAAATCCTTGGTGCCGATCGCGGTCAGACTGGGACTTATTTCTGCAGTGCCGCCAGTTCCCGCTTCGCTTCTTGCGCGGGAATGAAGTTAGCATCCGCGTTTTTCCAAATGTCCAGCAATTGCTGGTAGGTCTTGGTTGCGGCGGTCTTGTCGAGATGCGATTGGGCTCGAGCAGTGCCGAGCAGGCAAAGAGTGTAGGGTGGCGCTTGGCCGTTCCCAATCGTCGCTTCCTCCAAAGCCAGACCGTGATAACGCAACCCGGGAGCAAAATCATTGACCGCCTGTTCCCACTCGCTTCGAGCGAGTGAGGCAGTGCCCAGAAGCAGTGGCGCTTTCGAAACCAATGGGTACGGAGTGGTCGCCGTCAGCAGGTCCGCAACGGACTCAGGATGGTGCTGAAATATGGCTGTTGCTGCTTTAACTTCAGGCAAGTAAATCTCGGTCGCAAGCGTGTTGTTCGGACTTGCTGCCACGAGGCGTTGCATTTCCTGTGACGGAGCCCCGGTTTCCCCGCAGAGTGCCAATGCCAACCCCGCATTGGGCACGGTGGCGATCGAATGATCAAGCGCCAGTGCGCGGTGGGCCGACTCGCGGGCGAGAGCGCAGTCTGAAACCAGAGCATTGTTCACCGCCATTATGGCGAACAGGCCTCCAGCGGTGTCAGGCAGCTTTCCCTGTGCGGCCCGCTGGGCCGCGCGCGTCCACCCGTGATTGGCGGCTTCCATTTTCCCTAAATAAAAGTTGATATTGGCTGCGGTACCCTCAACGGTGAAACCGCTGGGGTGCGCCGATGCCCACTGCTCGTGCTTTTCCCAGTCCGGCACGCCTGCCATGAAATCGCGAATCAGCAACACTGTGTTGTAGGTAACATCGTCTCCACCGCCCTGCTCCAGAGCTTCTTTTAAGTATTCATCCGCGTCTTTTACTCGATCCAACTGAAGCATGGTTCCGGCAGTATTAGTAGCGGCGATGTTGTCCCACTTGGCTTCCTGCCAGGCTTTTTTGAATCCCTCGGCCGCTTGGTCAAGATCTCCGATGGTTGAATAAACCGACGCCAGATTGTTCAAAGCAGCGGCATCGCGGGGATAGGTGGAGGCGTAAAGTTTGTACGCCTCCAGACTCTTGGGTAGATCAAATTGCTGTAACGCGTACTGCGCCTCGATGTACATGCGCTCGCGTTCAGTTACCCGCTCCCGCACGTCATACGCCTTCTTTAGATCCCCAATCGCTTTAGCTACGGCGCCTTGATTGCTGTAAGCAACGCCGAGTCTCGCCCATCCCATGGCGAAGGCGGGATCAAGCTGGACCGCTTGCTCATAGAACGAGATGGCTTCGGGAAAATCGCGACCCATGCGGTGTTCGTTCTCCCCCAGCGAAAAAGCATGAAAGGCCTGCAAGGAGGCGGTGGTTACGCTGCTCAAGTACGGCGTCGAAAGTCTTTGAATCGAGGACAGCGATTCGCCTAGACGCGCGCGCATTTTCGTGGCGATGGTTGAGACCGCACCCAGCACAGCGGATTTGTCCTGCGCCGTGATCTGCTCGCGGCCAAATACGTCCCCGGTAGCGCAATTAACTGCATTGATAGATATTACGTAGGACGAACCGAGCGGCTCGATGACGCCGGCAAGATAGGCTTTGACTGCCAAGCGCTGGCCAATCTGCTGCGCCAATTCCGGAGTAATACGTTGATTTTTTGGCTGGCCTAGATATTGCAAACTGTTGTGCAGTTCCGCATCGCTGACCAATTGGATGAGCGGCGACTGCTCGAGCTGAATGGCGAGAGCCTCTTTCAGCGTGGAATCAAAAACCGGATCGCCTGTCTTGTTATCAAAGTCGGCAAGGATGAGTTCATCCTTGTCAGTGAGCAGAGGGGCGGTGGACTTATGGAAGTAAAAATAGCCGCCGAGCGCCAATCCCGCGATCACAATCAGAGCACCCACCAAAATCGGCCAGCGCTTCCAGAAGGGGACGAAAGACGCTGGAGGTTCCGCAGAATGTTGGCCGGAAGCGGGTCTGCCCTCAGCAGAAAATGGCGGACTGCTTGCTTCAGCGATCAAAGCAGCTGCAGGGGCGGACTTGCCGGAGTCGGACTTCAGCTGGCCTAACGGCGCGTACACTCTTGTTCGGGCATCTTCGTCCGAAGAGGTCGCAGTTGGCAATTCCTCCCGCACGCTCGTTTTCTTGCTATCCAGGTCGCGTTTCAACCGCAACAACTCTGACTTGATGTCGGAAGCGTGCTGATAGCGAAGGTCTGTGTCCTTTTCCAAGGCGCGATTGATGATGTCCTCGAGTTTGGGCGGCAGATTGGGATTCAAGCGGACCGGAGCCAACGGCGCCCGGTTCATAATCCCGTCGAAAATCACGCCCGAAGTTTCGCCGCGGAATGGCAGTGCCCCAGTTGCCATTTCGTAAAGCACCACTCCAAAGGAAAAAAGGTCAGTGCGAGCGTCGAGCGGCTTGCCGCGTACCTGTTCCGGGGACATGTACGCCACGGTGCCAAGCGCCGATCCGGGACTGGTAAGGTGTTCGTCGTTTACTCCGACGGTGGCTTCGTCGGCTCCGACCAAAGCCTTACTTCCCTGTGCCACCTTGGCCAACCCGAAATCGAGAATCTTTGCGTGTCCTCGAGCCGTAACGAAAATGTTTGCCGGCTTGATGTCGCGGTGCACGATGCCGCGGGAGTGAGCTGCGTCAAGCGCATCGGCGATCTCGACACCAAGAGTCATTAACAGATCGAGGTCCAGCGGGCGGTCCCCGATCAGGTGCTTTAATGTCTCGCCGTCGAGATATTCCATGACGATGAAAGCGCGGCCGTCCTGCTCGCCAATGTCATAGATGGTGCAGATATTGGGATGATTGAGACTGGAAGCGGCCTGGGCTTCGCGTCGGAAACGCGTAAGCAGATGCTCGTCGGCGGTTACGTTGTCGGGAAGAAACTTGAGCGCGACGAAGCGTCCGAGGCGCGTGTCTTCGGCTTTAAACACCACTCCCATTCCGCCACCGCCGAGCTTTTCAGTGACTTTGTAATGGGAGACGGTTTGGCCGATCATGATTTCTTTGAGCAGGTCAACGCGACAAATGGCCGTGCGCAGCAATCTTAGGGAGTGCGGCAGTGTATGTCAATGAATGCATAGTGGCGGCTGGTGGCGGGTTTGCCTGAACGTAGAAGAGCGTGCAGAATGGCTCAACCATGCTGGTCACTTTTCGTGGTGCCCTCGCCGCAATTTCTGCCAGCGCAACAGTGGCAAGCGTCGGCTACTGCCTTTTGTGTTGCTGGGCGGGAATAAGCTTTGTGCGGCAGAGGAGGCGGACAACTCCTGATCGAAGTGATCTTCCACCGGTCTCCATCCTAAAGCCGCTGAAGGGCGTCGATCCCAATATGTACGAAGCTTTGCGGTCACACTGCGTCCAGGACTGTCCGGAGTACGAAATTCTGTTCGGGGTTTCCAGCATGGAAGATCCGGCAGCGCGAGCTGTTGAACAACTAGGCCGCGAATTCCCGGATCGCAAGATTCGTCTGATGGTTTGCAAGGAACGTCTGGGAGCAAACGGAAAGGTCAGCACGCTGGTTCAACTTCTGCCTCATGCGTCGCACGAATTTCTTTTGGTCAATGACAGCGACATACGAGTGCATACCGATTATCTGCGGTCGCTAATCGGCGAACTTGCGGCACCAGGAATTGGCCTGGTGACCTGTCTTTATCGGGGAGTTCCCGGCCGTTCAATCTCCTCGAAGCTGGAGGCGCTGGGCATCAATACCGACTTCATGGCGGGAGTTCTGGCGGCGCGAATGATGGAGCGAGGGCTGCATTTTGGCTTGGGATCGACGCTGGCGTTTCGCCGAAGCTCGCTGGCGAAGATCGGCGGATTCGAAGCGATCATTGACTACCTCGCCGACGACTATGAGTTGGGGCGCAGGATTTTCCAGACGGGTGAACGCATCGTACTGTCGCACTCGGTAGTCCAAACGAATTTGCCGGGGTACAATTTCGCGGGATTTTGGGCACACCAGTTGCGCTGGGCGAGAACAATTCGCGCATCGCGTCCGAGTGGTTATGCGGGATTACTTCTGACATTCACGTTGCCATGGGCTGTGGCCGCATTCTGTTTGCTGCCGGCCTCGTGGACGGGATGGTTGCTGGCAGCCGCGTTATTGGCACGTGCCGGCATGGCCGTCGTGAGTGCGTCGCTGGTGTTACAGGAGCCCAAAAGCTGGCGTTATCTGTGGCTACTGCCGGTGCGGGATTTTGTTGCCGTCGCGGTTTGGGTGGGAGGCTTGTTCGGCAGAAAAATCGTGTGGCGTGGTGAAGTGTTCAGGCTGGAGAGCGGCAAATTGAAGCCGCAATAATTTGGACGATCAAAGCGGCACCGCGACCGATTCAGACTTTCTGCTTTGAGCAATAATTTTGCCGTCGTCGGTGAAGCGATAGATCTCGCCGCGCCAATAGAAATTGTGGCTGGTGAAACTCGCCGCCCATACCAGAAATCCTTGCAGGTCTCGCAGCGGATAGAGCCAGCACAGCCGCAAGGCGCGTGGATCTTTGAGCAGTCCCCAACCGACTGCTACGGCCTGGATCACCCGATTCAAGAATGCAGCAGCAAATAGCGCAATGCCGGCGTTTAGGTGTCCGAGCGCTCCTGCGGATATCAAAGCAAGTATTCCAAACGGCATCGCAAACGTCAGCCCCGAGCCGATATGCCCCCAGGGTCGTGAATGGCGCGTGCTTTTCATCCAGCGCAACTGATCGCCGAGGGTTCTGATTAGCGGGCGCGGCGTCAGTACGTGATGAATGATGTAGTGGGAAAAAATGACTTT
>Ga0157372_10005297_pt1 | contig 13696 bp, 11 predicted proteins | sample C55metaG_FD_115307 | JGI IMG/M metagenome (GOLD analysis project Ga0157372, IMG submission 115307) | Corn rhizosphere microbial communities from Kellogg Biological Station, Michigan, USA - C5-5 metaG | ecosystem: Host-associated > Plants > Roots > Rhizosphere > Soil | place: USA: Michigan... | reverse complement strand
TGGTCGTTCCTGCGCGCGCGGGCGCCGGTCTACGGTGTGAAGCCGAGCCTGTTCGCGAAGAAGGATCTCCATATCCACTTGCCCGAGGGCGCGGTGCCCAAAGACGGGCCGTCGGCCGGCATCGGCATGGTGACGGCAATGGTGTCGACGCTGACCGGCATTGCGGTCCGCCGCGATGTCGCGATGACGGGCGAGGTCACACTGCGCGGTCGGGTGCTGCCGATCGGCGGCCTCAAGGAGAAGCTGCTGGCGGCGCTGCGCGGCGGCATCGCCACCGTGCTGATCCCGAAAGAGAACGAGAAGGATCTGGCGGACATCCCGGCCAACATCCTGGAAGGTCTCGAGATCGTGCCGGTCGGTCATGTCGACGAGGTGCTTGCCCGTGCCCTGGTCACGCCGGTTGTGCCGATCGAGTGGACCGAAGCGGACGAACTCGCCACTGAGCCTGCCATCGGCCAGATCGGGACCGATCCGGCGGCAAGCGTCGCACGACACTGATCATAAACATAATTTTGATTAGTTTCCTTTGACTCCCCCGGCCGCCTTGGCATTAGATGAGCGCTCGCGCGTTCGTCGGAAGCAGGGTGGCCGGAAGGGGGATTCATGAACAAGCAGGAGCTGATCGCGGTCGTCGCCGATCAAACGGGGCTGGCGCGGGCCGATACCGCGCGTGTTGTAGAAGGGCTTCTCGACACGATCACGGACCAGCTCAAGAAGGGTGGCGAAGTCCGCCTGGTCGGCTTCGGCAATTTCTCGGTCAGCCGCCGCAAGGCGTCCACCGGGCGCAACCCGCGCACCGGAGAGCCGATGAGCATCAAGGCGACCAGCCAGCCGAAATTTCGTCCGGGCAAGGTCCTCAAGGATTCGGTCAACTGATCAAAAGGGCCGGGCGGGGGCTGGACAGGGGGCGATCGTTCCCTTAACCGCCCGGTCCGACCCAATTCGGGCCTGACCTTCCGGGGTGAGGTTCCGGGCGCATAGCTCAGTGGTAGAGCACTGTGTTCACACCGCAGGGGTCGCAGGTTCAAACCCTGCTGCGCCCACCAGATAGAGCCTCGGGAAGCCTGTGCTTCCCGGGGCTTTTTCTTTGGGCCGGGCCCGTTGAAAAGCAGGCATTGGGGCGTAATCTCCAAGCCGTCAGGAGACTAGGGTGAACGGATATCACCTCTTTGAGACGGCGCACGGGCATGCTGCGATTGGCTGGAATGCACGCGGCGTGACCTGCTTTCGCCTACCTGCCGGAACCGGAGATGAGAGCCGGCGATCGCTGCTGCGTCGGCTGCCGGATGCGATCGAGACGCAACCTTCGGGCCGCGTAGCCGCATTGGTGGATGCAGCGCGGCGCTACTTCGCGGGAGAGCGGGTCGAGTTCGCCGACGCCCCGCTCGATCTCGGACCGCAGGAGCCCTTGTTCGCGAGAATCTACGATCTGGTGCGCCGGCTCGGCTGGGGGGAGACGACGACGTACGGCACCATCGCCAAGGCGCTGGACGCAGGACCAGAGGTAGCGCGCGATGTAGGCCAGGCGATGGCGCGCAATCCGATCCCGCTGTTCGTACCCTGTCACCGCGTGTTGGCGGCCGGCGGCAAGATCGGTGGCTTCTCCGCTCCTGGAGGAGCCGATGCCAAGGCGCGGATGCTGGCAATGGAGGGCAGCCTGCCCGCGCCCGCCGCTTCCGCGGGACAAGCGAGCTTCGGCTTCTAAGCGCCCCATGGCTTTCGCCGGCTTTTCGGCTACCCACGTCTTCCAATTGTGACGGAGAAAGGCTGATGGCCGGTCCGCTAGAGGGCCTCAAGGTGCTGGAGTTGGCGCGGATCCTCGCCGGGCCCTGGGCCGGGCAGACGCTTGCCGACCTTGGCGCGGACGTGGTCAAGGTCGAAAGCCCGGAGGGCGACGATACCCGCACATGGGGGCCGCCCTTCGTGCAGGCGGCGGACGGTGGCGACCTGTCCGCAGCGTATTTTCACGCCTGCAATCGGGGCAAGCGCTCGATCACCGCCGATTTTACGACCGACGAAGGGCGCTCGCTGGTGCGCCAGCTCGCCGCGTCCGCGGACGTTGTGATCGAGAATTTCAAGGTCGGCGGACTCGCAAAATATGGGCTCGACTATGAGAGCCTTAAGGCGGTGAACCCGCGCCTGATCTATGCGTCGATCACCGGCTTCGGGCAGGACGGGCCCTACGCAAATCGAGCGGGTTATGACTTTCTGATCCAGGGCATGGGTGGCGCCATGTCGATCACTGGCGATCCCAATGGTCAGCCGACCAAGACCGGCTTCGCGATGGCCGATATCTTTTCGGGCCTGTACGCGACGGTGGGCATTCTCGCCGCGCTGCGCCGCCGGGACGAGACGGGCGAGGGGGCGCGGATAGATTGCGCGCTAATGGATAGTCAGGTGGCCGTCCTCGCCAACCAGGCGCTCAACTTCCTCGTCTCGGGCCACCCGCCGAAGCGCCTTGGCAACGCGCATCCCAGTATCGTGCCCTACGAGGTCTTTCCCGTGGCCAATGGCCACATCATCATCGCGGTCGGCAATGACGGACAGTTTCGCCGGCTGTGCGAGGTGCTCGGCAAGCCGGAGATGGGCACGGATCCCGATTACGCGACCAACCCGGCGCGCGTCGAAAATCGCGTGGCTCTGATCGCACGCCTGTCCGCCCTGACGATGGGCTGGACCCGCGAGGACCTGCTGGCGGGGCTGGAGAAGGCCGGCGTGCCCGGCGGGCCGATCAACAGCATCGCCGACGTGTTCGAGGATCCGCAGGTGCGCCATCGCGGGATGCGGCTCGATCTGCCATCTGATGCAGCGGCCGGTGGATCGATCCCCGGCGTGCGGACGCCGCTGGTGATCGACGGCCTACCCGCGGCACACGCCAGGTCCTCCCCGCGGGTGGGCGAGCATCGCGCGGAGATTCTCGCCGATCCGAAGTGGACATCCTCCACCCGTTCGCGCTGAGCTTGTCGAAGCGCTGTCCCTCACTCGAGCGAAGAGCGGGGGTTCGACAAACTCAGCCCGAACGGGTGAGCGAAAGCCTTCGCCTCAGCTGATATGAACCGCCTTGGTAATCAGGTGGTTCTGGATGCCCTCGGGACCGTCCTCGGAGCCGAAGCCGGATTCCTTGATGCCCCCAAAGGGCGAGTCCGGCCAGGTCAGGCGGACCCCGTTGATTGCGATCATGCCCGCTTCCAGTTCCTCGGCCAGCCGGTTCTGGCGCCGGCCCTGTTCGGTGAAGGCATAGGCCGCCAACCCGAACGGCAGGCGGTTGGCTTCGGCGATAGCATCGTCGACGGTCTTGAAGGGGCGCAGCAACGCCAGCGGTCCGAACGGCTCCTCGTTCATTGCGCTAGCTTCGAGCGGCACGTCGGCGATCACAGTCGGCTGGAAGAAGAAGCCGTCGCCGTCCTGGCGCTCGCCGCCGACCAGCAGCTTCGCGCCGGCCTTGCGCGCATTCTCGATCATCGCCGCGATTGCGTCGGGGCGGCGGGGGTTTGCCAGCGGCCCCATATGCGTGCCGCTCTCGAGCCCGCTGCCGACCTTCATCGCGCGCGTACGTTCGGCAAAGCCCTGTGCGAAGCGGTCGTAAATGCCTTCCTGCACATGAAAGCGCGTCGGGGCGACGCAGACCTGACCGGCGTTGCGGAACTTGTGCGTGACCAGCGTGTCCAGCGTCTTCTCGAGATCGCAATCGTCGAAGACCAGCACGGGGGAGTGGCCGCCGAGCTCCATCGTCATCTTCATGACCGTGTCGGAGGCAAGCTTCATCAACGCCTTGCCCACCGGAACCGAGCCGGTGAAGCTCAGCTTCCGCGTGATGGGGGAGGCGAGCAGGTGGCGCGAAATCTGGTCGGGCACGCCGAATACGAGCTGCGCGACATTACCGGGCAGGCCCGCATCCTGAAGGCAGCGCATCACCTCGACCGCGCTGCCCGGCGTCTCCTCGCTCGGCTTCAGGATGATCGAGCAGCCGGCGGCGATTGCCGGCGCGATCTTGCGAACCACGTTGATCGCAGGGAAGTTCCAGGCGCAGAAGGCCGCAACGGGCCCCACCGGCTGGTGCAGCACCATCGATCGCGTGCCCGACGGGCGCTGCATCACCCGGCCGAAGATCCGCATCGTCTCCCCGGCATGGAACTCCAGCATCGCGGCGCCGGCCATCACCTCGCCCTTTGCCTCCGCGAGTGGCTTGCCTTCCTCCATCGTAACGATGCGGGCGATGTGGTCGGCGCGCTCGCGCAGCAATGCAGCGGCCTTGATCATGATCGCGAAGCGCTGATCGGCCGGGGTGACCCGCCAGGTCTCGAAACCCCGCTGCGATGCGGCGAGCGCTCGGTCGAGATCGGCGATCGTCGCCACCGGCAATTCGGCGAGCGTCTCGCCCGAGGCGGGATTGAGCACGGCCTGCGCCTCTCGGCTGCCGCCGCTTACCCATTCGCCGTCGATATAAAGGCCCAGAGCGGGATAATTGCTCACGCCACAATCTCCTGAAAGGAATTTTCAGTCGCCATATGGGGTTGCGGCGGCTTGAGGGAAGGCATGATCGTGCCTTTGCGGCGCCGAATTTCAGACCGGTGCAATTTTCACAGACGATGACGCAGCCTGAATTTGTCGCGGGCGTTGGGCGATCGTGACGGCACAGCAACTGACGGCGAGACGCGCGGGCCCTGTGGACATGCGGGCGCTCTGGTCGCGCCTCGGCGGGGAGCCGGCGCTCTTCTCGGTCAAATGCCTGCTTGCCGCGACGCTGGCCTATTATGTGGCGCTACGGATCGGCCTGACCCGACCCTATTGGGCGGTTACCACCTCTTATATCGTCGCGCAGCCGCTCGCCGGGGCGGTATTGTCGAAGGCCGTATTCCGAGTCGCCGGCACAGTGCTCGGCGCAACCGCGGCGGTGGTGCTCGTGCCCGCCTTCGTCACCGAGCCGGCTGCATTAAGCCTCGCGTTGGCCTTGTGGCTGGGCGTCTGCCTCTATCTATCGCTGCTCGACCGCACGCCGCGGGCCTACGTCTTCCTGCTTGCCGGCTACACGGCGAGCATCATCGGCTTTCCCAGCGTCGAGGTGCCGGACCAGATCTTCAACATCTCGATCCTGCGGGTGGAGGAGATCGTGATCGGCATCCTGTGCGGCAGCCTTATCCACGGCACCATCTTTCCGCGTTCGGTCGCCACCGTCCTGCTTCAACGGATCGACACGATCCTCATCGACGCGGAGCGCTGGTCGGCCGATTCGCTTGCGGGCGAGGGCGGGGAGGTGCTGGCGCGCGACCGACGGCGCCTCGCGCTGGACGTGAACGAACTGCACCAGCTTTCCATTCACCTGCCGTTCGATACCGCCCGCCTGCGGCCGCGTATCCGCACCGTGCGCGCGCTGCAGGACGAGCTGTCTTTCATCCTGCCGCTCGCGAGCGGGATCGAGGATCGCCTGCTCGAACTCCGTCGCGTGGCCGCGATCGAGGCGCCGTTGCGGCTGCTGCTGGAGGACGTGCAAGCCTGGCTCCTCCGCCACGACGGCGAGGAAGCGGAGGCGGAGCGACTGATCGCACGCGCAAGGGCGCTGGAGCCGCCGATCGCCGCCCCGCTCGCGTGGGCCGCCGCGCTGCGGCTGAGTCTGACGGCACGACTGGCCGAATTGGTGGAGGCGCATCGCGACGCGCGTGCGCTGCGCGAACAGATCCGCGCTCCGACCGCCAGGGCGGTCTCTCCCACGGTGGCGGCGCTGCTCGCCAACACCCGCCGCCGCGCCCTCCACCGCGACCGCGGCGTAGCTTTGCGCGCGGCGGCCGGCACGATCGCGACGGTCCTTCTGGGGTGCGCCTTCTGGATTCTGACCGGCTGGTCGGACGGCGCAGGTGCGGTGCTGATCGCGGGCGTGTGTTGCGCCTTGTTCGGCAGCAGCGACGAGCCCGCGCCCGCGGTCATGAAATTCTTCTGGGGCTCGCTGATCGGGATCGCGATCGCCGCCTTCTACGCTTATGGGGTGCTCCCGCAGGTCACGTCCTTCCCGCTGCTGATCTTGCTGCTTGCGCCGGCCCTGCTGCTGCTGGGCGCGCTGCTTGCCACCCCACGCCCCTCGTTCATCGCGCTGGGTGCGCTGCTGGGCGTGCTCAACAGTGTAGGCCTCACCGATCGCTATGCCGCCGGCTTCTCAAGCTTTGCGAACGGCTCGCTCGCGCAGCTGGTCGGCACGCTTTTCGCCGCGGTGACAGTCGGGCTGTTCCAGACCATCGGTACCGAGGGAAGCGTCCAGCGGCTCGTCCGCGCGGGATGGCGCGATCTGGCGCGGCGCAGCAACCTGCCAGGGCCGCCCGATGCGATGGGATGGACCAGCCGCATGCTCGACCGGATCGGCCTGCTCGCGCCGCGGCTGGCGCTGCGCGGCGAAGACCCGGGACTGCCGTTGCTGGATGCGCTGCGCGACCTGCGCATCGGCCTCACGGTGGGCGAGCTTCGTGCCTTGCGATTGACGGCGGGGGCGGAGGAGGCCGGCCTCATCACCGCGGTGCTGCAGCGTGTATCGGACTATTACCGCTCGCTGCGTTTCGACGCGCACCGGGCGGCCCCAGCCAGCCTCCTGGCCTGCATCGACGCTGGCTTGCACGCTTTCGCCGCTACGGCCGACCCTGGCCGGCGGCGTGCGGCGGTGCTCGCGCTGACCGGGCTTCGGCGCAACCTGTGCCCAGGAGCCCCCGCGCCGGTGGAGCAAGGCCCATGATGCACGACGTCGTGATCGGTGGAGTCTATCTGCCCGCTTTGCTCATGCTCGGCGTGGTCGCGCTTATCCTGACAGGCTTGCTCACCCGGCTGATCAACCTGACCGGGGGCTATCGCTTCGTCGTCTACCGCCCGCTGGTGGACGTCGCCTTGTTCGTGATCATTCTCGGCCTGCTCGTGCTGGCGGCCGCGCGCAGAGGAATTGGCGCATGAGAGACTGGCTCGCCCCCATCGGCCGGCTGACGATTACCCTGCTGCTGGTTCTGGCGGCGCTGCTGGTCGCGCTGTGGCTATGGCACCGCTACGAGCGCGATCCCTGGACGCGCGACGGGCATGTTCGCGCCGATATCGTGCGGATCACGCCCGATGTCTCCGGCCTCGTCACCGAAGTCGCGATCCGCGACAACCAGCATGTCGAGCCCGGCGACCTGCTTTTCGTGGTCGATCGGCCCCGCTTTCGCCTGACGCTGGAGCAGGCCAATGCCGCGATCCAGAGCGCGCGCGCGACGCTGAACCAGGCCCGCCGCGAGGCCGCGCGCGATATCGCGCTCGGCGACCTCGTCGCCAGGGAGACGCACGAGCAGAATGTCGCGCGCGTCGCTACCGCCGCCGCGGCGCTCGCGCAGGCGGAGAGCAACCGCAATCAGGCCGCGCTCAACCTCCAACGCACGATGGTGCGCGCCACCGTCAGCGGTACGATTACCAATCTCGATCTTCATCCCGGCGATTATGTCGCCGCCGGTCAGCAGGCGCTGGCGCTGGTCGACGATGGTTCGATCCGGGTCGAAGGCTATTTCGAGGAGACCAAGCTGCCGCAGATCCGCCTCGGCCAGCGGGCGCGCGTGCTGCTGATGGGGGATGCCACACCGATCGAGGGGCATGTCGACAGCATCGCCGCGGGCATCAGCGATACCGAACGCAGCAATACCGGCAACTTGCTTCCCAACGTCAACCCGACCTTCACCTGGGTGCGGCTGGCACAGCGCATCCCCGTCCGGATCAAGCTCGACCGCGTGCCCAACGGCACTCGACTGATCGCCGGGCGGACCGCAACCGTCACGATCCTGCCTCAGGCCGCGCGGTGAGGCGGTTCGCTTCATCTGTCTGCCTGCTGCTTGCCGGATGCGTCGCAGGGCCCGACTACCGCGTTCCGGAGAATGCGACGGTCAACCATCCGGTCGCCCAGGCCCCCTTCCAGAATGCCGCCAGTCCGGCCTTTTCGCAGGCGGACCTGCCGCAACGATGGTGGCGCCTGTACGACGACAACCGGCTCGATGGGCTGGTGGAGCAGGCGCTTGCGGCTAATGCCAATCTACGCGTCGCCGATGCCAATCTGCGCCGCGCCGAGGCAGTCGTGCGGGAGGCGCAAGCGGCACGATCCGTCTCGACCGATATTGGGGCCGGCGCGACGCTGGCGCGTCCCTCCGGCACCGGGGCCGGCTTGCCGGGCACCGTCGGCTACGATCTAGGCTTCAGTCTTGCGTATCCGCTCGACCTGGCCGGCCAGATCAGGCGCGGGATCGAGGCGGCGCGCGCCGATGCGGAATCGGTGCAGGCTGCGCGCGACAATGTCCGGGTCGCCGTCGCCGCCGCGACAACGCGCGCCTATGTGGCTGCCTGCGCCGCCAACCGCACGCTGGCCGCGAACGCGCGCATCATCGCGCTGCAAAGGCAGACGCTGGATGTGACGCAGCGGCTGTTCCGAGGCGGGCGTGGCACCGCGTTCGACGTGACGCGTGCACAGGCGGCGGTCGACCAGAGCCGCGCCAATATTCCGCCGGTCCTGGCCGCACGCCAGGCAGCATTGCTGAGCCTGGGCGCGTTGCTCGGCGCACCGCCGACGACCTATCCGCGCGAGCTGGAAAGCTGTGCGGGGCCGCCCGCGCCGGTGCATCCGATCCCCGTCCGCGACGGCAGCGATCTGCTCCGGCGGCGTCCGGACATTCGTCAGGCCGAACGCGCGCTGGCGGCGGCAACCGCGCGGATCGGCGTCGCCACCGCCGGCCTCTATCCCCAGGTGAGCCTTGGCGGTTCGGTCGGGCTTGCCGGGCCGCTTTCCGGCATCGGACGCGGCTCGGATTTCGGGATCAGCCTGGGGCCGCTCGTGTCTTGGACTTTCCCCAACCGCACCGCGACGCGGGCGCGGATCGCCGAGGCGGGGGCTGCGGCGGATGCGGCAGCGGGGCAGTTCGACGCCACCGTACTGGAAGCGCTACGCCAGACCGAGACCGCGCTTTCGGCATATGCGCGCGAGATCGATCGAAATCGGCAGCTGGGGGCAGCGCGCGACAGCGCGGCCAGGGCAGCCGACCAGGCGGGGCGGCTCTATCGGTTTGGTCGCACCGCTCTCTTGTCGCTGCTCACCGCGCAAGCCAATCTCGCCAATGCGGAAGCCGCGCTGGCGACGTCGGATGCCAGCGTTGCCGACCGCAGGGTCGATGTATTCCTGGCTTTGGGCGGCGGGTGGTAGGCACGAAAAAGCCGGCCGACCTAGGGGCCGACCGGCTGTTTCCGTCAGTCAAAGCGATCAGCTGCAGAAGCGGTTGATCAGATTCTCCAGGCGCTCCTGGTGGCCGGAGCGCTGCTGCGGATTGATGTCCTTCGACACGACCAGGTCCGCGATCTCGGCGAGCGAACCCTTGGCGATCTGCTGCCCGATCGCGCTGTCCCAATTCGCGTAGCGCTCCTTCCGGGCCGCATCGAGCCGCCCGTCTTCGATCAGCGCGGCGGCGTTGAGCAGGCCCTTGGCGATGACGTCGATCGCGCCGACATGGCCGTAAAAGAGATCGACCCCCTCGGTGCTTTGGCGACGGACCTTCGAGTCGAAATTGAAGCCGCCGTCGGTGAAGCCGCCCGCGCGCAGCACCTCGATCATCGCGAGCGTCATTTCCTCGACCGAATTCGGGAATTGGTCGGTGTCCCAGCCATTCTGGTGATCGCCGCGATTGGCGTCGATCGAACCGAAAATGCCGAGCGCGTTGGCCATCGCCAATTCATGTTCGAAGGTATGACCGGCCAGGGTTGCGTGGTTCGCCTCGATATTGACCTTAACCTCGTTTTCCAGGCCGTAGGCCTTCAGGAAGCCGTACACGGTCGCCGTGTCGAAGTCATACTGATGCTTGGTCGGCTCATGCGGCTTCGGTTCGATCAGGATCGTGCCCTTGAAGCCGATCTTGTGCTTGTGCTCGACCACCAGGTTGAGGAAGCGGCCGAGCTGGTCCAGTTCCTTCTTCAGGTTGGTGTTGAGCAGCGTCTCATAGCCCTCGCGACCGCCCCACAACACATAGTTGGAGCCGCCGAGGCGGTTGGTGGCATCAAGCGCCTGACGCACCTGCATCGCGCCGAACGCGAACACTTCGGGGTTGGGGTTGGTGGCGCCGCCGGCCATGAAGCGGGGGTGGCTGAACAGGTTGGCGGTACCCCACAGCAGCTTGATGCCGGTTTCGCCCTGCAAGCGCTCCAGGTCGTCCACCGCTTCCGCGAGATACTTCGTATGTTCGGCGGCGTTGGTGGCGGCCGCCATCACGTCGACGTCATGGAAGCAATAGAAGGGAACACCCAGCTTCTTGATGAAGTCGAAACCCTCCGCGCGCTTGGTCGCCGCGGCGGCGCTGTCCATCGCGCCCGCCAGCCAGGGCCGGCTGAAGGTGCCCGCGCCGAAGATGTCGTGCCCCGCCCAGGAGAAGGTGTGCCAGAAGCAAACGGCGAAGCGCAGATGGTCCTCCATCCGCTTGCCCAGCACCACCCGATCCTTGTCGTAGAAGCGGTAGGAAAGCTCGTCGGTCGAATCCGGTCCCTTGTAGGTGATCGGCGCGATCTCGGAGAAATAGGTCGGTTGGACGGACATTACTGGCCTTTCATTTTCGGGCTGATATGTGGGTAAGCTTCGCGGAACGCCGCCTTCTTGGGCGCCAGCAATTCGATGTCGGTCGCCTGCGGCTCTATAACGCGCTCAACCGGCGGAGGGACGCAAATCGCAGCCGGATCGGCCTTGTCGACGGCTACCTGAGCAAGGCGTGCCGCGCCCAGGGCGGGGCCGACTTCGCCGCCGCGCAGATAGACGAGCGGCGTCTCGACCGCGGCACTGATGATCCGGCCCCAATAAGCCGATCGCGCGCCCCCGCCGATCACCGCCAGCTGGCTGACCTGGGTTCCGGCGTCGCGCAACGCGTCGAGCCCGTCGGCCAGCGCGAAGGCGACGCCCTCGAGCACGGCCTGCGCCAGCGTGCCGGGGTTCGTTTCGTGATCGAGATTGAGGAAGGCACCGCGCACGAGCGCGTCGTTGTGCGGCGTGCGCTCGCCGGACAGATAAGGGAGAAAGACTTCCTTGCCGCGCGCTGGCCCCGTGGTTTCGGCGCGGGCGAACAACTCGGGTGCGTTGGCGGCCCCGGTCAGCCTGGCGACCCAGTCGATGCACGCGGCCGCGCTCAGATGGACCGACATCTGGTGCCACATCGCCGGGACGCAATGGCAGAACGCATGGACCGCGCGCCCAGGATTGGGCCGGAACTCCTTGGTCGCGATGAAGATCACACCCGAGGTGCCGAGCGACAGCAAGGCGTCGCCATCGGACACTACGCCGACGCCGACCGCGCCTGCGGCATTGTCGCCGCCGCCGCCGACCACCGGCACCGGCGCCATGCCCCACAGCTCCGCCACTTCCGGCCGCAGCATGCCCGCTATGTCCGAGCCTTCGAACAGGCGGGGCATATGGTCGCGGCTCAGTCCTGTCGCCGCGAGCAGCTCGTCGCTCCAGTCGCGCCTTGCGACGTCGAGCCACAAGGTGCCAGCGCTATCAGACATGTCCGACGCCTTTTCGCCGGTCATTTTCAGGCGGACATAATCCTTGGGCAGCAGGATCGTACGAATCTGTTCGAAGATCTGCGGCTCATGCTTGCGTACCCAGGCCAGCTTGGGTGCGGTGAAGCCGGGCATGGCAAGGTTGCCGGCGATCGCATGGAGGTTGGGTACGGCCGCCTCCATCTCCTCGCACTCGGCATAAGAGCGTCCGTCATTCCAGAGTATGGCGGGCCGGAGCGGCTTGTCGGCTCCGTCGAGCAACGTCGCGCCGTGCATCTGCCCGGCGATGCCGATGCCGCGTACCGACAGGCGGACCGCCGGGTCGATCGCCCGGACGGCCGCCTCCGTCGCCGCCCACCAATCCTCGGGCGACTGTTCCGACCAGAGATCGTGCGGGCGGGAGACGGTGAGGGCGGCCGTGCCCTGGCCGGCGACATTGCCGTCGGCCGAGATCACGACCGCTTTTACGCCGGACGTACCTATATCGATGCCAAGAAACATTCTGGTTCAGACCTCAATCGACGAACGGGTTGATCGTCTGGATCGTGCCGTCCGGATTGAAGTGCAGCTCGGTCACCTTGACGTTGCGGAGGTGGTTTTTGTTCGAGATCTGCGTGTCCGCATAGAACAGCCACCATTTGCCATCCGCCTGGGTGATCGAGTGGTGGGTGGTCCACCCCTGGACCGGCTGCAGGATATGGCCGGTATAGGTGAACGGTCCATAAGGATTGGTGCCGATCGCATAGTTCAGGAAATGCGTATCGCCGGTCGAGTAGGTGTAATAATATTTGCCGTCGCGCTTGAACATCCACGACGCTTCGAAGAAGCGGCGATCATGGTCGCCCCCGAGCACCGGCTTGCTATGCTCGTCCAGGATCACCGCATCGCGCGGCTTCTCGGCCAGCTGCTTCATGTCGGGCGTCATGAGCGCGACCTTGCCCGACAGGGCCGGCTTGTCGTCCTGGTGAAGATCGGTGTCCGAGCCGTTGGGGTCAAACTTGCCCGACACCCAACGCTGGAGCTGGCCGCCCCAGATGCCGCCGAAATACATGTAGGACTTGCCGTCATCGTCGGTGAACACCGCCGGGTCCATCGAATAAGCCAGCTTCATCGGCGCGGGCTCGGCCTTGAACGGACCCATCGGGTTCTTGGAGGTGGCGACGCCGATCCGGAAGGTGCCAAGGCCATGCTTGTCCTTGGATTTGTCGCGAACCGGAAAATAAAGGAAATAGGTCCCGTTCTTATAGGCGGCATCGGGCGCCCACATCTGCTTCGACGCCCAGGGCACGTCCTTAACGTCCAGGGCGACCGGGCCGACCTTCACCGGGGCGCCGACATGATCCATTTCCAGCACGCGATAGTCATGCATCGCATATTCGCTGCCGAGATCGTCGTCGGGAATGTCGGTCGGCACATCGTGCGAGGGATAGACGTAGATCTTGCCGTTGAAGACGTGCGCCGAAGGATCGGCGGTATAGATTTCGTTCGTCAGCGGCTGGGACAAATAATGTTTTCCCTCGGGCGACACCGTCGGAACGGCGGGCGCGGCGGCAAGCGCCGGCAGCGGCAACAGGGAAAGAGCGAGCGTAAAGCGGCTCAGCATCGAATTGGCCATATACCCCTCCAGACTATCTTCTTTTGTTGGCACATATATCCCGACCATTGGATGAACGGGTTATCTGTTAGCGCTACCAATACGCACCGCGGCGAGACGATCAAGAGCCAAGATTGCGTCTCGCGCATAATATTGCACCAAATCGTTTCGGAACCGTGCGATCCTGTGTAGGTTCCGCTCGTCAGTCACTGGACGGAGAAGGTGCATGGCCGAGACTAAAACAGGGGGTAGCAAGCCCGCCGCCGCCAAGAAGACCACCAAGACCAAGACCGCCACGAAACCGAAAGCCGCGACGACTGGGACCCAAGTGGGTGCGCCAGAGTCGCCCGCGCAGACTGCAGCGACCCCGGCACCAAAACCCGCCGGACCCAAGGCTGCGGCAAAGCCCGCCACGAGGAAGGCGGCGGCGCCCAAGGTCGCCGCCAAGCCGGCGGTGAAGACCGCATCGGCAAAGCCCGCGGCCGCCAAGGCGGCTCCCAGGAAGGCGGCTGCGAAGCCGGCTGCCGCCAAGACCGCGACCGCCGCGAAGACGCCATCTAGGGCTGCCGCCGCCAAGCCATCGGCCGC
>Ga0157372_10005294_pt1 | contig 13698 bp, 11 predicted proteins | sample C55metaG_FD_115307 | JGI IMG/M metagenome (GOLD analysis project Ga0157372, IMG submission 115307) | Corn rhizosphere microbial communities from Kellogg Biological Station, Michigan, USA - C5-5 metaG | ecosystem: Host-associated > Plants > Roots > Rhizosphere > Soil | place: USA: Michigan... | reverse complement strand
TACAGTCGTAGCCTTCCCGGGACTAGTCCCGGAGGATGTTCCTTTTCTTTTCAGGGATGTCTAACCTCATTGTACGCGCCGCCGGCCCACCCTGCTTGAACCGGAAGTGCTTGCTGCGCCTGTCCCAAATCGCGGGAGAGCACCTTCTAAACTACTGAATCACAATCTTTTTCTGCTGGGTATTCACCCCGCCCTGCGCCGTCTGGGCGGTTACCGTAATGACGGCTTCTCCCGTTGGTAACGGCGGCGTAAAAAAGTGAAACTGCCCATCGGAAGCGACCATCGGAACCTCGCTCCCATTCACCATCACCCGCGCACCAACCTGCGTTTTCCCCGTTACCTCGATGACATGCCCGTGCTGAATAAACGGGTCCAGCTCCAGATCGATGGCTTCGGTATCCTTGCCTTTCGAGATAATGGTGAAGCGATTCTTCTCGCTCTCCACTGATTCTTTTCCGGCGCCGTCGTAGGACTGCACCAACCAGTAGTACGCACCTTGCCCCAGGTTGGTGACAGTCACAGCTGCTGTATTCACCTTTTTGTCAACGAGTGTAGAAGAAAAATAAGGATTCCGGGAGATACGAAGCCGGTACCCGACCGCATTCGCCATGGGGGTCCACGAGAACTCGACGTCTTTCGTCGCTTCTCCGGCAGAGAACAGCGGAGCCATGTTGGCCGGAGCGATCGGCGTGGGCGGCCCAATCTCTTTCGCCTTTTCCAACCGCGACTGCGGTCCCTGGAAGCTCACTTTTTCCCAGTTGGCCAGCTTTACAGTTTCGCCATTCCGCGTGACTTCGCCGGTACCTTTCTTCATCAAGATCTCGTGATGGTCCGACTTGGGATCATTCCGCACCTGCGCCGCGGATTCCGGCGCCAGCGATGCCGTTGCTCCGTCCACAATCACCTGCGACTTCGATCCCTGGCTGTACGTCGCCGTCGAAAGATCGACCGTTCCCGTGCTCACCGCCACGGCCACGCTGGTCTGCTGCTGATCGTTGGCGGAGTTCTCCTGGATGACGATCAGCGAATCCTGTTTCACGGTGTAACTGGTGCCATCGTTGAATACGACCTTGGCCATCCCTTCCGACCCGGTCTGCACCACATCCCCTTTTTCCAGGGGAATGTTGTAGTCCGCCGTGACCCAGGAATTCCCGGTTCCCTTCTTCACCCGCACCGTGCCGTCGAGAGCGGTAAAGTGCGCCTGCTGCGCAGTGACTACGCCGGTACCAGCCGATGTCCCCATGCCCGCGATGCGCTCCAGCAACTTGCCAAAGATGTCACTTGCCTTCCTGGCCGTGTTTTCGGTGAACTGCGGAAAGGTAAAACGCACGGCTACTCCGAAAATCAGAAGCACGGACAAAATGAGCAGGGCGAGGCTGCGGTACGTGACCGTCGTCCACGCGACGTGGAGTCCCGGTTTGCGATCGTCAGAAGACACTGGACCTGAGAAACCTCTTTTGACTGTTGATGAAGTTCGCTAAAGGAAAACGGTAGCACAGGGAAATCGCAGGGAAGAACAGGTAATGAACTTAGAAGGTTACCGAAGTGCCAACCATTTTTTGCGTGGTATCGACCGATTCCCGAATCGGGACTTCGGATTAACCCTGCACACCTAAGGTCCGGGCGAGTTATCCTCTTCGTCATGGCCGCGTCCCCGACGACCATCTCTAAACCTGAAATTAATAGAGGCTCCTGGCTCAGCCAGGGTATAGCCGTGATCTGGGCCATCGCGCTGGCCAAACTCTTTTTTCATATCTACTTCAACAATCAGTACGGCTATTTTCGCGACGAGTTCGATTACCTGTCTTGCGGCGATCACCTGCAGTGGGGCTATGTCGACCAACCGCCGCTGATTCCCTTCCTGATCCACTTCTGCCGCGCCGTTCTTGGCGACTCGCTGCGCAGCATTCGTTTCATTCCCGCTCTCGCTTCGTCACTACTGGTGGTGCAAAGCGCCTTGCTAGCTCGCGAACTCGGCGGCCGGCGCTATGCCATGCTGCTCACGGCAATCTGCGTCGTTATCTCCCCGCAGTATCTTTCCAACGGCAGCCTGCTGACGACGAATTGTCTCGAACCGAACCTGTGGATGGGCTGCGCCTACTTTGCCATTCTCGCGGTGAAACGGCAGAACCCGCGCTACTGGCTCTGGTTCGGCGTGGTCGCGGGCATCGGCCTGGAAGAGAAATATTCGATCGCAGTTTTCGGATTGGGGATGGTCGTTGGCCTGCTGCTGACCGAACAGCGCCGCGTGTTTCTGAATAAGTGGATCTGGATCGGCGGCGCCGCAGCCTTCCTAATCTTCCTCCCGAACATTCTCTGGAACCTTCACTATCACTGGCCTTTTGTGCAACTCATGCGCGCGATCAGGGCGGAAGGACGCGACGTGGTGCTGGGCCCGATCGCTTTTTTCTTTCAGCAAACCCTGCTGCTCGATCCCATCACCGCACCGATTTGGCTGGCGGGATTATTCGGCCTGCTGTTCTCTCGACAACTCCGGCCCTATCGCATGCTGGGCTGGTGCTACGTGGTTTGCTATGTGGTTTTCGACGTGCTGCACGGCAAGAGTTACTACCTCGCGCCGATCTATCCGATGCTGCTGGCAGCAGGGGCCATTGTGATTCAAGCCGCACTCGATCGACCTGAAACCGGTCGCCCGCGCCTGCAATGGCTCAAACCTGCGATCGCCGTCATCCTCCTGGCAAGCGGCGCGCATCTGGTGCCCATCACCGTCCCAGTGCTTTCCCCGGAGCGCTTTATCGCGTACGCCAAGACTCTTCCTTTTAAGCTCCCGGTGACGGAACACTCGCATGCGCGCGCCCCGCTGCCACAGTGGTATTCGGATCAGTTCGGATGGAAGGAGATTGCCGACGAAACGGAGGTCGCATGGAACCGGATTCCGCCCGGGGAGCGCCCCGACTGCGGCATCTTCGCGCAAGACTACGGGCAGGCTGGCGCAATCGATTTCTTCGGCCGCAAGCAAGGCCTGCCCGGCGCGATGAGCGGCGATCGCACCTATTGGCTTTGGGGACCCCGCGGCTACTCCGGCAATTGCATGATCGTGCTCGATGATCGCCAGAATGTCCTTGAGCGCTACTGGCAAAATGTCGAACTAGTCGGCATCTCCGCTCCCAACACGTACGCCCTGGAACAGCAGATTCCGGTTTTCCTCTGCAAGGGCAAGCGATTCGATTCCTGGAGCAACGTCTGGCCGCACCTCAAACGGTGGCAGTGATCAAAGACAATACAATCGCCTTCTGATTCTGTTGCGAGGACGCGCGGCTGGCTTGACTTCGGCTCGGTGCGTCCACGACAATGCAATGCTCTCCCAAATCAGTTGCGTTATTCGTGAGTTCCCAGAGGTTTTCTATGTTTCCACGCCGAAGCATCCTGTCTTCCATTTTGCCTTCTTGCCTATTGCTTTCTTCCCTGCTGGTGACGGGCGCAGCAGCACAAATTACCCAGCCGACCGTGTGGGCCGCAAAGCCCGACGTCGCTGCCTTCGAGAAGATGGAGAACGATCGTCTTGCCGCCGCGCAGCAGTCAATTGGGAAACTGGTCGCGGTCAAAGGACAGCGCACCATCGAGAACACGCTTGTCCCCTTCGACGAGGCCATCCGGCAAATCAATTCGACAGCGTATCTCGCGGGACTGCTGCAGCAAGTACATCCCGATGCGACGTACCGCGACCATGCAACCGGGATGGTGACCAAGGCTTCGGCCGCGCAGACCGCCCTGTCGTTGAATCGTGACGTTTACAACGCGCTGTCGGCTCTCGACCTTACCCGGGCCGACTCCGCGACCCGATACTACGTGAAGCGGCAACTGCTCGAGTTTCGTCTCGCAGGCGTCGATAAAGATGACGCCACGCGTATGCGCATCCGGAAGCTGAGCGATCAGGCGACCGAAGAACAATCCATGTTCGACCGCAATATTTCTGACAGCCAGAAAAGTGTCGAGGCAGACCCCAGCGAACTGGAAGGCCTGCCGCAGGATTTCATTGCGCGCCACAAGCCTGGAGCCGATGGAAAGATCCGCATCACCACCGATTATCCCGACGCGCTGCCGGTCCTCAACTTCGGCAAGAATGATGCGCTCCGCCGCCGCTTATACCTGGCATTCACGACTCGGGCGTATCCCAAAAATCAGGAAGTGCTCATGAGCCTTCTGAAAACACGCTACGAGATTGCCACGCTTCTGGGCTACTCCAATTGGGCGGACTACAACGCCGCCGACAAAATGATCGTCAAAGGCCAAAATATCGGCGACTTCATCAAGAGTGTGAACGATGCCGCGCGGCCACTGGCGGAGCAGGAATTCAAGATGCTTCTGGCGGAAAAGCAGAAGACGAATCCTGAAGCCAAGGAAGTTTTCGACTACGAAGCGAGTTATTACGCGGAACTGGTTCGTCGTTCGCAATACAACTTCGATTCCCAATCGGTGCGGCCCTATTTTCCCTTTCAGCAGGTCAAGCAGGGGATCCTGGACGCAGCCAGTGATTTGTTTCGAGTGACTTTCAAGCAGGAGCCGAATGTTCCTTCGTGGGATCCGACTGTCGAGACCTGGATCGTTCTCGATAAAGGCAAGCCCATCGGGCGCTTTTATCTCGACATGCATCCGCGGCCGGGGAAATATAGCCATGCGGAAATGGCGCCGGTCCTCGATGGCATCCGCGGCAAGCAACTGCCCGAGGCAATTCTGGTCTGCAATTTCCCGGTGCCAACCGCTTCGGACCCCGCCTTGATGACCTATGACGATGTGGACACGATTTTCCACGAGTTCGGGCATCTCATGCACCACATCCTCGGCGGCCAGCAGCAGTGGGCCGGGATCAGCGGCATCACCATGGAATCGGATTTCGCCGAAGCGCCTTCGCAGATGCTCGAGGAATGGATTCGCAGTCCACAGGTTCTCGCGAAGTTCGCCCGCCATTACAAAACGGGAGAGCCCATTCCCGCGGAACTGGTCAACCGCATGAACCGCGCGTCAGCGTTCGGCCGAGCCGGTTGGGTCGCCCGCCAAAACGATTACACCGCTATCTCTTACGACGTGTACAAGGTCAAGCCCGAAGAAGTGGACCTGGACGCGGTCGTCACGAACGCCACGCGTCAATACACGACTCTCACACCCATTCCGGGAACTCACATGTGGGCGTCGTTCGGACACCTCGGCGGATATTCATCCGCCTACTACACTTATCTCTGGGACAAAGTGATCGCGGAAGATTTTTTTGTGCAGTTCGATCACAAGAACCTGCTGGCCGGAGATGCTCCTGCGCGCTATCGCAAGCTGGTGCTCGAACCCGGCGGCTCAACCTCAGCGAACAACCTGGTCAAGGGTTTCCTGGGACGTCCGCAGAACATGGTGGCGCTGCAAAAGTGGATGGCGGAAGAATTCCAGAGCGCAGGCGAATCTGCCACAGCCGGCGGAAAATGAAAAAACTCAACTGGACAGCAGCGCTCCCTTAGAGCGGAAGCGCGGGCGTGTGAATCACAAGCATCTCAGGCGGGAGACTTACCTTGTCTTGCTCGCCTTTTGCACAAGTTGTAGCATCAAAAGGTTTGGGCATTCATCGATATCAGGTAAGGAGACCTCATGGCAACCGATACATTAGCCAGCCCCGCGAGCCTCAGCGAAAGCCAGGCGCGGGTGTTCAAGAACTACATTGACGGCGAGTGGGTAGAGTCCTCGACCGGGGAGACATTCGAAAATCGCAATCCCGCCAACACGCGCGACCTGGTCGGCATCTTCCAGAAATCCGCAAGAGAAGACGTGGATACCGCGGTGCAGGCCGCCAAGCGGGCCTTCCAGAAATGGCGTCTGGTGCCGGCTCCCCGGCGTGCCGAGATTGTGTTCCGTGCCGCCGAGATCCTGATCGAACGCAAAGAAGACTACGCGCGGGACATGACTCGCGAGATGGGTAAAGTCTTAGCTGAAACGCGGGGCGATGTGCAGGAAGCGATCGATGCCGCATATTACAACGCGGGCGAAGGACGGCGCCTGTTTGGCCCGACCGTTCCCTCAGAGATGCCGAACAAGTTCGCCATGGCGGTGCGCCAGCCCATCGGCATCTGCGGCATGATCACCCCGTGGAATTTCCCGATGGCGATCTCGTCGTGGAAGCTTCTGCCGGCAATCGTTTGCGGCAATACCTGCGTCATCAAGCCGGCACAAGACACCCCGCTGTCTACTTTCAATCTCGTCCGCGCACTGGCCGATGCCGGGCTGCCCAAGGGCGTGATCAACATTGTCACCGGATTCGGCGCAGAAGTGGGCACTCCGATCGCCGAGCATCCCGAGGTTCGCGCCGTATCCCTGACCGGATCCTCGGCGGTAGGCCGGATCGTGGGTGGCATCGCGGCCCAGAGTTTCAAACACTGCTCGCTGGAATTAGGCGGCAAGAACCCGATGATCGTGCTCGACGACGCCAATCTCGATCTGGCAGTCGAGGGCGCGCTGTGGGGAGCGTTCGGCACCACCGGACAACGCTGCACGGCCACCAGCCGGATCATCGTACAGAAGGGCGTCCATCGCGAGTTTGTCGACCGGCTGGTCGAGCGCGCCAAAAGGCTGAAGGTGGGCAACGGCCTCGACGAAACCGTGCAGATGGGACCGGCCATCAATGAGAAACAACTGGAGACCGACCTCCGCTACGTGGAAATCGGGAAGAACGAAGGCGCCAAGCTAATGTGCGGCGGCAATCGTCTGGATCAAGGCGAGTACCAGCATGGCTGGTTCATGGAACCGACGGTATTCGTCGATGTCGATCCCAAGATGCGCATCGCCCAGGAGGAAATCTTCGGCCCAGTGGTTTCGGTTATCCCCTGCGATGGTATGGAAGACGCCGTCGAAATCGCGAACGGGATCGAGTACGGCCTGTCATCAGCCATCTACACCAAAGATGTGAACAAGGCGTTCACCGCCATGCGCGATCTGTATGCCGGGATCACGTACATCAACGCTCCGACCATCGGCGCAGAAGTCCATCTTCCGTTCGGAGGCACCAAAGCCACAGGCAATGGTCATCGCGAAGGCGGAGTTGGCGCGATTGAGTTCTACACCGAGTGGAAATCAGTCTATGTCGATTACTCCGACAAGCTGCAGAAAGCGCAGATCGATCGTCCCGAGTAATCGCCCACCACAGGGGGCACAGAGGAACACAGAGGAGGGATTTCCCCTGCGAACCTCTGTGGCCCCTGTGGTGTGAAATCTTTTCCCTGCCTCCAGGGCATCAGCTGCGATTAGAATTTGATTCATGCCGCTGACTCAAGCCCGCGAAATCACTGCCGCTTCCCGCCTGACGAATGTGCGCTATGCCATCCGTGATCTGGCCTGCGTAGCCGATGAAGTCACCAAGCAAGGCCATAAAGTTTTGCCGCTGAATATCGGTGATCCGCTGAGCTTCGATTTCCAAACCCCGCCTCACATCATCGAAGCGGTTCACAAGGCAATGCGGGACGGAAAGAACGGTTATGCGCCTTCGGAAGGAGTGCACGAAGCCCTGGAAGCGATTCGCGGCGAGGCAGCGCGCAAGGGCATCACAACGCTTCGTGATGTCTTCGTCACCACCGGCGTGAGCGAGACCGTCGATGTTTGCTTATCTGCCTTGGTGAATCCGGAGGAAGATTTCCTCACCCCCAGTCCTGACTACCCGCTTTACTCGGCCGTCCTATGCAAGCTGGGGAATCGTTTGAACGCCTACGACCTGAACGAAGAGGATGGGTGGCAGCCGGAGTTGGCCGATATCGAGCGCAAGATCACGCCACACACACGCGGTATCGTGATCATCAATCCCAACAATCCAACCGGCTCCCTGTGCACCCGCGAGATGCTGGAGCAGATCGCGGAACTGGCGCGCCGCCACAACCTGATCGTGTTCTCCGACGAGATCTACGACAAGCTGATTCTCGACGGCACGCAACACATCGCGTTCGCCTCGGTGGCGCCCGACGTTCCCTGCGTGACCTTCGGCGGGATGTCGAAGAATTACCTGGTCCCGGGATGGCGGATTGGATGGGGTATTGTGTCCGGGGACGCTGCGGCGGTGAAGAGCTACACGGAAGGCGTTCACCGTCTTCTGCGGGCGCGCCTGTGCGCAAACCATCCCGAGCAGTACGCGATCAAAGCTGCGCTCGAAGGCCCCCAGGATCACCTGGTCGAGGTGCAACGCAAACTCCGTTCCCGCCGCGACCTGACGCAAAAATGGTGCGAAGCCACGCCTCGTGTAAGCTGCGTCGAGCCGCGAGGCGCATTCTACGCCTACCCGCGAATCGACATCCCGGAAAGCGACGAGGTCTTCGTCAAGGAACTCATCCGCCAGAAGCACGTGATGGTAGTCCACGGCTCCGGCTTCGGGCAAAAGCCCGGCACGCAACACTTCCGCATCGTATTTCTTCCGGATGAGCAGACCTTGACCAGGGCTTACGCCGGAATCGCAGACTTCATTCGCGAGCATTACACCTGATACGAACTCAGCGAAGTCGCGGGAGATTCTCAGACGTATCGCCAGCCTCCGCTAGCTCGTTGACATGTGCATAACATGAAAGTATGCTTGTAGCATGGCGAAGATGATTCAGCTTCGGAATGTGCCAGATGCCCTGCACCGCGGCCTGAAGGCTCGCGCTGCGCTGGCAGGCATGTCGCTTTCCGATTATCTGCTGGCCGAGATCAAGGAAATTGCAGAGAGGCCGACGCTAGCGGAATTGCGGGAGCGCTTGCACAAACGTAAGCCGGTTTCGGAGCAGATTGATACCGCTCACCTGGTTCGAGAAGAGCGCGATGCGCGATGATTGTTCTGGATGCGTCTGCCGCAATTGACTGGCTGCTTCAGACCCCTGCCGGGCAGCACATCGAGAAGCACATTTATTCGCGTAGCGAAAGCCTCCACGCGCCTCACCTTCTAGATCTTGAGGTCACGCAAGTATTGCGGCGCCTAGCATCGCAAGGGGTGATCTCTGCACATCGTGCTGACGAGGCGATGCGTGATCTGCTGGATCTCCGTATTACTCGATATCCCCATCAGGTGCTCCTGCCCCGCATCTGGCAACTCCGTCACAATTTTTCCGCCTATGATGCTGCGTACATCGTGCTTGCCGAGCAACTCAGAGCCGCGTTAGTTACGAGGGATGCTCGACTCGCCTCTGCTTCGGGCCATGCGGCATCCGTAGAACTCTTTTAATTGGGCCCCGGCGTTTTGTCATACCTCCCAAAAGTCACAAACGTGACCATCTCATGACCAGCATATAATGACCACGATCGGAAGCCCTGGAATGAGGAGGCGGCCAGGGAGTTCGATGTTTAGCTTTCCCGGCGAATCTGCTTAAATCAATTCTTTGTCTGGTACTGTCTACCTGTGTGATCGACATCCACTCCCACATCCTACCCGAGGTCGACGACGGCCCGAAATCCTGGGAGACTTGCGTGGCCATGTGCCGCACCGCTGCAGAGGACGGCATCACTCACATGGTCGCGGCCCCGCATGCCAATGACCGCTATCACTACGATCGCCCGTATCTCCAGGGATTAGTCGAGCACCTGCAGAACTTGATTGGGGACACTCCGAAGATCATCCTGGGATGCGATTTCCACTTGTCGTACGACAACGTCCAGGACGCGCTGGCCCATCCCAAGCGCTACGTCATTGACGATACCCGCTACCTGCTGGTCGAATTCAGCAATTACAGCATTCCGCAGCAGATGACCGAATCATTCCGCAAATTGTGGGACAACGGCATGACTGTGATCGTCACCCACCCCGAGCGCAATCCGATTCTGCGCGAGGACCCCCAGCGGATTGCCGAATGGGCGCAACAAGGCTGCGTCATCCAGGTGACCGGCTCCGCCCTGACTGGTTTCTGGGGAGAGCGCAGCCGCCGGGTCGCGCTCTGGCTGCTGGAGCATCAGGCGGTCCACGTGCTGGCTACGGACGCGCACGATACCCAGAAGCGCGTTCCAATTCTCTCTACCGCCCGCGATGCCGCCGCCGCCATATGCGGAGAGCAGATCGCCGCATCGTTGGTGGAATCGAACCCCCGCGCCATTCTCAACAACGAACCGCTTCCCTACTTCCCCAGCCCACGCCTGGCCTGACACGCGGAAGAAGAGCGTCGCAGCCCGCGATCTCATCTCGTGGTTGGCAGCACCATGCCATCCTCGATGGGGCGACTCGGATTGCTCAACTGCTCCGCGATGTGCTTCTGCACCAGGTCCCACTGCGAGCGCAGAATCATTTCCTTAATTCCAAACTTACTCTCGCGTTTGGCGTCGTCTACGCGCACTGCCATTTCGGTGTTCTGCAGGCGGAAGTCGATCTCATCGGCCAGGGGCACCAGCTGGTTGGAGGAACGGCCCACGATTACATATACGACCTTGTCCGAAAGCAGAGTGTATTCAGGACAGTCCTCGGGGGCATTCTGCGGTCCGCCGCCGCTCATGGCCATCATGAACGTGTGATGGTCGCCCATGCATGGCCCCATGCGCATGCGCACCACAGTTCCGTGCTGGTAGACGCCGCCGGCCCACGCCGCGGGAACGAATAAAACCGTGAGGAGAAGCGAGCAGACCAACCCCAGGCACTTGACGCTAGCGAGACTCTTCATAGAAATAACCTCTTCGACAGTGGAATCGCAGGTTCAGGTTGTGTTTCGGGAGAATTTGCAGCGTGTGGAATCCCCGGTCATGACTGGGCAGCGCGTAACTGACGACGTAGGCGGAACGCAAGTCCGCCAGGATGGATTGGAGTACGTTGCTGGTGCCGTCGTGGGTGGAGAACGAACGCCCTCCGGTGGCTTCGGCCATTTGCTGCAGCACGGAAGTTCCCGGCGACTCGGTGCTGGACGCGCCCAGGTTCACGGTATAGAGCAGAGCTCCAGTGCCGGCAACCGCCGCAAAGGCCTCGCGGGCGGAGGCGCGGCTGATGGTGTCGTTGCCGTCGGAGAAAAGGATGATCACCTGCCGCGCTCCAGCGGTGCGATGTTCGGAGATAAATTGCGCCGTGTAGGTCAGGGCATCAAAAAGGGGAGTTGGTCCCTGAGCTTTGGCCGCCTTAATTTTTTGCTCAGCGGCAGACGAGCCGCAGTCACCGCTGCAGAGAACCGCCGGATGCAACCCGGCAAACTGGATTACCGACACGACACCGCTCGCGCTGCTGGACTCGGCGTCGACCAACTGAACCACATGCTGCAGGTTGGCGCGGAAACGAGGCGCCACCGATTCGCTGGTATCCACCAGGGCGACAATGTCCAGCGCAGTCTCGCTCGATCGGGCCAGGCTGCGAAACTCGCGGACCACAATGCCTCCGTCCACCACGGCGAAATCATCTTTCGTCACCTTGTCTAGCAGACGCCCGTTCTGATCTGTGGCAAAGAACGAGACCCGCACCTCCGAGGTTCCAGTCCGATACGTGACCTGCGGATCTTCTGCCTTGCTACTGCCTAACAAGAGAAAAGGAAGAAGGATCAGAATCAGAGGCAATGACCAGGTCTGTCGATGAGACAGCGATGCCATTGATGGGAACTTCGGCACTGGCTGCCAGCACTTCAGCGCGCGAAGGTATCTCGGCATTACCTCAGTCATGCCGACCTTTGTTGCTTCTGTTCCGAGCCAGTGTTGTGCGTGAAATCACAAACACCGGGTAGGCCCTGCGCAATAGCGAGGTTTTTCAACACTGTGAGCCGAACCTGCTTGCTGAACCCCAAAAGCTGGCATGTGTGTGTTCTCCGATACTTATGAGGAGAATCACTCCCGCCTGTGAGCGGGAACACAGCCGGAAACTTTTCCATCTAATACCATCAAGCTGCCTCGCCGAGCAAGGTTACTGGCGAGGTGCAGTTTGCATCCCTCCCCAAATCGAGGCTTCATGGCGGGCCTCTCCGTTGCGTCTCACCTCACGATCGAGCGGAAAACGTGGTCCCTCGTGCTCCCCCCGCCAAACCTGTGTGCCGCAGGTCGTATGCATTCTGCAGAATCGATGAGGACTAAGACGCACAGCCCTGCCATGAATGCGATTTAGATCTGTAGGAGGCGAACTATGCCGCTTCGCCCGGTTTTTGTCGTTTTACTGACGCTGAGTTTCGTCCAGATTCTCGCCAGCAGCAAGCCGAACTCCATCCCGAATCAAAGCATCGATCGAATCGTGGCAAACGAGCGGGCGCTGGGGAACACCATCCGCGACTACAGCCCGATGGTGGAGACCTATCTGCAGCGCATGCAGCCGGATAACGCACTGGGATTCGTTCCCAGCGAAGATCATTACTTCCTGGGCCGGGTGCAGTTCCAGCAGAACAAAGAAGAATTCTTCCTGGACAAGCGGCTGGTAGAGCGCATGGCGGGCACGTTCAATAAGTTCTATTCCATGAGTCCGGTGGGATTCGCCAGCATGATTTTCGTGGATCGCACAGGTTTCGACCGCAAGAACTACAACCTGCGCTACATGCGAAGCGAGTTCCTGGGCGAGATCCGCTGCCTGTTATTTGAGGTGAGCCCGAAAAAAGAACGGCCCGACCGCTTTCGCGGCGCCATCTGGGTGGAGGACGAAACCTACAGCATTGTTCGCTTCAACGGCAGCTATGGCACGTTCCACATCGATAGTTGGCGCTTGAACCTGCGGCCGGGCGTGTGGCTGCCCTCCGTGGCCTATTCGGAAGAATTCGACTCTACCAAGCCGCAAACCCGGGGACCACGGCTGAAAGCACAGACCCGGCTGTGGGGATATAACTACGCGTCCAGCCACAGTTCGGAATTTGCCGAGATCACCGTCGATCCGCAGGCCGCCAAGGATTCGGCGGGTAGTCCGGACAAGAGTCCGCTCGACATCCAGCGCTCGTGGCAGCGCCGCGCCGAAGACAACGTCATCATCAAGCTGGAAGAACTGGGATTGATTGCCCCGGAAGGCGAAGTCGATAAGGTCGTGCAGACTGTGGTGACGAACCTGGAAGTGACCAACAAGATTGTTCTGGACCCGGAGGTCCGCTGCCGCACCATGCCCACGACTCCCATTGAAGTGGCGACCATCGGGCACACGATTCTGGTCAGCCGCGGGCTGCTGGACGCATTGCCCAATGAGGCAGCACTAGCAGCTGTGATGTCGCACGCGCTGGCGCATGCCGCGCTTGGGCACGACCTGGACAGCAGCTTTGCTTTTAACGATCGCCTGGTAGTGCCCAGCCTGAAGCAGTTGCCGCTGTTCGATTTCAAGCACACGCCCGAGCAGGAAGCGGAAGCCGACGCACTGGGAATGAAGATCCTCAGCAACTCTCCTTACAAAGAGAATCTTGCGGAGCCGGGACTCTTCTTAAAGGCCCTGGTCAAGTTTGCCCATAAGGTTCCCAGCCTGGTTCGGGCCAATCTGGGGGAAAGCCTGGTCAGTGAAAATCACCTTTCCTACATGAGCGCGGTTGCCGCCGGTGCGCCTCCGCTTGAACTGGATAATCCCAGGCAGATCGTCGCGTTGCCCCTCGGAAGCAGCGTGAAGATCGATCCCTGGGCCGGGGACCTCAAATTCGTGAAGGCCAGTCCTCCTCACATTTACTCGGCGAAAGACAAACTCGCGCTCGAAGTCACGCCCTTTTCTCCCTATCTGGTTCGGCAGGAGCACGGCAAGATGCACGCCTCGACGGGTGATTCTGCTCAGGACCGTTAGCGGAGAAAGCGATGAGATTGTTGCGCAGACTCTCGACCTGCTTCATCTTCGTTATCTTCTAC
>Ga0157372_10005293_pt1 | contig 13699 bp, 12 predicted proteins | sample C55metaG_FD_115307 | JGI IMG/M metagenome (GOLD analysis project Ga0157372, IMG submission 115307) | Corn rhizosphere microbial communities from Kellogg Biological Station, Michigan, USA - C5-5 metaG | ecosystem: Host-associated > Plants > Roots > Rhizosphere > Soil | place: USA: Michigan... | reverse complement strand
GGCTGAACGAAAGTATCTAGCCGCCAAACCGTCAGTAGAGTCCGGGTGCAATCCGAACAAAGGACAATGGCAAAACAAATGTTCCGATTTTTCTGGCGGTTCTTGCTTGCGAACTAACGCTTACAATTCCTAGCCATCGCTCACCACACCAAACCGCTCCCGCAAAGTAAGTGCAGAGTGCTCAAATCATTTCACCCCATAGATCCAAACACTTCCGACGAGTGTACCCAACGCTACACCGCGAAGTTCCTGCCCGATACCCTTCTCAACGACCCCAGCCGGATCAAAGCTCACATCGTTCCACTGCTGGACAGCAAATTGGTGGCGGCGCTCCGGCCGGCCGATGCAGAGAATTTCCCCTGGACATCATGGACGGCAAAACTGCCGGGAGCCAAGGGCGCAGACAGGCGCGTCGCCTTGAGCGAAAGGATCCCCCAACTGGTTGGGGCGTTGCGAAAGGAGGGGCATGTTGCTCTAGCCGCGAAGATTGAAAAGCAAAGCTGCCTGCTCCTGGATTAGTGAATCAGCGGTCGGGCGCGGCGCACGCATCGCGTACACCAGCCAAGGCGGCCGGCACGCGTCACCGTGCGAATCCGAGGCTTTCTGGGATTGACTGAGCAATAGTCTGTTCGCGCTAGAAAGGTAGCCTCTGGCGATAAGCCTTTTCGTTTGAGTGATATCCCCCTTACCGGCACTGGGCAGCAAGCGCATCTCGCGCTCGCAACCGCATCGCACTACCTGATTTCTCGCCAGTTGAAAGGTCATTGGCATCGCCAGCGCCGCGCCACCTAATTCGAGGCGTAATCCGCTCTATGTTGCGCGGCATTCTGAATTTCCTGTTCCATTTTCCTATCGAATTCATCAACCTTCTGCGGATCGGACGCGATTTTAGCGAGCTCATCCCGAACGCGGCTTTTGAGGAGCTCCGTCTCTGCAGCTAATTCGGCTTTGGGAAGAGGCACCTTTCTAAGGAAGAGTTCATTCTGAACGTCTTCCACATCAGAGTTGTCGAGCGTTTGACGGGTGGGCGGAAATTCCGCCAGCATCGCTCGGAACAGGGCAATGTACCTTTCCAGCAGCGCATCGGTAATATCGTTCTGAAGCGGCCTTCCGCGAGCCGCGTACTCAGCGATCTTCGCTAGTTTGTCTTGTTCAATGGCACTAACATAATCGTCTGCCATGGCATCGCGGCGGTCTTTTTTTGCATCGCTCATAGACCAAGATAATACCTAAGGCAGCGCCCAAGTCACGTAACGGCCGTTCGCAGCCATCGTGTCTTCCGCCGCTTCTCCATCCGCTGCATGGAGGAAACCATAGCATCGTTGAGGCTCGGCAAAAGCACCTTGTCGCCAAGGTCGAAGCCTTTGGCTTCGGCAACCTTCACTATCCGTGCCGGAGTCGATAGCCGCCCGCCGGCGAGCGCAGCAAAGCACAAGAAGCCCAGTTCGGCATACTGGGCCGTCGTCACCGCGATTGGTGAAAGCAATTTTCTGCTTCACAGCGCACCGCTGCGGTGTGGTGTGCGGACATACTAAAATGGGATTTCAAACACGGAACAATATCTTCGTTAGCGATGGCATACCTGACGTTTTACGGACGGGAAGAATGGAGCGGCAGATATAAGGAGTTAATTCAATCGGGACACTGACAGATAGGAAACCATCATTTTTTCCCAGTCATCTGTGTTGAAAATTGCTAGTTATCGATAGGCCGCTCTAAAGTTGGTCACCCTATACCGAGATGCTTTCCTGCTCTCCCGAAGGCAGGCCCCTTCTTAAGCGCTTTAGAAACCGCCGCCGTGCTCGGTTTGAAATCCGCTTTGAGCGGCTTTGTTATTTCCAAGAACTCCACGACCCGCCTCACACTTGGCGACAACGGACTGTGTCTTTCCGAGTTTGTCGGCCAACTGCTGTGAGACCGGTGCTATTTCGCGCCGCAACAAGCTGCGCAGAGCTCCTTATAATCTATAGCTACAGCCAGTCCAAAATGCGCCTGAGTTTCAGACCATACTCCGCTCTCACCATCGCGCGTCCTTGTAAGCTTCGCGTAAAGACTCAATCTGCCAATGCCAACCTTGCAAGAAATCCCGGACGGAATGCGCCTTTGATGGCGCCGTCGTCTCGCGGCTAAGGTCCTGCAGACTCTTGCGAAATATTGCCGAAGAGTAAATGCACTTCGGATTGGAGAGAATTTCAAGCAGAGAGAGTCTCGCGAGGCTGTGATCATGAGTTTGTTCCCGCATCGCCTCAGATTCTTCATCCTGCCAGCGTGGCCCGGACTTGACAGTCGCGATACGCTCTAACAAATCGTCTCGCACTAAATTTTCGCTCCATGGGCCGACCTTGGGATCGTATTTTGCCTTTTGGATTCTTGGCATTCCCACGATTGAGGCTGCTTTATGATAGCCACAGAGGGTAGCTGGCTGACGATATTCGAGGGCTCGCCTGCGGAAAATGCCGTACGCCAAGCTGTGCAGGGACAACGTCAAGCAGTCTATCTGGTCATCATAAAAGCCGTTCGGAAATGTCGAAATTTCCTCCTCTAGTGCCGTCAGCCAAGGTGCCGCGCCCGGTAACGCGATCTTGCCGCTAGCAAAATGACGGATATAGCGCTCTGCTCGTTCAACCTTGCTGTTTACGGGTTTAACACTTTCTACGCCGTACCAGCCGAGCCGTTCCCTCATATCGCAATATAAGGAGTGCCCTACCCAACCATCCTCGATTACCACGTGTGTTGGTGCAAATTGGTCGATCAGGGCGAAAGCCTTGGCCTTTAGCTGTGTGTATTCCAAGCGGCCTCGCCATACGTCAATCACGTGCAATTTGTCGTTCAAGACACCAAACGTAATGCAGACGGAATAGGACGCGACCTCACTCAGAGCAGAAGCGCAATCCCACGTCTGCAGAACAAACTCGTACTCGCGACGTGGACGGACTTCGTCAAACCTGGAAAAGCTTTGCAAATCCAGCAAGTTGCCGCCAAATGGCTTCGGATCTTGTTGATAGACAGCTTCAAAGAGCCGTGGTGGCGCATCGCCCTTAATTCGTTCGACCTCCTGCGCTGACATCCACGCCTCATGGAGGATATCGCCGGTCTTGCGTGCGTGTATGCGCCCACCTCCTATTGGGACGAGTTCATCCCGCACCGCGATCAGGGGGACGTTGAGATGCCGCACATCTCTTTGGCTTAGAAGATAACCAGACAAATCATTCGGCTTTGCGCGTTGCATTACGACTATAATGACGCCCGCACCACGCGGCGTAAGACGCGTTACGAGCTCTTCGCTGTACCACTCCGAAACCTGCTTTAGGACAGTCGCCGTTAAAGACGCCCCAACAGGGTGTGGGTCATCGATGATGATATAATCCGCACCATGGCCGATAATCTCGCCGCGAACTGTCGTGGCGTACCGCCCTCCTCCCGCCGTCGTCACAAGTTCAGTTTCCGAACGCTTATCGGCGAGAACCGTCTTAGGGAAAAGTCTGCGATACCATAGAGCCTGAAGGATCTTTCGTACGTCCCTGTTCAGCTTGCGCGCTAGGTCCGTTCCATAAGACACGGCAATAATATTGGTTGAGGGGTCGTGTGCCAAAATCCAAGCTGAGAAGACGACCGAAATCAGTTCGGATTTCCCGTGCCGCGGCGGCAGGTTTGCGAGCAGCCGTTTAACATCCCCGGAACTCATGCAAAGCAGCAGGAGGTAGATAATCGCCTCGTGATGCCAGTTCGGTAAGAACCGTCTGCCGGGATGGAGCGTGTAGAAGCATTTTTGATAGAAAGCATACAGGTCTGTGCGCAAAATGGCGTCGCGCTCGGCGGCCGTGACTAACAGACCATCAATGTCGAACAGTGGGTCATGACGACTCTTCATCTCACAGGCCCTCACGCCTGCGCCGTTGATAACGTCCCAAGAATGCCGCGATAATCACTTTATCCTCTTCCAAATCGACTTGGCTCACCTCATCATCATCCGGCTGAAACCGCTGGTCGTTTTGTAAAACCTGTCTACCGCCTGGTTCTTTCCGCGCGCCGCATTTTTTAGGTCCTCGCGGATGATTGTTTCCTTAAGTTCGACACTACGAACTCTATCGCCTTCGCGAACTTTAAGTTTCTCACTGGCCACCTTGTTGAAGAGCGTGCGCGTGTTCGGCGTGCCCTTGCCGCGGCCTTTAGGATTAGCGCTCTCGCCCCTCCTGAATTGCGTCCGCCTCGACCCTTCGGTCTTCCCACGGCCGTCCCGTTTATCGTCGCTCATTAGGTGCCGCCTTGAGCGTTGATCATCTCCTCGCGCTCCCTGAACGTGAGACCATCGGCATCGATGGGTTCATTGCCGGTGAAATCGCGGTATCGCCGCAAAACGACGTCTAGATAATAAGGATCAAATTCAATGCCGTAGCAGACACGTCGAGTGTCCTCCGCGGCGATTAGCGTGGTCCCGCTTCCCAAAAACCCATCAAAGACAATATCACCGGCATTGGTGCAGTCCATGATCGCGTCCGCGATCATCACGGCGTTTTTCACGGTCGGGTGCATCGCTAGCTCTTTGCGACGCTTCGGATTGATGGAATTTGCTCCTTCATAACGCCACAGCGTCGTACGATTGCGACCAAAGCGTCCGAGCTGAATATTATTGATATGCTGCGCGCCAGGTTTCTTCAGAATAATAACGAACTCGGTCTGCGAACGATAAAAGCTGCCCATACCGCCCGAGGTCTTGGCCCAGACACACACCTTGACCTTCTCCAACCCTAACTGCCGAGCGGCTGCGAACACGTGCTCGAGATGCGCATCGTCCATAAAGACGTAGAACAGCGCGCCAGCCGCTGTGGAGGACTTTATGGCCTGCAGCGCCTCGTACAGAAATGCGATCAGCTCTTCATCTGTCTGCTCGCCACACATCATCGCGAAGTCGCCGTGCTTGATCTTTCCCAAGCCGGAAACGTTCTTAGCAATGGGGACCCCGTAAGGTGGATCCGTGCAGATCATGCGAGCTGTTAAGGAACCCATCAGCCTCTGCACAAGATCAACGTCACGGGCGTCACCGCAGGCGACCGCATGCTCGTCGCAACGCCAGATCTCGCCGAAGCGGGAGATGGCCGGACGATCACGCATGGTCGGCGGGCAGTCATTCAGTTCCACGATTGGCTTGGCCGACCTCTGGTCGATCAGGACATCGATTTCTCCCTCCGACAAACCGAGATCGGCCGCCGGCATGTGCAGTTCGCGTAGCTCTAGGATTTCAGCGGCATAGGCGTCGAGGTCGGTCGTGGCCAGTTCGGCAATTCTATTGTCCGCCAGCTTCAACCCGCGGACTTCGGGTTCCGTTAGATGGCAAACACGAACGGCGGGGACGGACTCCAACCCCAACGCGTCAGCCGCGGCCACACGCAGTGCCCCAGAAATTACAACGTTGTCGTTGTCGATAAGGATAGGGACACAGAACCCGTAGCGTTTAATGAGATGCTTCATCAACGACATTTGGCGCCGAGAATGTTTGCGCGTCTGCCGATGCGCGTTGAGAACAAGCGCAGCGATAAGAACCATCTCAATCCGGTCAAGGATCCATATCGATTGATCCGACGAGCCTGAATCAACGGCCGGGAGAAGCGCGCGTTGACTAGACATCGGCGTTACCGTGCACCCGGCGAGAACAAAACGTCCCTTGAACGAAGCGGGGAGAGGGGCGTGGCCCCGACGGGGGCGCATCATTGAAAGATGGGACATCACCTATGAGTGCGGCGACCTCAGTGCTTTTCCAGCATGGGCAAGGAAGTGGAACTGGATGCGTGGTCGTCTGCGACCACCCGCGCGGCGACCGGACGGTACGACCAGGGCTGTGTTGACGGCGATATAATTTAGTTTTCACGCGACACTCCTGTTTTCACCGGTGTCGCGGACAGAGGACCGTGACGCCGGTCCTCCTTGAATTGGCCTAGTAATTCTCGTTGATTCGCTTCCGAAATGCCATAGAAGGCAGCTCGGCCAGCACTATAAATTGCCTAGTTCCGCCATAACTCGGAGTCTCATGCGATTGAACCCGCCCGAAGCGGTTGTCCTGTTCTCATGTCGGTGGTTTCCGGTTCCTGTCTGCGATTTCTCCGGCGCAGCCGCAATAATTCTCCACTTATGTTAGGCCGGCTTCGCCTAGGCACAGGGGCTAAGCCATTGATGTGTCGCGCGGGTTAGCCAAGCCGACGGAAAAAAGCAGGCGCACGGCAGCGGCTTACCATTATTTTTTCCGGTATTTTCGGGAGAAACTGGAGCTTGGTTCGCACTATACTGCGTCCACAGCCAGAAGAGTCCGGACCTTGGCAGTTGGATGTCTTCGTCCGGCTCTAGGAACAAGTCGAAATCTCGAATAGGCGTCGCCTATCAGGTTAGAAATATGCCCGCGCGAATCTGCGCGTCAGCTGCCGAGATGCTCGCGGATGGATTCGAGCACACGATTGTTCTGCTCGTGATCGGGCTTGAGTTCGGCCGCCCGCTGCGCGTGCCCCCGAGCCTCTACCCAGCGGCCCAATCGAATCAGCGCGCGCGCCAGCATATGGTGGGCTCGAAAATTCTCTGGCTGAACGACGCTGACCAGCGACAATGCAGCAAGCGCATTCACCAACCGTTCCTCGTTCATCATCGTGCGCGCGATCTCCACCAGCGCGGCAGGATGCTCAGCACAGGCGAACAGAGCATCGCTGCCGGTGATCGCAGCAGGCAGCGGCCGCCCGGCGGCCTTCGAGGCCTCCACCAACAGGCGATAAGCCTGTCCGAAATGGGGGCTGTGCGCCAACGCTTTCTCCAGCAGCTCGATCGCTCTGCCGCTATTGCCCTGCTCCATCTCGCGGCGCGCGAGACGGATGAGAACTTCCGGATGCTCGGGAGCCAGTTTGGCGGCAGCCGTTAGCCGGTCGTTTTCGCCCGCCGGCAACGGCGCTTCGGAATCCTGGAGGAGAATCAAACCGTACAACCAATGGGTTTCATACGAACCGGACAGGAGAGGCTCGAATTCGAATTTCGGACACTGGCTCAGGACATAGGCTTCGAAGGCGCCCAGCAGATCGCGATCGAAATGCTTGCTGTCCTCGATGACGCGCGGTTTGTAGTTTTCTCTTGCGACGCTGCGGGTCGGACTGGCTTCCGCAATCGCGCCGGCCAAGCGGTCTGCACCAAATTCGCCGTCTACCCACTGCAGGATGGGCGTGATCGTTTGCATCGGTTGCTGCGTAAGCAAATCGTAATTCACATACACTGCGTTCGGAACGCGCCGCTCGAACCATTTCTGATGAAATTTGCGGTAGTAAACCGCCTTGCCGGCCAGCCACCAGCCATAATGTTCGCGCGTGAGGCGGTAGTTGAAGCTGGGGCCCGCGATGGCGTCGCGCATCAGGTCCCGGTCCGACAATGCCTCAGGGACCGGATGCCGGTACTGGATCAGATAAAGGGCGTCGCCCACGTCTTGGGGCAAGGCGAAGTCCCAGTCGTGGCTCTTCTGATAGGTGACTCGGAAGCCAGCGCGGGTACAGGGCACCTGCCGGCAGCAATCCGGCGGGCCATACCACTCGCAATAATACATCTCGCTTCCATAATAGGAGCTGAGGATTCGTTGCAGGTAATGATGTCCGGAACGCGGGATGGAGGCGCCTAGCAGCGCCTTTCGCCTGGTCTCGTCAGTATCGGCCAATCACTCGCTCTCCCACGATGTTCTGTTAGGCAGTACGGTCATTCAGCGGATCGCCGCCGGTTTTGCCATGACGCGTGTACCACAAGATGTCATTCTGTCGAGCGGGGGTAGCCGCTTTCGGAGCACCGGACAATGGACTGCTGGGTTCGGCACCTGGCATCTTTGCGTTTCACTAATTACCGGCCACACTAAGCTGTACAGGGGCAATTAGCTCTTCGATTGGCGAACACGGCCTTGCGACGCCGGATTTGCCCGGCCTAGACAAATTTTTCACGAATTCATAGAACCTCAGCGCAAAGTTGGCGTATGCGATCGTCAGGGAAGCCCCTCCCAGACGGAATGCGAGGGTGAGGCAGAATGCCAGAGACGCGGACCAAAGTCTTTCAGATCGGGTTCAACAAGTGCGGTACACGAAGCCTCAAGGCCTTCTTCAAGAAGAACGGATTCCGCTGCGTACACTGGGATGACGGCAAGCTCGCCAAGGCCATGTTCAAGAATAAAGCATCTGGCCGAAGTCTTATTTGTGGCTACGAGCAATTTGATGTCTTTACCGACATGGAAAACATGCAGGGAAAAAATTCGCTCGAAGCGTACAAATTGTATCCCGACTTGGCGAAGGAATTCCCTGACGCGCTGTTTATCCTGAACACACGCGATCGCGAGCGGTGGATAGGTAGCCGTCTTCGCCACCGGGAGGGAAAGCTAGCAGAAAACTGGAAGGCGCATTATGGAGTGACCACCGACGAAGAACTTATAGCTCAATGGACGGAAGACTGGGACGCCCATCACCGGCAGGTGAAAGATTTTTTCCATGGGAGCTCTTACAGGTTCTTGGTTTTCGATATCGAGAAGGATTCCCCGGAGAGGCTTGTGGAAGCGCTGCCGGAAGCGAATCTCGATCCCAGGAAATATGATCAGGTTGGAAGCACTGCCGACCGGATAATCCGGAAGGCAAGGCGACGGTCCCAAACAGCCGCTGAAGCGCCGAACGCCGAGTGACGCCGCAAGGACCGAAATGATCAGCATGGATAATTCTTGTGAGTGACCAGGTTCTGATCGAGCAGTTCAAACTTTATGGAGAGCGCAACACCGGAACCGGTTTCCTGCATGGATTGGTGAAGAAGAATTTTACACTCTCTTCGCTCTCGGGTGCCGCCAACGATGACGAAAAAAGGCGCCGCAGACAGGCGGTGAAAGGCATTGACGACTGGGTGATCGGGAGGCTGGTGAAAGATCGGTTCGACACTCATGCCAACAATACGCGGCTTGTGCGAGAAACGTTTGGCTGGAAGCACACCAATCCGCCTGTCGAGTATCTGAAATCGGTTCCGGAGCGGACCGCGAAAACGTTGTTCATCATACTCGTCAAACATCCGGTATTCTGGATGAATTCTTTCTATAAGCGGCCGTATCACAGCTATTTTAACTACGATTCGATGAGCCTTCATGATTTCATTCACCACATTTTCGTGCCGACCGGCCGCGATAATGTGGACGCTACGATATACGACACCGTGGCCGAACTTTATGGGGCAAAAATCGATGGTTACCGGCGCCTAGTCGAAATGGGCGTCCCGTACCAACTAGTGCGCTATGAAGATCTGGTAAGCGATGTTCCAGGTTTTTTGAGACGCATGGAGGCCAGCCACGGGTTGCGCAGGAGACGCGAGCAAGACCTCGTGCGAGAGGCGGGCACCAAGGGAGACGACGCGACGCTAGCAGATTACAAGGAAAAGTATCGCCTCGATAAGGTGAGGGATATCGTATCGCCCGCGGATTACGAGTACATCATCGAAAAATTCGGCCGCGAACGGCTGGCCTGGCTGGGCTATCCTGAATTCTAAAGCTCAAACCGCGGCGCAATCGCCAATCACGGCGCCGGATCCGGATTGCTCACGCTGCTCCCTCCGGCGCTCATAGAAATCGTTGTAGCGCGCTACTACGCGCGTCAAGGCTTCGCGGCGAATATCCGGGTCAATCAGCAGTCGTACTACCTCATGGCGCTTATCAACCATTGCTTGGCAGGCGTCCGGGTTGGACTCGCACCAGGCCATCTTTTCTGGAATGTCGGAAAAGTCTGGCGCGATAGGAACGTAATGCTCCCACGGCCTGAAGTGGCAATCGAAAAATACTTCCCAGCTATAGCTTTCCTTCATGACAACGCTATTGGTTCCAACATGCCAGCCGAAACTGCTTCCCACGTCTTTGCCTTGAATTGAGATGAGATATTTGTACTGCAGCTGCTCGGCAGGCTTGACTGCATCCACGTTGAAGCGCGCGATCTTCCGAAATTCGTTGCACCGTTCGAGCCTTCCGCCACCCCTGTACGCCTGACGGAAACCAATGTCGAAACCTTCAGTATCGAAATAGCGGGAGACAAAAGCGTATCGGGGCACTGTTTTCAGATGTGCCATCAAAGTGTGCTTGTCTATAAGGTTCTTATCGTATTGTTCGAACAGCTCCGGGACCGAAGTGTATTTGCCTTCCAGCGCGCTAAAACCCCGCACAGCTCCCCGCCAGAACACAATCGGCTTTTTGTCCTGAAGGCGCGGTTCGGACGGATCTGGAAGGGAGCAAAAATTCTTTTTGCCGAGATCGTGGAACTTCGTGAGCGGCCATAAGATTGAGTTCTTGGCGCCCTGCAACCTGTTGTACTGAAATACTGGAAATGTATTCGAGTTGCGTATGGCGTCGCGCATCTGCGCGATGACCGGCCATTTCAGGCCCAGATCGCGAAGCTCTTTCACCAACGCGTCGCATCTTTCGTTCAGATTCGGGTCTGGATCCGTCTCAGGATTGAATTTGTACTTGAGTTTTTCCATCGGGCCGGACGCATGACAGGTTCCGAATTGAAACGCGACCTGTCTCTCGATAAATTCTTCCCGATCCATAAAATCCTCGGAATTGCGCGCAGACCTGAAGGGCTGCTCTCTTGCCGCAACCGAATAAGGCGGTCAAGCTGGCCAATCCCCGATGGCCAGACGTGCGTCGGCTGAGAACTGGAGCACGCCGCATTTTTTGTGGCAGAACAGCAATGGGGACCAATATGCCCGGCGCTTCTAATGATCATCTCGTATAGTCATAATTTCATATATTTCCGGACGAAGAAAACCGGCAGCAGCACTATTCAGGAAATACTGAAGGATAGTTGCGAAGCGCAGGACTTGTATACAGGCGCGCAGACTGAAGATATGAGGGCTCACATAAAGGCGGCCGAAGTCATTGAAATGGTCCCGCAGCGGTTCTGGCGAGAATCCTTCAAATTCACTTCGGAGCGACACCCCTACGAAAAGGCAGTTTCGTTCGCCTATTACCGATTCGGAAAGCGGCAGAAGAAGGGGGCGCCCCTGCCGGGTGACTTCGAAAAATACCTTGACCAAGTGGTACGGAGGGGGGGGTACCGTAGTGTGGACTACTACACTGTTTCCGGCAAGGTTGTCGTTGACGATTTCATCCGTTGTGAAAGTCTGGGCGCCGATCTGAAGCGAATTGGTGAAAGGCTGGGCATTCCGATACCCGAGGAGTTGCCGCGAAAGAAATCTACGTCGCGGCTTGATGCGCGGCCCGCGCGAGAGATTTTGTCTGAGGAACAGAAACGGATTATCTTCAAGGGCTGCCAGCAGGAATTTGAGCTTCTGGGCTACGAGCCTTGAGCTTCGGCTTCAGCAAGATTACTAGCCCTCTGAAGCACGGGCGGCAGGACAGCCAAGTCTTGGTTCCGGCGGGATCGGACCTAAACACCGTACCGCGCTGCCCAACACTGCGCGGGAGCTCCAAATAAATCGGCACAGGCCCGAAGTTCGTCCCGGAGATGTTCGATCAGGATGACTCGAATCGGTTCCGTGAGCTCAAGCTTTTTCGCCTGCGCCTTACTGTTATGCGAAGGAGCGGGGGCGCTGGTTTCCTTATCGGGATCTGCGCCGAGATAGAGCAATATACTGCGGCGAAATTCCTCCGGACTTTTCACCAGATCGTCGAACATGAAGGCTTGGAATTCGATTTCCGGCGCTCGTTCTTTCCAAATCCGGACGACTTCCGATGCATAAGAGTTACGCTGGAACCGTTCTGAGTTCAGGATAGACCGGAATGCTTTCCCGCTTTCAAGCAAATCCTCGCCAAATTTGCCCGCGCGGATCCACATGCAGATGTGCGACCAGGCGCGATCAACCGGGTCGCGAACCATTAACATGACCTTGGTTTTTGGCACCCGTTTGACGAGTTCCGAAACAAAATCAGGCTCCAGCGCGCAATACCCGGGCGTGATGTCCCCCGATAAGGCGGACCGCTTGAAACGAAAGAGCGAGGCGTAGCTGTCGAGCTTCAGCGGATCGCGAATGGATTTTTTCATCTCTTCGAGAAATCGAAGGTCGCTATCGTCCCCCGGCTGGCGATTAGACCAGGTCAGGAGCTTATCCACCTTGCTCAAGTTGCCCAACCTCTCGATGCGAACCTTTGCATTCCTCTTCAACTTCTCTCGAACGAGAAAGCCAATTTCCTTCACAGGTGGCATCCAGAAATCGGGATGATATTTGAGCTGCTCGAAAAGCCACCCTGTCCCCGCCTTGGCCATGCCTACGCAAATAAAGTCCGGCCCTTCAATCGTGCTGCAAACCATGCCACGTATCCATTGATGCTTGGGCGACAAGAAACATCGCCTTTCCGGTCAGGGTTCATATCCCAGCAGATCGAACTCCGCTTTGCAGGCGCGGTAGATGCGATCTTTCTGTTCCTGGGTGAGAATTTCTCTCGCGGGGCGAGGGTCGCGCCGCGTAACGCTCTTCATTCTTGGTAGTTCGTCCGGCAATTTGACGCCAATCTTTTCTGCTATTCGTTGCAGATCGGAGCGAAGGTTTTCCAATTTGATGATATCGTCGACCACGAGTTCGTTTTCTATGGAATAGTAGCGGATCGAACCGTAGTTCTCCTTATCCAAGATTTTCTCAAGCGTGTGCGGAAACTGATCCATGCTTCGATGCGGGCCTAGTTTGAAAAAGGCCTTTGAAACCGCCTTTTCATAGGGATGTCGTTCGATCGTGAACTTGAGTGCTTTGGCCCAGAAATCCGGCGGCAACTTCGATTTTATCTCTGCCGCTTCCATATGGGCGTAGAAATTCAAGATTTTCCGCGCACCCCTGTTGGAGCCGTCGTGCCTAATCATCGCGGCGATCATTTCTTTTTCCAGCTCAGGCGTTGCTGCAAAGTTTCTGCAAATCGGCTTGCCGTTACCCCTGGCCATTTCGTCGGACCAACCGAGCGGTGCCACAATGTCTTCCGGCCCACAGAAGCTGGCAAATACCGTTTCCACGGTGGTACCGCCCGTCTTTTGGGTTTTGATAAAAATAAAATTGTGAAGATAAGACGCCAACAACCCTCGCACTCCTATTCTGCCGCCCGGAATTCGAATTGCTTGGCTATGAGCGCCAATCTTACGTGTGGACAAAGAAGTCCGGCTTCACCGGCGGTTGTCGGTTGAGCCGGCGATAGTCTCCCGTCGCCAAGGCCTCCGCCATCGCCACCCGCGCCAGCACATCATCCTTCTTGCAGGCGTAAAACCAGCGTACCCCAGGCCCAACGATTCGTGTGTCCATGCCCTGTGTAAGAACCGCCAGATCTACCGCGGTGTCGCTGCCAATCGACAGCGTGATCAAACGCCGCTTTTCCGGAGATACCTCCAGTTCGAGGACTGCAACCTGATCCTGCTCCGGCCGAAGTTCCGTGTGTACAGGCCGGGCTCCCTCGCAACGCAGTGTGCAGATGCATTCTTTGCCAGGAAGCCCCCGCAGGCCGACATAAATCAGCAGCTCAGACTGGGGGATATTTTCCAGAGCAAAGGAAATTGTCGCTGTCCGATAACCCCGTGACCAGCAACCCCAATCCTCTGTCGGCCACCATGCGGATCCGCTGCGATAGACTTCGCCATTCTCGAGGCCGCTCCAGAGGATAACATCGGTACCTCGCCACAGGGAATGCAGAGCACCGCATTGAGCGGTCGGTGGCGGCGGTGTTGCATGGCGAGCGCCGCTG
>Ga0157372_10005287_pt1 | contig 13705 bp, 14 predicted proteins | sample C55metaG_FD_115307 | JGI IMG/M metagenome (GOLD analysis project Ga0157372, IMG submission 115307) | Corn rhizosphere microbial communities from Kellogg Biological Station, Michigan, USA - C5-5 metaG | ecosystem: Host-associated > Plants > Roots > Rhizosphere > Soil | place: USA: Michigan... | reverse complement strand
TTGGCCCAGTGCGGAGATTCGTACCAGATCGAATGCGGCAGGCGCATGTCGAACTCGGCGCGGTTGTCCCCGCCGCTGTTGCCGATGATGGCGTTGTAGTCGCCGGGCGTGCTCCTGAAGGGATCGAGCCTGGCCGTCGAGGTCTTGTACGGCGTTTGCATCTTGCCCATCTTGACCGCGCCCCACGTCCTGCCGTCCAGGCCGACATAGCTGTCGCGTGAGCCGAGCGCGAACTTCTGCGCGGTGCCGTCCGGCGCCTGGTCCGACGTGCCGGGTGTGGCCGCGTACGCGACTTCGGTCTCGAACTGGAAGAGGCCCCTCAGGTCCGCGCCCAGGTTGCGCGCGCCGCGCACGCCGAAGTACGAGAGGTTGCTCGAGATGTCCGGCACCCAGCCGTTGTGGCCGGTCACGGGCAGCCCGGTGTCGCCGTTGACGAAGCCGCTCATGCCGTTGGTCTGGGTGTCGAGCGAGACGTCGACGTGGCCGTAGAGCTGGACCTTCGCTCCCGCGACATCGAACGTGAGGCTCCTGCCGGGCTCGATGTGGTTCTCCGTCATGGCCGCTCCCGGCGGCGGCGCGGGGTGGGCGGCCTGCTGGCGCTTGACCGACTCCATTTGCGATTGAAGTTGCTGGATCTGCTTCTGCAGTGCCTCGAGCTGCGACTGCATGTCCGACATCTGGTCCGCGCGTGCGCTGCCCGCGAACGCCAGGGCGAGCGAGCAGCACACGACGAGCGGTTTTCGGTTGAATGACATCCTTCCTCCTCGGCTGTGAAACATCTGCGACGGCGTCGCGCTCGACCACGTGCGTCGCGCCGCCTTGTCGCGGCGATCATCCGCCGCGCGCGCGCCGTGCGGAATTGATATGGATCAAGAGTACTAAGGAACTGCCATTGCTTTCTCGACTGGAGAAGTCGAAAAATCTGACGAGAAACTTACGTTTTTCGACGCGCCACTAAGTCGGCGCTAAGTCTCCGCGCGGTCGCAAGCTTCGCGAAACCCCGGCGCGGAGCGGCGGAGTTATGCTTCGGCGATGCGCATCCTCCTCGTCGAAGACGACGCCATGATCGGCTCCGCGCTGCGCACCGCGCTCGAGGATGCGGGATGCGAGGTGGAGTGGGCGCCGCACGCGGCGGCCGCGAGCCATGCGCTCGCGCAGTGCGCGCCGCACGCCATGCTGCTGGACCTGGGGCTGCCCGACCGCGACGGCCTCGACCTTCTCTCGGGCATGCGGGGCGCCGGCAACCAGCTCCCGGTCGTGATCCTGACCGCGCGCGACGAGGTGGATGCGCGCGTGCGCGGCCTCGACCTCGGCGCCGACGATTACGTCGTCAAGCCGTTCGTGGTGAAGGAGCTGCTCGCGCGGCTGCGCGTCGTCGTGCGCCGCCGTGCCGGGCATGCGGGCGAGATGCTGACCAACGGAGACCTGTGGCTCGATCCGCGGACGCGGGACGTGCGCCGCGGCGACATCGTGCACCGGTTGAGCGCGCGCGAGTTCTCCGTGCTCCACGTGCTCCTGCTGCGGCCCGGCGTGATCTCCAGCCGCCTGGATCTCGAGCGCCACGTCTACGGGCCGGGCGGCGAGGTCCAGAGCAACGCCATCGAATTCCTGATCCATGGGCTGCGGCGCAAGCTCGGGCCCGATGCGATTCGCAACGTGCGCGGCGCGGGATGGATGGTGGAGCGAGCGCCGTGACCGGGATCTCTCGCGGCCGGCGCGTCGCGATCCTGCTGGCGGCCGGCATCGTCGGCGTCGCGGTGGTTGCAGCGGTTGCTTCCTTCGCGCTCAGCTTCGACGAGGCGAAGGAGTTCCAGGACGATGCGCTCCAGCAGATCGCGGCGATGGCGACCTCGAGGACGGACGACGACGCGCAGTCGCGCATCACGGTCTTGCACGTTCCGCGCGAGCCCCTACCCGCGTGGCTTCCTCGCGGCCTGCCGGCGGGCTTGCACATGGTGGAAGGTCCCGAGCGCCAGTGGATGCGCGTCTTCGTCGCCGACGACGCGAGCCACGGGCGCGTCATCGTGTTCCAGGACATGAGCGAGATCGACGACGTCGCCATGGGCAGCGCGCTGCAGACCTTCGTTCCCGCGCTGCTCATGATTCCGCTCGTCGCATGGCTCACGCTTCGCGTGCTGCACGCCGAGCGCCGCCGGGTCGAGGCACAGCGCCGCTTCATCGCCGATGCCGCGCACGAGCTGCGAAGCCCGCTCACGGCCCTCTCGATCCAGGCGGAGAACGTCGACGCCGCGCCGAGCGCCGAGGCAGCGCAAGCGCGGCTCGCGGCGCTGCGCGACGGAATCCACCGTGCGCAGCGCGTGGCCGACCAGATGCTCGCGATGGCGCGCGTGCACAGCGCGAGCCAGGAGGCGGAGCCCGTGGATGTGGCGGGGCTCGTCCGCGAGGTGATCGCCGACGCCTCCCATCTCGCGCGCCAGCGCGGCGTCGACCTCGGACTCGAGGAGGCCGCACGGCCCCTGGTGAAGGGATCGCGCGAGGCGCTGCGGCTCATCGTGAAGAACGGCGTCGACAACGCGATCCGCTACGGCGGCGATGGCGGGACGGTCACGGTGTGCGTGCGCGACCAGGACGCGGAGGCGCTGGTCGAGATCCACGACGACGGGCCGGGCATGCCGCCGGAGCTGGCGGCCCGGGCGTTCGAGCCGTTCCGCCGTGGCACGACCTCCGAGCAGGGCGCGGGCCTCGGTCTCGCCATCGCGAAGGATGCGGCCGAGAAGATGGGGGGAACCGTTGCCCTACGCTCCGGGGCCGGTGGCCGCGGAGTCGTCTTCACTTACCGGCAGCGCATCCACGCATAGAAGGTGATCACGACGATCGCCGCGAGGATGACGATCGCGACGGCGGCGGAGGCTGCGTTGCGGCTGAGCGCCATGCCGCCCTGCGCATTCGGCTTGCCCAGCAGGCCGCGCAGGGTCGCCCCGAGCGGGCGCGCGCCCTGATTCAAGCCTGCGCCGACCGGGCAAGCGCATCCACGATCGCGTCGACGATGCGCTCGGGCGGATCGTCGACATCGACCACGATCGCGCCCTCGTCGAAGGGCTCCTCGAGGGCCTCGAACTGGCTTTCGAGCAGAGACAACGGCATGTAATGACCGGTGCGGTGCCCGAGCCGCGCGGCGATGGTCGCGTAGTCGCCCGCGAGGTACACGAAGCGCACGTCGCCGCGGCCGGCGGCGATGCGCTCGCGATAGGCGCGCTTGAGGGCCGAGCAGGCCACGACGCATCGCTCGCCGTGCGCGGTGGTCTCGCGAATCCACGCGGCGATCGCGTCCAGCCACGGCCAGCGGTCCTCGTCCGTGAGCGCGATGCCCCCGCGCATCTTCGATACGTTCGCGGCGGAATGGAACGCGTCGCCCTCGGCGAAGCGCCAGCCGAGACGAGCGGCGAGCGCGCGCGCGATGGTGGTCTTCCCGCTGCCCGACACGCCCATGACTACAATGACGGAAGGAGCCATCGACCGCATTATTGCAGAGGAGTGCCATGCAGCTCGGCGTGATCGGCCTGGGAAGGATGGGCGGCAACATGGCGCGGCGCCTCATGGCCGCGGGGCACGAGTGCGTCGTGTACGACGCCAATCCGGCGGCGGTGCAGGCGCTCGCCGCCGAGGGCGCGAAGGGTTGCGATTCGCTTCCCGCGATGGTGCGCTCGCTCGCGCCGCCGCGCGCGATCTGGATCATGCTGCCCGCGGCGATCGTCGACGCCACCATGGGCACGATCGAGCCCCTGCTCGCGAGGGGCGACACGATCATCGACGGCGGCAACTCGCACTACAAGGAGGACATCCGGCGTGCCCGCGCGCTCGAGCCGCTCGGCCTGCACTACGTCGACGTCGGAACGAGCGGGGGCGTGTGGGGATTGAAGAACGGCTATTGCCTCATGGTGGGCGGCGAGGCGGCCACGGTCGAGCGGCTCACGCCGATCTTCGAAGCGCTGGCGCCGGGCGAGGGCGGCGTGACGCCGACGCCGTCGCGCGGGACGAAAGGGACGGCGCACCACGGCTGGCTGCATTGCGGTCCGGCGGGGGCGGGGCACTTCGTGAAGATGGTGCACAACGGCATCGAGTACGGGATCATGGCGGCGTTCGCGGAGGGCTTCAACCTGCTGCATCACGCGAACGTCGGCCGCGCATCGCGCGCGGTCGATGCGGAGACCGCTCCGCTCGCCTCACCCGAGCACTACCAGTACGACATCGATGTGGCCGAGGTGGCAGAGCTCTGGCGGCGCGGCAGCGTCGTGCGCTCGTGGCTTCTCGACCTCACCGCCGAGGCGCTCGCGGAGAACCCTCAGCTCGAGGGCCTGCGCGGGGTGGTGTCCGATTCGGGCGAAGGCCGCTGGACCCTCCAGGCGGCGATCGACGCCTCGGTGCCCACGCCGGTCCTCGCGACCGCCCTCTTCTCGCGCTTCGCTTCTCGGGGCGAGGACGACTTCGCCAATCGCGTGCTGTCCGCGATGCGGCAGCAGTTCGGGGGCCACCGGGAGCGATAACGACAGGGGTCAGACCACGGTCAAGATGTGAAACGCGCATCGCCCGTTTCACATCTTGACCGTGGTCTGACCCCGGTCTTCCGCCGCCTCCAGCGCCTCCTCGATCGTCCCGATCACGTGTCCCTCGCCGATCTCGGCGAGGAATCCCGAGCGCTTGAGGAGCGACAAGGGCTGCTCGTTGGGGTCCACCAGGATGAGCCGGCCGCCGCGCTTGGCGAGGTGCTTGTAGAGGGCCTCGAGCGCGTCGAGGCCCGTGGTGTCGAACGTGATGACGTGATGCATCTCGAGGATCACCACGTCGGGCAGCGGATTGCCGGGGTCCAGCAACGACTCGAGCTTCGTCACCGAGCCGAAGAAGATCGAGCCGAAGAGCCGCCAGGCGCCCACGCGCCGGCCATCGGAGAGCCGCTCGCGTCCCGCGGGCAGGACGATCGGCTCGACCTTGGTGATCGACGAGATCCGGTAGATGAAGAAGAGGCTCGAGAGGACCAGGCCGACCTCGACCGCGACGGTCAGGTCGAACACGACCGTGAGCGTGAAGGTCGCCAGCACGATCGCGCGGTAGAACCACGAGTAATTGGGCAGCGCGCCGAACTCGCGCCACTCCATCATGTTGTACGCCACCCAGAGCAGGATCGCCGCGAGCGCCGCCAGGGGGATGTATTCGGCGAGCGGGGCCACCAGCAGCACGACGAGGAAGAGCGTGGCCGAGTGCACGATGCCCGCGACCGGGGTGCGCGCGCCGCCGCGCACGTTCGTCATGGTGCGCGCGATGGTCCCCGTGGCCGAGATGCCGCCGAAGAGCGGGGCGGCGAAGTTGGCCACGCCTTGCGCCATCAGCTCCTGGTTGGGATCGTGCCGGTCCGAGATGTAGCCGTCCGCCACGCGCGCGCAGAGCAGCGACTCGATCGCGCCCAGCAGCGCGATGGAAATGGCGGGGGCCAGCAGGTATTGCACCGTCGACCAGTCGAAGTGAGGCAGTTGCGGCGTCGGCAGCCCGCGCGGAAGCCCGCCGAAGCGCGAGCCCAGCGTCTCCACCGGCAGGTGGAAGAACCACACCGCGAATGCGGAGACGACCAGCACCACGATGTTCGCGGGCAGCTTCGCCGTGACGTAGCGCCAGTTGCCGGGGCGATGCTCGTGCGCCGACGGCCAGAGCGCGATCACCGCGAGCGACAGCACGCCGATCGCCACCGCGACGTAGTTGGTCGTCGGCGCCGCGTGCGAGATCACCGAGAGCTGCGAGAAGAAGTTCGAAGGCATCTTCTCGACGTGGATGCCGAGGAAGTCCCGCAGCTGCGAGAACGCGATGATCACCGCGATGCCCGACGTGAAGCCGATCACGATCGAGACGGGGATGAAGCGGATCAGCGTCCCCATGCGCAGCGCCCCCATCGCGAAGAGGAGCACCCCCGCCATCATCGTGGCGATGAGGAGGTTCGCCACGCCGTACTTCTCGGCGATCGCGTAGAGCAGCCCCACGAAGGCGCCGGCGGGCCCGCCGATCTGCACGCGCGAGCCGCCCAGGGCCGAGATGAGCAGCCCCGCGACGATGGAGGTGACGATGCCCTGCTCGGGCCGCGCGCCCGACGCGATCGCGAAGGCCATCGCGAGGGGCAGCGCCACGAAGGCGACCGTCACGCCCGAGGTGACGTCCGCGGCAAAGGTGTCCGCCGAATACCCCTTTAGGGTGTCGAGGAGGCGCGGCCGGAAGGAGAGGTTGAGGCGGCGGAGGGGCGTCGCGGCCAACTAGACGGTTTCGACGGTGGTGTTCAGGTAGTAGCCGGCGCCGCGCTCGGTCCGGATCAGGGAGGGCTGGTTCGGCGTCTCCTCGATCTTGCGGCGCAGCCTGAGGATCTGGACGTCGATCGAGCGATCGTAGATGTCGTCGTGCAGGCGGCTCGACTCGAGCAGCTGGTCGCGCGAGAGGATGCGCTGGGGTGCCCGCAGGAACGCCACCAGCAGCGCGTACTCGCTGTTGGTGAGCTCGACGTTGCGGCCGTCGGGGCTGCGCAGCTTGCGCGTCCCCGTGTTGAGCTCCCAGCCCGAGAACCGGTAGGCGCGGACGGTCTCGCCGCGGCGCGAGGCGCGCTTCGATTCCGTGCGCCGCAGCACCGCCCGCACCCGCGCCAGCAGCTCGCGGTTGCTGAAGGGCTTGGTGACGTAGTCGTCCGCGCCGAGCTCGAGGCCCATGACGCGGTCGACCTCCTCCTTGCGCCCGGTGAGGATGATGATGGGCAGGTCCAGCGACTCGCGCAGGCGCCGGGCGATGGCGAGGCCATCCTCGTCCGGCAGCTTGAGGTCCAGGATCACGAGGTCGACGATCTCGACGCTCAGGACCTTGTCCATGTCCGCGCCGGTCTCGGCGACGGACACCTGGAAGTCGTTTTCCTTCAGGTACTCGCGTATCAGCTCGCGAATCGCGACGTCGTCGTCGACTACGAGGATGTGGGCTTCCACAGTTGTTCGCGGCCTTATGTCACTCCCTGCGCGCATTTTACCGCCAAGGAAGGCTTCCGTAGTATGTATCCCGTGAACGCGACCACGAGCACCCTCCCGGCCGCCCGCGGCGCGCCGCCCCGTACGGCCGGTGCCCTCCTCGCTTTTCTCGCGATCTATTACCTGCTCGCCGCCTACGCCGCGAGCTTCCCGATCCACGCCAAGGTCCCGCTTTTCATCTGGCCGGCCCACGGCGTGGCCCTGGGCATGCTGCTGGTCTCGCCCCTGCGCCGCTGGCCGGCATACCTCGCGCTCGTGGTCCTGGCGACGGTCATCGTGGGCGTCCAGAGCGGCTTCGATGCCCAGCGCATCGTCCTCACCGCGCTGCTCAATGCCGCGCAGCCGCTCTTCGTGGCCGCGGGCCTGCAGCGCCTCGCCGGCCCGCGGGTGCAGATCGACACCGTGCGCGGGCTCTCGTCGTTCCTGGTGGGGATGCTGCCGCTCGTCGCGGCCATGTCGATCCTCGACGCCTCGTACTCGTACCTGCGCTACCAGGCGCCGTTCCGGGAGTCGTGGTCGGTCACCTTCGTCTCGACGCTGCTCGGCATGCTGCTCACCTCCCCGCTCATCCTGGCGTGGAGCCGCAGCGGCTGGCGCGAGGCCACGGAGCTCGCGCGGGCGCGCCTGCCCGAGCTCGTCGTCCTCTACATCTCGCTCGTCCTCACCACGTTCTACGTCTTCGCGATGCGCCCGCCCGGGGCGAGCTTCATCCCGCCGCTCGCGTACCTCTGCGCGCCGTTCCTCATCTGGGCCGCCCTGCGCTTCGGGCTGCGGGCCGCCACGCTCGGGCTGTCGCTCTTCGGCCTCATCTGCTACTGGCAGACCGCGCACGGCTTCGGTCCGGCGCTGACCCTCGGGGCGCCGGACATCCGCTCGCTCCTGCACCTGCAGGGCTACCTCGCGACGGTCTTCGTGACGACGCTCTTCGCGGCGGCGCTGCACGTGGAGCGCGAGGAATCCGCGCGCGAGACGCAGTCGTGGCGCAACCGCCACGAGGCCGTGATCCGCGCCTCCGGCAACCTGCTCTACGAGTTCGATCCCGGGAGCGGCACCGTGCTCTGGGACGGCGACATGATGGGGGTGCTGGGAACCACGCGCGACAAGCTCGCGAGCATCGCGCAGTGGATGGACCGCGTCCATCCCGACGACCGCATCCGGGTGAAGGCATTGCGCCAGATGATGCAGGAGGGCGAGCTCGCGCACATGGCGATCGAGTACCGTTTCCTGCGCGACGACGGCGAGTACACCACCGTGGGCGTGAACGCCTACCGCATCGCCGATCCATCGGGCGGCCCGGGACGGCGCGTGATCGGGTTCGTGAAGGACGTCTCGGAGAAGGTGCGCGCCGAAGAGGAGCGCCAGCGCCTCGCCGCCCAGCTGCGGCAGGCCGAGAAGATGCAGGCCGTGGGCCACCTCGCGGGCGGCATCGCGCACGACTTCAACAACATCCTCGGCGCGATCCTGGGCTACGGCGAGCTCGCGCAGGTGAAGGCCACCGGCGACATCCGGCGCTACCTCGACACGATCATGAGCGCGGGCCAGCGGGCCAAGGCGCTGGTGAGCCAGATCCTCTCGTACAGCCGCGCGGAGAATGCGGATCGCGTGCCGGTGATCGTCGGCCCCGTGCTGCAGGAGGTGGTGGACCTCGTGCGCGGCTCGAGCCCCGCCGGCATCGATGTGCAGTTCCACACCGAGGGCGCGGAGGACGCGACCGTGCTGGGCGATCCGACCCGCCTGCACCAGCTCCTCATGAACCTCTGCACGAACGCGGTGCAGGCGATGGGGGAGGCGGGGGCGTTGTCGCTCACCGTCGTGAACGAGGATTTCGACGCGCCGCGCAAGGTGCGCACGGGCGAGATCCCGGCCGGCGATTACGTGCGCATCACCGTGAAGGACAGCGGCCACGGCATCGCGCCGGAGGTGATCGACCGGATCTTCGAGCCCTTCTTCACCACGAAGCCCGCGGGGCGCGGCACCGGCCTCGGACTGGCACTCGTGCACTCGGTGGTCTCCGAGCACCACGGCTACATCGAGGTCGAGAGCGAGCTCGGGCGCGGGACGCGGTTCGACATCTGGCTGCCGCGCGTGCAGGCGCAGCTGGAAGGCGAGGAGACGCCGCGCGAGATGCCGGTCGGCGCCGGGCAGGTGATCCTCGCCGTGGACGACGAGGTCGACGTGCTGCATGCGCTGGAGGAAATGCTCGCCTCGCTCGGCTACGAGCCGGTGGGATTCAACAGCAGCCGCGAGGCGCTGGACGCCGCGCGGGAGAATCCGCGGCGCTTCGACGCGGTCGTGAGCGACGAGGTGATGCCGGAGCTCACGGGCACGCAGATGGCCATCGAGCTGCGCAAGCTCAATCCCCTGCTGCCCATCGTCATCGCGAGCGGCTATGGCGGCGCGGGCTTCGAGACGCGCGCACTCTCCGCGGGCGTGAACCGCGTGCTGAAGAAGCCCTATCGCATGGCCGACATCGCCGACTCGCTCGCGACCTTCTTCGTGAACCGGGTGGCGGAATAGAGAACGAGGGAATGTCCGCGGGTTTTCCTTACACCTGAAATCTCCAACGTGTCCCGCATCACCCCCGCAACGGGGAACGCACGATAAAGTGCGCACGAAGCCGGCAGAGTCCGGCGCGATACGTGGAGAACAGATGCTGGACGACACCGGGCCGATCCCCGCACCGGCGTACGGCGCGCACGAACGCGTTGCACCGCGATCCTGGGCGCGCGAGGCCGAGAGCCTGGTGCGCTCGGCCCAAGCGGGTCCCGTGGGCTGGGAGCACCTGCGCCTCTCCACCCATTTCCAGCCGATCTATTGCGTGCGGCGCGCGCATTGCGTGGCGTACGAGGCGCTCGCGCGCGCGAACGTCGATTCCCGGCCTGCGCTCGCCGCGGGCGATATCTTCGAGGCGACGCACGCTTCGCGGCGCGTGCTTCTCGACTGGACCCTCAGGGCGCTGCACCTGCGCAGCTTCGCGCGCTTCGACCCGGGCGATCGCATGCTGCACCTGAACGTGCACCCGTCCGCTTCCCTCACCGACCTGCGCGACGGGCGCGAGCTCGCGAGCCTCATCCGGTACTACGGGGTCGCCCCGGGGCGCGTCTGCATCGAGATCCTCGACGGCCGCGGCACCGACATGACGACCCTGCGAGAGGCGATCGGCGCGTACTCGGCCCTGGGGGCCACCGTAGCCCTCACCGACATCGTCGAGGCCGACGGCGGCGTGGAGCGCGCGGTGCAACTGCGTCCGCCCCTCGTGAAGATCGACGCCACGCGCCTCGCCCCGCCGGCATGCGGCGGCACCGAGTCGCTCTCCGAAGCCATCCGCCGCCTCAACCGCGTCGGCACGCGCGTGACCATCGAGGGCATCGAGAACGCCGCGATCGCACGCCTCGCGGTGCTCGCCGGCGCCGACTACCTCCAGGGCTTCCACTTCGGCTTCCCCTCCGCGGGCCTGCCCGACGAGCATGAGGGCCAGCGCCGGCTGCTCGACGCGCTCGGCCGCGACCGCCCGCTCGCGATCGCGTAATCGGGGTACGTCCCCAATTCCTCCTACACGCCTTTCGGCAGCACTCCGACATTCAGTCGCCGCCTTCGGCGCTTCAATAGTCTCCTTCGCCGCATTTCTTTCCCAGGAGACCCCATGAGTGCAACGATGCCCGGGCAGCACGGCCGCAATGGCCTGACCGACGTGAAGACGCTGCGCGAGCAGGCGCGCCGCCACATCGAGGAGGGCGCGGTCACCGAGAACTACGGGGCGGATCGCGAGAAGGTGATCGAGCTGCTGAACGAGGCTCTCGCCACCGAGCTCGTGTGCGTGCTGCGCTACCGGCACGACTACTTCATGGCGCGCGGCCTCGACTCGAAGGGCGCGGCCGAAGAGTTCCTGGAGCACGCGACGGAGGAGCTCCAGCACGCCGACCAGATCGCCGAGCGCATCGTGCAGCTGGGGGGCGAGCCCAACTTCAATCCCGCCGAGCTCAGCTCGCGCAGCCATTCCGAATACCGCACCGGCCGCACGCTGCAGGACGCGATCAAGGAGAACCTCATCGCCGAGCGCATCGCCGTCGACAGCTACCGCGAGATGATCCAGTACCTCGGCGACAAGGACCCGACCACGCGCCGCATGATGGAAGAGATCCTCGCGACCGAGGAGGAGCATGCCGACGACCTCGCCGACCTCCTGGAGAGCGACGGCAAGAAGCAATAGCTCGCGCGGCGACGGCCCATAAAAAATGGGAGCTTCCTGCCGGGAAGCTCCCTACCCCTACGAACGGGTTTGCGCGGCTAGGGCGCGGCGCGGCGGCGTTGCGCGGTGGCTGCCGCCTGGCGCGGGAATGTCAGCTCCGCGAGCCGGCGCGATTCGGCGAGCGAGGCCTCGAGGCGGCCGAGCATGCGCTCGCGACGCCCGGCGATGCGGGCCCACGGGTCGTGGGTGACGCGTCCCCAATGCTCGAGGGCCCAGCCCTTCACCTCGCGCCAGTGGCCGTGCATCTGGTCGGAATTCATGTGTGCGTCCTCTCTTCGTCGTCCGAGTCTTCTGGTTCCCTACATCCAGCGCCCGCGCTGGCGCAGGGCTGAAACTTTCTGGATCCGGGCGGTCAATACGGCACGATGGACAGCCATGCATTCCGTGGACGCTCGCTCACCCGGAGCATTGCCGCCTGCGCGCGCGCAGAGGACGTCCTTGGCGATCGGAACGCTCTCGTCCATCACGAGGACGTCCACGGTGCCAAGGTATGCGGTCGATTCGCCGGCATCCTCCGCCGCGAGCCCGAATGGCACGCAGCAGGCGAGGCCCAGGCCGATCGCTAGAAGCTTTTTCATGGCCGTCTCCCTTGGTCGTCCGTCCATATTGCGGATCGGGGGGGGCTTGTATCAGTCGGACGGCGGAAGTTCCGTCCTAGGACGAGTCTGATAGTCCGGTCGGAGGAGTCCTACATAGGGCATGAAGCGGGAACGGCCCCGGCGGGGGCACCCGATGCGTCCGCGTGTCGTGTTCGCTACAATGCAGGCGCCGATCCGGCTCTCAGGGAAAAGATAAAGATGCGCCTCTTCGCCGCACTCGCAGCGAGCCTTCCGCTGCTTAGCTTCGCTTCGAGTACCACCCCCGACTACACCGACCTCTGGTACAACGCCTCCGAATCCGGTTGGGGTGCGAACGTGGTGCAGGAGGGCAACACGCTTTTCGTGACCTTCTTCGTCTACGGCTCGAACAACCAGCCGACCTGGTACGTGGCCTCCGCCGTGACGCAGCAGGGCGGCTCGACCTCGGGCGTCTTCAGCGGGACCCTCTACCAGACGACGGGCCCGTACTTCGGCGGCGCATTCAACCCGTCGAACGTGGGCGTGACCACGGTGGGCAGCGTGACCTTCAACGCCTCGGGCTCCAACGCCGCCACGCTGTCGTATACCGTGAACGGGGTCGCGGTGACCAAGAGCGTGGTGCGCCAGACGTGGGCCGGCGACAGCATCGCGGGCAATTACGTGGGCGGCACGCTCGGCACGTGGTCGGCTTGCGGCACGCCGCTCAACGGCTACCAGGAATCGCCGATGACGCTCACGGTCACCCAGGACAGCACCGCGGTCACGATGCGCGAGCAGGGCTCGAACTACACCTGCACGTACAACGCCAACTACTCGGCGAGCGGCCGCTTCGGCAGCCTCGGCGGCAACGGCACGTGCAGCGACGGCGTGAACTTCACGTTCACCGCGAGCGACGTCACGGTGAGCCGCGACGCGCTCTCGATGCGCATTGCGTTCGTGCGCAACGGCGGCTGCCGCTTCGACGGCCGCATGGGCGGCATCCGGGAAGGCGCGCTCTGAGGCGCCGCGCAGCGGACGGCGAGGGCCGTTCGCTGCGCTTTTCCGCCAGGCTCAGCGCTGCTCGTCCAGCGCGGCCACCGTGGTCGACTCGTCGTCGCGCGGCTTGCGTTGCGCGACCTGCGCCGGCTCTTGCGTGCGCACGATGGAGCGCAGGTCGAGCTGGTTGATGCCACGGCTGATCCAGACGTACTGGCGCAGCGCCGTGATGCCCTCTTCCGCTTTTGCGGCCACGCGCGCGGCGACGTGCGGCGGCAAGCCTTCGGTCTTCACGGCAACGGCCGGCTCGGCCTGGGCGGACGCGGCGGCGCCCGCGAGGAGGACGAAGAGGACGTGCCCGGTGCGATTCGCGATCATGAGTGTCTCCCTGTTGGTGGCGCCCGTTGCGCCCGGAGACAACGTTAGGTGAAGCGCGCCGCCGCCTCGTAGCTGATAGGCGGCGGCGGCGGTGCGGAATAAACGGCAGGGACCCCGGCCGTTACTTGACGATCTCGAGGTGCTCGAGCCCCGATCCCAGGTCGCGGTTCTTGGCGTTCTTGCTCTCGAGCTTGATGCGCAGGCGCAGGTCGTTCACCGAGTCGGCGTTGCGCAGCGCGTCCTCGTAGGTGATCATGTCGGCCTCGTAGAGGTCGAAGAGCGCCTGGTCGAAGGTCTGCATGCCGAGCTCGCGGCTCTTGGCGATGAGCGCCTTCATCTCGTGCACCTCGCCCTTGAAGATGAGGTCGCTCATGAGAGGCGAGTTGAGCATGATCTCGATGCCGGCCACGCGGCCCTTCTGTCCCTTCTTCGGGATCAGGCGCTGCGAGATGATCGCCTTCAGGTTGAGCGAGAGGTCCATCAGCAGCTGCTGGCGGCGCTCCTCGGGGAAGAAGTTGATG
>Ga0157372_10005286_pt1 | contig 13706 bp, 14 predicted proteins | sample C55metaG_FD_115307 | JGI IMG/M metagenome (GOLD analysis project Ga0157372, IMG submission 115307) | Corn rhizosphere microbial communities from Kellogg Biological Station, Michigan, USA - C5-5 metaG | ecosystem: Host-associated > Plants > Roots > Rhizosphere > Soil | place: USA: Michigan... | reverse complement strand
TTTTCATTTATCGGCTTTGAAACGCAGGAACTTGCGGCGAAGGATATCGCTTCCGGGTCGGTTATCACGATGAAAGCGAGTGCCACCAACTTGAAAGAGGTGGTCGTGAATAAGGGGTATTATCAAGAGAAGCGTGAACTATCTACAGGGAACGTTAGCTCTTTAACAGGAAAAGAAATTAGTGAACAACCCGTTAGTAGCCCACTACAAGCATTAGAAGGTAGAATTCCCGGACTTCAAATTAGTCAAACCTCAGGGGCTCCGGGTCGAGCACTAATTGTTAGATTAAGGGGACAAAACAGTATTTCGAGTAGTAATGATCCATTATATATTATAAATGGGATTCCATTCACCTCAACAAGCCTGGATGCTAGTAATCTTAATCGAGGAGCTGGTATCAGTTCAGACCCATTTAACGTGCTTAATAACGCCGATATTGAATCCATTGATGTTTTAAAAGATGCTGACGCAACAGCTATATATGGGTCCAGAGGCGCAAATGGCGTGATTTTAATTACGACCAAAAAAGGTTCTATCGGTGATGTGAAAGTCGGAGTAAGTGCTTACACGGGGATTGGACAAATAACCAGAGGCATCCCGTTAATGAATACACCACAGTATTTACAGATGCGACACGAAGCCTTTAAAAATGATGGAGCAACCAGCATTCCTGGCTATGCTTATGACGTCAATGGTGTATGGGATACGACAAGGTATACTAACTGGCGGAAAGAATTAATCGGAAAAACCGCCCATTTATTGGATCTGCAGCCATCGATATCCGGAGGCAATACGAATACACAATATTTGCTCGGCTTTGGATACCATAGCGAAACAACAGTTTACCCTGGCGATTTTGGTGATAAAAAGGGTTCTGTGCATTTATCGTTAAATAATATCTCTGATAATAAGAAATTTAAGGTATCATTTAATTTCTTGTTTTCGAAAGATTATAATGTCCTCCCACAACTTGATTTCACCAACTTTATCAGCCTTCCACCTGACGCTCCGGCACTTTATAATTCTACGGGTCAACTAAACTGGGAAAATTCAACATGGTCAAATCCGTTAGCAATGGCTCAACAGAAGAATAAGGGTAACCAATCCAGTCTGATTAGTCAGATGAATTTGTCTTATGAAATATTTCCGGGTCTCCAATTTCAAAGCAATTTCGGGTATAGCTCAACATCCGCAAAGCAGATTATAACTAATCCTCTTTCTTCGTATGACCCAGCATTTACATGGATTCAATCTTCAATGAATTATGCAACTAGTGACCTTGAAAATGTGATAATTGAACCTCAACTAAATTTCCATCGCAAATTATTCAATGGCATATTTGACTTCATTTTAGGTGGTACATACCAACAAACATCTCAGAATAGTATCTCAGAGACGGGCACTGGATTTCAATCCGATGCCTTAATTGAAGATATTGCGGCTGCTGCATCAAAAACTGTTGACGCTGTTGATTACTCAAAGTATCGATATAATGCTATATACAGCAGATTAAGCTATAATATTAATGACAAATACCTAATCAATCTCACAGCCAGAAGAGATGGTAGCAGTCGGTTCGGTCCAGCAAGGCAATTTGCGAATTTTGGTGCTATAGGGTTAGGATGGATTTTCAGTAAGGAAAAATTTGTCACTGAATATTTACCATTTTTAAGCTTTGGGAAAATTCGCGCTAGTTATGGCACAACCGGTAATGACCAGATTGGAAATTATCAGTTTTTAGACACCTACAGCCCGGTCGCAACAACTTATTTAGGGATAGGTGGGCTAACTCCAACGCGACTTTTTAATAACAACTTTGGTTGGGAGGTTAATAAAAAGTTAGAAATTGGGCTAGAGCTAGGATTTGGAGATAAAATCTTCTTAAGCGGAAGCTATTACAAGAATCGCTCGTCTAATGAACTAGTGCAATATCCGCTCGCATCAATTACTGGCAATAGTTCGATAATTGCGAATTTGCCGGCGATAATTCAGAATGAAGGAGTCGAAGTAGAAATCAATTCAATAAACATACGTTCAAAGAACTTTACCTGGAAAACTGGACTGACAATCTCCGTACCTAAAAACAAATTAGTAGCATTTCCTAATCTCTCATCATCTAGCTATGCCAATCAATATGTTGTCGGACAGCCATTGACAATAATAAAGCGATATCATGTAACCGGCGTAGATCCCCAAAAAGGAATTTGGACTTTTTATGATTTTAACAATGACGGAAAGACGTCTTATCCCTTGGACCTTCAAAGCGTAGTAAACACTGGCCAGAAATTCTTTGGAGGCTTTCAGAACACTTTCCAATTCAAAAAACTTACGCTTGACGTTTTTTTTCAATTTGTTAAAAAAACCGGCGCGAATTACCTAAGCTATAATTATGGAATACCCGGAACTATGGTAAATCAGCCAATCTATTTTTTAAATAATTGGAAAAAACCTGGTGATAATGTTGAATTACAAAAGTTCACGAACGCAAATTTTCCGACCTATTTAGCCGCGATAAATATGTTACAAAGTGACTTGGCTTACAGCGATGCTTCATATATCCGATTAAGAACGCTGTCTCTTTCGTATGATGTCAAATCATCATTTATGAAGGGGTTAGGAGTTGATAAATTAAGAATATTTATGCAGGGTCAAAATCTTTTAACTATTACAAACTTCAAAGGTTTAGATCCCGAAACGGGATCGCTTCCACCTATGAAGGTGATAAGTATCGGCTTACAAGCCAATTTTTGATGAATTTATTAAAGCATTAATCGTTGAAACATCAACATAACTTTTCTCAAATGAAACGGACATTATTATGTGTACTAGTTATTGCACTCACCTCTTGTAAAAAATTGGTTGACATCGCCCCACCTAAAACGCAGCTGGTCAGTACTAACGTATTTAACGACAATAGAACTGCAAATTCTGCTGCTATCTCCATGTTCTATTTAACTGCAAGTGAAAGCTACAATATAGCTTTGAACTTGGGCGCGGCAAGTGATGAACTTCAAAGCTACAACCAATCACTAAACGATTTTTATAACAACACACTTACCCCGACTAGCAATCTCTCCTCGCTATGGGCTGAATCGTACAATATAATATATCAAGCGAATTCTATTATCGACCGATTGAACACAATAAATGGTATTGATATAAAAGTCAAAAATCAATTGATCGGAGAAGCTAAATTTATTAGGGCATTCTATCATTTTTACCTTACTCGAATGTTTGGTGATATACCGTTAGCGTTAACGTCAGATTATTTAATTACCAACTCCCTTAAGCGGTCTCCGAGTTCCACAGTTATGGCTCAGATCATTTCTGATTTGATAGACGCACGTAGTTTACTTAACAGCAACTACGTTGGCGCAGACGGTGTTTCAATTTCCACGGAAAAGCTGCGTCCGAACAAAGCTACCACTGTTGCCTTTCTAGCAAAGGTTTACTTGTATACGGGAGATTGGGTTAATGCCGAAATCCAGTCATCCTCTATAATCGATGGTAACCAATACAGTTTAAGTCCTTTGACTGGATCAACTAACGTTTTTTCAAGAAACAGCTCTGAAGCTATTTGGCAAACCTCTCTCGGTTCAACCTCACCATATAATACTCTTGAGGGGCAAAATTTTATCTTAACAACAACGCCATCTTTATGTGCAATAAGTAAGCAATTACTTAACTCTTTTGAGAGTGGTGATGCAAGGAAAACAAGTTGGACCGGGAACGTCACCGTTGGGCCAGACATATTTTATTTTCCGTTCAAATATAAAATTTCTAATTCATCATCTGGAATCTCAGAATATACAATGGTATTGCGACTTGCCGAACAATACTTAATTCGTGCTGAAGCTAGGGCGCAGCAGAATAATTTCTCAGGCTCGCAAAGCGATCTCAATAAAATTCGAAACCGTGCAGGATTGCCCAATACAAATGCTGGAAATAAATCTGATTTGCTTATTTCAATAGCTCACGAACGTCAAGTTGAATTGTTTACGGAGTGGGGAGATCGTTGGTTGTTCTGCGGCAAATCATTGTGCATAGGCTGCAGCAATTAGACCGCCTGCTCTCAATCAAACAGAAGAAAGCCTTGCTGCTGCTCTTTTGCCTGGTCAGCAGCGCGTGGTGCAGCTACCTGTTTTTCCATGCGGTGTCCGGAAAAGCGAATGCTGCCATATCCTTTGTCCATTTTCCGCCTGTCAACAAACCGCCTTCTCTGCCGGAGAAAAACAGCATTCAAAGCATCATTAAATAACCAATAACAACTCTTATGGAACATTCAGAAAAATATCTCAAAAAAAGAAAGGCGCTGCTGGTATTGCCCTTACTGGCATTGCCTTTCATTACCCTGGCCTTCTGGTCGCTCGGCGGCGGCAAAGGCTTAAGTAAAGCGCAGGCGGAGCAAAAGCCAGGTTTCAATACCTCGCTGCCGTCCGCGCAGCTCTCCGGTACTTCGCTGGACAAAATGAGCTTGTACAATAAAGCGGCCATCGATTCACAAAATCTAAAAAATCAATTAAGCCATGATCCCTTTGCAACGGATACTATCCTCAAGGGGGATACCAGCCATCTGAAGCCGGCAATTACTGCCGGAACAGGAAGTAATTATACCGACCCGAACGAGGCTAAAGTCCGCAGCAAGCTTGCAGAGCTGGAACAAAACTTAAATAAACCGGCGTCGCAAGCTACTTCGCCCGCTAACGGACATGACCCGGCTATCGATGAGCAACTCGCCCGTTTACAGCAATCTTTGCAGCAAATGAGCGGAAATAATGAACCTGACCCGCAAATGCAGCAAATGAACGCCATGCTGGAGAAGATACTCGACATCCAGCATCCTGATCGGCTGCAGCAGCAATTGCGGCAACAGTCGCTAAAAAACAGAGGGCGGGTTTATCCTGTAACACAGCCGGATGAACATAGCAACATTATTCCGTTTGGATTTACCGGGAATGGCTTTTACGGACTGGATGAAAATGCCAAGCCCGATTCATCCGCGCTTCCTGCCATTCCCGCCGTAGTACAGGAAACTCAAACGGTGACTTCCGGCGGCACTATCAAATTGCGGCTGACCGGGGACATCATGGTCAACGGCACGCTGATTCCGAGGAACAGCTTTGTGTATGGCAGCTGTAACGTTGACGGTGAGCGGCTGAAGATCAGCATTACCGGGATCCGTTTTAACAACAGCCTGTTCCCGGTTAGCTTAACCGTCTATGACCTGGATGCGCTGGAAGGTGTCCGCGTACCAGGCGCCATCGGCCGCGATGCCGGCAAGGAAGGTGCAGACCGGGCGGTACAAAGCATGCAGCTGATGAGCCTCGATCCATCGCTTGGCGCGCAGGCGGCCAGCGCGGGCCTGGAAGCGGTGAAAGGCTTTGCCGGCAAGAAGGTCAAGCTGGTCAGGGTTACGGTAAAAGCCGGGTACCCCATGCTGCTCATGGACGGCAAAGCCAAACAGGAATCCGGTAATTAATTCAATAATCAAATTCTGTAAATATGAAATATTTAATCATTATGGCGGCGCTATGCGCTGCCCTGAGCGCCAAAGGGCAACAAACCGACACCATTAGCAGCAAGGCTGTACTGCCGTCTTACCACCTGGATATTACCTGGCATAAAACCACGCTGCTTATTTTTCCTGCAGCCATTCAAAGCGCCGACCGCGGCGATAAATATGTACTGGCGGAAAAGGTTAAAGGCGTAGATAACGCGCTAAAAGTAAAAGCCGGGCAGAAAGAGTTTGAGCCCAGCAGCCTGCACGTCATTACCTCAGATGGAAACATCTACGATTTCAACGTCAGCTATGCTGACCAGCCGGCATATCAAACTATAGATCTTCGAAAGCAGCCGCCATTTGCCGCCGCGGTTTTCAAAGGCGTGTCGCTGAACAGCAAAGAACTGCAGGATTATGCAAATGTAGTTACGGGCAGCTATCCTTTCTTAAGCGGCGTTCATTACCATAGGCACGGCATGGATTTCAGGCTTGAGGGCATCTATATCAAAGACGACGTACTGTTCTTCCGCTATAAGGTGAAGAACAGCACAGCGATTCGCTATGATGCCGGATCCCTCCGATTCTATATCCGTGATAAAGAAAAAGTCAAACGAACTGCTGAGCAGGATCAGGAAATCCAGCCGCTGTATGTGCAGCATACCGGTAAGGCAGAGAACGACAACGGCGAAATTATCATAGCGGCCTTTCCCAAATTCACTATTGCCGAAAATAAGAATTTCGTGACCGAGCTGATGGAGCAGGGCGGTGACCGAAACCCATCCTGCAGGCTTGACCAGGACAAGCTGCTGCAGGCAAAAACACCGGCACAGTAATCTCATGGAAAACGCATTACCACAATCCCGGCCGGAAACGCTGATGAGCGAGCTAAGCAGCTGGAATCAGCAGGAGAATAAATTCGGCGCACTTTTCGGTCAGGATGCGCTTAAAGACCGCGAATTTCTGAAAATGAAGCTCGATCATTACGACCAGCTTTATTATAAATATAACGGTAAAGCGCAAACACCCGATGAAAAAGCGATGATGACCATGCTGCGTTTTCAGCGCCGGAAAATGGAACGTTCGCTGCATCCCGGCCTGTTGCGCAGGATACTGCACAGGGCCGGAGCAAGATTGAAAGCCATGTGGAACAGTAGCCGGGAAAACGTAACCATTAATCGTGAACAGGTCAACCGGCAGGCTCAGCATCTGCCGCCATTGGGACGGGATACCAAAGCTGAGCAACAAGCTACCGTAAGGCAAATGATACCCGTTTCAAAATACGCTCAGCAAAATAACCGGCACCAAACAAACGCGGCAAAGAAACACCGGAAAAAAGGCCGGTCAATCTGATTAATTAAAAACAGGAAAACATGAATATTGAAGAGCTTAAGGAAAGCCTCTACCGTAAAGGATTCGGAGAGGGCCTGAATACCCGGCTGGAAGAACAAATCAAATCCGGCAAACCCGAATTCCAGCTGGAACACACGGCAAAAATCGGCCGGGACGATGTCAATTATAAACTTCATTTCCGCCGCGACGAGGAACGCGACAAAGTTTATTTCAATAAATACGATGTCGCCCTCACCAGTCCGGATGCACCCGGCCGCATACTGGAGCATACTTTTCCAACCGAAAAGCTGATCACCGCCATGGAGGCATACCGTATGCTGAAGCATGGCGAGCTGGTTGCAGTGAACAAAAACCTGTATAACAAGGAAGGACAACCGTATAATACCTGGATCAGCGTGGATATAAACGGAAAGAAGGACGAGTATAATAATTACCCGGTAAACACTTATCATGAGAATTATTACCAGAAACAACCCTTTGAGCTGAAAGATATCCTTAAAAAACTGCCGGCGCCGGTTAAAGAGCTGGAGAACCCGCAGACACTCGAAAGGATAGAAAAATCTCTTAAAAAGGCCAACCTGGTACCGGTTACGATTATGGTGAACGGAGAACAGGGCAGCGGTACGCTGGCCGTCAATCCTAAGATCGGACGGGTCGATGTCTATGATCAGGACATGCGGCTCGTCGAAAAACAGCAGCTGAAAGCCGAATTAAAGGCTGAAACACCCGGGCAAAATCAGGACGATTTAAAAAAAAAGCCCTGGGAAAACCAGCGAATGAAATGGGAACCGAAGACCCAGCGTAAAGGAATGTCCATATGACCAAAGGCTTTAGAGGAAATATGAAACCCGGATTAACCGAAAAATATAAACAGGCGGCGGAAGACGGCAGTATACCCGACAACGAAAACCCGCTGTTCCTTTTCCAGGGTACAACGACGAAGCTATTGGTCATGGGTATCAATAAAGAATTCAGCTTTGCCGGACTCGCCCGGCAGGAACTCGCCAACCGCGGGCTGAACATGAAAGGCGAATGGATCGGCTTTAAAAACGCCGCACAACGCAAATCCGCCCGAACAAAAGGAAAAAAACTATAAGTTAAAAAAAATGACACAAGAACAGATCAATAAATATAAGCAGGCTGTTAAAGATGGCAGCCTGCCCGCCGAGGAAAACCCGCTTTTACTTTTCTCGACCACCAGCACCAACCTGCTGGTAAAGCTATTAGGTAAAGATTTCAACCTGGCCACGCTTGTACGCATGCAGCTAAGGGAACGCGGGGTCAACGACAAGGGTCAATGGATCGGTTTTGAAAAGGCCATGCAGCAAATGCCGGGCGCAAATAAAAAACCTGTCAAAGCACCGGCTTCTCTAAAAGACGCTGCGCAAAAATAAAGACAATGCTCCGCCGCATCGATTCGTGAAAAGATTAAGTGAAAAAGTATGGAACAGAAACGAATGAAGCCGCCGCTGACCTATTACGGCGGAAAGCAGAACCTTGCACCTTTAATCATCTCCCTGATACCCGAGCATACCTTATACGTCGAACCGTTTACAGGCGGAGGTGCCATATTCTTTCATAAGGCTCCGTCAAAAACCGAGGTGATCAATGACACCAACGGCGAGCTGATGAATTTTTACAGGGTCACCAGGGACCGGTTCGAACCCCTGCAAAAGATGATCCAAAGGACCCTGCATTCGCGGAACTCCTTCCGGCAGGCTGAAGTTATTTATCATAACCCCGATCTGTTTGATGAGGTCAGGCGTGCCTGGGCCGTATGGGTGATCTGCGCCCAGGCTTTCTCTGCCAAGATGGATGGCCCTTTCGGTTTCGATAAGACTGATAATACGACTTCCAAACGGATCGCCAATAAGCGGATCAACTTTACCGAAGAGTATACAAAGCGCCTGGAGATGGTTCAGATCGAGCATGCCGACGCGCTGTATATCATCCAGAGCCGGGACCACGAAGGCGCCTTTTTTTACTGTGACCCGCCCTATGTCGGCTCTCATTGCGGTCATTATAAAGGTTATACTGAGGCCGATTATGAGGCCTTGCTGCGCCTCTTAGCGGGGATAAAAGGCAAGTTCCTGCTATCATCCTATCCGACGGATATGCTGAACAGGTATATCAAAGAACATGGCTGGTATTCCATAAAGAGAGAATTGTTTGTGACCGTTAATGCAAAGGCCGGCAATCCAAAAAAGAAAACGGAAGTGCTGACTGCCAATTATTCATTAGCTGAAAATTAATCCGGATATGCCGAAGCAGCGGGAGACAGGACTGGTTCTTGATGACACCATGAACAGGTATTTTACCTGGTATCACAAGAATAACATTATGGAAAATAACAAAAAAGCCGCGGTTACGCCTGACGCGGCTGTAAAAATCCTCAAAAAACATGGCATGGACATTAGCCGGGAAGAAGCGGAATTAGTCCTCGAATACCTTTATTATTTAGCTCAGTTAACACTCCGGCAACAGGTTAATTATGAAAACAGCAGATCTATACGTTAGGGTAAGCACCGACGAACAGGCAGACAGGGGCTATTCTGTTCGCAGTCAGGAAGAGGTTCTGCGCAAATACTGCGGTATACAAAATATCATTGTGCGGAAGGTAATTTATGAAGACTATTCCGCTAAAACATTTAAAAGGCCCGCCTGGACAGAAATGCTGGCTGAATTACGAAAAGAGAAAGACAGCAAGCCAGGCCTGCTATTATTTACCAAATGGGACAGGTTTAGCCGAAATGCCGGTGATGCCTATCAAATGATCAATGTTCTGCGCAAGCTGAGTATCGATCCGCAGGCAGTCGAGCAGCCGCTTGATCTGTCTGTACCTGAAAATAAAATGATGCTGGCTTTCTATCTGGCAGCGCCTGAAGTAGAAAATGACCGGAGAGCCCTGAACACATTTTACGGCATGAGAAGAGCGAAGAAAGAAGGACGTTATTTAACTACGGGGCCTTTCGGCTATGTTAACCGGACGACAGAAACAGGCAGGAAAACAATAGTACCCATCGAACCCAAAGCCGGATTGGTCAGGTGGGCATTTGAGGAGGTAGCTAAACAAAGGTATGCGGTTGATCAGATAAGAAAGGAGCTTAATCGGAAAGGGCTTAACTGCAGCAAGAGTAATTTTTATAACCTGCTTAAAAATCCTGTTTACTGCGGTAAAATAGTAGTTCCGCCATACAAGGATGAGCCTGGAGAACTGGTCGACGGCCAGCATGAGGCGATTATTACTGAAAGATTATTCTGCAAAGTCCAGCACGTGCTCCAAGGCAATAAAAGGCCGGTGCAAATAAAGATCACCTCGCCGGAAGATCTGCCTTTAAGAAATTACCTGATCTGCCCTAAATGCGGGAGACAGCTTACGGGAAGCGCCTCTAAAGGCAGAAAGGGTAATTATTTCCATTACTACCATTGTGTTCCGGACTGCCATACCCGGTTTAATGCGCCGAAAGCAAATGAAATTTTTGAGCAGGAACTTGGAAAGTTCGTGCCAAAGCAGGGAATTGCAGAATTGTACTCTGTAATAATTAAAGATGTCTACACCCGCGAATCAGGATCACAATTCGACGAAAGAAGAGATCTGCTTAACCGGATACACGCAGAAAATGATCGCCTTTCCAAAGGGCTTAACTTTCTTCTGGACGGTACCATAGAGAGCACCGAATACAAGGCGCTGAAAGCCGGAGCAGAAAAGAAGCTGCTCAATCTGGAGGCAGAGCTGTCCGGTACCACCAAAGCGACAATTGACATTGACGGTATTGCAGATAATGCCCTGGTTTCCCTGTTCAGGCTTGACCTTCTTTATAATAAACTAAACATTACTCAAAAGCGGTATCTCATCGGTTGGATATTCCCGGAAAAGCTATGCTTCGATGGCTCAGCTTACCGAACAGCTAAAATCGGCAAAGCTGTGAACGTGATTTACCTGGTTAACAGCAGGATACAAGTGCAGATATAAAACTCAATAACTTTCCTATAGGGTAAACAACCATGTAAAAAGAAGAAGGACCCGGTTAAGAGGAATAAAAGAGAAATTCAAAATTTAGATTATGGGAGTTGAAGTTATTACCAAAGAAGATCTGGAAGCATTCGGAGAGAATCTACTTAAAAAAATAGAAGTTCTTATTCACTCGCCGCGGTCAAAAAAATGGTTAAAAACACAGGATGTAATGGCCTTGCTTGATATTTCGGAAGTTACACTGCAGACGTTAAGAAATAACGGAACGGTACCTTTTCGCAAACTTGGCGGTATATGCTACTATAATGCAGACGAACTGGACGGGGTATTGATGAACCTATAGCAACATAAGTACCTGAATGGAAATTGCCGTCATACTTTATACCCTTCGTGCAGTCGTAAAAACCGAACAAAACTTTGTTAGAGGAGAATTCCCGGTTCGTATACGTATCGCACAGCTGAAAGAAAAAGCTTTCATTCCGTTAGGTTATAGTTCTGCGCCTGAAAACTGGGATAAAGACAAGGGGCTACCCAAGCCGTCGCACCCGCATTACCTGGCGCTGTCAAAAAGAATCAGTGAATATCTTGAGGACCTGAACTTCGAAATAAAGAGCGCCGAAAAGTCAGGACACTACCTGACATGCAACGAGCTGAAGAGGCGGGCTATACAATACGGAAATACGCTGCAGCCGAAGGCCAATCAGCTCAAAATCCTGGAGTATTTTGATAAAGTAATCAATGACCTTGAACTGGCAGGCAGATCGGGATACGCTGACACTTTTAAAAATGCGCGGGCCACGGTAAGCAAGCTGCTGAATGATGGCAAGCACATACGTCCCGCTGACAGGGCAAACGAAAAGGATAAGGCATTTCTGGCTTTTACCAAAGAAGATCATCTCCAGTACGAACGTCAGATCACGGCGAATGACCTTTCTGAATCAACTATATCCCACTACCTCAGGGGGTATTACCGAATCTGGAACATGGCTATTAAAGAGGGGTACTGTTCAAGAGAACAACACCATCCGGCAAGATATATCGGCTATCAGCCCTACAAGAGAATAAGAACCAAGAAACGTTCCATCAACCAGGATTTCCTGCAGGATATCCTGAATCTGCAATTTGATCCCGACACCCGTATGTCTCGTTCACAAATGCTGCTCAAATTTACATACTTCGGACGCGGCATCAATTTTGTAGACCTTTGTAAACTCAAATGGGACAATATCGGCAACGGCACCTTACATTACCGACGATCAAAAAATCGCCGCCAGTACGATTATACTCTTCATGCGGAGGCCTTGAAAGTAGTTGAATATTTCAGAAATCACCCCCAAACCGACGATTCCGAATACATTTTCCCTTTTCTGACTGCTGAACATGACACCCCTAGAAAGAGAGACGTCCGCATAGACTCTGCACTTAAAGACTTTAACGAAGACCTGAAGGTGATGGCGCAAGCTGTCGGATGGGAAAGAAAATTTACCAGCTATTCGCTCAGGCATGGCTTTGCCACCCATCTAAGAAATAATAAAGTGGAGATCTCGATTATTAAGGAAGCTCTGGGCCATGAGACAGAACTGCAGACTTCAGTTTATCTGGACGACCTCGACGACACCATCGTAGCCGCGGCTATCAATAAAGCCCTTGATTTTAAAAAGCCAAAGCAGGTTCTCAGGAAAGCCAAAAGAAAAGGCCCGCGACCATGACACGGCATTGATGCATTCCTGTAGCCTGCATTTATTATATATGTGATTTTTAGGATGTTGGGAAATAGATATTAAAATTCCTGTATATTACACCATCTAAAACCTTATTAATGACTAGTGATGAAATCCTGAAAATTCCCAAGATAGTCCTGCATACCCACCTGGAAGGAAGCATGACACCCGCAACGCTCAGGGCGCTAAGCGATCGAAACGGTATTAAGCTATCTTTCGATCCATTTTCAAAAAATATATATGAACCCATCCAGGCGAATAATTGGGAAACGTTCCGGAAAATATATTTTGAAATTTGCTCGAGCTTTCGTAGCGATGAGGACTTTTATGATGCATTGTATAATTACGGAGAAAGCCTGGCAAAACAAAACGTCAGGTACGCTGAAGTTCAATTTTCCCCTTGGAAGCATCTTTCGCGGGGGGTATCGCTGGACCATATCTCCAATGGTTTTATCAATGCTGTAAATGACCTAGAAAGGGCCGGTTTGATTACTATAAGACTCATTTGTGATCTGGTAAGGAACAAGGAAGAAAAAAGCGATTATATACTGGACTGGTTAAAGGAACTTCCAAGAAATTTATTCGTAGCGTTGGGTGTAAGCGGCGGCAGCAACGCTGTTCCCAGAAAGGTGTACGCCAAATATTGTGAACGGGCCAAGGACTGGGGATATAATATTACTGCTCATGCTGGAGAGATAGAAGGACCTGAATCCGTAAAAGAAATTATCGATTATTTTCATGCCGATAGAATTGGTCACGGCATAAGAAGCAAGGAGGACGTGACCTTATTTGATTCCCTGAAACAAAGCGGCATCCATTTTGAAATTTGCCCGACTGCCAACAAAATTATCGGTCTGTGTCGAGACAGCTTCGACCCTATCAAAGACATTATCGCTGAACAAATTAATTTTTCAATCAATACAGATGATGAATTAATATTTGATACGGATATCACAAAGGAAATAGGTATTTTACTCGATGTTTATGCGATCTCTCCTGATAATATTTTGATGAACCAGAAAAATGCTTTGTCAAATTCTTTTTTGGACGATGAAACTAAAGCGCTGTTGTTAAAAAAAATGTTCCCGTGATTAAAAGGTATTCCGATCAGAAAAATGCTTTATTCGCGGCCGTCGGCTGTGTATGCTTCAGCGGAAATATG
>Ga0157372_10005285_pt1 | contig 13707 bp, 10 predicted proteins | sample C55metaG_FD_115307 | JGI IMG/M metagenome (GOLD analysis project Ga0157372, IMG submission 115307) | Corn rhizosphere microbial communities from Kellogg Biological Station, Michigan, USA - C5-5 metaG | ecosystem: Host-associated > Plants > Roots > Rhizosphere > Soil | place: USA: Michigan... | reverse complement strand
TGAATGCGGCACAAGTGCGCACTCGTGTGCGTTCTGCGCCTGAGATCAAACCAATTTTTCTTTAAGGAGAGTTTATGAAAATGAAAGTCTTCATGACAGTTGTGTGCGCGAACGTTCTTGTGGGTGTTTGCCTGGCGCAGGCGCCGAAAGGAAACGCTGGCCGTTCCAACACGCAAATTATTGACTTCATCCTGAAGTTCCAGGAAAAGCGGCTCGTAGATGTAGCAGAAGCGATGCCCGCCGAGAAGTACGAGTTTGCGCCAACCGCAGGCGAGTTCAAGGGTGTACGCACGTTCGGCGAGCAGCTTAAGCACATTGCTGCCGACAATTACCTGCTCGGCGCGGGCATACTCGGCGAAAAACCACCTGTAGATACCGGCATGAGTGAACGGGGATCAGCTGCGGTCAAGACCAAGCCGGAGATAATCGCCTACCTCACAGATTCCTTCGCCTACATGCGTCGTGCCGCAGCGGCAATTGATGACGATAAAGCCCCCATTCCGACTCCGGAAATTTCTCCGTGGCCGGAGGGCACCGCGACGCGGCTCGGAGTTGCAATCGAGGACTGCGTTCACACCTGGGACCATTACGGCCAGCTGGTTGAATACCTGCGCATGAACGGGCTTGTTCCGCCGGCGAGTCGCTAATTCCAGCGCCGCCTCGACGACGATTGAGGCGGTGTTTTTGCTGGCTGGTATATCAAGAGGATCAAAATAAATATCGGAGCTCAGTGACGAAATCGGCCGACGCGGTCGGTGGTGTTGTATCCCAACGACTGCCTACCAACTGGTTGAGCGATCACTAGCAAAACCTCCACCTTAGTTCGCGTACGGTTTCTAAGATGTGCCCTGCGACAACGCGGGGACATCATCCTGAGTGGCTGCCGCATCTTTAAAGCACACACAGTTTCCACCAGGAGCCTTGACCGCCATGCGTGCCCGCTTTGTCTCTTTGCTATTCGTTTTGTTCGTCGCCATCGTCCCCGTAGCCATTTCTCAAACCAACGTGTCAGTGACCTACAACTACGCTGCGCTCTCATACCCAGGTGCGCCGGTGACTAACGTTAATGGGATAAATAATTCAAATGTGGTTGTAGGCTCTTACTACGACTCACAATATTTTGTTCACGGATTCATTTATCGCGCGGGCAAGTACACTGCCGTCAATTTCCCGGGCGCGACCATGACCGAGGTGTTGGGTATTAACGACTACTCCGACATTGTCGGGACCTACCAGACGCCGGGCACTTTGAATTTTCACGGCTTCCTGCGCCACAACGGAGTGTTCACCAAGATCAACGACCCTTCTGCCAAAATCGGCACTATGGCTTTCGGAATAAATAAGGCGGGAGCCATTGTCGGCACCTTCGACAATGAACAGGGATTCGTTTATCAGAACGGTGCTTATCGAACACTGAATGCGCCGCAACTGTCGGGCGAGCCACATCAGACGCAGCTCAACGGGATCAATAATCTGGGCGCGATCGTCGGGCAGGTTTTCACCAACGGCATCTGGCGTGGTTTCTGGATAGCAAACAACACGCTTCACTATGTTGAAGCGAGCGGCTCAATCGACAGCCAGGCTAATGGCATCAATGGCCGCGGAGATATCGCCGGGTGCCATGACATTCAATCCGGCTTCGTTTCTTTCCTGGCAACTTCGGCTGGGAAATATCCCGCACAGCAGACAGTTGTTTCTTGCGCAGCAGCGATCAATTACGCGCGGGCGGTTGTAGGAAGTTATTCGACTCTCAGCAAATCGTACGGATTTCTGGCTGTGCCGGCGCTTACGTTGCAGGTTTCGCGCGCCACACAAACTTTACAGCAGGGCACGGTTGTTCATGTGACGGCGGCAGCTTCCGGAACCAATCCCGTGGCGCAGATACAAGTCTGGTTGAACGGAAACGAGATTTATCATGTCGCGGGTCAGACCTTGAGTACTACCGTCACTCTTCCTTCTGGATCGAGTGACCGGTTAGCGGTGCAAGCCATCGACTCCAAAGGCGTCGTCGCAAAAGTAGCGAACACGATTGCGGTGAACTGAAGTAAAGCCGGACATTGGTGGGCCCGCCTGGATTCGAACCAGGAACCAACAGATTATGAGTCTGCTGCTCTAACCGTTGAGCTACGGCCCGGCTTTCTTCAGAGCCGATTCTGCTAATCATATAAGACGCGATGGCTCTCGACGAAACCCCAGTGCAGCCTCAAGCGATCAGTTCTCTGTGTGTATTTCCTCTGTGAAACCTATGCCTATCTGTGATGAAGAGTTTTTAAACCCTTACCACGGAGGACACTGAGTTTCACAGAGGAACGACACAGAGGAATCAACCGAAGGAGGCCCGTGTTGATCCGCTAAATCCAGGGCCAGGATTTCTATTGGTGAACGACTTCCACGATGTCGGAGTCCGGCCCACTCCACGCCTGCGCGCCATCGTGCGTGAGCTTCTTAGCCGCATCATCCCAGTGTAGGTGCGTGATCCTGCTATCGCCTTTTTCGTAAGCGTAGGTTTTGCCATCGTCATCGTAGAGCGTGAAGTCGGCATCGGCCCCAGGATATATTCGAATTTTTTCAATCTTTTGTGCTTCGTTCGTGCTCTCAATTGCCGATCCCAAGGGAACTATCGATCCGGCCCGGACGAATAACGGAATAGTATCGATGGGAGCGTCGACCTTTGCTATCTGGCCGCCATGATAGCGCTCATTCGTCCAATAGTTGTACCAATCCGAGCCTGCGGGTAGGTATGCATTTTTAATGGTCATACCTTGTTCAGTCACAGGCGCAACCAGGAATGCGGGGCCGAACATGTACTCGTCTCTCACGTCCGCGACAAGTCCATCATTCGGAAAATCCATGAACAGCGCACGCATGAAGGGCGCGCCGGTTTGGTACGTCTTAAATCCCAGCGAATAGATGTATGGCATGAGCTGATAACGCAAGCGCAGATATTTCTCCAGAATCGGCTCTGCCTGCTTGCCATACGACCAGACTTCGTTATGGTCGCGGCTTCCGTGCGTGCGCATAACGGGCAGAAACGCACCGTACTCGAACCACCGGGTGTAAAGTTCGGGATAATCATCGTACCCGCCGACGTTCTCGCGCGCGTCGGACGGATCGACCAACGGCGGGTGTGCCGGATGGTGCTCGGACGGAAGATATTGCCAACCGCCAACGTCGTTTGTCCAATAAGCCATGCCGGATGCGGTGAAGTCGAGGCCGGTGGGAATCTGACGCTTGAACGCGTCCCATGTCGGATAAATGTCCGACGACCAAACCATCGTCCCGTTGCGCTGCGAGCCAAGATAGCCGTCGCGGGACAGAATCAACGCCCGGTGATTCACGTCACGGCGGAAGCCATCGTAAATTGCCCCCGTATGCACCAGCGGATAAATGTTGTAAAAACGCGTGCCCGGGCCGACTGAAAAATAGCTGCCGTTCGGAGGCAGGTCGGGCTCGGTCTCGTCTGCCCAAAGGGAATCGAAACCCTTGCTGATGATGTTGTCGCGAATCACATCCCAATACCAGCGCGCGGCTTCGGGATTGCTTGTGTCGATGTCAGATCCGGCGCGGTCGTAAGGCAAACCGTTCGTGGGCGTGCCGTCGGCCAGGTGCTCAAACCATCCATGCTTGAGAACTGTGTCGTAGAAACGAGAATCCTTGGTGAAGCGCGGCCACACGCTGATCATGGTTTGAATGCCCATGTCATGCAGTTGTTTGTTCATGGCCGCGGGATCGGGAAAGCGGGCGGAGGCGAAATCGAACTCGCCCATCTTGGTGTAGTAGAACCAGTCGAGCACCAGGACATCGAGGGGAAGGTGGCGCTCGCGATAACCTTTGGCGACGTTCAGCATTTCTTCCTGCGTGAGGTAGCGCTGCTTGCACTGAACGAATCCGTACGCGGCTTTGGGCAGCATAGGTGTTGTGCCGGTGAGCAGACGATATCCAGAATAAATTTCGTCGACGTTCGCGCCCGCGATTACAAAATACGAAACCCGATTGCCGACTTCGGATGTCCAGTTCGTGCGCTCGTTGAAGCCCGGCTCGATGGTAGTTTTTGAAGGATTGTCCCAGACCAGGCCGTAGCCGTGATTGGTGACCACGAACGGAACGCAAATGCTGGGTCCGCCAGTGGCCGTGTAGTTGTGCCAGCACTCAACCCGGTGACCGCGATGGTCGAGAAACCCTTCCTGGTTCTGACCAAGGCCGTAGTAGTGCTCGTCGTCGGGTGAGACACAGCTCGCGCCGACTTGATAGAAGTCCTGGTCCGACGGACGTTTGTCATGCAAAATGCCGGCGTTGCCATCTTTGTAATTCGGCACCGACATCGACCAGCCGGTCATCTCCAGCAGCTTCTTGCCGGCGGGCGTCGTGATGGTAATGTGCCCGCCGGGGGTCGATCCGTTGAAATATTTCGAGATGTCGCGAATGGTGCGCGGAGGAGTTCCTCCGGGATGGCTCGCATCAACCCTAACGATCATCCGCGATGACTGGTAAATATCAGCGGCGTCTGTATGTTGATGAGTCCAGCTGTCGGCATCTGCGTGCCCGCTGAAACCGAAGCCTGGTGCGGCGAGCGCCTGATCTTTCTGCAAACTAAGCGTTACGCGAATGATGTTGGGTGCGTAAGGCTCGAGCACAATCGTGCTGCCGTTGTGGTCGAGGACAACTGGCGATTGCGCAGCCGCCTGAATCGCGCACAGAGTAAGCGCGAAAGAAATCACAATCAGAAAAGGTCCTCTCGCGGGTTGTTGGGAGGGAACGGCTTTCAGCCGTGCCCTCCCGAAACCCGACTGCGCCCGACAGATATTTGTCAACACTTTCCGCGATTGCATCACTTTGCAAATCCTCTCGCCGTCTCCACTGCTCTTATCACCGCCTGTGCTTTGTTCATCGACTCCTGATATTCCGTCGCAGGATCGGAATCTGCGACAATGCCGGCGCCCGCCTGAAGATACGCCTTCTTGCCCTGCATAACCATGGTGCGGATGGCGATGCAGGAGTCGAGATTACCCGCGAAATCGGCGTATAAAACCGATCCGCCATAGACCCCGCGCCGCGTCGGTTCGAGCTCTTCGATGATCTGCATGGCCCGTACCTTTGGAGCTCCGCTGAGAGTGCCCGCCGGAAAACATGCGGCAAAAGCATCGAGCGCGTGCAGTTCACGTCGCAGCTTTCCTTCTAACGCCGAGACGATGTGCATCACGTGCGAATAGCGCTCAACGTACATCAGGTCTTTGACTTTGACCGACCCGTACTCGCTTACTCGTCCGAGGTCGTTGCGGCCGAGGTCGACAAGCATGACGTGCTCGGCGCGTTCTTTTTCATCACTCAACATTTTTTCTTCAAGCTGGCGGTCTTCGGCTTCGTCTTTGCCTCGAGGATGGGTGCCTGCAATCGGGCGGTATTCGAGCTTGCTTCCGGTCACGCGCACCAGCATCTCGGGTGAAGATCCGAGAACGTGGGTGTCGCCCATTTTTAGAAAGTACATATAGGGCGAGGGATTCACCGCCCGCAATGCGCGATAGATATCAAACGGCGGAACGTCAGGCTTGAACTCGAGACGCTGCGAGAGCACGACCTGGAAGATGTCTCCGGCGGCGATGTATTCCTTGGCGGTTTCGACTGAATGCTCAAACTTTTTCTGAGAAGTTACGAAACTGATTTTGAATTTGCCGTTTGGACCACTGGTGGATTTCTCCCATCCGGCAGAACGCACCCCGGCAGCTAATTTCTTCTCGAGCGCCTCAATGTCCGCGACGGCACGGTCGTAAGCCTTCCTCGGGCCTTCGCGAGAAACGTCGGCCGCGGCCATGATGTGGATCTGATGGCGAAGATGATCGAATGCCAGCAGGCGATCAAAAAACATCAGCACGCAATCAGGAAGGTGCAGGTCGTCCTTAGCATGTTCGCCGATTTTTTCCAGCTGGCGAACAATGTCGTAGGAACAAAACCCTACTGCCCCCGCGGTAAATGGCGGCAGGCCGGGAACGTGCGCAAGCTTGTGTTGTTGCAGAAGTTCTTTCGCGAACTCGAATACATTGCCTTCACGCTTCTCGCGTTTTTTGCCGCGTTCAATCGTGATCTCACTGCCGTGAGTGCGCAGTTGCATGTAAGGACGTGCGCCCAGGAATGTGTAGCGCCCAATCTGCTCGCCGCGTTCGACCGATTCCAGCAGAAACGCATTTTGTTCTCCGCGAAAGATCGCCAGGGAAGCGGAGACGGGCGTCAGCAAATCGGCCATGACCGACTTGACTACCGGCACCAGCGTTGCTTCCCGTGCCAGTCGTGAAAATTCTTTATAGTCGGGACGAATCATAAAGCATTCAACCCGCGGGGCACGCAGAGATCGCAGAGAGAACCAACGCATCGGCCCACGAGTAATGACTTTTTACCAGAGCGGACGAAAGTTTGCGAACCGTCAGGCTTCGATCTCTCGCTACAGAATCTTTTTCCCGAACGCTGACAGTGCCAGCTCTACCGCCAGGTCAGCGGTGCGGTTGTGTTCGTCAATCACCGGATTTACTTCGACAATTTCGAAGCTCAGCATGCGGCCGTGGTCGGCAATGATTTCCATTGCCAGATGTGCCTCGCGATAAGTGGCGCCACCGCGCACCGGAGTCCCGACGCCCGGCGCATCTTCGGGATCGACCCAGTCCATGTCGAGTGAGACGTGATAGCCGGCGGTGCCGCGTCCGGCAATGCGCAGGGCTTCTTCCATGACAGTACGCATGCCGCGTTCATCGATGTCGCGCATGGTGAAAACGTCGATGCCGGCCCGGCGGACATTTTCCTTCTCGATGGCATCAATATCGCGCACGCCGACGAGCACGCAATTTTCCGGCGGCACCTTGGGTGAAAAATTCAGGACATTCGCCAGTTCGGGCGGGCCCAGCCCCATAATCGCCGCCAGCGGCATGCCGTGAACATTTCCGCTGGGAGAACTGTCTGGTGTGTTGATGTCGGTATGGGCATCGATCCAGATGAGACCGATTTTCTGCTCCTGGCGGCGATAAAATTCCGCCACCCCAGAGACTGTTCCGGCAGCGACGGAATGATCTCCGCCTAAAACCAGTGGAACTTTTCCAGCTTCTAGCGTCTTCAACACCAGCTCGGCTTGCTTAATGCAAGTAGCCGTGATCTCTTTTAAATACTTGGCGTGCGGATCGCCTTCTTTTTTCTGCTCGGCAATAGCGACGGTGATGTTGCCCGCATCTTCAACGACGTGTCCCAACTGCTCGAGCCGCGCTTCGAGCCCGGCAACACGGACCGCGGAGGGGCCCATGTCAACCCCTCGCCGCGACTGGCCAAGATCGAGAGGCACACCAATGACTCGAATCTTCTTGGGCGCAATGTTCGTGTTCGTGGTGAGGTAAGCAGTCATGCTGGTCCAAATTAAATCATTGAATCATCGGGGCATTCAGTCATTGAACCGACCACCTGAACCGGCACCGCGGCTTTGCAATGATTCAATGATCAGATGGTTCAATGATTCAATTGCTTCAAATTCAATGCGCTACGGATACAGTCGATGCAACGTACGAGCGAATGGGATTGTCTCTCTTACGTGTTCCAATCCGCAAATCCATGCCACCGCGCGCTCGATTCCCATGCCGAAGCCGCCATGCGGCACCCCGCCATATTTCCGCAAATCGAGATACCACTTAAACGATTCTTCCGGCAAGTTGTGCTCGCGAATGCGCTGTAGCAGCAGATCATACGAAGCCATGCGCTGTGAGCCGCCGATGATCTCACCATAGCCTTCTGGCGCGAGCACATCCACGCACAATGCAAGATCGGGCCGCTGCGGATCGGGCTCCATGTAGAAGGCTTTCACCTTGGCCGGGTAGCGATGAATCATGACGGGCTTTTCGAACTGCGCCGAAATATAAGTTTCGTCGGGCGAGCCAAAGTCGCCTCCCCATTCAAATTTAGTTTCGAGCGCGCCTTTGGCATGGCCTTCCTGAAGCATTTTTACGGCTTCGTCATAGGTGATTCGCGGAAACGGCACCGCAATTTTTTCCAGTTTCGCCGCGTCGCGCCCCATAGTTTGCAGATCGACGCGGCGTTTCTCGAGGCAGCGCTTCACCAGAAAGCTGATCAGGCCCTCGGCCAACTCCATTAAGTCGTCCAGCGTGGCATAGGCGACTTCAGGTTCGACCATCCAGAATTCGGTCAGGTGGCGCCGCGTCTTCGATTTCTCCGCGCGAAAGGTCGGGCCGAAGGAATATACCTTGCCCAGTGCCATCGCGGTCGCTTCGATGTACAACTGACCAGATTGCGTGAGGTACGCTTGCTCGTCGAAGTAATCCACTGGAAACAGGGTTGACGTTCCCTCGCACGCCGCCGGGGTGAGAATTGGCGGATCCGTCAACACAAAGCCGCGGTCATCAAAAAAATCGCGGGCGGCTTTGATGATTTCGGCGCGCGTCCGCAGAATGGCCGCCTGGCGCGGAGTTCGAATCCAGAGATGGCGATTATCCATGAGGAAATCGACGCCATGCTCTTTCAGGGAAATCGGAAACGGTTCGTTTTCTGACACCCGCTGCAGCACTTGCACGTTCGAAACGTCTAGCTCGAATCCGCCAGGCGCCCGTTTGTCGGCGCGCACTTTGCCCTCGACGATGACGCTTGATTCCTGCGTCAGACCCTTGATCGCGTCGAAGACTTCGGGAGCAACGGCGTTCTTTGGAACCACCCCCTGAATGGTCCCGCTGCCGTCGCGAAAAATGGGAAAGAGAAGCTTCCCGCTTTCGCGCAGGTTGTAGAGCCAGCCGCGAATGGTGACGACCTGGCCTTCATGCTTGCCGATCTCGGCGATAGTGGATATGGGTGAAGGCATCCTTAAAACCATTTCACCGCCGAGGGCGCAGAGCACTCAGAGAAAGCAATTTGAATGTTTTCAATCTCAGCGCGCCCGGCAGTGGTGTATTTCTATGCGGGGACCAGATTGCCGAAAATCTCGCCCATCTTCTCGATGGAATTGATCTTTTCGTTCTCCTCAATTTCCAGTAGAAGAGGCGGTTTGTGCGGCGCCTGGTTCAGCAGTTCCAGCGTGGACTTCCAGTCGATCGTGCCATCGCCCGGCCATAGGTGCGAGTCGCGTTCTTTGTCATTGTCATGCACATGCGTCGAGTGGATGTGATTCTTTACCGTCTCGAAAGCCGAAGCAACGTCGCCCATCATGTTGGCATGGCCGGTGTCGAAGCACACCCCAACGTCGTCCATATGGCTGGTACGTATGAATTCGACCAAGCGATCCGGCATAGACAGTTCGTTTGGGATATTTTCCAGCAAAATCCGCACGCCAAGCGGCTTGGCGAACGCACGCAAGTGCTCGACCGAAGTCATCGCCGCTTCAAACTTGCGCTCATTAAAGGATTCGTTGGGCACACCGATGTGCTGGATCAGAAATCTGAACGGAATATGCTCCGCCACTTCGATGGCGCGTTTGATTTCGTCCATGGCCTCAATTCGGGCGGCGCGATCAGTGGATGCGATGTTGATCGGAGGAGAGCCGCTGCGTCCCCATTCGTAGTCGGCATAGAGCGGCGCATGGACCGAATGCAGTGGAATTCCGCTGGTGCGAAACCAGTCCGCGATTTCACGGAGGTGCTGCTTGCGGTTGGCGTAGTCGAGATGCTGGCGGGCTCCGAAGATCTCTATCGCCTGAGCTCCGCCACTGACCAGTTTGTCGAGAAGGCCGGGGTGCAGCCGCTCTTTCACGAAAATGTAAGTAGAAACTGCTCTCAGCATATTTCGTTGTGGGGTATTCACCCCAAATACCTGAAAATATTCGGACTGTTGAGGCTAGCTTAGTGCGCGCGCGGGAGTCAAATCATGAATTTGATGATTTGCGACGTCGCTTTATCGTTTTGATTCTGGTGCGGGATGGCCTGGCTTTCGCGGCCACCATCGCGTAGGACTTCCTGATGTAGTGGTCGATTTCGGAATCAGGCAGGACCTCTAAGCTCTCAAGCATCACCCACTTGTAGCGTCCGACGTACGGAGCGGGAACAACTCCCTCATTCTCGATCAGTTCCAGAAATTCTTCGGGATCGCATTTGAATATCAGCCGCTGAGGAACGCTGCTCAGGCCGATCATGGCAAATATCTTTCCGCGGACCTTGAAGCACAATTCATCCTCCCATTGCAGGTTCTCGGCAGCATCGGGAAGTGAGAGACACAAAGCTCTCAGCGCGTCGAAATTCATTCTTAACAGTTTCTTGGTTCTAAGATGCGCCGCTCAAACCTGCTCTCGCGCTTCCCCTAAGGTTAAGTTCAAATCGATCCGGCGCTTACCGCGATAGATGGTCACCCGCACTGTGTCTCCAGCGCGGTGATTATTCATGATTTGCGCGAGTTGCGGCTGGTCCTGAACGTCTTGGCCATCGATAGCGACGATCAAATCACCGCCAACCATAATCGGGTTGTTCCCCAGATAGGCGCGCTCGGTGCCACCTTTTAACCCGGCGCGTTCAGCGGCACCGCCGGGCAGAACGCGTTGAACGAGCAACCCGGAATCCGCGGGCAAGCCCAGTTGATCAGCGATATCCGGGCCGATTGCCAGGGTGATCACGCCCAGCACCGGCCGGCGCACGCGTCCGATCGTGAGCAGGTCGTTAAGCACAGCTTTGGCGGTATTGATAGGTATTGCGAATCCAATGCCAGCGTTCTGGCCGACGCTGGAAGCGATCATGGTGTTGATGCCGATCACTTCACCGTGCGAATTCAGTAGCGGTCCGCCAGAGTTACCGGGATTGATGGCCGCGTCGGTTTGAATGGCCTCGTCGATGTTGATGCCGTTCGGCTCCTGCACCGAGCGTATGGAACTCACGATCCCACTGGTCAGCGTTCCTGCCAGACCGAACGGATTTCCGATGGCGTAAACCTTCTGTCCCACTTGCAGGTTTTTTGAGTCTCCGAGGACCATCGGGGTCAAATCCGGGGCCTTGATCTGAACGACGGCCAAATCATGCGAGCGGTCCATACCGACAACCGAGGCGCGATATTTTTTGCGATTATGGAGCGTTACTTCTACTTGCCCCCGACTTGAAACAGATTCCGCAATCACGTGATAGTTCGTGAGCACGTGCCCATCTTTATCGATGATGAAGCCCGAGCCCTGGCCTTCTTGCGGAACCAGCCCGTAGAAAAAATCGAACGCGACGGTTTTGGATGTAACGTTCACCACCGAGCCGATGTTCTTGTGGTAAACGGAGATATTGTTCTGCTCGTCCGAGTCGAGAGCTTCGTTGCTGGCAGCTTGGGTGATTTCAACCTTTGCCGCCGGCGAGTTGATGGTGCGGAAAGTGCCCGACCGGTAAGTGGTGAAGTAAAAGAATCCACCCACTAAAACGACAGCAATCGCAGTGGGACGTAGCAGCTTCATGGTCTTCAGCAGCCTACCTTCATCTGGAAATCAGGAAGTTACGAAGCAATATTTTACTTTGCATTCCCCGCAACAACGCGCGGCAACAAACTTTAACAGTATAAATGTACGAAGGTTTGACAATTGAATGCGCTCTGATTACGTTACTACTTCCAGCGCACCCGTCTGCCTGACTCCTTGTCCAAACGAACCACTACATTTGGCTTGCTGCTGCTCACACTGGGAGCATTGGCGGTGCATGGCTACCATCCTTATGCGGAAGACGCGGAAATCTATTTGCCGGGAATTAAGAAGCTTTTGCATCCTGCACTTTACCCGTCGGGAACTGAGTTTTTCGCATCGCACGCCAGCCTAACGCTTTTCCCCAACCTAATCGCGGCATCGGTGCGGTTTACCCACTTTCCATTCGATTACGCAATTTTCATCTGGTATTTGGTCTCGATTTTTCTTTTGCTGCTCGCGTGCTGGGAATTCAGCGGGGTTTGCTTTGGCACAACTCGCGCTAGATGGGGCGCAGCGACGCTCATCGCTTCTCTGCTTACGCTGCCGGTCGCGGGGACCGCGCTCTACCTCATGGACCAGTATCTGAATCCCCGAAACTTGGCCGCGTTCGCTGCCGTGTTTGCAGTAACGAGGGTGCTGGAAAAGAAGTACGGGCGAGCAGCCGCGTGGATCATTTTCGGGGCGGTGGTGCATCCCCTGATGGCTTCGTTCGCGATCGCATTCTGCGCTGTGCTGATCTTTTTGGACAAGGTGCCAAAGCCTGCGGTCGGTTTGACCGCACTTCTGCCATGCACAAGCTTCTTTGCGCCGCCGTCTCCCGCCTATCGCGAGGCCATGCGCTTTCACATTTCGCACTTTCTCCCGCAATGGCAGTGGTATGAGTGGGTGGGGTTGATCGCGCCGTTCGCGGTCCTCATCTTGCTGGCCCGCATTGCGCGGTCACGAAATCTTAAAAACCTTGAGCGCATATGCCGTGCTGCAGTGGTGTATGAACTCGTCTATTTTGCAATTGCACTGATCATTGCGATCCCGCAACGTTTCGAAGCCCTGGCGCGACTGCAGCCACTGCGCAGCCTGCTCCTCGTCTACATTTTCATGCTGATGGCGATCGGCGGCTTCGTCGCCCAATACGTCTTGAAAGACCGGGTATGGCGATGGTTGCTATTGTTTTTGCCGGTGTGCGCAGGAATGTTCGTTGCGCAACGCCGGCTGTTTCCTTCGACCGCGCACATTGAGTGGCCATGGGCTGCGCCGAAAAATCAGTGGGAGCAAGCTTTCCTGTGGATTCGCCAGAGCACGCCGATTGATGCGCGTTTTGCGATTGATCCTTCTTACATGGAAGCGCCAGGAGAGGACAGAATTGGCTTCCGCGCCATGGCTGAACGCAGCCGCCTGGCCGACGCAAATAAAGACAGTGGGGCGGTCGCCATGTTTCCGCCTTTGGCCGAGGAGTGGTGGGAGCAATTTCAGGCGCAGAAAAACTGGCAGCATTTCACGCGAGCAGATTTTTTGCGGATGCAGGAAAAATATCGGGTAAGTTGGGTGGTGTTGCAGGTCGATGCAAAAGCCGGATGGCGTTGCCCATATGAAAATTCGGCCATTGCCGTGTGTCAGATCGGCTAATTCTTTCCGTTAATCCTGTGCGATCTCTGCGGTTAAAGGCTTTTGCATTTCGGACAGAAATCCTTTGTGCACGACTGTCCCGAAAATGCGACAATAGAACTTCCCCACATGTCCACGGCCACCGTAGCCATTACACCTGAAGTCCTGCGCGACCACGGACTTACTGTTGAAGAATACGATCGCATCAAATCTCTTCTGGGCGGCCGCGAACCGACATTTACCGAACTCGGAATTTTCAGCGTGATGTGGAGCGAGCACTGCTCCTATAAATCATCGCGTGTTCATTTGAAGCGCCTGCCGACCCGCAGCCGCCGCGTGCTGCAGGGTCCGGGAGAAAACGCTGGCATCGTCGATATCGGCGAGGGCTGGGCCTGCGCCTTCAAAATCGAATCGCACAATCATCCTTCTTTCATTGAACCGTTTCAGGGCGCCACCACCGGCGTTGGCGGAATTTTACGCGACATTTTCACCATGGGCGCGCGACCGGTTGCAGTCATGGATTCCTTGCGCTTCGGCCCGATCTCGTCCCCAAGCCATGTAGCTTCAAATGGCCATGTGGGGACGGCCGCCCCCGGCCGTCCAGCCGAGCATAGCTCGGCAATGTCTAGTCAGGAAATTCACAAGAATCATTCCATCCTCGAAGGTGTGGTCAGCGGCATCGCCTCGTACGGAAATTGCTTTGGCGTGCCCAACCT
>Ga0157372_10005284_pt1 | contig 13707 bp, 15 predicted proteins | sample C55metaG_FD_115307 | JGI IMG/M metagenome (GOLD analysis project Ga0157372, IMG submission 115307) | Corn rhizosphere microbial communities from Kellogg Biological Station, Michigan, USA - C5-5 metaG | ecosystem: Host-associated > Plants > Roots > Rhizosphere > Soil | place: USA: Michigan... | reverse complement strand
CGAGGCCCGCAATTCGTGCAGTTGGTAAACGGGTATTCGAAGCGGCGGTTCTTCGGGTCGCGGCTGTCGGCCAGGCACGCCTCGCACACGCAGATGTCCGGGGGAACAAGAGCGAAGGCCGATTCGCCGCCTTCGCTCTCTCGAATGACGAACTCCGGCTCGCCGGTGGCCGCGATTTCCGCACGCTGCAGGTCGCTAATGCGCACCAGCGGCGGCGCCTGCGCCGGAAGAGCCGCAATGAAGGCCTCGACCGCTGCCGGCGGTCCTTCCACCTCGATGAAAACGCCTCGCGCGGAATTCAGGACGAAGCCTGCCAGCCCGTGCCGATGCGCCAGGTTGTAAACGTAGGGCCGAAATCCTACGCCCTGCACCACTCCGCGCACGCGCAGCTGCAGCCGGATTGTGGTGCTGGCGTGAATGGGCCGTTGCTCCCGGGTGCCGAATCTGCGGACATTATCTACGACCGCACTCGCACTTCGGAAGCGGAGAAGCGGCGGCTACGCTTTCACAAACTCGAGTTCGAGCGTGATGTTGACATCCTCGCCCACCAGAACGCCGCCGGTCTCGAGCGCCGCGTTGAAGTTCAGCCCGAAGTCTGTGCGATTGATCCGGGTCGTCGCCGTAATGCCGATTCGCGTGTTGCCCCAGGGATCCTTCATCGGCGGGGTCGGGCCTTCGACCGCGAATTCGACTTCGCGCGTTACGCCGTGGATCGTCAGCGGTCCGGCGACGGCTACGGTTCCTCCTGATTTTCGCGTCACACGCGTGGAGCGGAAGGTCAGGGCAGGGAACTTCTCGACGTCGAAAAAGTCGGGGCTCTTCAGGTGGGCGTCACGCTGCGCGTCGTGCGTATTCACGGTTGCCACGTCGATATTCGCTTCCACCGACGACCTGGAGAGGTCACTCTCGTCGTAGGTGAGCGTCCCGGTGACGCCGGTGAACTGACCACGGACGCTGGAAATCATCATGTGTTTCACGCGGAACTCGGCTACGGAATGCACCGGATCGATGTTCCATTTCGTTACGGCTGGTGAAGAAACGGTCGGAATGCTGCTCATGGGTTCGGAATCCTCCTGCTCATTAGGATTCAGCGGGATGATATTTGTTGCAACAAATAGTGCAGGAAAGTTTCAGCGGTTTTCCGGCCTGCAGGCTTGCAGCAGCTCAAGCAGCGCCTGGAGGCGCGATGGCGCAAGATGGCCAAGTTGTTCGCGGTGTACTTGCCGGATGGGCTCATCCAGACGAGCCAGCGTGGCAAGGCCTTCCGCAGAAATCCGGACCACCACTCGGCGCCGGTCTGGCTCTTCGCGGTGCCGCGACAGCAGGCGGCGCTTCTCCATCCTGTCCAGCAGACGTGTGAGGTCCGGATCGCGCGTGATCATGCGTTCCGCAATTTGCCCGCACAGCAAACCCTCCGGCGCGCCGCGCAGAATGCGCAGCACGTTATATTGCGCGGGTGAAAGGCGTTCCTGCTTCAGAATCCGCGCCGGCCCACGCGAGAGCAGGTCCGTTGTCCGGGCAAGTTCCACAAACAGTGATTCTTCAGGGCAGGGAACGGCCGAGAAACGCGAAGACAGCGTTTTTCCCATTCAGACGGATTCTATCCCGCGACGGCACAGGCAGGAGAACGCCTCAGGCACAGCCGTGACGAATCTTGCAGCCGCTGCAATCATTCCTCGATGGCCAGTTGATCTCCAGGCTCGATGCGGCAGGCCTCGATTTGTCCGGGAGCCAGTTCGAGGACGCTGTGAATTTTGGTGCTGACGCTCGTGAAGCGCCACGGCACCAGATTCGGCCAGACCTTATACACACGCAGACTGCGGTCAAGCGCCACGACGTCGATAGGAAATTTCATCCACATCGTGTGCACGCCCGAAGACGGTCGAATCAGAATTCCGGAGCCCGGATCCAGCCCGCTTTTTCCGAGAAGGCCGAACAATCGCGACAGGGAGGTGTCGGCGAGACCGATTCGCGATCCGACGGTTACAGCCTTCTCAGGAATGGTGACAGTAACGAGTTTCATAGTGCCGCGCCCGATCCCCTGTCGGGCGACGCTGCTCCTCCCGGGACAACGCTCCGCGGGCAGACAAAGAGTCCCCGCGGCGTTGATTGTCATGCAGCCAGGTTTGCCCCGCATCCGGTCCATGCGGGACCCGTTCATTCCGGCGATCCTCTCAGGGAACGTCCGATTAGGCAGCCTTTTTTCTGCGGAGAACAATCACTCCGAGGACGACCACGGCCAGGACACCCGCGACAACGCGAATCATCATGGTGGTTTTCTCCTTTCCGGTGCGCCTTCACGCACCTACTCGTATAATCCCTCGTGCCTGCCGGCTACTTGCTTCCGAACAGAGTCGAAAGACTGATAATCGCCGGCCCCAGCAGCACGATAAAAATGCAGGGGAAGATAAACAGAACCAGAGGAAAGAGAATCTGGATCTTCGTCTTCACGGCGGCTTCTTCCGCCTTCTGTCTGCGCCCCTGGCGAATGTCTTCAGCAAACCGCGCGAGTGCTCGCACAATCGGCGTTCCGAACCGGTCGGTCTGCACAAGCATTCCCACCAGCGCGATGAATTCCGGCAGCTTGGTGCGGTCCGCCAGCCCCTGCCACGCTTCCAGGCGAGGTTTTCCGGCGCGCTGCTCCAGGCTGATCTGGTTGAATTCTTCGTTCAGGTCCGGGTAGCTGACAGCGATTTCCTGCCCCACCCGCAGCATCGCCTGATCCAGGCCGAGGCCGGCTTCCACGCAGATGACCAGAAGATCGATGGCATCCGGAATGCCTCTTTGGATACGTTTCTGCCGGGCGCGTACCGCACGCGTCAGCCACATATCGGGGAGCAGATAGCCGACGGCCGCCAGACACAGGCACCAGAACGCGGTGTTCGTCCGCACGAAGCTGCCCGCCATGATGCCGAGGAAAGGCCCCAGGAACCGGGCGGCAAAGTACACATCGAGCTTGTTCGAGCCGCGCATGCCGGCGCTGACAAAGCGCTGGCGCAGTTTTTCGTCCTGCGTCAGTCCCAGCCGGGCGCGGAAGGCACGAGCCAGGTCGAGCAGCTTTTCGCGTGCCAGCTCTCTGGCCCCGATCTTGCGCTTGTCGGGCCGCTCGCTCTTGACGATGTCCAGAATGCGCCGCGCCTCGACCGATGGCCGGAAGAACCACGGCGCGCCAATGAGCGTGACGACGCAGAAGATGCAGAGCGAAAGCGCGATGAAGAAAATCAGGTTCATGGTGACTGCCTACACTTCGATCTTGTTAATAATCCGACGAATCCAGAACGCCCCCAGGACGATGAAGCCCATCCCGGTATACAGCAGCTCGCGACCCAGAGGAGTTGTGAACAGTGGCTTGGAGTAACCCGGATTGGACACGTTAATCAGCCCCAGCATGATCACGGGCAGCAAGGTCAGAATCCAGCCCGTCAGCCGTCCCTGCGCGGTTTGCGTCCGGATCTCGCCGTGAATGCGCTGGCGCTCCCGGATCACGTTCACGGTGCGATCGAGAATATCGACAAGATTGCCGCCCGTTTCACGCTGTACCAGAATTGCCGTGACCACGACGCGGAGGTCCTGCGATGGCACCCGATCCAGCATCTGCAAAAACGCGTCACGCAGCGGCATGCCGAAGTTCTGTTGCCGGAACACTTCGGCGAATTCCGAAGCTGCAGGTTCCGGACAACCCTGCGCAATCAGTTCGATTGAACCCGCAACGGAGTGGCCGGCGCGCAGGGCGCGAGCCATCATGTCGATGCCGTGCGCGAGCGCGTTGTCAAAAGATTTCATGCGTCGCGCGCGCAGGAAGATGATACGCACCCAGGGCAGGGAGCCGGCGGCCAGTGCAGCAGCGGCCTCCACCACGAACCACGGAAACATCACCAGCACGATGCCGAACCCAACCGCGGCACACACCAGCGACTGCACCATGACGACTGACGCGGTGGTCTTCGCGCCTGACTGCATCACATACCGGCTGATCCGCTGGATGGGCTTGTACGTCTCCAGCGTCCGCTCCATCCACCCGAAGCTCGCCTGGTTGGTCTTCCTGAGCAGCTGCGTCGCTTCGACCGGAAGTTCGCCGGGAACCTGGTTGCGCGATGCAAGAGAGGTCAGTCGTGCCTGCACCGTCTTCAACTCGCCGCTCGGTGCGGTCACCAGCATGATGGTTCCCACCATCACCAGCATGAGCACTGCAAAGATTATCAAGATCAACAGCGGAGACATCTCATCACACTTCCTGGGAGTGATCCATCAGGCCTGCGGGCAGGGGAATGCCGGCCGCCTTCAGTTTCTCCCCGAATTTCGGAACGATGCCTGTCGAGCGGAACCGTCCTTTAACCTTGCCGTTCTCGCCCAGTCCTTCTTTCTCGAACACGAACAGATCCTGCATGCTGATCACGTCGCTGAACGCGCCCGTCAGCTCCGAAATGTGGGTTACGCGACGCGAGCCGTCACTCATACGCGCAACCTGCACGATCAGGTGGATCGCGGATGCAATCTGCACCCGGATAGCCTTTTCCGGCAGCCGGATGTCGCCCATCATGCACATCGTTTCCATACGCGACAGCCCGTCGCGCGGGGTATTCGCGTGAATGGTCGTCAGTGAACCTTCGTGGCCGGTATTCATGGCCTGCAGCATGTCCAGAGCTTCCTCGCCGCGGACCTCGCCGAGGACGATGCGGTCGGGACGCATACGGAGGGCGTTGATTACCAGTTCGCGCTGGCGGATAGCGCCTTTGCCTTCCACGTTCGGCGGACGCGTTTCCAGACGCACCACGTGTTCCTGGCGGAGCTGCAGTTCGGCCGAGTCTTCGATCGTGACGATGCGCTCCTTCTCGGAGATAAAGCTGGAGAGGCAGTTCAGCAGGGTCGTCTTACCGGCGCCGGTACCGCCGGAAATCACGATGTTCAGCCGGGCCATTACGGCCGCGCGCAGCACGTCGAGCATAGGCTGCGTAAGCGCCTTGTTGGCCAGCAGCTTCTCCGCAGTCAGCGGGGAAGAGCCAAATCGGCGAATCGAGAGAATCGGGCCGTCGATGGCCAGCGGAGGAATAATGGCGTTGACACGCGAGCCGTCCTTCAGGCGGGCGTCCACCATCGGCGTCGACTCATCGACACGCCGGCCGACAGCCGAAACGATCTTGTCGATAATCTGCAGGAGGTGACGATTGTCCTTGAACGTGACGCTGGTGCGCTGCAGTATGCCACGACGCTCCACGTACACGTTGCTGTAGGTATTGACCAGGATGTCATTGATGGTGTCGTCCTGGAGCAGGGGCTCGAGCGGTCCGAGACCGAACAGCTCGTCGAGCACCTCATGCGCCACACGATCACGTTCGGTCGAGCTCAGCGGAACACCCTGTTCGGCGATGACCTGCTGAATGACGGCAAACAGCTGCTGCTGACCGGCGCGGGTTTCCTGCGCCTCTCCCAGTTTTTCGAGGTCGAGGCGATTGATCAGTTCCTGGTGAACTGCTGACTTCAGTTCCTGCTGCTCTTTTTCGCGCATCGGGCGCGCCGCAGTGGAGCCGGTTCTGAGGCCCGGGCCGGTGTTGCGCAGCGCCGGATCTGGTCGGGAAATGTTGATGCTCAGGTCAGCCATGGTTCAGTTACCCCTTTTTCTGGCCCCAGGAGAACAAGCCCTTCTTGCCGCTTGGTGCCGGCTTCACGCCATCCGCGCCCGTAATGATAGCCGCCCACCGGGCAAACTGCGAAGTGTACTCGGTCTTCTTGTCGGGCGAGATCGGTTCGCCTACGTTAATCGAGCGCAGGCATTCCTGATAAGCGTTGCATAGGCGGACTTCCACCGGAACGCGAATTGCTTTCTCGATCTGCTCGATGGCAATCGCGCCGTGGGAAGAGTAGCGGTTGATAATCACATGCAGACGCGCCGAAGTTGATTCGTTGCGGCTGAGGCCGTCAATGTAGCGGGAGAGATCGCGGATGGCTCCGATGTCCGGAGTCGCCACCAGATAAATCTGATCCGAGCGGTCCATCACTGCCAGACTGGCTTCCTCGAGAGAAGTTTCGCAGTCCAGAATGACGTAGTCGTACTCGCCACGCAGGAATTCAAGCGTGCGCTCGAGGGCGTCGGGATCGATATTGCGCGACGGATCGTGCGACTCCGGCGAGGCCAGCACTTCGAGGCCGCTGGGATGCTTGGCGATGAAGCCGCGCAGCAGGGCAGAGTCCAGCCGATTCACGTTTCGGATCAGCTCGTCGAAGTGATACCTGGCGCCGTCCAGTCCCATGTACAGGCAAATGTGCCCAAATTCTTCATGGTTGTCGATCAGCAGAACGCGTTTGCCATGCTGGCTGACGAGGAAATGGGCGAGGTTCACCGCGATGGTCGTGGTGCCAACTCCCCCCTTCGCGCCGAAGAACGAAATGATGTGACCGCTCGATCGCCCGCGGCCCATGGTTGCCGACCAGGTGCGCTCCTGACGATCAAACGCATCGGCCAGTTGACGCGGCTCCAGTGGCTTGCGGAGGAACTCGTTGCAGCCGGCACGCATCGCCGAAAGCAGAAGATCGGGATCGTTGCGGCCGGACAGGGCTGCTACGAAAATTCTTCCGTGAAAGACCTGGTTCAGATAGCCTGCGGCTTCAATGGCCGCCCGCGGGTCGCGATCGAAATCGATGACCGCGAACACGGCGTCGGCGCTCTTGGTTTCCGGAGTAATCGCTGCGCGGCGCGTTGCCGAGAGATACTCCTCCACGTTTTCGTGCGTCACGCTCCATGGCAGCTGGCCGGCTGCCTGGACGATTCGTTCCGTCAGGTCGCGATCCACCGCGACCGTCATCAGGCCGATGCTCAGGGGCTGAGTGTTCTCCGACTGTTGCATTATTGATTCGCTCCCTGAGAGCTCTTGGGCACAAAGCTCTTGTCGAATTTCCGCGGGTTGAGGAAGGGAACCGGCTGCGCCGGCTGCATCGGCTGCGGATTCTCTGTCAGCGGATCCACGATTGTCGGCGTCACGATGACGGCGAATTCGACTACCGAATGGTTAGAACTCCTGGTCTGGAACAGCTTGCCAAGTATCGGAACATCGGCAATTCCCGGGATCTTTTCCAGCTGATCGGTCGTGCGGTTGTCCAGCAGTCCCGAAATCGCGAAGCTCTGACCGCTCTTCAATTCAACCTGTGTATCCGCGCGATGCGTAACAAGGGCGGGAACCGTGAACCCTGATACTGTCACCGCATTGGTGAAGTCCAGCGAGCTGACTTCCGGCGAAACCTTCATCTGAATCGTTCCGTCCGGCAGCACGTTCGGCGTGAAATCCAGCGATACGCCGAATGGGCGGAACTGGATCGTCACGGACGTAAATCCGCCTGTGCCTCCCTGGACCACGGGGAAGGGAAATTCACCGCCGGAGAGGAACGAGGCCTTCTGGCCGCTCACCGTGGAAATCGTCGGCTCTGCCAGGATCTGTATGATCTGCTTATTCAGCAGGTCCTGGATCGCCGCCCCCGCACCGTACTGCTGGTTGAAGTAGAACATGTTCAGCAGCGACTGCAGCCCCAGCAGGCTGGAGACATTGGCGCCTCCCGATGAGGTCTGCGAGTTTCCAACCGTAATAGCCGGGAACTGACCCGTCGAAACATTCGCCGTATTTTTGCCGCTGGTGAAGAAGTTGAAGCCGAGTTGCTGGGCTCGGGACCGGTCGATCTCTACGACCCGCACCTTGAGCCGAACCTGCGCCGGATGCTGCAGGCTGACCAGCAGTGAACTCACCACATTTTTCGAAAAATTTCCCGCCAGTTTTACCGCTTCGTCGGCAGCGGCCTGGTTCGCTACTGTACCGCTGAGCGCAATCTGATCTCTCTGAACTTCGACCTGGACATTGTCCTGAGGAAGAGCATTCTTCAGTGCAGTGCGCAGCGCGTCGGAATCGAGATTTACGGCCACCTGGTAGGCCTGGGATTGACCGCTTTCATCCCACAAAATCAGAGTGGCGTTGCCCGGCGTCTTCGCCGTGACAACGATCTGATGCGGGTTTGAGGTCACAGAATCCAGAACGTCCGGATTGCTGACGTAGACGCGGCGCAGACGGTCCGGGGTATTGACGAACATCGACTGCCCGACCCGCAGCTGCAGCGATTCCTTGATGAGAGAGGTCGCTCCGCCATTCTCCGCAGCCGGCACCTGTGCGATGGCGGTCTTCCCCTCGGCGCCTAAAAATATGACGGCGCAGAATGCGGCCATGACAGCGCCGCTGACCCTATTCCGGAATTTGCTTTCTCGCCTGACCATTCTCTTGCCTCAGTTAAAGCTCTCTGTTGTCTTTTTCGAGCCCAGGTCTGTTTCGACTACCCACGCCTTGGCTTTCGGTTCTGCCGCAACAACGCGACGCGTGGCAACCGCTACCGCTTTCTTCGGCGCCGCCACGCCGGCAATCAGCTGATTCACTGCGACCGGAGTCACCTGCGCCTCTTCGGCGTCGCCGCCTCTCCGAAGCACAAAATGAATGCTGCCCTGCGCCGCTGCCAATACTGCTTTCTGGGCATCCTGCAGGGACAGCAGCAGGGTCACCACGTCCACATTGGCAGGTTTGCCCGATGGGTCTGGCTGCACCTCGTGCCCGACCGCCAGCACTTCGGCGTTCTGCAATACCGTTGCGGTGATGGGATCCTGGCTGTTGTCGGGCTTGTACGTCACCAGCACGTCCACGTGCGTGGCGGGCATCATGAAGCCTGCGACGCCAATCACCTGGTCGGAACGCAGCGCGACCGCGCGCATGCCAGCCGGCACACGTCCGGAGAGGCCCATGCCGGCGCCTGCCGCTGCAAGCTCCTGGTCCAGCACCGGCTGTCCCGGGGTCAGAGGGTACAGCGCGACACGGCCAACCAGATCTTCCGCCTTGACAAAGGAGCCGGCCAGCGGATTGGTCCGCGGCCAGTTGATCATGGTCAGGTCTTCCCGCTTCAGAATGTCGCCGGGGTTGATCGGATGCGCGGCGGCTACATACTGGATGGGCGCCTGAACCGGAGCCGCCTGGTTGTGCGCCATTTTCCGGACCAGCACGAAGAGGATGGCACCGGAAAGCACCAGTGCGACCACTATTGCGAAGATGAATCTGCGAACCATACCTTTACCTCTGGACCACTGTCATCGCAAGAACGACCGCGGCGCCGGCAGCAATCGCCACCGCATACGGCAAACGCAGCGTGCGTGCATTGCCCACGTGCAGCTCCGGATGAGGAGTCAGCCCCTCATACCGGTGGTGAACCGCAATTGCGCCGACGTTCAGAAACGTTTCCCTGAGCTGCCCACGCCACAGCGCCATGGCAATTCCCATGACCCCACCTGCAAGAGCAGTGAAGATAAGCAGCCAGACGACGTGCGTCAGGCCTGTCAGGCACGCCGCCGCCGCCATGAGTTTCACATCGCCCGCGCCCATGCCGCCCGCGAGCCAGAAAATAAGAAAAAGAACGAAAGCAATCAGTCCCGCGGCCGCCGATGAGCCCATACCATGCCAGCCGGCAGTGAACAGGTGCAGAAGAAGTCCGGCCAGAACGCCGGGAAGGGTCAGCAGGTTCGGTATCCGCCGATCCCGGATGTCGAACACAGCTCCCACCGTGCAGAGAGCGCAGGCAGCGGTCGAGTACAGCAGCTCCGTGTGAAAGGTCGACATCCCGAAATTCCCCAATTAGCCCTCCTGCCTTATCTATCGGAAGGGAGAGCGGAGCTCTTACTGAACACTCGCCCGGTTAACCGGTTGGGGGAGGGCCAGAACGCCAAGCCCACAACACGAAGACACGCCAGGTTGCAGGGAATTCGCCCGGATTTCCCCTACTCCCCGGGCTCAACAATGCCAACCAGGCACGATAAAAACACACCTCTGGCCGCGCCGCGCACACCTGTGAACGGCCAGGAACCACTTCTTTTACCCGTCTTCTGTCGATTACCAGGTTTTGGTAATCGAGTATACACAGCTTCAGAAACCGGTAAAGGCTAATTTTCGAGCTTGGTTATCGAATGCGCCAATGCTGCTGCGACCGCCAGCCAATTGCCTTCGACGTTCCGGGCCGCACCACAAAAAGGGCATTCTCCGCTGATTCGTCCGGCCCCGGTCGCCAATGTCAGCGACCGGAACCTTTCGAATTTGCACAATGCCATCGCCCTGCTGACAGCCGGCCGCGGAGGTCCAGCCACCATCAGGGCTGCATGGGTTTACAGGCTGGTCGCGATGCTGCTCAGAACGCCGCTAACTTTCGACCCGACGCTCGTCAGGGCGGAGATAGCAACCAGAGCAATCAGAGCCGCGATCAGGGCATACTCGATCAGGTCCTGGCCGGACTCGTCATTCATGAACTTCGTCATAAGCTGTTTCATCGTTTCGGTTCTCCTCAAAGGTTCCGCAGTACGGACCCTGATGCGCACCCCGTGTCCGACCTGCGTTGTGTGTGATTACCTTGCGCTGGAAGGCCGGAAGAGGGCAATGACCATTAAGTGTTAGGAATTGCTACTTTCCGGTACGGGATTTTGCCCTCTGCGGTGCCGGCGCTGGCGGTGCATGCCTGCAGAGCATCGGTTCCTGGGCCTTCCGGGGCCTCCACCCGGCACCGCTGTGCCACTTTGGGCCAGATTTCGGCGCGCACCGATCGCATCCTCCCACCCGGCCGATCACCCGGTCACAGGGGGCTGGATTGCTGGCGGGGATCGCTGCCCGACCTGCGGGCAGGGGCTGCGTACCGCTCTCGTTGCGCCACTTCATCAGAACGCCAACACGTACCTGGTAGCGCATTAGCGTCATGGTCAATAGCCCGTTTGGGGTATGCCGAAAGTACCCAGGTGGTAGTCATCATGCTGCTTCGTGGTATCGACTGGTCGCGGATGGTGACCAAAGATAGTGGTGGCATTCTCGTCGCGCGCCGCTACTATAGTTCGACCAGGTCACTCCAGCCGCACAGAGGGAAGGTCCGCGGAAGCGCTGGTGAGCCGATTCCCCCATTGCAGAAGGGTTTGTGCCGGGCAGCGCGGCAGATTCGCCGGTTCGTGCAGTCACCGCTTTGGCCGTCTGAACGCGCCCGGGATGTGGAGTCTGATTGGAGGGTAAGTCCGTGAACCGCAACTTTTCAGGCCTCGATAACGACTTCCGCAGTGACAGCGGGCAGACGCTCGTGCTGGTCGCGCTGTCGATGGTCGTTCTGATGGGATTCCTCGGTCTTGCGATCGATGTGGGCAATCTGCGCGCAGCCCAGCACAAGCTGCAGCAGGCCGCCGATTCGGCCGCCCTTGCAGGCGCCCTTGAGATGTCCTATTGCGGCGGGACCACGCCCTGCACGCAAATGACCACCGATGCTACCAAAGCGGTGTTGGAAAACGGACTCTCCACCCCGACGATGTCATCGAACACCTGTTCCGGAAACGGAACTGGCCTGTCGCTTTACGTGAACTGGGGCCCCTGCCTCCTCGGCACAAATGACCCGAATAACGGCAGCAAGTCTTACGTCGAGGCTCTGGTCTCCCAAAATGTTGACATGTACTTCGCCAGAGCCCTCGGCCTGAATAACGTGAGGTTGTCGGCGCGCGCTGAGGCAGGGAAGGGAAATTCCTCTTTCTGTATGTACATAGGGGCCGCCCATCCTGGCACTGGGACACTGAAGGTCGATTCCGGAGGACAGCTCACATTAAGTTGCGGCATTCAGGTGGACGGATCGCTGGACGCCAAGGGCAATGGGTCGCACGTCACCGCGACGGAGTTTCAGGTAACAGCTTCGAGTGGGAACGGCAGCAACCAGTTCTCCCCATCTCCTGTCTTCAATGCGCCGACCGTGCCGGATCCGGTCTGTCAGAGCTACCCTTTGGAATCGACGTACAGCCACACGACGAATTGCCTGACCCCCATCACCTATACGTCGCCGGCGCCAGGTCAGGGGGGAGGGGCTGTTCCGAACGGCTCGACTTTGTGTCCTGCTTTGGTCGGGCAAAATTTGACTGCCGGTTCTTGTTACGGACCACCCGCAACGGGCGCCATCACGGTGGCTACCAACAAGGGAGGCAATGGCGCGCCCAGTGCTGTGACCCTCACCGGAAATTTGACGCTCAGTCCCGGGACATACATCTTTAACGGCAATCTGGATTTGGGGGGCTACAACCTCACCAATACGACCACTGGCGGCGATGGTTCGGGCGGCGTGACGCTGTATTTCCTGAACGGCAGCATCATCAACGGCGGCGGAAGCCGAATCAACCTGAACGCGCCGACAAGCGGTTCCAGGGAGGGCATGCTGATCTGGGAGGATCCAGCCGACACCTATACGATGTCGCTGGCCAGCGGCAGCCAGTCGAGTTGGGACGGCATGGTTGTCGCCCCGAACGCCACGCTGGACTTGAGCGACGGCGCCAACGCAACCACATGCTCACAACACTATTTCATCGTTGACGCCTTGAACGTGATCAACACGCACGGTTCCAAGACGTTCAATATTTGCAGCGATTTCTCCACACTCGCTGATGGTGATCCCATCCAGGGCTACACAGCAGTCCTTGTCGAGTAAAGGGATGACTATGGTGAACGCCAAACGATTCCTGACGAGCAATAGCGGACAGAGCCTCATCGAGACTGCGCTGTCGCTCTCGCTCCTCCTCCTCATCCTCGCAGCAGCGATTGATTTCGGTCGGGCGTACTACCTGCTTGTGGAACTGAAGAGTGCAGCGCATGCGGGCGCAGTTTACGGTTCGCAATACCCGACCGATGTTACTGGTATGAATACCGCCGCCGCGTCCAATGCAACGGATCTCGCCAACAACAGTTTCACCAAGACCGCTTCCTGGGGATGTGAGTGCGATTCCAGCCAGGCGACGACCGCAGGCACGAATTCATGCACGACAACACCGAGCTGTACTGGTGGAAACCTCGTGTACTACGTTACCGTGACAACCGGCGCAACCTACTCGCCCCTCCTGCCCTGGCCTGGAATTCCAAGCACGATGACCTTATCGGAAACGGTTCAGATGCGCAGCACCAACTATTAGCCATGAAACTCAAACGCACAGTACGAGCCGGCATGAAAGACCAGCGCGGCGACACGATGATTGAGATCGCCATCTCCGCCGTTGTCGTCCTCACGCTGCTTTTCGGCGTCATGGAATTCGGCCGGGCGATGTACATCTATCACTTCGTCTCCTATGCCGCTCAGGCTGGCACGCGTTATGCCCTCGTTCGCGGTAACAGCTGGAAGACCGCCTGCGCCAGTTCTACGACGGGGATGGACTGCCAGGCTGCCGATACCGATATCAAGTCCTACGTGCAGAGCATCGCCCCTCCTGGCGTCTCTACATCGAACCCTCCCCTGACGATTACGCCCAGCTGGCCTGGCACCAGCCCGAACGCCAGCATCACTTGTACGGCTGGCACCCCTGCTCCGGGGTGCGTGGTTCAGGTGATTGTCACCTATCAATTCAGCTTCATAGCGCCATTCATGCCTGGATCGCCCCTGACGCTGAAAGCAACCTCGCAACAGATTATTCAGAAGTAAGCCGCGCTGCGTGTCGCGTGCTCATTCGCCAGTCACACTCCGCTCTGCGCATCCTTTACGACTACCCGCGACATTGAGCTGTCCCAATTCTCGTGGCGCTGAAGGCCTCGCACGCATGGCCTGGATTGCTCCCGCGTTTGACAATCCCTTCCTGTGCCCTCGAAAATGCTCCGTGGGCTGATCCGCTTTGCGGGAAGCCATCCCTCATTCCGAAATCCCCAATCT
>Ga0157372_10005283_pt1 | contig 13707 bp, 12 predicted proteins | sample C55metaG_FD_115307 | JGI IMG/M metagenome (GOLD analysis project Ga0157372, IMG submission 115307) | Corn rhizosphere microbial communities from Kellogg Biological Station, Michigan, USA - C5-5 metaG | ecosystem: Host-associated > Plants > Roots > Rhizosphere > Soil | place: USA: Michigan... | reverse complement strand
CGAACGCGAACGCACCCGCCTCACCTATTCGGATTTCAAACTGCTGGCATCGCCGCTAGCCCGCGCCTTGCAGGACGCGGAGTTCCGTGCCGGAGATCGTGCCGTGATCATCATGACCAACCAGTCGAAGTGGCTGATCTCGGCTTTTTCAATCCTGCAGAGTGGTGGCGTGCTGGTACCGCTGGACTACAAGCTGACCTCCGCAGAACATCTGCAGTTGCTGGCACATTCTCGAGCTAAGTTTCTGGTGATCGAATATCACCTTTGGCGCGCGATTACGCAGGACCCAGAATTCAAAAACCACAAGTTGAGGATTGTTCTGGTCACGGAAGCCCCGCCTAGTGCGGACTTGCGTGGCGGATATCGCTGGGAGGAGTTTCGCCGCAAAGGTGAGCCGACGCTGATTGCGCGCAAGCGGCAGGACCCAGCCTGCATTGTTTATTCCTCGGGCACCGGAGGCCGCCCGAAAGGTTGTGTGCTTACGCACGAAAATTATCTCGAGCAATGCAAGTCGCTGACGGCGTGGTATCCGTTCTGGCCAGGTGTGCGCTATCTGAGCATTCTGCCCACTAACCATGCCATCGATTTCATGGTCGGGTTCATTGGCCCGTTTGTGTGCGGCGCTTGCGTCGTGCACCTTCGCACCCTCCGTCCGGAGTTTGTGCGCGATGCGTTTGTTCGCTATCGGATCACGTATGTAAGCCTGGTCCCGATGGTGCTCAAAAATCTGGAGCGCGGAATCAAATCGAATTTCGAAGGACTCCCTTCGTTCAAGCGTTTTGTGCTGAACCTCATGATCTCGATCAACAAGGCGCTGACTCGAAAGCGACCTAATGTAGAGTTGAGCCGCAAACTCCTGGGGCAGGTACACAAAGCATTCGGTGGACAACTGCTGGCCATGTTTACCGGAGGAGCGTTCATCGATCCGCAGACTCTGCAATTTTTTTACGAGCTTGGGATTCCGGTGGCAAACGGATACGGCCTTACCGAAGCCTGCACCGTGCTGACTTTGAATGACCTGAAGCCGTTTCGCGCGGACACTGTTGGCAAGCCGCTACCAGGAGTTGATCTTCGCGTTCTGAACCCGGATGCAGAAGGAGTCGGCGAGGTCGCGGCCCACAGCAAGACCATCATGTCGTATTACCTCGATGATCCCGAACTTACGGCGCAGGCGGTTGTTGATGGCTGGTTGCTCACCGGGGATCTGGGGCGGCTGGAAGGTTCCGGGCATCTGCAATTGCTGGGTCGCAAGAAAAACATGATCGTCACCGAGGGTGGCAAGAATATTTATCCCGAGGACATTGAGACCGCGTTCGATGGTCTCGCGGTGAAAGAGTACTGCGTATTTGCGGCAAACTATCTCTGGCCGAAAAAAGAACTCGGCGGAGAGACGCTCGTTCTGGTCGTGCGATTGGAAAACCAGGAGTTCACGGATTCGTTGAAGGATGAAATAGTCGCGCGCAACCATCGACTGCCGGATTTCAAGCGGGTCAAAGGTTATGTAGTCTGGGGGAAAGATTTTCCGCGCACGGCTTCGTTGAAGATCAAACGCAACGAACTGGCCGAAGAGATTAGAACTTCGCTGGAGCGGTCCGCAGTCAAAGAACTTTGACGGAAACAAATAAATATCTGGCGATTGTGAATCCGGCAGCAGGCGGCGGACGCTCGCGCCAACTTCTTCCTGCTGCACTGAAACGTTTGCGGGCGGCCAACATTCAAGTGGAGATTCGTGAGACCACTGCGCTGGGACATGCCACCGAAATCGCACGGCAAGCCTGGTCGCAGGGATACCGCAAATTTATTTCGGTGGGAGGCGACGGAACTTCGTATGAAATTGTGAACGGTTTGTTCCCTCTGGCCGATGGCGCGGAAACTCCGACTTTAGGCTTCCTTCCGCTGGGAACTGGAAATTCGTTTCTGCGTGACTTCAGTGACCAGGGCGTGGAATACGCGATGGAGTCACTCATCGCCGGACGCTCGCGCAAATGCGACGTGTTGCGCTTGCGCCACCAAGATGGCATTCTGCACTACATCAATCTTCTGAGCGTAGGTTTCACCGCCGACGTCGCGACTATGCGTTCGCGCAGCTTCAGCGGCTGGGGAGAAGCAGGATATCAAACATCAATTTTTATCTGCCTGGCACGGTTTCGACGCCGCCCGTTTCCGTTGAGCGTTGATGACGAGAAGAAGATCGATCGTCGCGCGTGCCTGTTTCTAACTTTCAACAACAGTAAATTCACTGGCGGGACCATGATGATCGCGCCTAATGCGGCAACCGATGACGGTCTGATCGAATATGTTCGCTGGGGACCAATCGGTCGCGTTGGTTTGATCCGCAACCTGCCCACGCTTTATGACGGCACGCACACTCGGCATCCGCTGGCTGAAGTGCGCAAGGTCCGCCGGGTGGATTTTCATCTCGAAGATCCTGTCGACGTTATGGTGGACGGCGAGGTCATTACCGTACATTGCGAAAGCCTTGACGTGCTGCCTGCTGCCCTCAATGTCGTGGTATAAGAATTCACGATGTCTGAGCTGAACGAAAAACAACCGACCGCTGCCCAGCCGGGGCCGCGACTAATTTGGCTTGGGATTGCCGTCGCTTTCGCAGTCGCTGCCTGGGTAATTTATTACTTTGCCTACTATCGCAAGCCGGTCAGCACACTCGATGGGTTCGCCAAATGCGTAAATAAAAGCGGCGCGAAAATGTATGGCGCGTGGTGGTGCCCACACTGCGCCGATCAGAAAGAACTCTTCGGTTACGCCTTCCAGTATGTCAATTACGTCGAGTGCAGCGCGCCAGGACAACGCACAGAAAATGACACTTGCAAGCAGGCAGGCGTGAAGAATTTTCCTACCTGGCAATTTTCCGACGGCACTCGTGTCGAGGGTACGCTGCATCTGGAGGCCCTCGGTGAAAAAACCGGGTGCAAACTGCCGTGACCGAGCCTCACTACGCTCGGAAAACTGCACCACAAACGCCTGCACAACTCATGACCGCCATCGCGCTCGTCGCCGTTGCCGGTATAGCAGTTTCTTCGGTCTCGCTCTATGAGCATTTCGCAACTTCCACAACGTCGTTTTGCAACTTCAGCGATACGTTCAACTGCGATCTGGTGAATCGCAGCGCCTATTCAACCGTGCTCGGCGTACCGGTCGCACTGATCGGAATCGTTGGGTATTTGATCGTGGCAACACTGGCGACGGTTTACCGCAATCAGGCACAAACGCCGGTGCTGCTCTTGGTCGGATCTCTGGGCGGTCTGGGATTCGCGCTAGACTTGGCCTACATTGAGAAGTTCGTGCTGGGCGTGTGGTGCATTCTTTGTCTAACTTCACTGGGACTGATTTGTGTCGAGGTAGCGCTCAGCGCGGTTGCCATTATCAGAGCTAGGCGAGCTCGCGCTTAGTCATCCGCAACTGCTTCCAGTCCCGCTTCCCTGCGTGCATTGGCATTTGCCGGGCTCAACTCTTTCCGCTTGATCGAGGTAATCGCCGCTACGCTGATCAGGATGAGTCCGGTCCCCAGAATGGTTCGTCGGCCCATGCTTTCGCCGCCCAGTGTCGCTCCCAGAATCACCGCCACTACAGGATTGACGTAAGCATAAGTTCCAACTTTGGTCGGCGATTCGTAATGGAGCAGCCAGACGTAAGCCGTATAACTGATAATGGAGCCGGCGATGATGAGATATATGAGCGAGAGCCATGCTCCCGAAGAAATATCCTGCGCACGAAAATGGCTGAATTCCCCGGCGACGACGGCCAGGGCTAACAGTTGCACCCCTCCAGAGAGCATTTGCGCGGCCGCGCTCATGGGCTTCGACGCGGGCAAGGTAAGACGTTTGGTAACGATGGTTCCCACCGACCACCCGCAGCACGAGACCAGCAGTGCAATCACTCCGCGATGATCGAGCGGCACTTCTCCCAGCGACCGCGAAGGATTCATGAGCACCGCCACCCCAACAATCCCAATTGCCAAGCCGATCGCGAGTCGCAACGTCAGCCGCTGGGTGCGCAGAAATATGATTTCGAGAAGAGTGATGCAAACCGGAATCATGGCCAGAATCACGGCCGCAATGCCCGATGGAACGCGTTGCTCCGCCCAGAACAGACAAGCATAGTCGATAAGGAACATTAATGTTCCGAGAATGGTTGCGCCGCGCCACTCCCGCAGAGTTGGCGAAGGCGTTCCGGTCACGCGCATCCATGCCCAGATGACTAAGCCAGCGACGGTGAATCGCAATCCCGCCATCAGGAACGGCGGAATTTCGCGCACCCCGATGCGAATTGCAAGATACGTCGATCCCCAGACGAGATAAATGATGGCGAATGCCAACAGAAGTTTCCAGGCTGCGGGACGAGCGGAAGAAGTCACACGTGAATGATGCGTGAGACTGCGAGTACGATTCGAGCGAGATCAGTTAGAGCTTTGAATCTCCATGGTCTCGTCAATCCACATCTGGCTCGGCGAGCCAGGACCAGAGCGGGTAGCGGTCACGCGAAATCCACTGGCAGTGGTTTGGATGTCGTAGGAAAAGGGAGGACGATCACCTTTCGGCGGTAGATAGTGGCCGGAGACCATCTCCTCGAGGGAACCGTAATGTCCCTCGGTTGCGTTGAAATTACGCTCCGCATTGGCAATGCCAAGCAGATCGCCTTTCACGCCGGTCATGTTTTCGGCGGCTTGAATGGTGGTGCCGCCGCCAATTGACGCAATACTCTGCGCCTGTTTGGTGTACAGGTAAAAAACTAAACCGGCGGATATCAGCACGCCGACAAAACCGAGAATGCGCCCCATATAGACCCCTCGAATCTATATTCCATCGTGAGAAAGGTCTGGCCGCAAGTAACCGGAGTGCAGGAACTCAAGGTTTGAGCGGGCGAAAGGCTGGCCCTTATGCAGTACTGCTCTGGTTTACGGTATACATCTCCCCGATCTGGGGCTGGAAGCGTTGCGCGATCAGATCTCGCTTGAGTTTGCCATTGGCTGTGAGCAAGCCATTTTCGGTGGTGAATGGCTCTTTAATGACTCGGAATGCCCGCAATTGCTTGTAATGCGGCAGCGTTGGATTGACCGCGTCCAGAGCGGATTGCACCTGCTGGTCGCTGACGTCGCCGGTGATCAGCAAACTTAAATAACTGCGGCCATTACCGATCACCACCGCAAATTGCGCGGAAGGCAGATGCGCCAGAATCTCGTCTTCAATCGGCTCTGGCGCAATGTTATGGCCGGAGTTGAGGATAATAAGGTTCTTAATCCGACCGACAATTTTCCAGTTACCAGCGGCGTTCACCTCGCCCTGATCGCCGGTGTGGAACCAGCCGTCGCGCAAGACTTTCGCAGTTTCGTCAGGACGGTTCCAGTATCCGTAGAAAATGTTCGGCCCGCGGACGACGATTTCGTTGTTCTCCGCCACCTTCATCTCAATCCCGCTGATAGCAGGACCCACGCGGCCGGGTTCCACGTGATGCGGATCATCCAAGGTGCAAATTGCCGTGGTTTCGGTGAGCCCGTAAACCTGTAGCACCGGGATTCCCAGCATCATGAAGAAAAGCTGAGTTTCGACGCTAAGCGGAGCCGATCCGCAGATAAGAGCTTTCAAATTTGCGCCGATCATTTTTTTGCGGATAGTCGGAAACACACCGGCATTTGCCGCCGCCAGCCAAATGGAATCTGAAAACGTTGCCTTGCCCTCCTGCCTGCGCATATAAGCGGCTTTGGCTTTCAGATAAATCGTGCGCACAACCCCTGCGGTTTTCCATAACTGCTCGTCGACGGCCTTGCGAACGCGTTCGAGCAGCGCCGGCACGTTTACAAAATAATCTGGAGCGACGGCGCGCAGCTCTCCTGCGAGCTTCGACAAATCGGTATTCATAAAAACTGAACTGCCGCGCAACAGGCTGGTGAGAGTGGTGATCCATGCCGCGGCAAAATTCAGGGGTGCCCATTGGTAGACACGATCTTGGCCGGCACGGTGTTTCATCAAGATGTCCAGCTGGCCGGATGTGCATTGCAGAATGTGACCAACATTGCCAGCGGTGAGCATCACCCCTTTAGCTTCGCCAGAGGTGCCCGAAGTGTAGATGATGGCCACGATATCTGAATCGTGAACTTTAGGCTTTCTTAGTATTGAGACGGGAAGGGTAAAGATCTCCTCAAACAGCGCCTGTGGCGGGGCTTCCGGCCAGATCTGGACAATCGAATCACGCAGCGCTGCATCGCCGCAGCAAATCAACGATGGCGAGCAATCCTTCATCATCGCAACCAATTCCCCAGGTGCCTGACGAGAATAAAGCGGAACGACGATCAAGCCTTCGGCCATGATGGCAAGATCAACGGCGATCCAGTCAATGCCGTTCGCTGCAAGAAGGGCACACCGATCACCACGCTTAAAATTTCTGGAAACAAGATAAGAACGCACTTGCGAAATGCGCTTCAGTAGGCCAGGGCCAGTGACACCCCAACTTACTTTATTGGTTGCAGACTGATCGTGCAGCTCCCATAGAACGGTGTCTTCCACCCCATCAAGCTTTCCGAAAATGTTGTCGAGGAACGTCACGTTCTTTCGCCCTTTCAGGGCTGGGTCATTGGGATGTTGGCTACCATGGCTTTCGCCATGGGCTGCATCCTATCGCTGCTTCGCAGCTGACAGCCGCAAAAGCGATCATTGAACCAAAGAAGCCGAAATGCTTCACGCGGAAATCTTGCTCTCTTGGTACATTCCGATCAGCCGTCTGAGGCCTTCATCGAGCGGAGGCAAGTAGTCTTCCCAGCTCCACTCGCCCTTGCGGGTGGGAAATTCGGGATAACGGCGGCGCAATTCCTCTTCGAAATAAACGCCCATGCGGGCCATGGTCTTCAAGTTCCTGACCACCGTGCGCCCAATGCCGTCCGCGATCCTTTCACCGTCAGTTGCCAGTTTCTCAAGTGCGGCCAGCAACTTCGGCTCAAGGTCAGGATCGTCGACGTTCATCAGCAAATCCTCATGGCCGCGCTCACGCATTAAATTGCGGATGCGCTCGTCCATAGTGATTCCTGCCGAGGGCACCAGTGCGGGCATGGAGGTCACGATACCGTGAAAGCGCGATGACGCCATCAGATGCCCGGCACGCAAAATACTGACCATCTGAAACATGTCGTAATTTTCGGAGCTGAAAACCGCCACTCCGCCCAGCTTTTCGGAAACCCGGCGGCAAGCACGAGTATCCAGTTGCTCGGTCGCACAAAGGGCAATGAACACCCGATGCCGTTGCCGGAAGCCATCAACCACTTTAGCAATGGCCGTGAGGTAACGTTCGAAGGCAGCTTCCACGTCCGCGCCGTCTTTGTGGAAATAAACGGTGCGATAGTGGCTGTCCTTGTAAGCGCCGCTGATCGCCCGCGCGGCGTACTTCACGAGCGAAGGCTTTACCGGCCACCAGAACGGGTTGATGGGACACACGATCAGCACGGGCATTTTGCCGTCCCAACCGGCGTCGAGCAGGACTTTTCGCCCATACTCGGGCGGGAGGGGCTCGAATGTCCAAGCGGTGTCGGTGCCAAGCTCGGTTGGCACTCCCAGTTTGCGAAGTATGGTGCGCGACTCCTCATTGCGCGTGATGACCAGTGCGTCTTTGCAATAGCGCCCGCACATTTTCGCCACTGACGGATCCATGTGTCCAGCTTCCGACCCGTACCCGACGGCGAGCTTGTTCTGCGCCGTGGCAGTCCCGAGCGAACCAATGATCATCGTAGTCAGCGCATTGGCGAACTTGCTTTTGAAAGCTGAGCCCTCGACCACAATCACCCCGTGATGTTTGGGAATTTCGCGGGCCAGAAACGGTGGAAAAATATCAGGAAGATGAACCTGCTCGGCGCCTTCGAAATAGCCGCGAGTTAGTTCAAAGTTCTGGCTCATTACGCTGAACTCGACATTGTCCGCGCCGAGAATGTGGCGCAGCTGGCGCACCGTCTCTTGCGGGCGCACATCAGAACCCGTGTTGCGTGTGCCGTTATATCCCGCCAGTAGCAGCTTGAGTTTCTTGCCTGGGTGCCAGCGCTCGCCGCCACCCAGGATCCATGCAGCTTTGGCTCGCTCTATGTTGCCGCTGACCCAGGCCTCGAGAACATAATCCATCATGCGGCGGATCCCCCCACTTTTGCGGGCCAACCTTGGTACGGAAAGGTGAAATTCGTTTCGCGGCTGAACTTAAGCAGGGGATAACTGTATTGCGAGAACGGCACCGGCTTGCGCCCCAACTCAGAAGTAACGCGAGTGTTGTCGAACACCGTATTGAAAGTCAGGTATGGCATGAAAACTTTCATCAGCGAGGCGATGTGGCCGATCGGGCTCTTGCGATGCGCCGCCAGACTGAGCGATGAAGTGAACGATCCTTGCAGAAACGGCAGGTAAATCGGACCGCGTTTGTCCTGGGCGGCAGCCAGCGATTCGGTGATCTGACGGAATGTCTGCGAGTCTCGGCCGGAAGATAAATGATAGGTATCGGACTGGGTGCGCTCTTTTACATGCAAACTCGCAATCGCATCCGCCACAAAATCTACGTTGACGATATCCACGCGGTCGCGCGCTCGCAACGGCAATGCCGGCAATCCAGCGAGAAAAACAAATGCCCGAACCATGTCAAACTGAGTCGTCTCTGCGCGGCGGCTGTCACCAAGAACAACGCTGGGACGAAAAATGGTCTTGGGCACATCAGGGAGAAGTTCGCGAATCATGTGCTCGCTGAATTTCTTGGTGCGCGCGTAAGGGTCGTAATCGGACCGGTTCCAATCGACCGACTTGTCTTCGGTCACGACCTCGTCCTGGCGCTTCCCCGCCACCGCCACCGTGCTCACATGGCTGAAGCGCCGCAGGCCATGGTAATGGTCAACCTGCATGCCGAGTTTGACGACCTCAAGCGTACCGCGCAGGTTCACATTCAAACAGCTCTTCTCGGATTTGCGATTCAGCGACGCCGCACAATGAATCACGGAATCGGTGGTGTGTACGAGGCGATCGTAGTCATCGCGCGACAAGCCAAAACGCTCGTCAGTCAGATCGCCGCGAAAGACGCGAATGCGCGTCTGCAGATATTCGTAAAAAGATTTGAAATCAAAATGCAGTTGAAGAGCGCGCCAAAGGCGCTCGTCAGCCTCGCGCGGATCACGCGCACGTACCAGCAGGTTCAATGACGCGCCGTGATCGTGCACCAAATTAGCGGCGATGTATGCGCCGATGTAGCCGGTGGATCCGGTCAGGAATATCGCCACGTTGCTCCGTTGGTCCCCGTTCTCACGGTTTCGGCCGCTACGTCGTCAGCGGCCTGCAGATTCCGCGCCGGGCGCGCCTCGAGCGGACGCCCTTCGATGAGAGGATACGTCCACTTGCGCAGTGCGGGAATGTGAATATTGATCCAGTAGTCCCACCAGTCAATGCACTTGGCGTCGTAACCGAAGAGCTGTTTCTCTTCTGGAACCAGCGCGTACGAAAGCTTTTCGACGTTTTCGGCCACAAAATCATGCTCGTTGAGAAGAATGAAAGGCTCGAACAACTCGATCAGCTTTTCAACTTTCTCCAGACTGCGATCGGCTTTCGCCAGCGGAGTCTTCTTGAACGGCAGTGACGCAGCCACGCGCTGAATGGATTTTATGATCGCCCGTTGCGCTGGTGCCGACATGCGGTTGTAGCGCTCCTTGGAAACCGGGATCGCGTCAAAGCGCAAGCGCAGCCAGTATTCCATGCCTTCGAGGGCGCGATAGTGTTTGCGATGCGCCAGCGAGGTGAGTTCGATCGACCGGCGCATGTCGCATGGATTGGTCACCGACGTTGCGAGCTGATACACGTGTTCGTGCCGGCGCTCCATGACAGCAGCAGCGATCAAGGTCATCCCGCGGCAGACTGAATCAACCGGAATGACGTCGAGGCGCTTGCGCTCGTTGGTTGGCAGCTGCCGGAAAAATGTACCCAGCAGATACGACAACGCCGCCGAAGTGTTAATTCCTTCATTCCATCCGCGAAACGGTTGCGTGAGCGAACTTTCAACTATTGCAGGACGAACGATCGCAACCGGAAGGTCCGCACCATATTTAGTCAGCAGCGATTCGGCCAGACTCTTCGTAAAGGTATAAGTGTTGGGCCAGCCGAGTTCATGCGCGCACCGCTTCCCTGCCTCGGTAAGTTCATTGCGCAGCCAGCGCACGCGATTTTTGCGAATCTGATTTTCCAGGGCCGCACCGTGCAGGTCTTTCGCAGCGTGTTCTTTGCCCACGGCCTGACGGCGCAGTTCTTCCGTGACCACCGGACCCTCGGCGCTGGCTTGGATCGCATCGATCTGGCGATGCAGCGACTTCCATTCCAGTTCGGCGTCGAAACCTGGTAGGCCAATCGGCGTGTAATCCGGTCGAAGGTCTTCGTCTACCCGGCCATCGCATCTTCCCGCGGCGTAGCAAGTCGATAGATGAAGCAGCCCAGCATGGTCGGACTCGCGTACGAATTGCAGCACATTCATTACCGCATCGACATTGGAACTGACTGCCTCGCGCAGATCTGGATTGAAATCGGTAAGGCCAGAGCTGTTGATGATGAGGTCCAGCTTGCCCCGCAATTCATCAGCGACAGCGGAGTCAACGCCGAAATTCGGCTGCGAAACGTCGCCTTCAATGACTTGTACTCGTTCGTTAATAAATTGCAGAAGCTTGCGACCGTACTTCGCGTAAAGCGAATCGAACACCGGAGATTCGTCGATGAGCTTCTCAAACCGGCTTTGCGCGGGATTCGATTTCTGCCGCCGGATGAGCAAATAAATCTGCCCGATGTCAGGCAAGTCCATCAGAGTGTTCGCGAGCCAGACTTTGCCGATGAAGCCGGTGACTCCGATAAGCATGACGTGCTTGCCCCGGACAGCCGCGCGCACTGACAACGGATCCCCGGTATGCTTGCGTTCGAACTGCACAATGGCCCGTTCAACCGCTGGAGTGGTTCGATGAGCCGAAACCACCGCCCGCTCAATCACCTCGGGGCGAGCGCCCAGATCATGGGCGAGGCGTTCCACTGAACGGGTGCCGTCGGGGCCGGCCGATGAGACGCGAGCAAAAATTCCGCGGGGGCGAATCACCGGACCCAGCAGGCGTCCTGTGGCAATGCCGTCGCGAAAGTCTAGCCGGTTAGCAATGATCCACTTCACGCCCAGATGCTGCGCCAAAGGCCGCATAACGTACTCCAGTCCCTGACTCACCAGGACTACTTCGGCACCAGACGCCACCGCTTTCTGGAGCTGTTGGACGCCCTCGGGCTTCAACTGCGGCTTAAGCTTGTACTCAAAATATTCGTTGCCCAGTAGATCCAAGCGGTCGCGGCTGATGCCCCGCAAAATGGAATAAACCACCCGCGTGGCGAATGTGCGGTTCAGCACATAGAGAAATGGCCGCAGCATAGCCATCAGCAAAACCGTTCCCCGGCGCAACCAGCGTTCAGTGAACTTCTGGGCATTCCAGGTAAAAAACGCGACAGGTCGCACCGTCGTCAGCTCCAGCAGGCTGCCTTCGACGCGCCAGTACAGGTATCGCCCCGGAGTTGTTGGCTCAGATTGTTGCAATTTTCGGATCCAGTTACAGCGGGTAAGACTGCTCCGGCGTGACCCGGGGCGCTGCAAAGCTCTTTATTGTAAAAGATTAGGCCAAATCAGAGAAATATTTCGGATATGCCGGCTTAAGACTGGTCAAGAATCGTAGCCGGGACCGCGGCCGAACCCGTCCTTCTGCCACAACTTCTCCCAATTCCACATTCCAGACGTCACCGTACTCGGCAAGCGGAACCCGAGCTGATGCGCTAGCATGCACACCTGCCCCCGGTGGTGAGCTTCGTGAGAGAGCATGTAGCACAGCATCTCAGGGCCAACCGGCCACGGGCGCGCCCAGCCGTCCCTGCGAAACTGCCCGATGCGACCATTGCCGCTGAGTGCTTCCGAAAGCATCTGCGCGCAGCCAGCGGCGCTCTCGGCCAACGCGGCACGAGCCTGCTTCGGCGTGCAGTTTGCGCGATTGAGTTGCCGCGGAATCTTCAGATGCGGTGCAGTAAGCCTGATCCACTTGCAGCGGACGTTGTGCATGTGAGTAAAGATCGCAGCAATCGTGCGGATTTTGCCAATCGATTTAACTGTCGGCGGTTTGGTCCTCCAGGCGATTGGCCCAAGATGTTCGATCAGCATCTGGTTCATGCGGTCGTTGACGAGGAAGACCCGCGCCTCCGCCGGGCCGAGTTGAATTGGAGGCTCAGATGTTCGCCTAGTCACCGCACCCAAATCATACTTCCGATCTGATTCGGTGCACAAAGAGAAACTCCCCTTATACTCTTGTCTTCTCGCGATGAGCGGGAGGGTGACGTGGCCGTTAATTACATCCAGAATTTGCCTCAAGAATCACAGTTCAACGTTGCGGCTCTTACTTCGCTTGCTGCCCAGAATTTGCGTTGCCATGCAGGTCCATGTGCGCATCCTCCTCGAGTTGGTCGAGCTTTTGCTTCTGGTCATCGTTCAGGATTTCGCGCAGCTTTGTGTCGGCCCGCAAATAACAAACCCTCTGCTTGCTGCTGCGCTCCTGATCTGAAAGTTTCTTATTCTGCATCACCTTCTGGGTGGCGTCATGCATCTCCTGCAGGATAGGTCTGGCCTTGGTCTGCTGATCGGCGGTCAAAGCAAGCTTCTCGCTTAACATCTTCAAGTGATCTTCGACGGGCGGGACGCCATTATTCACGCCGCGATCGCTATGCGGGTTATCGGCTGGTTTATCCGCTGATGGAGGCGCCTGTTGCGCGGTCGTCGTCATCGCCAGCATCAACATCATCCCGACTGCAATTAAACGAAATCGGTCCATGGTTTTCTCCTTTGCATTTTTGTTCCGTGCACTATGATTCGCAATGTAGCGGCGAAACATCGCGCCGTCGAGAACTTTTAACAGTTGTTGAACAAAGAGGCGGTCAATGTCCGACAATAAGCGCTCCAATTGCGGCAAGATACACGCACAGTGAAAAAGCAGAAAAAGCAACGCAAGCCTGATCAGCGCATCCGGCGCACACACGAACGGCTAGGCATGGCACTGGTGACATTGATCCAGGAGAAGCCGATCGATGACGTCACGGTGCAGAATGTGCTGGATCGCGCCTCCGTCGGCCGCTCCACGTTCTATCTGCATTTCCGCGACAAGGATGACCTGCTGCTCAGCCAGTTAGAGATGTTCCTTGAGATGATGAGCACGGCGCTCAGCATTCGCAAGGAAGAATCAGATCGAGTTGTGCCGGTGACGGAGATGTTTGCGCACATCGGAAGCCAGAACAAGGTTTATCGCGCATTAGCCAATTCTGGCCGGCTCAATGATTTCTTCGATCTCGCCCAAGGCTACTTTGCCCGCGGCATTGCTCGTCGCCTCAGGGAATCGGGACGCCTGTCAAAGGTGTCGAAACGTGACTTGGAGGCCCGCTCCGCTGGGTTGGCCGGAAGCGTACTCTCGTTGCTGCGATGGTGGCTTGATCGCGGAGAGAAAGAACCGGCAAAGACTATGGATGAGCTGTTCCATCGGATGGTGTGGAAGGGACTGGAGTAATTGCCTTCGCTCCCGCCACCAAACTCAAGCCGCCGCTGATCGCCAAAGTAATTCCAATCGCCAGCAATCCTCGGAACTGTCCGTTGCCGGAGCGCAGCAAGCCGATAATGTCCGGGCCGAAATAGCCACCT
>Ga0157372_10005282_pt1 | contig 13708 bp, 15 predicted proteins | sample C55metaG_FD_115307 | JGI IMG/M metagenome (GOLD analysis project Ga0157372, IMG submission 115307) | Corn rhizosphere microbial communities from Kellogg Biological Station, Michigan, USA - C5-5 metaG | ecosystem: Host-associated > Plants > Roots > Rhizosphere > Soil | place: USA: Michigan... | reverse complement strand
ACGTTACAGTTACCGCCTATCCAGCGCCCGAAACCTCAATCCGCCTCAACTCCAACGACGAGCGGGTCCCCACCAATAACCGCAACACCGCATGGAAGATGATCTGTCTGGCGCTTGAAGACCTCGGCACCCCTGCGAACGTCTCCGTCTATATCGATAAGCGCCTCCCCATACAGGGGGGGCTGGGCGCCGGGTCAGCCAATGCGATAGCTGCGCTGGTTGGACTGGAAACGGAGTTGGAACGAGCTCGCCAGATCAAGAGTGCATTGACCGGATCCCGGCGGAGCTGGCTCAACTCCCGTCAATTCGCTGAAAAAATGGGAGTTCCAGAACCTGACTCGCCTCACTACAATGTCGAGAACTGGCCTTCCACGCAGCTCAATCTCGCCGCCAAAGTAGGTTCTGACGTCCCTCTCTTCCTCATCGGCGGTGCCGTCCTGGGCCGCGGTCGCGGCGAAATCGTCTATCCCCTTCCTGACTTCGATTCAGTCTGGTGCGTCATCGCTACCCCGCCCATCGGCGTATCTACCCCTCAGGCCTTCCGCGATTGGGACGCCCTCTGCACCACCGAGGGTTTGACCACTGATGCGTCAGAAGATAGACTGGAACAGTTGAGCCGCGCCTATGCCAGCGCCTTCACGGGAGCAGTCCCGGAAGGACGGCATGGATCAGGCTCCTCCGGTGTCCCTGCAAACGACAGGGACCTCGCCGGACCCGTAGAGTCCGCGCTTGTCCGCACCGGGATTACGAGCTGGATCCAGAACGACTTCGAACGAGTCGTCTTTGCCCAGCATCCCTCCCTTGCTGAAATCAAGCGTATTCTCGCGGCCGCCGGCACACCGGAGGCAGCCCTCCATGCCTCGTTGTCGGGGTCCGGTTCGGCACTCTTCGGGTTGTACCTGACCCGGAAACACGCACAGGCAGCCCAGCAACGGCTGACCGCAGCAGGCGTCCAAAGCCAGATGACGCAAACCCTGCCGCGCTCGAAGTACTGGACTGAAATGATTGTGGAATAGTACCTGCGCGATCGGTTGACAGTCCTCAAGGGCGGGAGCGAGACTCGCCATCGGCAGTCAATCAGCGGAAAGCAAGAGCGTAGTTGGGCGATCGTCTAATGGTAGGACAATGCCCTTTGGAGGCATTTGTCTAGGTTCGAATCCTAGTCGCCCAGCCAAACTCCACTCCTGCCCCGCAAAACCTTGATGCAGCCAAAGCTAACCGGCTTGGAGGTATTGGAGATGGAAGTGGGAACGACGATAGCAACATTGGAAGAAAAGCAGCCGGGCTCACCCGACGGCGAAAAAGACGGTGCGCAGAAGCAGCCAGCCCAAGGCGGCGACGCCAAGGCAAAGGACGCTAAACCCGCGCCCGAGCGCAAGCGCGCCCGCAATCTCAGTGAGGACCGCCGCTTCAAGCTCTTCAGCGGAACGGCCAACCGCCCCCTCGCCGATGAGATCGCCCGGCACATCGGTGTTCATGTGGGCGAAGCCAAGCTTCAGCGTTTCGCAGATGGCGAAGTCTATTTCCAGTTGCTCGAGAATGTCCGCGGAGTCGACGTCTTCGTGGTGCAACCCACCTGTTATCCCGTCGACCAGAATCTCGTCGAACTGCTCATCATGATCGATGCCCTCAAACGCGCCTCTGCGGCCCGCATTACCGCGGTTGTTCCTTACTATGGATACGCCCGCCAGGATCGCAAAGACCGTCCCCGCGTCGCCATCAGCGCCAAGCTCATTGCTGATCTGCTTACCACCGCCGGTGCCAATCGCGCTCTCTTTGTCGATCTCCACGCCGCGCAGATTCAGGGCTTTTTCAACATCCCGGTCGACCACATGTTCTCCAGTCCCGTGCTCGTCAGCTACTTCCGTGAGTTGAATCTGCCCAACCTCATCGTTGTCTCCCCCGATGCTGGCGGCGTGGAACGCGCCCGCCATTTCGCGCAGAAAATGGGAGCCCCCCTCGCTATCGTCGATAAGCGCCGCACCGATATCAACGTTGCCGAAATCATGAACGTCGTCGGCGACGTGCACGGCAAATCGTGCCTCATCATCGACGACATCATCGATACCGCCGGAACCCTCGTGAAGACCGTGGACGCGCTCTACGCAAATGGTGCCGCCAGCGTGCACGCCTGCGCCAGCCACGCCATCTTCTCCGGGCCGGCCATTGAACGCATCGCCTCTTCTCGCCTCGAGCAGGTAGTTGTTACCAACACCGTTCCGCTGCGCGAAGCCGCCCAGAAACTGCCCAAGATTAAGGTGCTCTCCATCGCCGGCCTCATAGGTGCAGCGGTCGAGAGCATCCACATGGAGACCAGCGTCAGTACGTTGTTCTCGTAGCCAATAATTCGTAGCCCGTAGCTTGTTTGCGGGAAGACAATCACGCGCGACTTCATTTGAAGCCGCCTCACAAAGGGAGCGAAAGGATGGGTTCGACGTTGTTGCCAGCAGCTACATGCTACCGGCTACAAGCTACGAACTGCTTCACCCCGTGCCCGATCACAGAAACGAGAGATTCGAATGCCTGAAGTTGTCGATGCAAAGCCCCGTGAGGGCAAGTTCAACAAAAATGCCGCGCGCCGCGTCCGTGCCGCCGGGAAAATCCCTGCCGTCCTCTATGGAGCAGGTCACGATGCCATTGCCGTTGAAGTCGATCCCAAGCAAATCACCCGGATCCTCTTCTCAGAAACCGGCCACAACACCATCTTCGATGTGCAGGTCGGCGGAGTTCAATCTGCCAAGGCCATGATCGTCGACTGGCAGCGCGAGCCCATCAAGGACCAGCTGATTCACATCGACATGAAGCGCATCGCCCTCGACAAGCTCCTGCGCGTCAGCGTTCGAGTCAAACTGCTCGGTGTTCCCGCCGGCGTCAAGACCGAAGGTGGCATCCTCGACCAGGTCATGCGCGAAGTCGAAATCGAATGTCTGCCAGCCGACATCCCCAATCACATCGATGTCGACGTCACTGGACTCGCCTTACATGGCGTGCTCCGCGTCAGCGACCTTCCGCACAGCGACAAGATCAAGTACCTGACCAACGAAGACGCGACCGTGGCGCACGTTGTTACCATCCGCGAAGAAGTCGTCGCAGCTCCTGCCGAAGGTGAGGCAGCAGCAGTCGGAGAAGCCGGTGCTACACCTGCCGAACCCGAAGTAGCGAAGAAGGGCAAGACCGAAACGGCAGCAGAACCCGCTGCCCCGGCCAAGAAGTAAGCATTGGACGAAGTGCTCGAGAACGAAAACAGGCGCGGGCCCTTCCTGGTGGTTGGGCTCGGCAATCCCGGACTCGAGTACTTATGGACGCCGCATAACGCGGGGTTTATGGCAATCGACCGCATCGCAGGGCAAGAGGGCGTTGTGGTTCAGAACCGGCGATGCCGGGCCGTTACTGCAACCTGCCGTTTGGCAGGACGCGAAACGATCCTGGCCAAGCCGGAGACATTTATGAATCTCAGCGGTGCTGCAGTTGCCGCTCTGATTCATGAGTTCGAGGTGAATCCGGCACGAGACCTCCTCGTCATTTATGACGAGCTGGACCTGGTGCTGGGGACATTCAAGATCAGGGAGCGCGGATCGCCCGCGGGACACAACGGAGCCCGCAGCGTGACCAACGCTCTGGGCAGCCAGGAATGGCTGAGATTGCGCATCGGAGTTGGACTCGATTTGCCGCCTGAAGCCAAAGAGGCTGGCAGCAAACGGCCCGGCAGAGATTATCTGCTCTCGCCGATGCGTAAGGGGGATCTGGCCAAACTGGATGAGGTGCTCGACAAGGTGGCAACTGCCACACGACGCATCATCCAGGAAGGACCGGGACCCGCGATGAACGAGTTTAACCGCCGCGAGTAAAACAACCCGGCGGAGGGAAAAAGAAGAGGGTAGGGAACAGAGACGAGGGAGACGACAACGCTCCCGCTGTGAACTGCAAACTCTGAATTACGAACTGTCGTGCCAGGGCAACGTGCCCCGGCGGAAAAGGAAAACGGATGTCTCGTTTGTATGAAGTAATGTTTATCGTTCGGCCCGATGCGGTCGATGAAGATGTCGACAAGCTAATCGCGGGCTTCACCACCAATGTCACCAACGGTGGCGGCGTGGTGAAGAACGTCGAGAAGATGGGCCGCCGCAAGCTCGCCTACCTTGTACGCAAGTTCAATGACGGCAATTACATCTTGATGACCGTCGAGGCCGGTGGCCCAGTCATCCTGGAACTCGAGCGCCGTCTCCGCGTTTCTGAGCCGGTGATCAAGTTCATCACCGTGCGCATCGATGAGGAAGAGAAGCGCCTCGCTAAGGTCAAGGCACTTCGGGGCACCCGGCGTAAGGTCAGTGCAGAAGCGCCTGCGGCCCAATCGCCCGCCGCTCATGCGCCTATCGCTGAACCGGCAACGGAAGCCGTCCCGGCAAACGCCGCTGCCAACGCCTAAGCAGCGTTTTGTGACGAGCCTGCCACAGCTTCAGTCGTGCCGCAAGAATCAACAGGGCTTTAGCCCCCGAGAGTAGATGTACCCCACGAGAGTAAAGAGGAAACAACATGTCTGATGAAAACCAGGTAAAAGCCCCCGAGGCAGCCACACCAGCGGCTCAGAGCAGCCCTGCACAAGGTCCTGGCCCCGGCGGTCCCGGCGGTGGTCCGGGCGGTCGCCCCGGCGGACGTCCCGGTGGACCCGGCGGTCGCGGCAAGTTCTTCCGCCGTAAGAAGGTATGCAAGTTCTGCACCGAGAAAATTGACGCCATTCCTTATCGGGATGTCCGTCTGCTGCAAGGCTTTGTGGCTGAACGGGGCAAGATCGTCCCCCGCCGCCTCACGGGTGTCTGCACAACGCACCAGCGTCGCCTCACCCGTGCCATCAAGCAGGCTCGTAACATCGCCTTGCTGCCCTTTGCTACACGGCACTAACTTGCATGCTTCTGGCGCGTCGTTACTAATGACGCGTTAGTTGTAGCGCTTGTAACAATTTCGCAGGCGACGCCCGCGCAAGACTCGCGATAGAATCTGGCGCGGCGCAACTGAAGTTGCTCGCCAGTGTCTAACACAACGGACGGACGGCACCTCGTTTGGCTGCCCGTAAATCTGGAGAGTTTCAAATGGAAGTAATTCTGAAAGAAGACGTAGCCAATCTCGGCCATCGCGGCGATGTCGTGAAGGTTGCCGACGGCTACGGCCGCAATTTCCTTCTTCCCCGCAAGCTGGCCCTGCAGGCAACACTGGCCAATAAGGCCGTCATTGAGCAGATGAAATCCGCTGCTGTGCGCCGCTCCGCCGAAGAGAAGGTTCAAGCACAAGAACTGCTCGCAAAGCTCGAACCCATCACCCTCACCTTCACTCGCAAGTCCGGTGAAAACGGCCAGCTCTTCGGCTCGGTCACCTCCGCCGACCTGGCCGGTGAACTTGCCGCTAAGGGCTTCGACATCGACCGCCGGAAGATTCAACTCTCCGAGCCGATCAAGAGCCTCGGTGATTTCACCATCTCTATCAGGTTGCACCGCGAGGTCTCTGCTCACCTCCGCGTACAAGTCGCTGCCGAAGCACACCAGGAAGCTGTTGAGCCCGTCGCCGCGCCCGCAATCGCTGGCTGATCGCAGTCCTGATCAGATGCGCTGACCAGACCGCCTCCCGAAACAGTGGGAGGCGGCGGTGTATCCAGCATCAACGGATTCGTAACACCGTCAAGGTTTGAAGATATCTTTCTCTGATGCGCCCCCGCTTTGTGCAATCAGCTTCTTGAACGCCTTCGTGAACTTCGCCTGAAAGCCCGATCCCTCCGGGATCTTCGCCCACGAGAACAAGATTCGTGCTCGCGTCACCGGAATTGCCGGATCGATGTTGTTGTCCACGTCGTAGCACGTCCGCGCCTTCTTGCCCGCAACCGAAACCACCGTCATCCGCGCCAGCGGCGCGCGCGTCTGCATCGAATCGCTCGCATCGAACACATCCCATGCAATCGTGTTCGCATCCAGCGCGCTCAGAAAGATGTCACAGTGACCATCAGGCTGCTTGATAGTTAGCACCGTCGCTGTCGGATCGATCGAAACCTCAAGGTTGTCGTTCGCTCCGTCGTCTCCGCTGAATTCCAGAAGCGCTCCATGAATGTAGGAGAACAACTCCGCCGAGGTCGGCTCTTTCTTTGTCGCAACTTTGTGGCTCTGCTGCGTTCGCGCTTGTGCTCCGCACGAGGGTACAGTCCATGCCATCGCGACAGCGTAAACCGCTGACGCGAGCGACAGACACGCCCATCTCTCGACCCTGTTCATGAGGCTTTCGCCCCATCATAGGCCAGAACATGTCCCTTTTGACCCCATCCAGCCGCTCTCGGACTCCTGCGGGTAACCTGACTTTCGTTTGCTCGGTCGCCGCTGGAATTCCGCCTGTCCGCCCTCACTTGCTATTGCGGGATAACTCAAGATCCCGCAGCTGCCGGCGGCCCCTCACGATCTCTGTTTCACAGTTGCTCCTCGAATTTCCCTGTATCCCTTGCATTTCAAAGGTGCGAATTCTCCCGGCATAGAGGCAACCCGTGTAAGGGCAACGCAGACCTCCCATTGCTCATCTTTAAGCGTTGTACGTGGAGCTTGCCCCAAACGGAGGATATTTAACTTATGACGATAAAGTGGTTCTCAATTCCTGCCCTCGCTCTCTGCATTGCAGCGCCCGGAACGATAAAGGCCGTCGCGCATGAAGCACAACCAGTTCCCAGCGCTGCTCAATATCAAGACCGCGATCACGACCGGGATCGCGATTGGGACCGCACACCCGACGGCTATCGCGATGCCCAGCGCCAAGGCTTCCATGAAGGCATGGAAGCTGCCCGTCGCGACTACATGAACCGTCGCCACGCCGACGCCGACGATCATGACGTATACAAGCATCCGCCCGTCGACGAACGTGATCGCCGCGAATTCCGGGATGGCTTCAAGGAAGGCTATCGCCGTGCCATGGAGCACATGAGGAATGACCGCAATCGTGACCGCGAGGACGATCAGCCCCACTTCTAATCCCAATCACCTCAGAATGCCCGGCGATTTGCCGGGCATTTCTGTGTCCAGCCAAAATCAAGCCTCCACAACAACACTCCCTCGAAGCAAGTGTTCAAACACGAAAGCAAGTCCAAGATTGGCAGGTCTTAGCTCACCGGATTACCATCGCTTGCTGAAGATCAGGGCACACGATTGCAGTCGTCAGTCCTAAAAGGAGAACTCCCGATGAAACTCACTCTGCTTCGCATCGCTGGATTGAGCGGGTGCGCAGTATTTTTTCTGCTCTCTGTACCGCGCGTGAACGCAACCCCCGCATATCATCCCTCTGGCTTCGCCCCTGCAAGCCTCGCCGCAGCCTTCGCGCAAAATCGTGATCGCGATGATTGGGACCGGCCGTCGGACGCATGGAACGACACCCAACGTCGAGGTTTTCACGATGGCATCGAAGGCGCGCGCCGCGATGCAGAAAACCATCGCCAGCCAGACGTGAACAATCGCGATGAGTACCGGAATCCAGATAATGTCCCGCCTCGGATGCGTCGCGCTTACCGCGAGGCGTTCCGTCGCGGTTACGAGCAGGGCATGTCACACTTCATGCGTAGCCCAATGGCAGGGCCTCCTCCAAGGCCACGCGCTTGGGATGCGGTTCCCGATGAATTCGACGTGCTTCGTCGTCAGGGTTTCCACGACGGTATCGAAGGTGCACGCAGGGACTACGGTAATCACCGCCATCCCGACGTCGACAACCGTGACGAGTATCGCCACCCCAATCTCCCACCGGAACAGCGCGAAGCGTATCGCGAAGGATTCCGTCGTGGATACCAGGTAGGAATGAATCATCTAATGGGTAATCGCTACTAATCCGTAACTCGAAGGCGAAGAGCCCGGAGATTCGCCGGGCTTTTCCTCTTTTCAGATTTCTTTACGCCTCGATTCATCACGCGCGTCCAGCCATAGTCAGTCGCTTCCCCTCGGCGTAGAATTTCTCCACACGCGCCGTGCACTTCCCAGCGCCGCTCCCAAACTTCATTCCCCGAACCCGGAGGGTCCCATGAATCGCAGAAAATTCATATCCAATGCGGCTGCCGGCCTGGGTGCAGCCTGCGTCACCCAAAGCGCATTCGCAGATTTTCTTGAAACATCTCACCGCGCCCAAGCCACCGATACCATCATACTCGGCAAGACCGGCATCCGCACCAGTCGGCTGGCCATGGGCACCGGCACCATCGGCGCTGGAGGCTCCTCCAACCAGACCCGTGCCGGAAGCCTCACTCAGTTGCTTCGCACCGGCTACGATCGCGGCCTGACTTTCTTCGATACCGCCGATTCCTACGGCTCCCACCCGGAAGTCGCCGAAGCAGTATCCAAGCTCCCGCGGGAGAAAGTCGTCATCATGACCAAATGCGATTCACGCGATCCCAAACAAGCCAAAGCCGACATCGATCGCTATCGCCGCGAACTTAGAACGGACTACATCGACATCTTGCTGATTCACTGCGTTACTGAGGGCGATTGGACCACGCGTTATCGCGGCGTCATGGACGTCTTCTCCGAAGCCAAACAGAAGGGAACTATTCGCACTCACGGCGTCTCATGCCACAGCATCGAAGCGCTCCGAGCCGCCGCCGCTTCACCCTGGGTCGATGTCGATCTCGTACGCCTCAATCCAGTCGGCGCACACATGGATGCGGACCCGCAGACCGTCATCAGTGTCATCAAGCAAATGCGCGCTCAGGGGAAGGGAATTATCGGAATGAAAATCCTCGGGCAGGGTGCCATGCGCAAGCGTCAGGATGAGGCCGTTCGCTTTGCCCTCGGCACCGGCGTGCTCGATGCATTCACCATCGGAGCTGAAAACGACAGCGAACAGTCCGATCTGATCAAGCGAATCGCCGCGGCCTGATCAACCCGGACCAGCAGTCCGTTGAAACCCTCCGAGCCGTCCACCTCGTTGGCTATCGGTCCTTGCGGTAAAGCAGGTCCCGAATCGCTTTGCGCCTCTCGGCGTTAGCCTCGGCCTCCGCCTTCCGCTCCTCTGCGCTCATATGGCCCTTATCTTGCTTGGGCTTGGCTTCGGGATCGCTACACTCTGGACACCGGTTCGCAAACCCCGGCTTATCCGGCTTCAACTCAAATTCCTCTCCACAAACTGCGCATGTTTTGATCGGGAAACTCATCTTTACCATCTTATCGGAACTGAATTTTCTTCTGTGGAAGCCACAGACCGCTCGATGTCGTCCGTAGAAACAAAGGACGCGCGTATTGGATACCATCCAGCATTCCAATCGGCCCCAAATGCTTTTGACCCGATCCGAAATACATGGTTATCCTGTACCCTCACTTTCCCGGAGGTTCAACATGCACTCGCGTCATCCCAAGGTTCTGATCGTCGACGATGACCCAATGCATCTGGAAATCTACGGACTCCTCATGAAACAGGCCGGCTTCGAGGCCCTTCCCGTCCTGGTTCGCTTTACCGGCACCGAAATCCCGCACAAGCAGTCTCTGGGCCTCGTCCTTCTCGATTACCGCCTGAACTCCGCCAAATCCTCTCCGGAATATGCCCAGGAGATCCGCGCCCTGTATCCCCACGTCCCTATACTTGTCCTCTCTGACTTGTGGGCCCTTCCCACCGATATTGCCCCCTTCGTTTCGGGCTTCGTTCGCAAAGGCGAGCCCGCCAAACTCCTCGAGACCGTCGCGCGATACTTCGTCCCGCCACCCGCAAATGACCCGAACTCAGTTCCCGCCACTCTCGAGTAGCCCTTAGCTCCTTTCGAGGCAACCACATACCCACGTTCTGCTTCTAAGTACAAATCTTCCCCTGTCCAACTCTAGGGAGACTCCGTCTTTAGAATGCATTTTGCGCGCACTGCCGTGCTGTTTCTAGCCTTGGCGCCCTGTCTTCACGCTGCCGTTCAACCCACTGACAAACAGGCTCAACAGCTTAAATCCCTTTCGTTGGAGCAACTTGGCAATCTGGAGGTCACCACGCAATCCAAGGAGCCTATCGAAGTCTGGAACACTCCGGCAGCGATATTTGTGCTCACCAGTGAAGACATTCGGCGTTCCGGAGTCACCTCTGTTCCAGACGCCCTCCGCTTGGTTCCTGGTGTCAATGTCTTTCGAGTCAATGGCTCCCGCAATTGGGCTGTCGGCATCCGCGGCCTCGCCGATCAGTTCTCGAAATACGTCCTCGTTCTCATCGACGGTCGCACCGTGTATTCCCCCCTTTTCGGCGGCGTGTGGTGGACGATCAACAACGTCATGCTCGAAGATATCGATCGGATTGAGGTCATTCGCGGACCTGGCGGCACCATCTGGGGAGCCGATGCCGTCAACGGTGTCATCAACATCGTTACCAAACACTCCCAGGAGACCAAGGGCACTCTCATCTCAGCCGGCGCTGGTAATGTCGACCAAAACACTGAAGATCTCCGCTATGGCTCAGAACGCAATGGCTGGACGTGGCGGGGCGACGCCTTTGGGTTCGTTCGCAGCCCCGAATACCACCTCCAGAATCAGCCCAACTACGACTGGTCTCGTGACGGCCAGGTAGGCTTTCGCCTCGACCACAATACCCCCTCTCGCGAATTCACCCTCCAAGGCGATGCCTATTGGGGCAAGTTCGGCGATGCCCAGAGGCTCTCGACCTACGACCCTCCCACCGCATTCATCTCTTACCAGTCCACAAACGTCTCTGGTGGCAATCTCCGCACGCGCTGGCGAAACCGCTTTAGCAATCAATCAGACATCTACCTTCAGGCATTCTGGTCTTACGATCACCGCATCGGATCCAATTTCGGTGAAGATCGCAATACATTCGATATCGACTTTCTCCATCGGCTCTCTGCAACTGCTCATCAGCAGTTCACATACGGGCTCGGAATTCGCCTGAGCCCCAGTACCGTCAACGAGACGATTCCCAGCGGCACCTTCGATCCTCTTGACAAGACCGACAGCATCTACAGCGCATTCCTGCAGGAAGAGTTGCGCCTCGTTCCAGACAAACTCTCTCTTACCATCGGAACAAAGCTCGAGCACAACAACTACACCGGTTTCGAGTACCAGCCAACCGCTCGTCTGCTCTTCAAGCCTAATGACAAGTTCTCGGCTTGGGCCGCCATCTCACGTGCTGTTCGTACCCCCGATCGAGTTGACGAAGACATTCAGGTAGACGTCTTTGCCGTCAGATCGCCTGTCATATTCGCCCGCGTAATCGGAAATCACAACCTCATTGCAGAACGTCTTATCGCCTACGGAGGCGGTTTCCGCACCCTCATTCATCCGCGCTTCTATTTCAGCGCTACAGGGTTCTACAACGCCTATCGAAACCTCATCGCCCAGGGTGGACTCAAGCTGACACCCGCACCCATGCCGCCGTTTCCTCCGGGAACCACCCTCTTCACCCTGCAATTCACAAACGGTATCCATGGCGCCACCGATGGCGCGGAAATCGCTCCCGATTGGCAGGCGACCTCCTTCTGGCGTATTCGCCCTGGCCTTTCCTATCTCAATATCGACCTCAATGACGAGCCAGGTTTCAAAGATACCGTCACCCTGAAGAATCTCCGCGGCTCCAGCCCCACTTACCAGGCCTTCGTCCAATCGGAGATCAACTTACCCCGCCACTTCGAATTTGATCAGTCCTTCCGCTATGTCGACTCTCTTCCCGCACAGTCCGTTCGCGCATACACTACTGCGGATGCCAGAATCGGCTGGAACCCTACGAAGAACCTGTCTCTGTCCTTAACCGGCCAGAATCTTTTCCAGCCGCACCATGCCGAGTTCGGAATCGACCCTCCGCCTGCAGTCCTCATCAAGCGCGGAATCTATGCAAAGCTGGTTTGGAGTTATTGATCTTCAAAGACCGATAGATGCAGCCAACTTCTCCAACCGGGCCGTTGCGATTCAAGAGCGCTCGTGGTGCGCTCGCGATAACCCGCACCGTCGCCGCTGCCATGTTTCTCCTCGGGCTTGCAGTTCCGCCCGCTTCTACCCAGCCTCCAAGACCGAACGAGTATGACGTAAAAGCGACATACCTTCTCGACTTCGGCAAATTCATTCGCTCTTCCAGGACATCTTCGCCGCGCTCCTCATTTGATATCTGCACCCTGGGTCGCGATCCGATGGGCGCGTCTCTCGATGCTCTCGCCGCCAATTCAACCGTCGGCAATCTTCCCGTACGTGTAAATCACGTACCGGATGTCACCAGTGCAAAATCGTGCGCCATCGTATTCATCAGTTCTTCTGAAGGCGATCGCCTGCGCGAAGATCTGGCGATCCTTGGCGACGCCGATATCCTCACCGTCAGCGATGCTCCCGGTTTTCTTGAGCACGGCGGGATGATCCAGTTCGTCCTTGTCTCCCACCACGTTCGCTTCGCCGTAAACCTTGACGCAGTCAATCGCGCCCACATCGTCCTGAGTTCAGAACTGCTCCGAGTCGCTTCGTTCGTCTCCGGCAAAACTCCCACAGGAGAATTGCCATGAAGTTCTGGACCAGTCAATCCATCTCCGACAAGCTCATGCGCATGACGCTCCTCGTCGGCGGACTCTCCCTCGTGCTGGCGTATGTCTCGTTCCTGATCTATGACATCTATAGCCTGCGTCAGCAGCTCATGACCTCGATGGCCACTGAAGCCAATATTGTCGGTGCAAATAGCGTTACGGCCCTCATGTTCGACGATAGGCAGGCCGCTGAGAACACCCTCTCCGCTCTGCGCAACTCTCCCCAGATCCGCGCGGCCGTCATCATCCGCCCTGATGGTACTGAGTTCGCTCGCTACCTGCGCACTCCTTCCACGCAATTCCAACTCAACGAGCACCTCACGCTGAGCGAAACCCAGCACTTCTGGACCAAAGGCCGGGACATTCTTCTCGGCGACCGTATTCGTTTCCAGAGCGGGTGGGTCGGCTCCGTCTACCTCCTCGCCGAAACCGGCGGCATCGCACGTAGTCTCGAGCGATTCGGCCTCATCTCAGCAGGCATGCTCCTCGTCTGCTTCATCATTGCGCTCCTTGCCACCTCCACCATCCGCCATCTGGTCAGCGACCCCCTCACCGATCTCGCCCGAACCGCGCAGATCGTCACGCGCAAACGCGACTACTCCGTCCGCGCCAGGCTGCCATCCTCGAGTGACGAGCTCTCATTCCTCGTCAAATCCTTCAATGAAATGCTCGATCAGATCCAGGAGCGCGATCGTGCCCTGGAGGCTTCACGCGCCGAGCTCGAACTGCGCGTACAGGAACGCACCGCCGAACTCTCGGTCACGAATAAGGAGCTGGAAGCTTTCTCCTACTCCGTCGCCCACGATCTCCGCGGTCCGCTGCAGCATATCAACAACATCGGCTTCCTGCTCCAGCACTCTGCATCCGAAGGCCTCAATGCAGAAGGCCGGATGCTTGTCGATCGCCTTCTCGAAGGCTCCAAGCGCATGTCCCTTCTCATCGACGACCTTCTAAACCTGTCTCGCGCCAGCAGCCACCCGCTGCACCGTCGTCCCATCGACCTTAGTCACATCGTAGATACCGTCATCGCACGTCTCCAAGCCGAAAAAGACGGCCGAAACGTTCGCTTCGTCATTGCTCGCGGCGCACACGTCTTCGCCGATGAAGGGCTCATGCAGGTCGTTCTCGACAACCTCATCGGTAATGCATGGAAGTACACTTCCAAATTGGAATCCGCCGTCATCGAATTCGGCTACACCGACGAAGACGGCGAAACCGCGT
>Ga0157372_10005279_pt1 | contig 13710 bp, 6 predicted proteins | sample C55metaG_FD_115307 | JGI IMG/M metagenome (GOLD analysis project Ga0157372, IMG submission 115307) | Corn rhizosphere microbial communities from Kellogg Biological Station, Michigan, USA - C5-5 metaG | ecosystem: Host-associated > Plants > Roots > Rhizosphere > Soil | place: USA: Michigan... | reverse complement strand
TACCGTTCCCGAGAAACCGGTCTTACAGGTCCCCCGGAGGGTTATTGCGTTTAATGTCTTCTTCCTGCTCACTGCTTTCTCGCACGCGTAATCGCTCTGTACGGTCCGCAAGGATTGCCGTCTTAATCGCACTGCTTTCGGGCATTTGCGTCGCTCAAAAGCCTGACTCTGCATCAACAAATCCAGAACCGGGACTCCTCTTTTATCTTTCCGGAGATCATGGATTCAAGGCCGATTTCGCTGCCGGAGGCAATCCGGAACCGAACTTTCTGTACGACGTCAAGATTCTGCCGGATGGCGCAAAGGGATCCTATCTGCAGTGCGGGAACAATCAACTGCTCTCCTACTGGGCTCCGGGCAACATCTATGCCCAGCGTGGAACGCTGTCCTTCTACTGGCGTTCGCGCGATCCCGTCGACGAGACCGAATTCCCAATCTTCCGAGTGGGCTACGGAGATCACTCGAGCTGGGACATGGTGTGGTTGCGCATCGACTATAACGGCCATGGATTCGATGCCTTTGTGACGGACGACAATCTGGGACGAACGCGCGTGTCCTACACGATGCCGAACTTCCCAAAGCCAGACCCGTGGGTACACCTTGCTTTGGCGTGGGACGAGAACTCTGGAATTCGTTTCTACGTAGACGGAAAACTCGTTGCCACCAAAGCGGCAACCGGCCCATTCGATGCGGCACTCGATCAATTCGGCCCTCACTCTCGCATCATTGCGCCGACGGGAGTGGAAAGCTCCTACAACTACGACCGTGGAGGAGATATCGACGAACTGCGGATATATGACCGCATGCTCTCCGATGACAACATCGCCTCGCTTGCGAAGGGTGAGTCGCCCACACAAATCCCGGTCGCATCCGCTAGCAATGCACCGCAATCCTGGGCGCCGGCAACTCAAGCTGAATGGTGGTATCGCTACGGATGGAATCGACCGCAGAACATCCCCGCCCCTTTGCCCGCGACTCAAACCACGGTGCGCAAAGTTGAGATTCACGATGCATACGATCTCAAGCGTTGGTGGTGGAAGGGCACGGATGGCATACCGGAAACCACGTGGCCCGGAGTCTATAACCGTTCATCCCTGGTCGGAAGATGGGACTACTTTCAGCTCCCGGACTGGGACTGCTATTCAGTCTCCGGACGATCGGTCACCTTCTATCTTCCCGATGAGCCATGGAATCATCTCGAGATTCGCAGCGGCGCCTGGGGAAAGTTCGACCTGATGACCCCGGGCGCGGGCGAGCCGGGGGCTGTTGCCGACCCCGACCAGCACGATCCCTCCCCGATGCTCGCGAAGACACTCTTCGAAAAAACGCGCGACTCACAGCGGACGACATTCGATCTCGCAGAACCGATCCGCGGTGAAAAGGTTCGATTCACAAACGCAGAACCTGAATGGCCAATTCAGGAGTTTGAAGCCTACTACATTCATCCGGGCGCAGAGCCACACGGCGTCACCGTTCTGCATTACACGATGAGTGCAGGCCAGGGAACGGACAATCCCTCGCTCGCAACCCTCTCAGAGTTCATTCACAACCGCTTCCCGTCTAACGAGAGGGCGACAATGGTCGCGATCCCCGGAGTTGCAGTTGGCGGTGGGAGAACGTCCATCGGTCACGGCCGGGCAGGTAGCCAGAACGACGACGCAGCCTCAACAATCGAGCCGCTGCCCATCGTTCATCTGCTGATCCCGAGCGACTATCGGGGCCTGGAGACCGACATCGGACACGGCACCTCTTACAGCTGGCAGAACATGCACGCCGGTCTCGATGGTGTCGCCATCGATCTACCGGCCTTGAACATCCGTCCGACGCACGGCGAGTACGTTCCCATGAACATTCAGATCAAAGATCCGATCTGGCCGATGCGGAACATGCTCGACTACAGCTTCTCGATCAAGCCGGGGCAGCCCTATACGCTATGGCTCGATACGCGCGATCGGATCCTGCAGAACGGCAAGAGTCTGTACCTCACAATCGCGTCGGCGAGCCCGGAATTTGGAACAAACTCCCTTCAGGGGATGCGCGTTCGACTAATCTTCAAGCGTTATGAGGACGCTGTAGCCGAGCACGCCTCCGATCGCCTGACCCAGGTCAGGGATAACTACGCCAACCTTGTCGAGGAGTCAGTAAACTCGCGCAAGCTCAATATCTATAACCGATTTGATGCTGACATTTCCGACCTGCTCCGGGTTGATCCAGAAAATAACCTTGGCCGCAAGTATTGGAACGAAGTGAATCACGAACAACTTCACCCGCCTTACACGCTGCCTCAGGCCCCCGCTGGCGTGCCGCAATGGGCTTTCCTTCAGGTCGAGGATTTGAAGGAGCTGAAGAGTCTCATCAACTGGTATGTGGACAATCGGCAGATCTCGGATGGGGAGTTTGGCGGAGGACTCTCCGACGATAGCGATTTTCTGAACTGGTGGCCGGGCCTGGCGATGATGGGATCGACGCCGGACAAGCTGAAGAATTCGCTGTTGCGTACGCTCGATGAAATTTACGCGAACAGGATGTTCACGAATGGTTTGGCCACCGCGCAGTATGACGAGTTGCACAGCTATGAAGACGGCATCAATGTCTTGGGCGAAGCAATGCAGATCGATTATGGCAGTCCAAAGCAGCTGGAGCGTGCGATGCAGACTGCAAAGCGCCTTGAGTGGCTGACCGGCTATAACTCTGCCGGACAGAGACAGATTCGTTCGTCCTACTACAGCGGTACAAAGATGGCCACCGGTGGCGTGTGGGGCTGGGCCAAAGATCGATCGTACATGGTCTTCCATCCGGCGCTGTTACTGGCCGAATACAACGGAACACCTGAAACAGTGAAGATGGTAACCGAAGTTGCTGATGGCTTTCTGGCACACCGTCGTCCTGACGCGAACGGCAAAATGACGATGCACTTCAGTGTGAACTTTCACACAAACCAGGATCTCCCCAGCGCTGGAATGACTCCATGGTTCGTCCTCTGGGGGGCGTACAAGTTCACGGGCGACAAAAAATATCTGCCGCCGTTTGCGGACAATGGCCCGGATTCCCTGCGCACCATCAATGCTGACGCAATGGACATCTTGCAAACGCGCGACACATGGGGAAAACAGCTTCTCGCAACCCAGGCGCCAAATCGCCGAACTGATTCAGGAAATGCCACTGAAACCACGAACCAGCTTGCGTGGCAGCTGACCGGGGATACAACGTACCTTGATAAGGTCTATGCGTCCCAACTCGAGACGGCCTTCGACCGGGAGTTCATCAATCGCGAGGGCAGCCTATGGATCGATCGCGTGTACTTCAATAACGGCGAATTGCAAAGGGGACGGCTAGGTGGAGTCGCGCTGATGCGGAATTACGACTTTCCTGGGAACGTAGTCAGCTGGCGCTTCGAAGGGAAGGATGACGATACGAAGGTTGCGATACTCGTTCCTGAGGGCACTCCCGAACACATTCGGATCTTCGCATACAACCTGGACGACAAACCCATCAATGCGAAGATGACGGGATGGGAAATTGATCCAGGCGAATGGGAGATTAAACAAGACACTCAGGAGAGCAAGAATCAGCCACTATCGAACGTCTCCTCGCGAGTGGAAACCTTTGAGCGAAGCCGCAGTGTCGATGTCACGTTCGCTCCGCGGACCACGACAGTTTTCGAGCTAACCCTGAAACAGAAGGGCACACCTTACTGGTCGCGACCGGATTTGGGAATCGACCCCGAAGACGTCACAATCGCCGGCGGCCGGGTCACGGTTAGAGTCCATAGTCTCGGCGCTATTGATGCTCCGCCGGCAAATGTTGTCCTCCGCGACGCAAACGGGAAGAAACTCGCAGCAGCCACAACACCGAAATTGAAAGCACCCACGGATCTGATGCCCAAGACGGCGCTTGTCACGCTTCGCGTTCCTACCAATGCGGTGCTCGACGGCGCTACAGTAACGATTGAGTCGGCTGGCAGCGTTCCGGAAACGACCTTAATGAACAACACCGTACGGCTACCACGAATTTCAGCGGCGTCGACTTCGTCCGCGAAGCGCTAAGACTCCAGGAGGACCTAATGACCGAGAAGAACATCGACATCGTCAACTCTGATGATGTCAACATGACCAATCCGGAAGAAGGATTGCGCCGCCAGGTAATGTCCTACAGCCCCCGCATGATGCTGGTTCGCCATCGTATGCGCAAAGGTTGGGTAGGAGTTCGTCACAGTCATCCACACGAACAAATGGTCTATGTCGTCAGCGGCCACCTGGTCTTCCAACACACCGGTGGTCAGTTTGAAGCCAAGGCTGGTGATTCATTCCTCGTCCCGGGCGGCATCGAGCATCAAGCATCCGCACTCGAGGATTCCGAGGTTCTCGACATCTTTACGCCCTACCGTGAGGATTACGCTCCAAACGCCTGAAAACTCTCCAAACAGCCACACTTTCGCACCGAAATCGCGATTCCGTCCTGAACATTTCGCGTGGAACGATGGAAACCCCAGTCTCCCCGAACCGTTTTGCGAGCAGGGAAGTTTTCGTAGTTGCCGAAGGAAAAGTACCCGATCCTGACAGGCAGGTTGCCTGTCAGGTGAGATGGCTACTGCAAATACATCGTCATCTGAGCGGCTGGCATTCTTAGGTTTAGCCCTCGCCAGGCGCTCATGCAAATCACGATCCCAGGCAAGCCGAGTTGAACTTGAGTGAGCGATTTCCCCGTTATCGGCAACTATCGCCGCCGACCAGTCCCCAAGCGGGCGAGAGCGGGAAATGTCACAAAAATGGCGGGATACGACAGAACATAAATCGGCAAATTGGGCTCCTCAACTTCAAAGGCCGACATGAGGGCGAACCTTGGGCCGTTGTTGTCTGCTGATGGTGTCATCAGCCCAAACCTGCTCGAGCCCCTTATCCCCAACGGAACTTAATTTTCATTACAGGTTGACAGATGTGGTCTGACAGCTTCAAGCTTTCCTGCACAGAAAAAATACAAAAAACTGCGGTCACTGAACACGTAGTACCAAACATTCTGATGGGAGGCGCACCATGGCTTTGCCGAGACTAAATCACCACTTATCTATCAAGAGACCTACATTTCTCCGTATCGCTCTTTTGATCCCCGTTCTGCTCCTGATGACTTGGGCAGGAGCAACCGCCCAACTCGCTGGCAAGGGCCAGATTAACGGCACGGTCACGGATACCAGCGGAGCCGCCATCCCCGGCGCTCAAGTCGAGGTCAAGAGCAAGCAGACCAGCCTCTCAGCGAACACCACAACAACCGCTTCGGGCGATTTCTCGTTGCCAACCCTTGATCCGGGTGATTACTCCGTCACGATCATCGCCAATGGCTTTCAAAAGATGGTGCAGGAGAACGTGCATGTCAACGCTCTCGAGACGCAAACGCTGAATCCCAAACTGACGGTCGGCGCGGCGAGCGAAGAGGTGACCGTAAGCGCTGCCCCTCCACAACTTGAGACCACCAATGCGACGCTGGGCGCCACGATGGAGCAGGAGATGTATTCGGCCCTGCCTATCGAAATGGGCGCGTACGGCCAACCCGATCAGCGGCGCGCGACCGACTTCGCCTTCCTGATGCCCGGCGTGCAGGGCAACAACACAAACGGCAATGCAACGACAAACACCGGTGTGGTGAACGGCTCCGGTAGCCGTGGCGCGGTCACTGCCGTGTACATCGACGGCGTAGTGTTCGTGCGTGGCGGCGGCAATGGCGACCCGCGCTATGTCTGGACCGCGATGTCGGTCGATGCAATTGAGCAGTTCCAGGTGCAGACCAACGGCTACTCGGCGATGTACGAAGGCCAGGGTGTTCAAAACTACACCGTCAAGACGGGTGGCAATAAGTACCACGGGGCGGTTTACGAATTCTTCCGTAACACTGCACTGGATACATGGGGCTTCTTCGGCTCCATTCCCAACCCCGCGACGGGCAAGGCGCAAAAACCGATCGAACATTCCAACGAGTACGGTATCAATCTGAGCGGTCCACTCATTCCGTTCGGTTCGTGGAAGGACAAGCTCTTCTTCTTCGGTAACTACAGCGGCTTCCGTTACTCCAGTCAAACGCCAACGCTGAACACGTTTCCGACGCTCGCGCAACAGGCCGGAAACTTCCAGGGCGTGCTCGTGACGAACACAGGCAGCGAGCTCAGCAGCGCGAATGGTATCGGCATCTACGATCCGTTCACCCAGGCCGCTTGCACTGCGAACAGCACTAACGGCCCATGCCGTTACCGGTATGGATTCGTCTATGCCGGCACTCCTGGCAAAGCAGGCAATCCGATTCTTGGGCCCGCAGGAACAGCTGGCGTTGACGTGATCCCTGCGAGCGAGTTCTCGCAGATTGCTCTCAACATGCAAAAGAATATCCCGACGCTCAGCAATCAGCTCAACTCGAGCAATTACGTCTCGCCGAACAAGACCGGGCTGACCAACTGGTCGACCACGAATCGCATCGACTGGCACGTCGCATCCAAGGACACCCTGACGTTCGTCATGGGTATTGGCCGTCAGGCCAGTTCCTTCCCTGTCGGTCAGACGACTGCTGGTCGCAACGTCGGGCCAATTCCCTATAACTACGGCCAGGTTTATGCTCCCAAAACGGCTGTGGGCATTGCCGAAGAAACGCATATCTTCACGCCGCATGTAATCAATCAGATTAAATACGGCTTCGCGCGCTACAACGGTCCGACTTTCAACGCCGATCAAAACCCGGCCTACGGTGCCGGTACTGCAATGGGAATCACAAATCTTCCGGGAGGACAGGCCTCGGGAGCGTTCCCCATAACCGCCTTCTCCGGCACAAACGCTCCCACAAACTGGGCCGGCACGAACGCATCCGTTACGATCGCTCAGAACTTCACGCTGGTGGACAATGTGCAGTGGATCTTTGGAAACCACTCGCTCACATTCGGAGGCCAGATCGCCTGGATCCAATATCTCAACAAGTCGGCCACGGGCGGCACTACGCCCCTGACTCTTACCAATTCGGCCACGCCAACAGCACAGATCAATCCCAACGGCCTGGCGAACACCTTCACGCTGGGAAGCAACACCGGTTTAGCTTATGCGAGCTTCCTGATCGGCCAGATCGGCTCGTCCTCGATGACCTCCTACGCTGTGCCCGAGTATGCCTCCAGGTTCCGCGCGATTTCGCCCTATGTGCAGGACAACTGGAAGATCACCTCTCGTCTGACGCTTGACCTCGGACTCCGCTGGGATTATTTCCCGCCGGTTCGCGAGAATGACAACTATCTCAGCTTCTTCAATCCGAACATTACCAACCCCGTAACCGGTTCGGGCGGTGTCCTTCAGTTTGCGGGCAGCGGCACCAACACCTGCAACTGCTCTGCGCCCATGGATACCTACTGGAAGAACTTTGGACCACGCTTCGGCTTCGCGTACCAGAGCGATTCGAAAACCGTGTGGCGCGGAAGCCTGGGCGTGATGTTTACGCATGGCAACGCGGTCGGCGGTGGCGGGGCGTCCTCGCTCGGTGGAGCGAATAACAGCCTTGGCTTCTCGTCAAGCGGAAACACTGGCCTCAATGGCGATCAGACGGCCGTCTTAGTCTTCAACAAGGGCAACACGGCATATCCGACGCTAGCTGCAGCGCCTGGTCGTTCTGCTCTCCCGCAAACCGGAACCGGAAACACCACCGTCAGCGGATACACGACCTCTTCGCCCACCGGCATGGCCTACTTCGACCGGTACTATGGCTCACGTGCGCCGGAATACATCAATTGGAGCTTTGGATTCCAGCATCAGTGGACCAATGCCTTTACCTCCACAATCAGCTATGTGGGTTCGCAGGGTCATTTCTTGGTAGCGGATGGCAGCAATCTGCGTGGGTACTGGGCCAACCAGCTTGATCCGAAGAACCTGCAGTACGGCACCAGCCTTACGCAGACCGGTTCAGCAGTTACCACTTTCTGCACAACGCACTCCGGTGTCTGCCCCGCCAATTACACCCTCTTCAACACGGGACAACAGCTCTCAGTATTGCTGAGACCCTTCCCCTTCAACGCTCCTGCGGACAGTGTGAACGGCTTCGCGAACGCTAACTATCACGCTCTGCAGACGAGCTTCAACATGCGCCCGTCGCATGGGCTCACCTTCATGGCCAACTACACCTGGTCGCGCTCCATCGACGATGGCGGCACCTTCCGTACGGGCTACGCAATCCCGGCAGGATTGGTTGCCGGCACCACGCAGGGATATGCGGCAGATCGCATCGAGCGCGGCGTCTCGACCAGCAACCAGCCGCAGCACGTTGTGCTCACCGGCGTGTGGGATATGCCGTTTGGCCGTTCCATCGCCAACTCCAGCGCGTGGGAGCGCGCACTGCTTGGTGGTTATAAGCTTTCAACCATCTTCCAGGCATTCTCCGGATCGCCGCTCGCTATCACCGGTTCCAGCTGCCAGACGAACCCCGCTTTGAGCACCTGCAACGTGAACCTCAACCCCAACTTTTCTCCAAGCAGCAGCGCGCGAGTAAACGGCAAATGGGGCCAGGGCATCACTGCAGCGAACACGGGTGCGATCAGCTACATCGCTCCGAGTGGTGGAAGCGTGACCGCGCCAACCGGCCCGTTCATCTCGCCATCTCTCCTCACTAACTCGCCGTTTGCTCCGAGCTTTACCTTCCCCGGCGGCGCACGTACGGCACCCTATAACCTGTACGGTCCCGGCAACTACAACCTCGATCTGTCACTGGTTCGCAACTTCCCACTGCACATTACTGAAGCTTCGCGGTTGGAATTGCGCGCCGATTGGTACAACATCACCAACCACACATGGTTTGCCGTCGCCAGCACACAGCTTGGCACCTCAAGCTTCGGTACGGTCACCTCAAACGCCAGCGCAACTCGCAAGTCGGTTCAGCTCGAAGGTCGAATCAGCTTCTAGATCGGGCTGCAACCCCCTGTGAACTCTACCCGTTTGTTTTGAAGACTTTGCACATTTCGAAGGTTTTTGAACACTAAGGTCCACCCTTAACTCCTCTGCTTTGAAGATTTTGCGCAAAAACAGGGGGAGGGGAGGGGGTCCCTTACAGAAACCAAAATGGTCGCCACAGACTCTTTGTGGCGACCATTTTTCTTTGGAATCAGCGACTTAGACGGTCCAGCGCGGTTTGTTGATCCGAACGTAATCCGTATCCTGCGTCGGCTCCGACTCGCACTCAATCGCGATCGTTGTGACCGGAAAGTCAGGAGCCTTCTCCGGCAGTCCCGTAAACTTCGTCTGGAAATCGTCCTGCGTGAACTTTACATCTGCACCAGTCTTGAGCAGGCGCGCCGATTTTACGCGCGTGCGCAGGCCGCTGATCGCAACGTACTCCCCGGGCCAGAAGTGCACATGCATGTAAAGCGTATTCCCGATACGCGTAAAGCTGGCGTAGTTCGATCGGCGTACCTGGCAAAGATCCGATTCATAGATGGTATGTCCGTTCGTTTGCATCCACTCACCGACCTCATTCAGGATGCGCGATGATTCCGGCGGGATCGATCCATCTGGCATCGGTCCAATGTTCAAAAGGTAGTTGCCGCCATCGCGAACGCACTGGATGAGATTACGAATTACCGTGCGCGACGACTTCCAATTGTCGTCCGCGCGCTGATAACCCCAGCTGTCGTTCAGCGTCATGCATGATTCCCATGCACGCCCGTTCGTTTCCGCAACGATCTTTTGCTCGGGGGTGGCAAAGTCGCCGTCCAACTTATTGCGATTGTTCACGATGATCTGGGGTTGTAGGTGAAAGACCATCTCATTCATTCGTTCAGATTCCCAGCCCTTTGCGTCGAGCGGCCATGCCACGTCGTACCAGAGCACATCGATCTTTCCGTAGTTCGTCAGCAGTTCCCGAATGAGCCCGTGGGTGTAATCGACAAAACGGCCACGAGCGCCGTTATCGGTTTTGCAGCGCGCACCATCCGGGTGATGCCAATCCATCAAGGAATAGTAAAAACCAACGCGCAGCCCCTCAGCCCGCGCCGCCTCCACGTACTCCCTAACGACATCGCGACCTGGCCCCTGCTTTGACGCGCAATAGCTCGTCAGTTTCGTATCGAAGTTGCAAAATCCCTCGTGGTGCTTGGTCGTCATCACCATGTACTTCATTCCGGCGGCCTTCGCGAGTTTTGCCCAGGCGCGCGGGCAATTAGGACCAGGATGAAAGTTGGCCGCGTGAGCGGTGTAAGGTCCAATTGGCCAAGCCTCATCTTCCATAACCCACTCATGACGTCCAATCGTGCTGTAAACACCGAAGTGGATGAACATTCCGAAGCGGGCGGCATGCCACCACTGCATTCGTTGAGCGCGAGTACGCTCCTGCATCGCATCTGTAGCCGTCTTCGCGTCAGAAGAGGCTGTTTCGCCGCTCTGCGCCATCGCGTTCGGCAGACTCATGGCCGCCAGGGATGCTCCGGCGGCTTTCAAAATATTGCGGCGCGATAATTTCGTGTCCATTCGAATCTGACCTCACTGTTGACTTTTGTGTAGTTCAAGAACGGGCGCTGGAGTACTTGCTGCAGGGCCAATCTAGGCGACTCAGTCATGGATGGTCAAGAGGAAATAAAATACGGAGTTCAATATATGAATCAGCGAATGACGGTTTTCTTGCTTCATTCTTCTTTTGAAGTAGGGTTTGGCCCCTCTTTTCGTAGAGACATCCAAGTCCTGTTTCACAATGTAAATTGTCAGGATCCTGGACGCCTGATACGATGAACAGGCTGGAAACCGCTCATCTATGAAGGTTCGCAAATCCAACGCTGCCCCAGTTGGAGTTCTCACAAAAGTACTGTCGATCTTTGATCTGCTGGATCGTTCCCATGATGGCCTGCAGTTGCGGGCTATTGCCGAACAGACGAAGCTGAACAAAAGCACGGCATATCGCTTTTTGGCTCATCTAGAGAGAGCAGGCTATCTCGTCCGCGATAACGCTGGAGCGTACCTTCTTGGTCCGCGCCTCGTCCATCTCGGCTCTGGCAGTACTTATCAGCACACCATTCGCAAGGTGGGCCGCCCGATTCTTGAAGCGCTATGGCGAGAAACGGGTGAGACCGTCAATCTGGCGGTTCTCGATGGCAGGGAAATTCTCTATCTGGACGTAATCGAGAGCCCCCACAACTTTCGACTCGTTTCACAGGTTGGGATGCGTCGCCCACTGCATTGCACTGCGCTTGGGAAAGCAGTTCTTGCATGGCAAAGTGCAAGCTTTCGAGATGAGCTCCTTGCGACCACAAAGTTTGAAAAACTGACACCTCACAGCATTACCCGTTCATCGGAGCTCATCGCCGAACTTGGACGTATTCAGCGTCGCGGGTATGCGCTGGATGATGAAGAGGTAGAGCTTGGGGCGAGGTGCGTGGCGGCGCCGGTGCTGGATGCTTCCGGTCAGGTTGCGGCCGGTGTCAGCGTCTCAGGTCCAACTATCCGGATGGCTCGTGCACGCACAGCACAGATCGCCGACGCAGTGCGGAAAGCCTCACTGGAAATGTCCGTACACCTTGGCTACAACGCTGCGAGCCGATCCTAGTCCATCGCTCCGTGCGATCTAAGTCTGCATCTGCCTGAGATTACGCCTCCGCGCGAGTTCGATTCCGCAAAGCTCCAATGCCTTGGATCTCGATAGTCATCAGCTCATCCGGTAATAACCATCGCTGCGGATTCCGGCCAAGACCTACTCCTGGAGGCGTCCCAGTGCTGATGACATCCCCGGCCTCGAGCGGAACGATATTCGAAATATGCTCGATGAGATCTGGAATCTTGAAGATCAGATCGCGCGTATTTGCCGACTGCATAACCTCTTCGTTCAATGTCAATCGGACGTCCAACTCATGAGGATCTGCGATCTCGTCAGCAGTCACAATCCACGGACCCATCGGGGTAAAGGTTGGAAAGCTCTTTCCCAGCGTCCACTGCGAGGTCGCAAGCTGCACTCCGCGCGCACTCACATCATTCACGATCGTGTAACCAAATACGTAATCACGCCAGTTCTCTTTCGGAATCCGGTATCCCGGTTTTCCAATGACAATTGCAAGCTCTGCCTCATAGTCCGGCTGCGTCGCGTTAGACCAGAGCACAACATCCGAATCAGGGCCTGTAATCGAGGAAGACAGCTTAAGGAACACAGTCGGCACACTCTGTACCGTCATCTTTGATTCGGCCGCATGTTCACGATAGTTCAGCCCAATGCCAAAGATTCGCGGCGGCCGATGAAGCGGAGCCAGCAGGGTCACTTTGTTCACGGAAATCTCTTCGCCCAAGGGCGATGCAGCGCCAGACTGGATGTACGCCAGAACGTCATCACTTCCGCTCGCGGGAAACCTTCGAATTACATCGCCCGACAGCACTCCACCGCCAGCCTGGCCACTCTCATCTTTGAATGAAACGATCTTCATGTGACTCTTCTCTCCATATCTCCCCATCCGGAAATCTATATTTCTTTAACGATTCCGGAAAAATTTCGATGCTATACCCTGGCGCTTGCGGCACCAGATAATGTCCGTGCCGAATCTTGACCGGATCACGGAAATGTTCATGTAAATGGTCAACAAACTCTATGACCCGATTCTCAAGCGCACACGATCCAGATAAAAAATCAAAGATCGAAAGGTGCTGTACGTATTCGCACAGACCCACACCGCCTGCATGCGGGCAGACAGGAATCCCGAACTTCGCCGCCATGAGGATGATTGCAAGATTCTCATTGACTCCGGCCACCCGGCAGCTATCGATCTGGCAAACATCGATGGCTCCGGCCTGCATCAGCTGCTTGAACATCACCGCGTTGTGGCAGTGTTCGCCGGTCGCGATTCGAACGGATGTCTCGCGCCGAATCCGTGCGTGCCCCAGGATGTCGTCGGGATTTGTCGGTTCTTCCATCCACCACGGCTGCAATTCAGCCAGTTGATTCGTGCGACGAATCGCCTCTTCAACTCCCCACTTCTGATTTGCGTCGACCATCAGGAACTTGTCGAGGCCAATCACCTCACGAACGATGCGGCCACGGCGCAGATCATCCTGGGGATCACCGCCGACCTTGAGCTTGAAGTGCGTCCATCCATCCGCCACTGCTTCTTGGCACAATCGGCGAATCTTCTCGTCACTGAATCCAAACCATCCGGCTGATGTCGTATACGCCGGATATCCTTCGCGCTTGATCTTTTCGAGTCGGTTGGACTGTCCGACTTTGCCCTTTCTCAGGATTGTCAACGCCTCATCTTGCGTCAACGCGTCTTCGATGTAACGGAAGTCGATGGCGCCAACAATCTGCTCGGGCTCCATTTCGGCGAGAAGTCTCCAGACAGGTTTCTGTTCACTCTTCGCATACAAATCCCAGACTGCGTTGATCAAAGCAGCACACGCGAGATGGATTACTCCTTTTTCTGGCCCAAGCCATCGAAACTGCGTGTCTCCCGTGAGTTCCAAATAGAAGGCGTTAAGATTCCGGGTAATGGAATGCAGCGTCCTCCCGGGGAGGTTGCGGCTAAGATAGGCCAGTGCTTCCGTAACAAGCTCAGTTCCACGCCCCAATGTAAAAGCCAATCCGTGCCCTGTCAGCCCCGAATCTGTCGACAAGATGCAGTACGCCGCCGAATAATCTGGATCCTTGTTCACTGCATCGGAACCAATCAGTTCGCGAGAGGTCGGGAATCGCAGATCGATAACCTCAACCTGGGTTACAGTAACAGGCCTCAAAGGT
>Ga0157372_10005277_pt1 | contig 13713 bp, 12 predicted proteins | sample C55metaG_FD_115307 | JGI IMG/M metagenome (GOLD analysis project Ga0157372, IMG submission 115307) | Corn rhizosphere microbial communities from Kellogg Biological Station, Michigan, USA - C5-5 metaG | ecosystem: Host-associated > Plants > Roots > Rhizosphere > Soil | place: USA: Michigan... | reverse complement strand
CGCGGATGACCTTGATCACCTCGTCGATGTTGTCGACGGCGATCTTGAGGCCCTCGAGGATGTGCTCGCGCTCGAGCGCCTTGTCCAGCTCGAACTGGGCACGGCGCACGATCACCTCGTGGCGGTGCTCGATGTAGTGCTCGAGCACCTCCTTCATCGCCATGACCTTCGGGACGAGGCGGCGCGTGGTGGGATCGGGCACCAGCGCCAGCATGATGACGCCGAACGTCGCCTGCATCTGCGTGTGCTTGTACAGCTGGTTGAGCACCACGCGCGGGATGGCGTCGCGCTTCAGCTCGATGACGATGCGCAGGCCCTCGCGGTCGCTCTCGTTCCGGATGTCGGTGATGCCGTCGAGCTTCTTGTCGCGCACCAGGTCCACGATGTTGCGGATGAGCGTGGCGCTGTTGACCTGGTACGGGATCTCCGTGACGACGATCTGCGACTTGTTGGAGCTCTCCTTCTCCTCGATCACGGCGCGCGCACGCATGACGATGCGACCGCGCCCCGTCTCCTGGTAATCCTTGATTCCCTGGCGGCCGTAGATGTAGCCGCCCGTGGGGAAGTCGGGACCCTTGATGAACTTGCGGAGGTCGCCCGGCGTGGCTTCTGGGTGATCGACGAGGTGGACGATGGCGTTCACCACCTCGCGCAGGTTGTGCGGCGGGATGTTGGTGGCCATGCCGACGGCGATGCCCGACGACCCGTTGACCATCAGGTTCGGGATGCCGGACGGCAGCACACCCGGCTCCTCGAGCCGGTCGTCGAAGTTGGGGACGAAGTCGACGGTGTTCCTGTCGATGTCGGCAAGCAGCTCCATCGCGATCGGCGTGAGCCGCGACTCGGTGTAGCGGTACGCCGCGGCGGGATCGCCTTCGACGGAGCCGAAGTTTCCCTGCCCGTCCACGAGCGGATAGCGCAGCGAGAAGTCCTGCACCATGCGGACGAGCGCGTCGTACACGCTCTGGTCGCCGTGCGGGTGATACTTGCCGAGCACGTCGCCGACGACGGTCGCCGACTTCTTGTACGGACGCCCGGGGACGAGGCCGAGCTCGTTCATCGCGAAGAGCACGCGCCGGTGCACGGGCTTGAGTCCGTCGCGCACATCCGGCAGCGCGCGAGAGACGATGACGCTCATCGAATAGTTGATGAACGACTCGCGAATCTCGTCGTCGATGAGGCGAGGAAGGATGCGTTCGCGGTTGATCGGTGCAGTCATTAAAAACGCCGTTTTGGTAAGGCGGAAAGGCGGGAACTACAGACTATGGAACTTAGCCGAAAATGAGCCGAAAATCAAGGTTTTGGCCGCTCGGTAAGTCGTTACCTAACAAGATGTTAGGAGACGTTTAAACGGCTCGCCGCGCGTGAGACGCGCGGCGTCGGGTCGCAGCCTTGCGGCCTGCGGCCGCTGGCGTGCTCTCGGGGTGCTCGCCTGCGGCTCGCGCTCGGCGCGGCGCGCGGGGCGCGCCTTTCGGGCACGGCGTCTGGGTGGGGCGTTTTGCGGATGGGTGTGCCCTTCGCAGAGAGGCGGCGCGAACGCGCCGCCACCCCGAGAGCATAGGCGAGCGCAGCGAGCCCGGCGCCCGGAAAGGGGGGCGTTCCATGCCCCCCGCCCCGACTAGCTGCGGCGGCTTCGCCGCCGCTATTCCTTCCCTTCCGACTCCGTCGGCGGGTTCTCCGGATACTCGCGCTCCATCTCGGCTTCCTCCATTGCCTCGATCTCACGCTCGCGACGAAGTGCCTCGTCGCGTTCGGCACGGTACTGCTCGTACCACTCGCGCGTGACCTGCCCCGCCAGCTCGCGGTTGCCAAGCCCGAACGCGAGCGCCATCGCGAGCGCGATGGCGCCGAACAGGATGGCGAACGCCGTCGTCACGATGTCGGTGGCGATGCCAAGCTCCTGCAGCGCCATGAAGACGGCGAGGAGGATCACGCCGCCGCGTCCGACCCGTGCCAGCGCACGGCCGCCGTGCAGCGCGCCCGCCGAGGCAGCGATCAGCCCGCCGACGAAGCCGCCGAGCACGATGCCGACAAGGATGATCACGATCGCCGCGATCACGCTCGGGATGTAGCTCACCAGTTCGGAGAAGACGTTCGCCAGCGACTCGAGGCCAAGCGCGTTCGCCGCCACGAGGATGACGGCGAACATCACCAGCCAGAACACCAGCTTCGCGAGCACCCGCACCGGATTGATGTGCGAGCCGCTGCGCTCCACCGCCTGCATCACGCCACCGCGTTCGAGCATCCGATTGAGCCGGATGCGCCGCAGGAAGCGATCGATCAGCTTCTCGAGCACCTTCGCCAGCAGGTAACCGGCGAACAGGATGACGAGCGCGCCCAACAGGGCCGGCACGATGTCGCCGAACACCTGCGTGAAGCTCGACTGCAGCCGGTCGCCGAAGCCGTCGGTGGTGGTGATGAGGGTGTCCTGGAGGAGCATGGGGCGGATTGTGTGAGAACGCCCTGCGGGGGGCCGCTAAAGCTACTCAAACGGCGCGTCAACCGTGAACCGTGAACCTGAACCGTGAACCGTGAACCGCAGGAGCGAGCGCCGTTACGGTTGACGGTTCACCGTTCACGGTTCACCGGCAGTTCAGTTCCGCGTCCCTCGCTTCACGTCGAAGATCACGCTCCGCCGGCAGGTCGGGCAGATCAGCCACTCGCGGCGGCGCGCGTAACCGAGGCCGAACGAGCCGCCACCGATGGAGCGCACCGTCATCGGCGACCCGTCGCGCGGGCAGATGGGCTTCTCGCCTGCCGCGTACTGGTCACGCACGGCCTTCTGCTCCGCCGGCTCGAACTGCGCGTGGCCCCCCTCAGGCGTCGAATCGTGCGACTGGTGACCGTCGCGATCGGCATCGTCGCTCATATGCGCTGGAGCGCGGCCCGGAGGTCGTCGGGGATGGGCACCGACGTGCGCTGGACATAGTCGTACATCACCTGGGTCGTCGCACCTTCGGCCACGACCCGGTCATCCCGTTCATCCAGAACGCGGTAGCTCCAGACCCACGCCTTGTTGCGGATCTCCGACGCCGTCACCTCGATGACCAGCGGCTCACCGAGCATCGCGGGGCTGCGATACGTGATCCGGGCTTCGGCGATGATGAAGTTCGGATCGGCGTGCCCGACCGCCTCGAGCCACGCATACACCCGACCGATCTCGAAGTAGGTGAGATAGACCGCATTGTTGACGTGTCCGCGCGAGTCGTAGTCGCTGTAGCGTGGCTGCAGTGAGACGCGCATCACGCCACCCGCACGACGAGCTTTCCGAACTGCTCCCTGTTCTGCATGCGCTCGAACGCCTCGCGGCCGTCGGCAAGGGGATAGACGCTGTCCACCGGCGGACGCAGCCGACCGGCATTGAAGTGCGCGACGATCGCACAGAACTCCGCCTCGCTGCCCATCGTCGAGCCGAGGATGCTCCACTGGTTCCAGAACAGGCGCCGGACGTCGGTCGTCACCATCGGTCCCGACGTTCCACCGCAGGTCACAAGCCGGCCCTGCTTGCCGAGCGCGCCGAGCGACTGCGCCCAGGTGGCCTCACCCACGGTGTCCACCACCACGTTCACGCCGCGCTTCTTCGTACGTTGGCGCATCTCGCGGCCGACGTCGATGCCGACGTGGTTGATGGTATCGTCGGCACCGAGATCGCGTGCGCGCGCGAGCTTGTCGTCGCTGCTGGAGGTCACCGTCACGTGCGCGCCGATGAGCTTGGCGATCTGCAGGCACGCGAGCGCCACACCGCCGCCGATTCCCCAGATGAGCACGTGCTCACCCGGCTGCAGGTCGGCGCGCGTGACGAGCATGCGCCACGCCGTGAGGGTCGCGAGCGTGAACGCCGCCGCCTCCGCTTCGTCGCTCGTGGCGGGGATGCGCGCGACGTTCACCTCCGGCACGACGACGAACTCCGTGAGCGTCCCCGGCACCTGCTCACCGAGGATGTGATAGTTCGGGCACAGCGGCTGGTCACCGGCGAGGCAGTACTTGCAGGTGCGGTCGCTGATGCCCGGGTTGATGAGCACCGTGTCGCCCGTCGACACCGACGTCACTGCGCTGCCGACGCTGTCGACCACGCCCATGCCGTCGGAACCGAGGATCCACGGCGGCGTGATGCGCACGTTGGGCAGTCCGCCGATCACGAATAGGTCGAGGTGGTTGATCGCCGCAGCGCGGATCCGCACCCGGACGTCGGTGTCGCGGCTCGGCTCCGGCACGGGAAGGTCGTCGCGAAGCTCGATGCGATCGAGCCCGCCGTGAGCGGAGATGGTGAGTCCTCGCACGCCTGTGGCCTGGGGTTATATTTGACGCGAATGCTATGCGGCGGCGTGCGCATGCGAAAGGCGCCGCGCCACCGACGAATCGCACTGCACCAGCGCACTCATGACTGCAATCAAGGTTCCGCCGCTCGGCGAGTCCATCGTCGAAGCCACCGTTTCCCGCTGGCTGAAGAAGGAGGGCGAGGCAGTCGCCGCTGGCGATACCCTCGTCGAGCTCGACACCGACAAGATCACGGTCGAGGTGCCGGCGCTGGCGGCGGGCGTGCTGTCGAAGCAGGCGGTGAAGGAAGGCGCCGTGGTGAACGTCGGCGACGTGCTCGGCGATCTCGCCGAGGGTGCGAGCGCCGGCGCCACGGCTCCCGCCGCGGCAGCTGCTGCCCCAGCCGCGCAGCCATCAACTCCGGCACCGAGTGCACCTAGTGCACCTAGTGCACCTGCCGCATCGACGCCCGCCGCACCGGCGAGTGGTGGCGCGACGAAGGTGTCGCCCGCCGCGCAGCGCGTCGCCGCCGAGCAGAACGTGGATCTCTCCACGATTTCCGGCACCGGACGCGGTGGCGTCGTGAGCAAGCCCGACGTGATCGAGCAGGCATCGCGCGGCGGCGGCGCGAGTGCGCCTGCCGCAAGTGCGCCTGCCGCGCCAAAGACGCCCAGCGCACCGGCGGCTGCGCCCGCAGCCCTGCGTGCCGCCGCGCCCGGCGAGCGTGAGACGCGCGAGAAGATGACGACGCGCCGCAAGCGCATCGCCGAGAACCTGCTCCTCTCGCAGAACGCCACCGCCACCCTCACGACGTTCAACGAAATTGATATGTCCGCCGTGAGCGAGCTTCGCGCGCGGATGAAGGAACGCGTCGAGAAGGAGCACGGCGTGAAGCTGAGCTTCATGCCCTTCTTCGTGAAGGCGGCGACGATGGCGCTGAAGGCGTATCCCGTCGTGAACTCGCAGATCGACGGCGACACGATCATCTACAAGCACTACGTGAACATGGGCATCGCCGTCGCGTCGGAGGCGGGGCTCGTGGTGCCCAACGTCAAGGACGCGGACCGCAAGGGGATGCTCGAGGTGTCGCGCGACATCGGCGAGCTGGCGAAGCGCGCGCGCGACGGCAAGCTGACGATGGACGACCTCACCGGCGGCACGTTCACCATCACGAACGGCGGCGTCTTCGGCTCGCTCGTCTCCACGCCGATCATCAACTACCCGCAGGTCGCTATCCTCGGCCTGCACAAGACCCAGGATCGCCCGATCGCCGTGAACGGGCAGGTCGTGATCCGCCCGATGATGTACGTCGCGCTCTCGTACGATCATCGCGTGATCGACGGCCAGCAGGCGGTGCTGTATCTGGTGAAGGTGAAGGAGCTGATGGAAGACCCGGCGACGATGCTGGTGGACTGAGGGCAGTGGCCCGGTGTGAACTGATTCGAGGCGCTCGCGAGGGCGCCTCGAGTTTTTCATGCGTCCTGCTGGGCGTTTCCCGCCACGCCTCGCTAACTTTCGTCATCCAACTTCACGTGAACGCACTCAATGGCTGACTCTCCCACTCCCGCTGACGTCGTCGTGATCGGCGGTGGACCAGGCGGCTACGTGGCCGCGATCCGCGCCGCGCAGCTCGGGCTCAACACGGTCTGCGTCGAGATGGACAAGACGCTCGGCGGCACCTGTGTCAACGTCGGCTGCATCCCGAGCAAGGCACTCCTCGAGTCGTCGCATCACTTCGAGTTCATGGGGCACGATGCCGGCAAGCACGGCATCGCGCTCGCCGACCTGCGCATGGACGTGGGCACCATGCTGAAGCGGAAGGACGACGTGGTAGGGCAGAACACGAAGGGGATCGAGTTCCTGTTCCGGAAGAACAAGATCACGTGGGCGAAGGGACGCGGGACGCTGAAGGCCGGGAACGTGGTCGAGGTCGCGGGGGGCCCCCCCGACAACAACGTCACCTCGTACCAGGCAAAGCACGTCATCATTGCCACCGGCTCCGTACCGATCGAGCTCCCTTTCCTCAAGTTCGACGAGGAACGGATCCTCTCCAACGTCGGCGCCCTCAACATCCCGAACGTCCCGCAGCACCTCATCGTCGTCGGCGGCGGCATCATCGGCCTCGAGCTCGGCAGCGTGTGGCGCCGCCTGGGTGCGAAAGTCACCGTCGTCGAGCTGCTGCCGAACATCCTCCCCGGCTTCGACGACGAGATCGTCAAGGAAGCGGAGCGGGCGTTCCGCAAGCAGGGACTCGACATCCGGACCGGCACGAAAGTGGTCAACGGCGGCCGCACCGAGTCGGGCGCGTTCATCGAGGTGGAGAAGGACGGCCAGAAGGAGCGTCTCGAGGGCGACCACGTGCTCGTCTCCGTCGGACGTCGTCCCCTCACCGCCGGCATCGACGCGCAGGCGCTCGGCCTCAACGTCGGCCGGCGTGGCGAGATCCTCGTCGATGACCAGCAGCGCACCAACCTCCCGAACGTGTACGCCATCGGCGATTGCACGCCGGGCCCGATGCTCGCCCACAAGGCGGAGGAGGAAGGTGTCGTCGCTGCCGAGGTGATCGCCGGCAAGCCGGCGCACACCCACCATCACACCGTGCCGGGTGTCGTCTACACCTGGCCCGAGATCGCCGTCGTCGGCATGACCGAGCAGCTCGTGAAGGAAAGCGGCCGCGCGTACAAGGTGGGCAAGTTCCCCTTCTCGGCGAATGGCCGCGCGCGCACCGCAGGCGAGACGACCGGATTCATCAAGTTCGTCTCCGACGCGAACACCGACGAGATCCTCGGCTGCCACATGATCGGGCCCACGGTGTCGGAACTGATTCCCGAAGTCGTGCTCGCGATGGAATATCGCGGCTCGTCGGAGGACATCGGCATCACGGTGCACGCGCATCCCACGCTGAGCGAGACGACGAAGGAAGCCGCGCTCGCCGTGCTCGGACGCGCGATTCACATCTGAGCCGACGGCGTGCTTCGGTTCGTCGGTACATTGGTTGACGGTCACCCCCGTGGATGAGATCGAGCTGCGCGCACTGATGCCGGAGGATGCCGACGCGGCGCGGGCACTCGTCGTCGCGCGGCTGGCCGGCACGCGCTACGAGGCGCGGGCGCTCGAGCAGCTCGACGTGGCGTTGTCGTTCGAGGACCCGGAGTACCTCGCCCTGCTGGCGGCCGAACCCCACTCGAGCCACGTCGTCGGCCTGGCGCTCTTCGGGGCGGTAGCGGGCGCGCAGCGCGTGACGAAGCTCCATGTCCTCCTCGGCGACGACGCCGGCACCATGGACGCGCTCGCATCGGCCGTGCGCGCGGTCGCCGAGGATTCCGGCGAGCGGATGGTGGTCGCCGAAGTCCCCGATGATGCGCCATTCCGCGATGCGCCCGACGTACTTCGGGGGAACGGCTTCCACGAGGAGGGCCGCGTCGCTGATCTCGTGGCGGATGGCGTCGGACTGCGGCTCCTCGTCTGGCGAAAGCATGAAAGGTCGATGTAGAGAATCCGGGACCGGCTCCGACTACTGCATGAACGCGCCATCCGTGGCGCCACACTGGAGGATGACGATGCGCTTCATGCTGATGATGCACGCCCCGCGCGGCACGGGTGAGTACGCGGTCACTTCGTGGTCGCCCGACGACCTGAAGGCGCACATTGCCTTCATGCATCACCTCAACCGGGACCTGACCGATGCCGGTGAGCTGGTCGCCGCCGAAGGGCTGGCCCCGCCCGGCCAGGTGAAGATCGTGCGCGCCGGAAGCGGCGGCGCGCCGGCGGTGACCGACGGTCCCTTCGCCGAGACGAAGGAGTTTCTCGTCGGGTTCTGGATCGTGGACGTGGACAGCGAGCGGCGCGCCCACGAGATCGCCGCGCGTGCCTCGTCGGCGCCAGGCCCCGGTGGCAGGCCGCTGGGTATTCCGATCGAAGTCCGTCAGGTCATGAAGGCGCCGCCCACGGAGGGATGACGTCAGGCGCTGCCGAGCAGGCGACCGCCAATGTCTGGCGCCTGCTGCGTGAACTTGGGCCGCAGGTGCTCGCCGTGGGGCGCGTCGCCACGGCGATTTCTCCGCGGCCGAGGACGCCGTGCAGGAGGCATTGATGGCCGCCGCGGAGCAGTGGCCGCGCGACGGCGTGCCGGCGAATCCGGCCGGGTGGCTGCATCACGTCGCCATGCGCCGGTTCACCGACCACGTGCGCAGCGACCTCGCACGGCGACGACGCGAGGCCGACGTGGGTGACGCGATGTGGGCCGAGTGGGCGTTCGTACCGCCACCCGATGCCGAGGTGCTCACCGAGGAGGACGACTCGCTCACGCTGCTCTTCATGTGCTGTCATCCGGCACTCACGCCGGCATCGGCGATCGCGCTCACGCTGCGCGCCGTCGGCGGCCTCACGACGGCGGAAATCGCGCGCGCCTTTCTCGTCCCGGAGGCGACGATGGCGCAGCGGATCAGCCGCGCCAAGCAGAGCATCAGGGCGGCCGGCGCGACCTTCTCGGCGCCGACCGATCTCGAGCGCGATGCGCGGCTCGCCTCGGTGCTCCACGTGCTTTACCTGATCTTCAGCGAAGGGTATGCGAGCAGCGAGGGACCGTCGCTGCAGCGCATCGACCTCGCGAAGGAAGCGATCCGGCTCGCGCGCGCCGTGCGCGTTCTGCTGCCGCACTATGGCGAGGTCGCCGGCCTGCTGGGCCTGATGCTCCTCACCGAGGCGCGGCGCGACGCGCGCACCGGGCCGGCCGGCGAGCTGATTCCGCTCGACGCGCAGGACCGCTCACGCTGGAACGGAACACTGATCGCAGAAGGTGAGGCGCTGGCGATGCAGGCAATGCGCACCGGCGCTGGTCCATACGCGGTGCAGGCAGCGATTGCCGCGCTCCACGACGAAGCGTCGAGCGTGGAGGAGACCGACTGGCCGCAGATCCTCGCGCTGTACGACGTGCTGGACGCGCAGGCCGACAACCCGATGGTGAAGCTCAATCGGTCCGTCGCAATGGCGATGGTGCACGGGCCGGCATCGGCGCTCGACGTCGTCGCGACGCTCGACATGGACGCCCGCATCGCCGGCCACTACCGGCTGGCCGCAGTGCGTGCTCACCTGCACGAGATGCTGGACAACCCGGGCGCCGCCGCGGCGGCATACCGCGCCGCCGCCGAGGGAACGGCGAGCCTGCCGGAACGCGACTACCTGCTGACGAAAGCCGCCGAGCTCACCGCTTCTCCTCCTCGCGTCCGACCCGATCCAGCGTCCTGAACTCCTCGTCGGTCAGCTCCAGCGACGCGGCCGCCACGTTCTCCTCGAGGTGCTTCACCTTGCTCGTGCCGGGTATCGGCAGCATCACGGGGCTGCGCTTCAGCACCCAGGCGAGTGCCACCTGCGCCGGCGCCGCGCCGAGTCGTTGCGCCACGGCGCTCAGCGCGCTGCCCTCCTTCGCCAGGCTCCCTGCCGCCAGCGGGAACCACGGGATGAAGGCAATCCCCTCGCGCTCGCAGAAGTCGAGCACGTCCTCGTACTTGCGCGTCACGAGGTTGTAGAGGTTCTGCACGCTGACGACAGGGAAGAACTTTCGCGCCGCCTCGATCTCCTCGACGCTGACCTCGCTCAACCCGACGTGGCGGATGAGCCCCTCGCGCTGCATGTCGGCGATGGCGCCGAACTGTTCGTCGCGCGGCACCTTGCTGTCAATGCGGTGGAGCTGCCACAGGTCGATCCGCTCCACACCCAGCCGGCGCATGCTCATCAGCACGCACTGCCGCAGGTACTCCGGACGCCCGAGCGGACGCCAGATGTCGGGTCCCTCGCGCGTGAGCCCGCCCTTGGTGGCGATGACCATGTCGCGGTACGGATGCAGCGCCTCACGGATGAGCTCCTCGCTCACGAACGGACCGTACGAATCCGCCGTGTCGATGAAGTCCACGCCAAGCTCGGGAAGCCGGCGAAGGACACGAATGCATTCCGCCCGGTCAGCCGGCTCGCCCCAGATTCCTTTCCCGGTAATCCGCATCGCGCCGTAGCCGAGCCGGTTGACGGTGAGATCGCCGCCGATCGTGATCGTTCCCGCTGGCGCGGCCGAGATTGTCGTCATGCGTCGTCCTTCGCGTGGTGTGTACCAGACGCGGCCCTGTCCGGAGATGGATGGCGCGCACTGCTCTCGATTGAATTGCAAGCGGGACGCCATCTGTCGCATGCGGACACGACGTCGAATGGATGGGCTGCGACCGGAACGGATGCGAAGGAGGCGCGGGCAGAACCTCCTGCCCGCGCCTCCTTCATTCGGTCACGGCGGTCGGCCGAAAGACTTACCGACCCAGGTCGCGCACCGTCGAGGCGAGCATGCGCACCTTCGCCGCATCGCTCGATCCGCTCGCATCACCGTCCAGCGACGAGGCGAGCTGGCTGAGCGCGCTGGTCCGCGCCGAACCCGACGCCGCCTCGGCGCGGGACAGCGCCTCGCGCACGTTGGCGATCCGGCCGGCCGCCAGCCCGCGCGACCGCTCGAGCTGGTCCACGTAGGCGCGAGCGACCGAGAACGTCGCCGGCCACGCGAAGTGCGGCTGTCCCTGCGCATTCAGGTAGTCGAGATGAATGCTCTTCGCCGCATCCAGCTCGTTCTGCGAGATGAAGGCGCTCGGCTTGAGGGTGAAGATGTCGAGACCGCGCGAGATCTCCGAGCTGACGATCACCCCGTTGTACCAGTAGGCCGACCACGTGCCACCACTCGCCATGCGCGTGGAGTCCACCGGGCCGCGGTCGAAGAACGCGATCTCGTGTGGGTTCTTCGGGTCCGTCCAGTCGAACACCGAGATGCCACCCTGGTACCACGACTGCACCATCACCTCCCGGCCGGGGATCGGGATGAGCGAGCCGTTGTGCGCCACGCAGTTCTCCTGCTCGGTCTGTGGCGCGGGCAGCTTGTAGTAGCTCTGGAAGGTCAGGGTGTTTCCCGTGCGCGTGAAGATCGCATCGGCGCCCCACTGCCGCGGATCGGACGCGCGGCACTTCGGCTGGCCGCCGCCGCCCCACTCATCGGTGAACAGCACCTTGCTGCCATCGTTGCTGAACGTCGCCGAGTGCCAGTAGGAGAAGTTGGAGTCGGCCACCGCGGCGATGCGCGTCGGGTGCGCCGGATCGCTGATGTCGAGCAGGAGGCCGTAGCCCTCGCAGGCGCCGCCCGCGAGGCCGATCGCCGGATAGACCGTGATGTCGTGGCACTGCGTCGGGCCAGGCCGCGGACCGCGCGAGCTGCCGGCCTCGCCGAACATCCGGTCCACCATGGACTGCAGGTTGGAGCGCAGCGCCGAACTATCGGCCGACGTCGGTGCGCCGCTGCCGCCACGCGCCTTGACGATGCTGTCCAGCATCGGCCTGACGAAGCGCGGCGACAGCACCTGCTCCTCACCACCGATCGTCACGACGTAGCCGCCGTTGGCCTTCGCGGCCGCGACTGCCCGTGCGTTGGCCGCTGCATCGGCCGGTGCCTCGCCGTGACGCGGCGGTGCGATGAGGCCGTTGAAGATGCGCGGCGAGCTGACGATCGCCGCCTGCTCCGGATGCGCCACCGGGACCTTGATCACCTCGATGCGGAACAGCGCCGAGTTGGGATCCTCGTCCGGCGCCGCGCTCACGCAGCCCGGCAGCTCGTTGGGCGAGCGGACTCGCGACGAGCCGGAGATGTACACGTACACGTTCTCCGGATCCTTGGGATCCACGAGCACCGTGTGGGTGTGCGAACCACGGCAGGTCTGCACGTTGCCGACGTTGCGCGGATGCTCGATGTCGCTGATGTCGAAGATGCGCAGGCCGCGGAGGCGCTCCGTGCTCACCGTGTCCTGCACGCCCTGGGTGCCGCAATCGAGACGGCCGGTCAGTCCCTCACCCGAAACGAACAGCAGGTTGCGATACACGGACACGTCGCTCTGCGACGCCGGGCAGACGAACGCCGTCTTCAGGGTCGGTCGCGCCGGGTTGGAGATGTCCCACACCTGGTAGCCGTTGTAGCTCCCCTGGATGGCGTAGTTGCCGGTGAAGGCGAGGTCGGAGTTGGTGATGCCGGCGAAGCGGGCCGACGGCGGCGTCTTCGAGAGCACCTGGATGTTCCACGCCGCCTCGGCGGCGTCATACAGGCCGGCGCGAAGGCCGATCCGCGGGTCCGGGCTCGGCGCCGCTGCGGACATGCTGGAGGTGGACGCACTCGAGCCGGCCGACGTACCGGCAGATGGCGCGATGGCGGTGCTGCACGCCGCCGCGGAGAGCACTCCGATGGCGAGCGACAGCTTGAACACTGCGGACTGGGTCATGGGCACCGACGTGTGAGAGGTGGTCACGGCAGGGTGATTCCCAGCGTGAGGGCGGCAAGCATCTTCTCCATCCGGGCGATCTCCGTCGTCTGATCGACGTTGACGTCGTTCGCGAACTTGAACACCAGCTCGTCCTGCGCGGCGCCATAGGAGCCGAACAGGTCCTTCACCATGGACACCGCGCCGCGATGGTGGCGGATCATGTCCATGAGGAAGAGCTTGTCGAACTCCTCGCCACGCGCCGCGTCGAGCGCCTTCAGCTGCTCCGGCGTGAGCATGCCGGGCATGAGCATCTGCATCGGTTCGCCATGCATGAGCATCATCGTCGGGCCGCCATCGGCCGGGATCTGCGGCACCGGCTTCTGCCGGTCGCGCAGCCAGCGCTGCATCGTGGCGATCTCGTCGTGCTGGGCGTTGATGATGCGGCTGGCGAGCCGCTGCACTTCGGGGCTGGCGCCGTGCGTCGGAGCCATGTGCGACATCGTGATGGCCTGCGCATGGTGGCCGATCATGTTGTACATGAACTCGACGTCAGCCTCCACATACGGATTCCGGAGACTGTCGGCTCGGGCCTGGGCGATGTAAGCCGCCTCGCTACCGCCGGCGGCAGCGGCCGGTTGCGGCGTGGTGCGGCTGGCCGCCGGAACCGCCGGGCCGCCGCAGGCGGCAAGGGTCGCGGCGAGCATGGCCGCGGTAAGCGTGCGAGAGTGGCGGAGCGTCATCACGGGTCACGGTACTGGGTCGCGCGGCAGTGCCGCCCGTTGTCTGGATCGACCATGAATAGTAGAACACGGTTCGACCCGAGGTAACCCGAGCGACTCGCTACGGCATCAGGGACCGCTTCGCGATCATCATGTGCACGCCGACGTTGCCGTCCACGAGCTGGGTGATGTGGGCATCCGCGGCCATCGACGCCGCCTGGTACGCCTGGGTCTGGGTGATGCCCTTCTTCTCCTGGAGGAACTTCACCATCTCGCGGATCGCGGTCTTCGTCGCCACGACGAGCGAGGTGTCCGTTCCCATCGTGATCCAGTGGGTCGGCGTCTCGCCGCGCGGCCACTCGAGCTTCATGTCCTTGCGGACGATCACCTGGATGCGGCCCTGCAGGTTGGTCTCGACCGCCGTCTGGTCCACCTCGCCGTCCCCCTGTGCCGCATGGCCGTCG
>Ga0157372_10005274_pt1 | contig 13725 bp, 11 predicted proteins | sample C55metaG_FD_115307 | JGI IMG/M metagenome (GOLD analysis project Ga0157372, IMG submission 115307) | Corn rhizosphere microbial communities from Kellogg Biological Station, Michigan, USA - C5-5 metaG | ecosystem: Host-associated > Plants > Roots > Rhizosphere > Soil | place: USA: Michigan... | reverse complement strand
TCGGCGTAGGTGAGCGCGCCGAGGAGAGAGAGGATGCCGCCGACAACCCAGACGAGAAGGGCGGCGCCGACGGAGCCATTGAGTTGGCGGAGGATCAGGCCGGGAGTGAGGAAGATACCGGAGCCAATGACGGAGCCGATGAAAAGGAGGAGTAGGTCGCGGGGGCGGAGAGTGCGGGATAAGGCTGACATGGGGCGTTGGTCATTGTAGTGGAGGTGCGGCTACTCCGCGACTACTCAAGGAACGGCGAAGGCATGAAGCAGAGGATGAAGACGGCGAGAGAGATGAGGGCGCCGAATCGGCGTGCTGGGTTGAGCGGTTCGGGGTCGAAGATGGGTACGAAGCGGAAAAAGCGAATGATGAAGAGGAGCGTGCCCCAGACGTACCAGCCCACCCAAAAATGGAAGAAAGCGAGAGCAATGAGGATGAAGGGAAGGATCCAGGAAGAGTAGCGGTGGATGCGCGGGCTCAGCGAGCGGAGGATGTGGCCGCCGTCGAGTTGCGCTGCGGGAAGAAGATTGAGCGAAGTGGCGAAGAGTCCGACCCAAGCAGCGCGGCCGACGGGATGGAGAAGAATGTTCGCGACAGGGGTGTGGGGATAAAAAATTGCGGCAAGTCCGTGAAGGATGAGCGGAGCGCCGAGGATTGCGCTGACGTGCTTTGGGTCGGCGAGTCCGGGAACAACTTTCGCATGAAGGATGCCGAATAGAAGTGCGGGCATCGCGACGATGAAGCCGAAGAGGGGACCGGAGGCGCCGACGTCGAAGAGAGCGCGCTTGGTGCGAATCGCGGAGCGAATCATGATGAAGGCGCCGAAGGTGCCGATGAGAGACGGGAACGGAATGAAATAGGGGCAGGACGAGTGAATGTGATGATGGCGGCAGGCGAAGTAGTGGCCGAGTTCGTGAACGAGCAAGATTGTCAGCAGGGTGAGCGCGAAGGGCAGGCCGGTGAGGAGAGCGAACGGATGTTTGTAAAGGAGCGTGAGGGCGTTTAGAAATTCGTCAAAGTTAACGGCTTCGTTTTCTGCGTAAGCGGCAGCGAAGTGAGCGCCTGCCACGAGGCAGGTGCAGAGCGTGGCGAGAAAAAGCAGAATCGCGAGGAGAAGCGTTTTCAGAGGCGGATGCGCTGGAACGGTGGAGTAACGCGCAGCGATCGGAACGAACTGCGGAATCGGCTGCCAGTCGGGTTCTTGGGGTTCGATCTGGGTGTTTGAGGCTGGGACGGAGTCGTTCACAAGGGGAATGGAGCGATGTCGGCTCGGTTTCAGTACAGCATAAATCCGGGGACTTGTGCAAAAGGGGCGCACGCGGTGCGCCCCTCGGCAACTTTAAACTGGTTGATAGCCGATCTATTCGGCGGGCTTGGCGGGAGCTTCGAGACCCTGCAATTCTTTTCCGGGCTTGAAGCGAACGGCTTTGCCAGGCGGGATATTGACTTCTTCGCCGGTGCGCGGATTGCGACCGATGCCGGTCTTGCGCGGCTTGACGCTGAAGACTCCGAAGCGGCGGAGCTCGATGCGCTGTCCGCGGCCGAGCGCGTTCTTGAGCGACTCGAATACCGTCTCGACCGCCTGTTCCGCCTTGGTGCGGCTGATGTTCGGCGTCGTTGCGTTGACGACGGCATTCACAATGTCCAACTTGATCACACGATCCTCCCGCTAGTCTGTGGCGATGCTAGAGGCGGCGGCGCGAGTTGTCAAGACGTGACGGGTAATCTACACTGACTTGAAAATTCCTGGATGACGTTGTTGGGATTTGGCTTGCGCTGCAGGTTTTGCGCTAACGGCGCGTGTGTTTTGGCGCGACGAAGTGAAGCAGTGAAGCAAAGAAGTAGTGAAGTAACGAGAAGAAAAAACTGAGAAAAGTTTAGATTCGAGAAATTTGAGGAGGATGGATGTCTGTTAAGCCCGACAAGTGGATCCGGCGGATGGCGCTGGAACATAAGATGATCGAACCGTTCACGGACCGGCAGGTTCGCGACGGCGTGATCAGTTATGGTGTGTCGTCGTACGGCTATGACATCCGGGTGGCGGACGAGTTCCAGATTTTCACGAACGTGAATTCGACGATCGTCGATCCGAAGAAGTTCGATCCGAAGTCGCTGGTGTCGGTCAAGGGCGATATGTGCATTGTGCCGCCGAATTCGTTCGCGCTAGCGCGGTCGGTGGAGTATTTCCGGATTCCGCGCAATGTGCTGACGATTTGCTTAGGCAAATCGACGTACGCGCGATGCGGGATCATCGTGAACGTGACGCCGTTCGAGCCGGAGTGGGAGGGCTTTGTGACACTGGAAATCAGCAACACGACGCCACTGCCTGCGAAGATTTACGCGAACGAGGGACTATGCCAGGTGCTGTTCTTCGAATCGGATGAAGATTGCGAAGTCAGCTACAAGGATAAGAAAGGGAAGTATCAAGCGCAGAGCGGGATCGTGTTACCCCGACTGTAGAACAGACACTCTCTCAAACGCCAAGCTTTGGAGGTGCAGCTGACGGCTGCGCTTTTTTTTTGCGAGGGCGCTTTCTTTCGCGAAAGTTACGTTGCAGGTGCGGCAGGAGCCGCGGGGCGAATGCCGGAGATCTGGGTCAGCGTCGCGTTGTGCACCGGGTAGCCCTTTTCGCGCCATGCATCCAAGCCGCCCTGTAGCGGGCGGATCTGCTGGATGCCCTGCTTGCGCAGCAAAATCGCGAGCTGAGCGCTGGTGGCTTCATTCGGGCACGTGCAGTAGAGAATGATCTGGCGGTCACGCGGCAGCTTGTCGTTTTTCTCTCGTAGCTCTCCCGCATCGATTCGAAACGCGCCGGGAATCGTTTCGGGATCGGCTTCGAAATCGAGGGCATGGCGCAAGTCAACGATCACCATGTCTTCGTGCTGATCCATTTTTACCTTCAGCTCGTCTACCGTGATACGGGAGACGCGTAGTTCGCGGATGAACCTTTGCCGAGCGATGTATTTGTTGGCGATGTAAGCCGCGAAGCCAGCGATCGCGATCACGAGCAGCCAGCCTCCCAATACTGCGACGTGATCCGCGATTTTTTCGATCTGATTGCTGAAAACGTAGCCAAGTCCCAGGAAGGCCGAGGCCCAGAGCGCCGAGCCGGCGCAATCAAACAGCAGGAAGCGGTGCAGACGCATGTGAAAGATGCCCGCGAGCGGGGGCGCGACCGTCCCGAGTCCTGGCAGAAATTTCGCCAGCAGCAGCGAGCGCGAACCTTCCTTGGCGAAAATGCCCTCGGTACGCCGCACGCACGAGTCGGGCTCCAGCGAAATCTTGCAGAGCAACTGCAAAATCTTGATGCCCTTGATGCGCCCGAGCTGAAACCAGATCGTGTCGGCGACGGCGCAGGCGAACACTGCTACTACCAGCGCTGCGAAAAGATTCATATGATGCGTGCCCGCCAGTGCGCCGGCCGCTAGCAGGATCGGAATGGAAGGAACAGGCAGCCCGATCTGCTCCAGAAACACCCATGCGAGCAGAACGACATAGCCGTGATGTAAGAGAAATTCCAGAGTGCCGTGCATTGTTTGGGCTGAGCCCCTGAGCCGGTACGGATCACTTACCTACAGATGCGGCAGGGCGCCTGAAGTTTCAGAAACTCCGATGGCGCCATTATACCGCGCAATCTGTGCACAGAAGGCTACTTCTGGACGAAGGAGGAGGGATTGCCCCAATCGCCGGTCATCACAAAATCGGCGAGGCCTTTTCGAACGCGTGGCGCGAGTTCGCGTTCCTTAAGCTTGTCGGGTAGGGAATTGGGATCGCCCGGGTAACCGATCGCGATTGTGGCGACGGCTTGCCAGTCGTCGGGGATGTGAAAGACCTCGCGCGCTTTGTCGGCGCTGAAGCCAGCCATCTGATGGACATAGAGTCCGTCGGCCACCGCCTGGAAGCTAAGCTGCGCGCTGGCGCTGCCAACGTCATGAAAAGCATGCGTATTGGGCTTGCCTTCTTTGTTCTTGATCTGCGCTACGGAGATCGCCAGCACCGGCGCATGCTTCGCCCAGCCTTGATTGAACTCCACCATGGTGGTCAAAATCTTGTCGAAATTTTCTTTGTCGTCTTTGGTGGCGACGATGTAAGCCCAAGGCTGCAAGTTGCTGCTCGACGGCGCCCAACGCGCCGCTTCGAAAAGACTCTTCAAGATTGCGGGCGGCACCGGCTTGTCGCTGAACGCGCGCGGGCTCCAACGATGCTGTACGAGTTCGTGGACCGGTGACTCTACGGGAGCGGGATTCTTCATGACGACGTGACCTTTCGTGACAATGTGATTCGCGTGAGTTCCAACTGCGATTTGATGTTGCGGAGACTCGTTGCGTTAACACTCCGATGATTTTGCGGGCGGGGAACTGTGCGAAGGACTTGCTGGGTAACGCGAGGCGCTTGAAAATGCGCCCCACGTCCCCATTTGCATTAGAGAATACTTGAGCGGTCCTACTTCTTCTGGACCATCTCCGCGTCGATCGTGATCGAGACTTCGTCTCCGACCACCACACCGCCGTTGTCCATCGTCGCGTTCCACTTCACGCCGTAGTCCTGGCGATTGATCTTCGTTGTCGCTGTAACGGCCGAGCGCTGATTCCCCCAGGGATCCTTCACCGGCGCCGTTGGACCATCGACATCCAGAACAACGGACTTCGTCGTGCCGCGGATCGTCAGATCGCCAGTCACTTTTAACTTACCGGCTCCGGCCTGCTCGACCTTCGTCGATTTGAACGTCATCGTGGGATATTTGGCGACATCAAAAAATTTGTCGCTCTTGAGATCCTTGTCACGCTCCGGCGTGCGCGTATCGACCGTCGAAACGTCAATCGTCACGTCCACGCTCGACTTGCTGATGTCCGCGTCGTCCAAGATCACGGTGCCCTTCACGTTACTGAAACCACCGCGAACCGTTGAGATCGCCAGGTGCTTCACCGAGAACTGCGCCGCGGTGTGCGCCGGATCGATCTGCCACGTTGTCGTTGCCGCCGAAACCGGCAGCGTCATCAACGCGGCGAGGCCGGCAGCGATTGTAAAGCGAGTTAGAGATTGGCCCATTGTGTTGTCTCCTTTATTTTTTTTCATTCGAAATTCGATTCGTCAAACTCTCCGCTTCACGAACACGACTTCGCTCGCGCGGACGGATCTTTCTCCAGGACTTGATCGAGCAATTCGATCAATAGCTTTAGCCGAGCGCCGGGCACATGCGCGAACTGGCGCTTGTGCAGTTCGTGGACGGGCTGATCGAGCGTTTTCAGCAGCTCGAGCCCCTGCGGCGTAATGCGCGCTTTCACGACGCGGCGGTCCTCTTTCTGCCGCTCGCGCGTGATCAAAATTCGCTTCTCCATGCGATCCAGAAGCCGGGTCATGTCGGGGTCGTGCGAAATCATGCGTTCGGCGATGCCGCTGCAAGGGAGGCCTTCCGGTTCGGCGCCGCGCAGAATGCGCAGCGTGTTGTATTGCGCCGCCGTCAAATCATTGGCTTTCAGAAGCTGCTCGACTTGTTGCCCGAGGCCGTCGGCAGCCTTTTGGAGTGCGATGAAGGCGTGGGCCTCGAGGGAAGCGGAAGACTTGCTCGGGCGTGAGGCGCTGCTCATGAAAGGAATATAGTCGTTATAACGATTAATGTCAAGACAAAAATTGTCAACCAATTGTCACCGGCAGTCGCGTGAGGGGTAGCCCTCCGTCCACTGAACACCGCTCAAGACTTCCGCAACGGACGCAGATCCACTTCGCTCAAGAAACTCTGCGGCCCCTGCGTAACCAGCATTGCCACGGCATGTGCCACATCATCCGCAGTCAACGCTTTCGTCGCATCCTTCGGTCCGCGCCCAGAGAACTCCGTCGCCACGCTGCCCGGAAACACTGCCGCTACGCGAATGTTGTTCCCGCGCAGATCCTCCGCCATGCACGCCGTCAATCCGCGTACGCCCCACTTCGATGCGCAGTACAGTCCGCCGCCCGCGAACGCATTCTTTCCCGCCAGCGAAACGATGTTGATGATGTCCCCGCGGCCGTGATGAATCATCGACGGCACCACTGCTTTCGAAACGAGGAAGACGCTCTTCAGATTTGTGTTCAAGACGCGATCCCAATCGGCTTCCGATTTCTCCTGCACCGGCCCGAAGCCGCCAACGCCAGCGTTGTTCACGAGAATCGAAATCGGTCCAAGCGTAGACTCGGCGCCGCGCACGAGCGCATCGACTTCCGATGCGGAAGTCACATCCGCCCGTCGAGCGAACACGCCGGTAACCAGGCCACGTAATTCTCCTTCGACCGCCTCTAGCGCATCGCTGTCGCGCCCACAGATAGCAACCGCGCTCCCCATCGACGCCAGCCGCCGAGCAATCGCGCGGCCGATGCCACGGCTGCCTCCGGTCACCAACGCAACTTGCCCAGCCAGGGCGGGTTTTTCAAATTGACCGAAATCGACTTTGCGAATTGGAGTCATCGGAATTCTTCCTCGTCGGAGGTGAAATTTTATGCGACACTCAGCTTAACCGGGCACCTTAATATCGGTCAGGCCGTCTAATGTAGTGGCTCCCCAGAGTTGATGCGAGCGGTCTGGGTGGTGGTGGCGTAAAAAGCTGACAGGTCGATGGACAAATACCCCTAGATACATACTTCCCTGTAGGCAAACGTCTTGCGGTGACCACCTGCTTTACCTATAATCCCGAAGTTTTAGCAAACAAGGTGAGTCCCGGCTAGCGTTCCGGGAGTAGTAGCAGTTCATCATAAGGCTAGGATTTTGAGCGAGGGAGAAACGGAATGAACGGATCACGGAGACTGACGGGCCTCGCAGTGGTGGCGGCGCTCTGTCTGATGCTCGGGAATGTAACCACTGCGCGTGCCCAGGCGGCTGCCGCAGCTGGAGGCCAGGACGCAGCAAAGCCGCAATACACCATGACGGAATACAACGCCTACACCGCGGCGCAAGCGACGAAGGACCCGACGGCGCAGATCAAGGCGCTGGACGATTTCGTCGCGAAGTACCCGAACTCGGCACTGCTCATTTACGTTTATCCGCTCTACTTCAACGCGTACAGCCAACAGAAGAACTGGCAGAAAGTTATCGAGTACGCCGACAAGACGTTGGCGCTCGGCGACAAGATTGAAGCGCCGGTGAAGTATCAGGCGTACTATGCGCGCGCTTTTGCGTACACGAATATTCAGCCGCCCCCGACCGACCCGGATCAAGCGAAGAAGGCGCGGCAAGCGGCGCTCGACGGATTGCAGGTCTTGAATTCGTTGAAGAAGCCCGACCAGATGTCGCAGGACGATTTCGAAAAGCAGAAGAAGGCGCCGGCAATTTTGTTCAATTACACCGCCGCGCTGGCTGCGACGACGCTGAAGGATAGCGCTGGCGCGATCGAGTCGTACAAGGCTGTTCTCGCGTTGACGCCGGATGACGCAGTGACGAGCTACCGCATCGGTCAGATCTACGAAACGATGCAGCCGCCTCAGCACCTCGACGCCTTCTGGTATTTCGCCAAGGCCGTCAGCGCCAAGGGCGCGAACCAAGCGCAGGCAACGCAGGTTAAGACGTATCTGCGCAAGCTCATTGTCAACTATCAGCAGGCTTCGTGCGACAACCTGATCGACGCCGAACTCAACGAACTCCTGCAACTTGCGGGCAGCTCGGCGGATCGGCCATCGACCTACACCCTGCCGAGCGCGCAGGATCTCGATGCGGCGCGTAAAGACATGACAATCGCTTCGGTCATTACCGACCTCAAGGCGGGTGGCGACAAGGCGAAAGTTACCTGGCTCGCGTCGTGCGGTCTCGAGTTCCCCGATGTGCCGGGCAAGCTGATCGAAGTTACGCCGGGCACCGACTCAACGCAGCTCAAGGTTGCTTTTGTTACCAGCGATGCAGAGTTCGACGCGAAGACGACTCCTGACATGGACGTAAAAGTCGTCGGTCAGCCGGATGCCGCGAAGCTCGAGAAGGACAATCCGGTGCGCTTCACGGGCACGCTGATGTCCTACGATCCGGATCCCGCGTTCATGCTCCACTGGGACAAAGCCAAGGTGAACGAGGAAGATATCCCGAAGGAAAAGGGTAAGGGCGTTAAGAAGCGGCCGGTCAAGAAGCAGTAAGCTGGCGGCTTCTCAAAAGCCTAAATGAAAATCAGAACGGCGTCCCGGTCTTTGACCGCGACGCCGTTTTTGTTTTGCGCAACTGAAAGATGATCACGCACAAATGTGTAGGGGCGCAGCATGCTGCGCCCCATGTCCGCACGATGTAAAACGTTGTCGCCACTTGATTTGACGCTGAATTGTTTTTGCGTTTTCGGACCGACACGCGAGGTGTCGCGTTGTTCGGCTCCTACCGCGCGTTGCGCCGATGATCTAACTTATATTCGGACAACTTCCGGCTCAGCGTATTCCGATGAATCCCCAGCAGATGCGCCGCGCGCGACTGATTCCCATCGACGCGGTCCAGCACGCGCTTGATAAAACGTTTTTCGAATTCTCCGACGGCCTCGTCGAATAGAATTCCGCGCTCCACCATCTGGCTGACCAAACCTTCCAATTGATCCTTCACGTCTCTACGCTCCAGAAATCGCAACCGCCCCCGGGGCCAAATTGCCGCGCACGTTCCTAACGCCGAACTCGCTCAATCCAGTTCGTGTCCCGTCAGGACGCGATACGCTTCGCGATACTTTGCGCTGGTCAATGCAACAATTTCCGGCGGCAACTCTGGCCCCGGCGGCGTCTTGGACCACTGAATGCGTTCGAGATAATCGCGCACGAACTGCTTGTCGAACGACGGCTGAGGTCCGCCGGGTTCATAATGCGCGGCGGGCCAAAAGCGCGAGGAGTCCGGCGTAAGCGCTTCGTCGATCCAGATAAGTTCATCTTCACCGGCGGCATTTTTCAGCAGGCCGAATTCGAATTTGGTGTCGGCGAGAATGACGCCACGCGGTTCGGCGTATTTTGCTGCCCGCTTGTAGATGGTGAGGCTGACGTCGCGAACTTTTTCCGCAAGCTCGCGGCCGACCATCGTTGCTGCCTGTTCGAACGAAATATTTTCGTCGTGACCGGTTTCAGCTTTGGTCGCCGGCGTGAAAATCGGTTCGGGCAATCGGTCGGACTCGACAAGGCCATTAGGCAGATCAATGCCACAAATTTTCCCGGTGGCACGATAGTCTTTCCATCCCGAGCCGGAAACGTAACCGCGCACAACGCACTCGATCGGAAGAGGTTGCGTCTTGCGCACGACCATCGAGCGTCCGGCGAGTTCGCTTTTGTAAGCGTCAAACGGGGCGGGGAACTCGGTGGCGCTCAAAATATGATTCGGAATCACGTCGCGTAGTAGTTCGAACCAGAATAGCGAAAGCTGCGTCAGCACGCGGCCTTTGTCGGGAATTCCCGTCGGCAATACGACGTCGAACGCGGACAAACGGTCGGACGCCACGATCAGAAGTTTGTCGCCCAGGTCGTAGATGTCGCGCACTTTACCGCGCGCGGCGGGTGTAATGCCGCCGAAATTTGTCTCTCTTACAACGCGCATCGCTGCCCCTGATGACAAGGTTGGATTCCCTCGAGCCCTTCTCGAAGCCCCTCGTGAAGCTCGTTCTTGAAGAAAGTGTGATGCATTCTAACGTAGCGTGCTGCCCTGTCAATGTAACGAGCGTGTGGAAAAAATTGGAAAAGCGAGGGTGCGGGAAAAATTTTCGTACCGCGAATTCGCGGTTGAAATTGCGATGCGATTCGGTTAAGAGGTGCGACGTTCGCAGTGGTTCCGCGAAAAAAAGAGGCGAGCTTTACGCTCGCCTCTCGACGCTGATTTTGTTGAACTTGGAGTTTTTACGCCGCGGAGGCTGCCGCTGCCATCGTCTTCTTCGGCATTTCGTCGCCTTCCCAGCGCACGCTGACGAGTTTCGAAACACCCGGCTCTTGCATCGTCACTCCGTAAAGCACGCTGCCCGTCTCCATCGTCTTGCGGTTGTGCGTGACGATGATGAACTGTGTCTGCGAGCTCATCTCGCCGACCAGCTTTGTGAACCGGCCGACGTTGGCTTCGTCCAGCGGCGCATCGACTTCGTCCAGAATGCAGAACGGGCTCGGCTGATACTTAAAGATCGCGATCAGCAGCGCCAACGCCGTCATCGCTTTTTCGCCGCCCGAGAGCAGCAAAATGTTCTGCATGCGCTTGCCTGGCGGTGACGCGATCACGTCAATGCCGGCGTCGCCCGAGCTGTCGACCTCGGTCAGCCGCATCTCAGCATGACCGCCGCCAAAAATCGTGTGGAACGCCGTCGAGAAGTTCGTGTTGATCGCGTGAAACGCCTGCTCGAATTTTTCTCGCGTGACCTGATCGAGTTCGACGATTGCCTGCTGCGTGTCCGCAATCGACTGTATTAGGTCGTCGCGCTCGCGTGTCATGAAACTGAAACGCTGCTCGGTCTCGTTGAACTCTTCGAGCGCCATCATGTTGACCGCGCCCATCGACTCGATGCGCGACTTCATCTCGCGATAATTTGTCTCTGCGATCGCCAGCTCTTCGCCGCTGATGAACGCCGTCTCTGTCGCGATCAAATCCTCGGGCTGCATGTTCACTTCCGAGATGCATGTCTCGCGCAAATGTTGCCGGTCGGAATCATTGCGCGCACGCTCGATCTCCGCATGCCCGCGCTTCTCGCGAATTTCCTGTAGCGATTGCCGGCCGAAACGCAGCGTGTCTTCCATCGAAGCAAGCCGCTTGCGGCCAGCGTCCCACTCGCCTTCGAGTGCCACTTGCGACTCTTCGAGGCGCGTCTTTTCGGCGCGCAACGCCTCGAGCTGCACTGTGAGCTGTTCATTCTGCGTGACAAGCTCAGCCGCTTCCTCGCTGATCGACGTTTGCTGCTGTTGCAGCGACATCGTCCGGCGATCGATCCCTTCGCGCTCCTGCTGCAAGCGCGAAGCGAGCGCTTCGGACGCCGACAGCCGCTCATTCAGCGCTGCAAGTTCCGCGCGTGCAACCGCAAGCTCGTCCTGCTCCGTCTGAATCGAAGCGCGAAGCTGCACTAACTCTTCCGCAAGCCGCGTACTTTCCGCCTCAGCTTCCGCCCTTGTCGTGTTCGCCACCGCGAGCTGCGTCTTCGCCTGCTCCGCCCGCGAACGAGCGCCATCGACATTCTGTCGAATCCGCCCAAGCTCGCTCTGGCACGAAGTCAGCTCCAGCCCGAGCCGCGCCAGCTCCGCCTGTGTCTGCTCGTGGCGATGTTTTGCCGACAAAACATCGCGTTCCGCCGCGTGTTGCTGGGTCGAAATTTCTTCCAGCGTCTGCTCCGCTTCCTTCAAATCGGAAGCGAGCGCATCCTGCATCGCCTTGATTCTCTCGGTTTCAAACTCAAGCTGCGCAATATCGGCATCGAGCGCGCGCAACTCACGCTTCATCACGAGTGGACCCGCTTCATCCGCCCGACCACCGGTGACCATGCGCCCTTGGTAGCAAGTCCCATCTGGCGTCACGAACGCATACTGCGGATTATCGCGTGCCAATTTTTCCGCCGCCGCAACGCTGTCCGTCAGATACGCCGCCTTCAGCCGGGGCAAAAACTGCTTCGCCGCCGGCCCCAGCGGATCACGAAACTCCACCAGCTTATCGAGCCGCGACACAACGCCGTCTTCCGCTCTGAAATTCACGATCGGCTCGTACTCGTCCAGCCGCAAATTCAAACTCCGCAATGAATCGACGAAGAACGTCGCGCGTCCTCCAACCTCGTCGCGCAGCATCGAAACGCCCGCGCGCGCGTGATCGTACGTCTGCACCACGACATACTCGAGCTCATCCCGCAAATATTGTTCGATCGCCGTTTCGTGCTGCTGCTCAACCTCCGCGTAATCCGCCAGCACACCGACCGCGTGGAAATCGGTTCCCCCGCCGCGCTCATTTGCCGCAAACAGCTTCTGCACTGCATCCGCGGTGTACGACCGGTCGTTCAAAACCTGCGTCAACGTAGCGTGCTTCGCGCGCGCACCCGAAAGGGAATCGCGCAGCGCCTCAGCCTGCTTCGCCGTCGCATCGCGCTCTTCGCGCAATCCCGCAATCCGCGTTTGCAGCGCCGCAACCTGCCCTCGCAGCGCGGTCAACTGGGCGTTTGCCGTCTCCCACTCCACAGCAGCCGCATCGGCACTGTCGCGCACTTGCAACGACATCTCCAGCAGCGCGCCTTCCGTCGTCTCCAATTTCTGCATCGCCGCTGCCTGATGCACCAGCGCCTCTTCCGCCTGCTTCTGCTCACCGTGCAAACGCAGCAAACTCTCGCCCGCTTCCGATGCGCACTGCCGCAGCGCATCGATGCGCACTTCCGACTCATGAATCTGCGACGCCCGCGTCTGCGCGCGCACCGTCAGCCCATTCACATTCCCCGTCAGCGTCGCCGATTCGGTCCGCAACGAACTCACCGACTCGAGCTGCGCCGAGTTTCGCGTCTCCCACTCCGCGATCTGCGCCGCCGCCGCCGTGATCTCCGTCGCGATCTGTCCGCCGCGCCCAGCCAATTCCTGCGCGCGCTGCTCGTTGTAAGAAATCTTGTTCTCGTTGCGAACGACTTCGAGTCCAGTCATGTTCAGCACATTTTGGTTCTGCTTGATCGTCGTATCCAGTTCATACACGCGCTGTTGCAGCCTATCCTGCTCGGCCTCCTGCGCCTGAATCTCGTTCGCGTGCTTACTCTCCGACGCCATCAACTCTTCCAGTCGCTTCCCAACGCGCTCCGCCTCGGCATCAAGTTCGCGCGCCTTCCCCGCCAACATCTGCCGCACAATCCCACGCATTTCATCGCGAATTTCCGCATACCGCCGCGCCTTCGCCGCCTGCCGCTTCAACGACCCAAGCTGCTTCTCCACTTCGACCACGATGTCGTTCACGCGCGACAAATTCAGCTTCGACGACTCCAGCTTCGCTTCCGCCAGCCGCTTCTTCGTCTTGAATTTCGTCACGCCGGCCGCTTCTTCGATGATCGCGCGCCGCTCCAGCGGCTTCGTCGAAAGAATCTGCCCGATGCGTCCCTGCTCGATGATCGCGTAAGAGTCCGGCCCCAGCCCGACACCCATGAACATTTCCTGAATGTCGCGCAGCCGTCCGACACGCCCGTTGATCAGGTACTCGCTCTGCCCCGAGCGATAGAGCCGCCGGCTCACCACAACCTCGCCCGGCTTTGTCGTCAGCCCATGCTTATCCGCCATCTTCTTCTTGCGCTTGCCCTTCAGAAACTCCGGCTCCGCAGAGTCCGCCGGCAAAACTTCTACCGGCACAATTTCCGCACCTTCGGCCGAAGCACCTTCAACCTCGGCACTATGTTCAACCGATTCATGCCCGTCCGCGTACCCCGCCAAAATATCGCCCGCCGGTGTCCCAATCTCCGAACCAGCTGTTCCGTCCTCCAGCAGATTCACTCCGCCGCCGGCTTCCGCCGAAGCGCCCAATCCGTTGGCTCCATCCGCCGGCCCATCCAGCACAAACTTCGCAGCCTCAGCCAGTTCCGGATCCTCCAGCGTAATCGTCACTTCCGCCAGCCCCATCGGCGGCCGCTTCACCGTCCCGTTGAAAATGCAGTCCGCCATCCGCTCCGCGCGCAGCGACTTGTGACTCTGCTCGCCCAACACCCAGGAGATTGCGTCCACCACGTTCGACTTGCCGCACCCATTCGGCCCCACGATGCAAGTCGTGCCGATCCCAGCAAACGTCACTACCGTCCGCTCGCAAAAGGACTTAAAACCGGTAATTTCGACTTTTCGCAGCTTCAG
>Ga0157372_10005273_pt1 | contig 13726 bp, 17 predicted proteins | sample C55metaG_FD_115307 | JGI IMG/M metagenome (GOLD analysis project Ga0157372, IMG submission 115307) | Corn rhizosphere microbial communities from Kellogg Biological Station, Michigan, USA - C5-5 metaG | ecosystem: Host-associated > Plants > Roots > Rhizosphere > Soil | place: USA: Michigan... | reverse complement strand
TCGCGCTTTCTTGCGTCGCGCCCGGAAGTCGAAGCCGTACACTACCCTGGCCTGCCGACGCACGCCGGACACGATCTCGCCGCCCGGCAGATGAGCGATTTCGGCGGCATGCTCAGCGTGCAGATCCGCGGCGGCCGCGAGGCGGCGCTCGCACTCACGCAGCGCCTGCGCCTCTTCACCCGCGCTACCAGCCTCGGCGGACCGGAATCACTGATCGAGCACCGCGCGTCCGTGGAAGGCCCGACGACGAAGGCGCCGGAGAACCTGCTGCGAATTTCCGTCGGGCTCGAGAACGTGGACGACCTGATCGAGGATCTCGAGCAGGCGCTCAGAAACGGCTAGTCGGGGCGGCGGCGCGGAGCGCCGCAGCTAGTCGGGGCGCGCCGCGTGGAACGCGGCGCTTTCGGGGTGCCTGGCTCGCTGCGCTCGCCTGTGCGCTCGGGGCGCGCGCGTTGCGCGCGTTGCGCGCACTCGGGGAAACGCTCCTCCAATCCAGCGAAACGCCCTACCCCAACGCCGTGCCCGAAAGGCGCGCCCCTGCGCGCCGCCCCGAGCGCGAGCCGCCAGGCGAGCACCCCGAAAGCAAGCCAAGGCGCGCAGCCGCCGGGCAGCGCCCCGACTAGCCGAGTTCACCGCGGCCATCCCGTTAGTTTTTCCCCTCATGCCTCCCGCCGTCCTGCTCCTCTCCGGTGGCCTCGACTCCACCACGATGCTCGCGTACGCCCTCCATCACGGCTTCGACGTGCACGCGATGACGTTCCGCTATGGTCAACGGCACGCGGCCGAGATCGAAGTCGCGCGACGAGTGGCGGCGCACTACGGGGTGAAGGATCTCGTCGTGGTCGACATCGACTTGCGCGCCTTCGGCGGCTCGGCGCTCACGGCGGACATCGCCGTTCCGCGCGACCGGCCGGTGGAGGAGATGCGCTCCGGCATTCCCATCACTTATGTACCGGCACGGAACACGATCTTCCTCTCGTTTGCGCTCGCCTGGGCGGACGTGCTCGGCGCAACCGACATCTTCATCGGCGTGAACGCGCTCGACTACTCCGGGTATCCCGATTGCCGGCCGGAGTACATCGCGGCCTACGAGCGCATGGCCAACCTCGCCACGCGTGGCGGCGTCGAGGGCACTGCCCCCGTGCGCATCCGAACCCCGCTGCTCGATCGCACCAAAGGCGAGATCGTCGAGCTTGGCCGCTCGCTGGGCGTCGACTACTCCATGACACTGAGCTGCTACGATCCGGGCGCTGCTGGCGAGGCGTGTGGCCACTGCGATGCGTGCACGCTCCGCCTCAAGGGCTTTGCCGACGCCGGTGCGAGCGATCCAGCGGCGTACGCGCATCCGCCGAGCGATGCGCGGCGCTGACGTGCCGCGTCGGCCGGGAGGCGCATGACCTACGTCGTGAGGGAGATCTTCTACACGCTGCAGGGCGAGGGCATGAACGCCGGCCGACCCGCCGTGTTCTGCCGCTTCAGCGGCTGCAATCTCTGGACAGGACGCGAGGCCGATCGGCACAAGGCGGTCTGTCAGTTCTGCGACACGGAGTTCGTCGGTGTCGGGCCGGACGGCGGCAGGTTCTCGACGGCCGATGCGCTCGCCGACGCCGTGCTCGCGCGCTGGCCAACGGTGGAGCGCGGGCGCGCAGCGGGTGGGCGTCCGCTCGTGGTGTGCACGGGTGGCGAGCCGCTGCTGCAACTCGATGAGCCGGCGATCGACGCGCTGCACGCGCGCGGCCTCGAGACAGCCGTCGAGACCAATGGTACCCACCCCGCGCCCGCCGGGCTCGATCACATCTGCGTGAGCCCCAAGGCTGGCGCTTCGCTCATCCTCACGCGCGGCGACGAGCTGAAGCTCGTGTACCCGCAGCTGCATCCGGATGGTGATCCATCGCGCTACGTCGCGCTCGACTTCCGCGAATTCTTCCTTCAGCCGCTCGACACCGGCGACACCGAGTCGACGCGCGTGAACACGCGGGCTGCGCTCGCGTACTGCCTCGAACATCCGCGGTGGCGGCTCGGCCTCCAGACGCACAAGTTGCTCGACATCCGCTGATCACCCGCCTGCCGTGACGCTCCCGCCCGTCCGCGCGTCGATGCAGAAGGACTCGTCGCTCCCGAAAGGTTGACCTCGCCGGCCGCGACGAGTACGATCACCCTGTCGCTGCTGTGGGCCCGCTAGGTGCCGAGCACAGCCGTTTCGGCACACACCCCGCCAGTGCCGTTCTCCAGAAATTGATGATGCTGACTGCCGCCACCTCATTGCGTCGTCGTGCCTCGTGCGTGCGTTCCGTTCGCGCGGCCGCCGTGGCGCTCGTCGTGGCCGCGGCTCCGGGGGCGCGCGCGCAGCGGCCGCACCCGCGCGTCAGCGCGCTCACGCCGATCTCCTTTCCGAAGACCTCGCAGCCGAGGCCGTTCGCGAAGTTCAGCACATCCATGGAGTCGCTCCGCGACTCCATTGTCGTTTCGGTCGTCCGCAACCAGATCGGCACGCGCTACGTGCTCGGCGGGACGTCGCCGAGCAGCGGCTTCGACTGCAGTGGACTGGTGAAGTACGTCATGGCGGCGATGCACGTCGCACTCCCGCGCACCGCGGCGCAGCAGGCGAAGGTCGGCCTCGCGCTCGGCCGTGATACCACGCAGCTGCGCCCGGGCGACCTGCTCACCTTCAGTCGCACGCGCGATGGTGGCGTGAGCCACATCGGCATCTACATCGGCAACGGCCGCTACGTGCACGCGAGCAGCGTCGCCGGTCAGGTGATCGAGAGTGCCCTCGACCGACCCGCGTCGCCGCTGATCAAGAAGTGGCGCGGCTCACGTCGGGTCGTGGTCGGAACGACCGAGTCGAGCGTTCGCGGCGACAGCTAGGGGCGCGCCGCAGGAATCAGCACGCCACGCGCCGTGACGCGCGCTGCACTGGCGGGAAAGTCGGCGCGGCCCAGCGCATTCACCAGCGCGAACGCGCGTCGCGACCGATCACGCGACACCACACCAGCGGCACGCTGCACGGTCGGCGCCATCGTCGCCGAACTCACGCGCCCAGTCGTATCGATGGTCGCACAGAGCACGGCGCTGCGGTTGAGGGGCTCGTGCAGCACGAACGGCCCATACGTGAGCAGGTTGCCCAGCGAGTAGGCAATGAGCGCTCCATGCGCCGGCCATTCCACGGCGCGCAGCACGTGCGGGCCGTGCCCGAGCACCAGCGCCGCGCCGCCGCGGCTCGCGGCCTCGGCGAACGCCACCGGGTTTCCGCGGTCGATGCCGAGATAGACCTCCGTGGAATCCAGCGTATGCTGCGCCCGTCTCCCTTCGGCGCCGAGGTGCATCGTCACGATGACCACCGGATATTGATCCGCAGCGCGCGCCACGAGCCGCCGCACCTCGGCAGTGTCGCGCGCGTCTGGCGTGTCGTACGACGTGTAGAAACCGAGCACGGCCACCGTGTCACCATTCGGCGTCGGAACCAGTGTGGGAATCGTGTCGTCGCCGGTCACGAGCACGCCGGCGCGCTGCAGTGCGGCGACCGTGCTGTCCTGGCCGGCGCGGCCGGCGTCGCGCGCGTGATTGTTGGCGAGGTTCCCCACCATCTGCGCGTACGGCGCGAGCGAGCGGAGGGCGCGCGCGCTCGCCAGGGGCGCACGAAACGCGAAGCAGTTGGTGGAGTTCGGCCCGCACTTCGACGGCGAAGGTCCTTCACCGATCGCCGATTCCACGTTCACGAGTGCGATGTCGGCGCCCGCGAACAACGGTCGCAGCGGCGCGACGAGCGACGCCGGCGCATCGGAGCGGCGCAGTGTCTCACGCATGTGCTTCGCCGCACGATTTGCCCACGCCGTATCGAGGTTGGTGCCGAGGGTCACGTCACCGCCCGCGCAGACGCGTACCGGCGCGCGCATCGGTCGCGGCATCAGCGAGTCGAGGCGGGAAACCGGCCGCGGGAGCGCCGCGAATCTCCCGATCGGCACCGCGCGCGCCATGCGCGCCGCCGCTGCTTCCTCTGCGGCCTGGTGCGCGGCGCGGAGGCTGTCCACGCGCGCCGCGGCCGCACGCTCGGCTGCGGTAGGATGCACGCGCTCCGGCGACGGCGCAGGTGCTGGTGCGGGAGCCGGCGCGCACGCCGCGAGCGTGACGAGCGCCGCACCGAACAGCGGCGCACGCAACACGTCAGTGACCGGGACGCGCGTTGCCGCCATCCACCACGTACCGCCAGGTGCCGTCGCGTTGCTTCTTCCACACGGTGAGGTACTTGGAATAGCGTACCTGTGGCGTGCCATCCAGGCTCTTGCTGGTGAGGACGGCGTTGCCGACGGTAAAACCCAGGTCTCCCGACTGCGCGACTTCGCCCGTTACGGGATGCCATACCAGCTTGCTGTCGTCAGTCGGGGGACCGAACGCCTGACTGATCGCGGCGGGCCCGGTGATGAACTCGCCCGGGGTCGAGAAGATCTGCGCGTCCTCGGCGGCGTACTCGCCAAACGCGCGGCCGGTGCCGAGCCGGATCGCAGTGCGCGCGAACTCGTCGTCCGCCGCGCGGACCTCTTCCAGCGGGCCACGTCCGCGGCGCATCGGGACGTCGGCGAGCGCGGAATCCGCCGCCTCACCCGGCATCGCCAGCGCGGGCGGCGGTGCACCGTAGGTTTCCGCATAGCCGGCGATCTGCCATTTGTCGTCCTGACGACGCCAGAAGGCGATATACCGATCGAGGCGAATCGACGGGGCCCCAGCCGCCCCCGCACCGATGACCGTGTAGCCATAGCTGTAGCCGCTTCGGCCGTCGCGACTCGCCTCGGCGCGCACCGGTTGCCAGCGCACGGTCACCGGTCCAGCGAGCGATTCAGCGGCGATGATGGCCTGCGCGGCGCTGCGACCGCGAACGATCGGCAGCCCGCCGCGCAGGTACACGACGTCGCTGGTGAAGTTGGCGGCGAGACCGCGCGCGATGCCGAGCTGGACTACGGAATCCGAGCGGGCGAGGTCCGCACGCAGCAACGCATCGTGCGCTTCTTCGGCGTCGGAGAGCGGCGCGAGCATGGACGCGCCGGCGAACGGTGCACCCGGCATGTGCGAGCCGCCGTGGCACCCCGTCGCGACGACGGCCGTCAGCACGAAAAACGAAATTGCTCGCACGCCCACGCTCCTCGCGTCGGGTGATCCTGCGGGCTCCCCAGCCCGCTCCCTGACTCTACAGCCGTTGTACTCGGGGCGCCACTGGAAGGTCCGGCGGGCGGGCGGCCTGGATCACCGGCGCACGGATGCCGATGTCCATCATCCTGGCGTCCCGCCCGCCAGCCTTCCCGCTCTCCTTCTGCCTCCCCGAGCCACGCGACTAGATTCTCACTCGTGACTCCACCGAGGAAGCGACCTTCACGGCGCCGCAAGCGCGGCGCGCCGCAAGAGCAGCTGACGTCGAGCTCGACGAGCCGGACTGCATACGCTGAAACGAAGCGCTGGCTGCTGGAACTGCACGGACCCGTGTGCGCATACTGCGGGCGTCGCGTGAATGCCAGCACCATCACGCTCGACCATGTGGCGCCGCGCCGCGGTCGCAGCGCCTACGACCGCCGCGACAATCTCGTGCTCGCCTGCGAGGACTGCAACGGCGCCAAGGCTGACATGCCGATTCTCGCCTTCCTGCTTCGCAAGCGTGAGCGGGCCGCGGTACTCCTGCGGTACGGCGGGCACCTGAGTCCCATGCTCGTCGATCTCGTCCGCGGGCTCGTGCCCGCGGACGAGGAGTTGCCGCGCGTGAAGGAGCGATTCGACGACCTGTTTCCCGACGACGAGTCGCCGTATTACGACTCGCCGTACGCCGACTGAGCGTCGCTCAGCTGGTCAGGCGTTGCGCTCGAAGTAGTACGCATCGACGAACCAGCGTCGGACGAGCTGCCGGTCGCGGTTGCCGAAATCCAGATCGGGATGGTGCTGCCTGAGGATCGTCTTGAGCTCGAGCATCGCCGTCACCACCGGCAGCCCGCGCGCTCGTGCGTCGTGCGCGAACGCTCGCACGGTGTCCTCGACGTCCGGTGAGATCCGTGGGAGGTCGGTCGGCGCCGTGTCAGCCATGTCAGCGATGCCAGCCGCGTCAGCCGCGTCAGCGATGCCAGCCGCGTCAGCCGCGTCAGCCGCGTCAGCCACGTCAGCCGTGCCGACCCTTTCGCTCAGGTATGCCTGGTCGCCCTTGGCGTTGCGGCGAATGCGAGGGCGAACTGGCCGGTCGAGCGGGTAGCGAGGTGTTGGCGCATGTCGAGCCGACTCGCAGAGCGCTTCCAGCTCCGTGTCGGTCGCGGCGTCCCAGCCCGATGGAATGGGCGCGAGCCGGCGCTTGTTCACACCGCTCGCGAAGGCGAGCCAGCCATTCTCCAGCCCCGGTGACACGGCGCCAGCCTTCTTCGATGCGCGATGCACCTCGAAGACCTCCCACTTCACGCCGGCTGCATCGGTGAACGTCCTTGCGGCCATGATCGGTGTCGGGCACGGGAAGTGGTCCGTTCACACCGGACGGTGTGACGGTCACCAGCAGTCGATCGCGCAAGGAATGTTCCGACCGTGCAACCAGTCGGAGCGCCCGCCTCAGGGGGTCGCGATCGGGACGGCGGCGTCCGTTCCGCGGTGGCTCGCTTCGCGAATCGATCCTTCGAGCGCACTCGGCGACCACTCGATCGCCCAACGCTCCGCCGGCGTAGTGTCGGACTGGAGCGTCGCCTCGAGGCTGCGCACGCCATCTCCGACGTCATTCCAGCGACCGGCCACCATCACCGTGTGCGGGCGCCCCGCCACCCGGAGCGTACCGGTCCCGAGAACGCTATCGATGCCGGCGGGGCGAAGGTCGAGACTGACGCGGGTCGCGCCATCCGGGGAAAGGCCCTCGACCCGTTCGCGCGGGGGAACGCAGGCGGTGGCGAGGGTCGCGAAGGCGGCGAAGGACAGGAGGCGGATTTCGGGGCGAAGCATCGAGCGGTGTTGTTGGCGCGGCGGTCGGCGCTGCAGGTCGGGCCTTACAGACGACGCGCCCACGGCATCGTCACCGACGTCGTCCAAGACGATCAATGCAGCTCCGGCCCCTGGTGTCCGGCAGCGCTCAATCGATTCCTGTGAGCTTGATCACAGTTGGCGCACGATGCTTGCACCGAGCTCCGGTGTGGCCGAGCAAATCGGCCACGTCCGGACGGCCGCAGTGCCAGGGAGAGAGCGATCCGTGCGAACATTTCGGGACGTCGCAAACCGCGAGTGGGAGGTACGGGCAATTCAGGAGCAGCTCACGGAGCGGCGCACCCGCCTGCTGCCTCGTCCGGAGCTGGCGCACGGGTGGCTCCTGTTTACCTGCGGCGAGGAGAGACGGCGGTTCGATACCCTGCCGCCCGGCTGGACGTTGGCAACCGACGCGCTGCTCTGTCGCTGGTGCGACGACGCTGAGCCCGTGCTGCCGCTCGAGTGCCGCTGGCCGACGAGACCGTCCCTCCTCGATCAGTCATCGCCGCCCACCTCATCCGGCCTGTAGCACCGCCGCCGAGCTCGGCCCGGGCACGGTTGGTGCTTGCGAGGGCGGCCATGGCGCTCCGTACTTTCGTCGCATCGGATGGCAGGACATGGACGGCATGGCTCGTCCAGACGATCGGCGTCGCCTCGGTGCCGGGTACGCCCACCGAATGGCTGGCTTTCCAGAGCGAGGACGGCACCGAGCGTCGTCGCTTGCTGGAGATCCCCGACGGCTGGGAGGCGCTGTCCGACGACCGACTCGATCTGGTGCGGCGCATGGCCGAGCCCGTGAAGGGATGGGCGAGCCGACACACGCCGCCTGGCGGCATCGGTCAGCACGACCCCACCGGTGCAGGCGGCGCGGGCGGTTCCAACAGCGGGAGCGGGTGAACTCGGCGCGGCCGCGAAGCCACTTGTCGCATCACATCACACGAGGTCGACTCGAGTCATGCAGCAGTTCTTTCGTCGTCTCGCCCAGGCCACCGCGCAAGCCGTCGGCACTCCGTGGACCTTCCTCGCCGCCGTCTTCATCGTCCTGATCTGGGCGGTGAGCGGGCCGGCCTTTCACTTCTCCGACACCTGGCAGCTCGTCATCAACACCGGCACCACCATCGTCACCTTCCTGATGGTGTTCCTGATCCAGAACACCCAGAACCGTGACGCGAGGGTGATGCACCTCAAGCTCGACGAGCTGATTCGCGCCACGCACTCGGCGAGGAATCGCCTGGTGGACATGGAAGCGATGACGGACGAGGAGCTCGCGGCGCTGCAGCGGGAGTTCAAGGAGCTGCACAAGCGCGCAGGTGAGGCGCTGGAGGAGCGGCGGCAGCACGACCGGCGAATCACGCCGATGAGTCTTCCCATGGACGGTGTGGCGAGCAGCGCGGCGAACGGCGCTGGGATCGGATCGAGCGACGCTGCGGCGGGAGCGTCCACTGCGGCGGGCGATCCGGGGGGAGCGGACCGGCGACGCTGAGCAGCGGGTCATCCATCGGCCGCGCGACTCCCGGTCGTCGCGCGACGGATGCGGAGCATCCTCTACTGCTTCAGGCTTCGTGGGTTGACGACGACGACATGCACGTCGCCGAACTCGGCGAGCTTCCGCCCCTCGCCCTGGCGCGCCTGACGTAGGGCCGCTTCCAACCGACCACGCTGCACGGCTGGCACGTCGACAACCGCTTCCGAATACGACATGGACACGACGTCAGTCGTCGTGGGTCGTGGATTCTTCGCTCGCAGATCGCGGAGCAGCGCCACCGCGCCGACGAGGGTATGATGGGCGTTCGCATCAGGCGCGAGCACGATGAGATCCATCTGCGCAGCATTGGCTGTGCGGACGATGACGCCGCGCTCCCCGCGCGGCAGTTGCTGAGTGGCGATCGCAAGCAGGAACGGGGTCGCGTCCGCGTTGGCCTGGGCACCAGCTGCAACCACGGGTGCCGAGAGCGCCGCGATGACCAGCGATGCCGTGAATGTGAGATTGCGCATGAGCGTTCCTCGGTGTGGGTGGGGGATCAGGCGGCGTTGTAGGTGTCGTAGCAGTACAGCGTTTCGGTGTAGATGTACTCCCCGCGACTCGAGTAGTGGTCGAGGCGATAACAGATGCGGAGCCCGCCGGTGGGTGTGTATCCAGCCGTTTCCGGGCGAACCGTTCCGCCGCCAGATTCCGCAGTCGTCGTCTGACACTTCGCCTGGTACATCATCGGGGACTGCGAGGTGCCGCTCAAACCATAGGTGCGGCTCGCCGCGGAAATGGAAATGGAGTGCAGCGAGATTGCCGTCCCTCGCCCGTCGCATTGCGGCGCGAAGATGCTTCCGTCGGTGATGAGCCCCTGCGCGACGAGTTGCGGAAGCGGCCAGATCTTGCCGGATGAGAACTTTCCGCTCCCGAGGGTGCTGCCGTCCGTCCGGGCCGTCATGATCGTCATCTCCTGGCTCGCGTGGTCGGCGAACTGGTAGGTCATCTCGGCGTGCCCCTTGAAGATGTCGCGCTCGAAGTGCGCCTCCGTATATGCCGCGATGATGCTGGGCGTCGCGATCTCTTCGTTACCGGGATTGCTACCGCCCGCTGGATCCTGTGATCCTCCGTCTCCGTCGCAGACGTCGTAGCAGTTGTCGCCGCCAGCGATTGGATCATCGTTCAGGACCAGGCGGCGAGTCCCATCCGCGTCGAAGGTGAACGAACCCGCCTCGGATCCGCGGATGCTCGGTACTGCGATGGTCGCGGGCACAGTGGCCGGCTCGAGCGACGGCGCTGTCGGAGCGGCCGGCCTATCCGTGCAGCCGCTGATTGCCAGTCCGCCGCCCAGCGCGAGCATTTTCCACAGGTTCTTCATGCGTACCTCCAGTCGAGGTGCCTGACGCCCCTCTGCAATCCACTCTCACCTCGAGAGTCCGCGACGCGGGGGGCCCCTCGCCCGGGATCGGGCGCGGCATCGTCGCGAGGATGAACGAGCGATCGCCGCTCGTCACGCCACTCGTCATGAATCCGAAGGGAAATACCATCCGACCAATGGCCACTGGCTCTCCATTCGCCACGACTGCGACTTCTGCCGAATCGACCCTGCTGGACAGCTGATACGTCCACACCGGCATTGCCTGCCCACCCTGCGGGACGGACAGGAAGGTGAAGCTGGTTATGCCTTCCACGACGAGGTGCCTCCCTGCGGGATCGTTCTCCCGCGATGGATCGAGCGCCTGATACCAGACCGAGGCTCGCCGGCCATCCTGCGCTTCCTCCCACCAGCTCGTGTGCAGCGTTCCGTTCACGACGATCTCCATTGGATTGTTCATGCTCTGGACCGTGCCTCGACGGAGGACGCGCCACCGATTCGGCGTCGAGGCGTCCGGTAACAGCAGGGATCCGGGAAACCAGTCGTTGCCCTCCCAGATCCCAGCGACGGGAAGAACCGTGGGATCCGACAGTGGCGCATTGTCAGCAGGTGCGCTCACGTAGAGCGGCGGCCCCTTCACGGGGAGCGTGTCGACGCGCCACTTCCCCGGGTGTTCGCGCCGGAAGACCATCACGCTCCCGGTACTGGCCGGCGCCGTCAGGCTGCCTCGGCCCACCGCGAACTGCATCGGACCGGCGCGTGAGATCAGGCCTGTCGACCCGGGGCGCACGACGATCGCGCTGTCCACGTGTCCGATTCTCTCGAGGTCGACCCAGCGGCGTCCTTTGAGACGCGCGTACCAGAGAGTTCCTTCGTCGACGTATCGCAGGCCGGGAATCGTGTCGCGATCCGGCACGAAGAAGACCGTCTCCCATCCGCCCGCAGTGGCTCGAGTACGGAAGTAGCGCGCAGTCGACATGTCGTGCGGCGCTGGAATGGCCGTCGCCACCCGGCGGCGATCCGTCAGCAGGAACCCGACCAGCGAACTGTCGTCGCCGGCGAGTGCGATGGGCTTCCCCGCTGCATCTGCGGTGACGGCGAGGCCGAGGATGAGCAGCGAATCACCGCTGGAAGTCATCTCGACGGGGAAGACCATTCCGTAGCTCCCGTCGCGAAGTACGATCGGCCGAAGTTCATCCGTCGACAGAGTGCACTTCGAGCCAGCGCCTTGGGCCAGCAGGAGGGACGCAGAGGCGAGCTCGCAGGCGAGCACGAGACAGAGCAGTCGGAGCAATCGAAGTAGTCGGCGTCGCATGGCGCTTGAGGTGGTGGACGGGAGAGACGAAGTAGCTGAGCGGGCGCGACAGACTGATGCACGGGCGTCATCCAGGCGTCACCCGCCCGGGCACCTTCGACGCAGCCATTCTACGATCCCTTCAGGATTGGCCGTCACCGAATCCGTGCGTGCGGCATCGCTCGCCTGCTCGGCGAGTCTACGCCGCTCCTGCTCGGATCGAACCGGGACGCTCCCCGTCCACGGCTACGCTACGACATCTCATGTGGGTGGCGTCACCAGCGCGTGACAGAATGTCCTTGTGCGACTTCGCTCGCGCCTGCACTATTGCGCGTCACGTCTTCGGCCAGCCGCCCGAAGCATCATGCAGCGTCGGAGTAGAGTTCGGACCGCAGGGTGGGAATCGGCGCGCATGCTGCGGAAGGCGGCGTTCTCGGTCGTCCTCGCCTGCCTCCTTGCAGCGTGCGCTACCTGGACGCCGCGCCGGTTTGACGATTCTCCTGAGGGAGGCACGTACGTCTCCGGGGTGGTGCGCGTGACGCTTCGCGACGGCACCCGACTCGAGATGCGCGACGTGCGCGTGTCGCCGGACAGTCTGATTGGTTTCGTCCGTAGCCCCGGCCAGTCGACGCGCGTTGGACTGCGAACGTCGACAGTCGCCAGCATCCACGAGCGTGACGTCTCGCCCGGACGCACAGCGCTTCTGCTCGTCGTTCTCGGCGCTGCAGCGACTGGTGTGCTCCTCGCAGCGATGACCGCCGGGATGGGTCCCGACTACTGAGCGCGCACGAGCCGCAACGGCAAAGAGCCCGCACTCACGGATGTGAATGCGGGCTCTCGACTTACCGGAGTTGCCCCTCCTGGGATCGAACCAGGACTCTCCTGATCCAGAGTCAGGCGTGTTGCCAGTTACACCAAGGGGCACTAAAACGCCGAACGGACAAGCTTCTGCGCATTCGGCGGAACCCTAGTAAAATACTCCGGACACGATGTCGCTTCAACCCCTCCGCCGTCGCTGGACCCTGCCCTGCTCGCCGTTCGCGTCCTGCTCGCCCGTCCACCTCGCTCGGTCCTGACCCGCATCGCGCGAGCGGTCGCCACGCGACGGCTCGTCGCCGCCGTCGCGCTTGTCCTGCCCGCGACCGCCTGCCGGGACACCTTCGCCGGGTTCGGCGCCGGCGCCCGCGGCCGCGCCGGCGCGGAGCAGGCGTTCGAGGCGATTGCTGACCGTCATCTCGACATCCTTCGCAACGCGCGCTACGAGTACGCCCGCGTCCACCTCACCACGGGGGCCCTCTCGCCGTCGCGGGTGTTCGACGACAGCGCTGCCTGGACCGCGATGACGGGCAATGTCCGCCTGCTCGAGGTGTTCGGCACCGTGGGCGACGGACGCTACACCATGACCGCCCGCTCCTCGGTTCCCGCACCGGGGAAGCCAGGCGACGGCCGGCACGTCACCTCGCTCGCGCGGCTCTCCGACAACGAGTACCGGTGGGAGACGACGGTGGACTACGCGATCGGCAGCGTGCATCCGGGAGACGTGGCGACGGTGATCTCCCGTCTCTTCGCCGCGGGCGAAGGGCGAACCGAGCGAGAGCTGCGCGCCAACCTCGCTGCCACCGTTCCGCGCACGTCAGCGGCGCTGGGCAGCGTGTTCACGCTCGACTCGCTGCGCCCGACGGCGCTCGCCGACGGATCGACCGCCGTCATGCTCGGCATTACGGTGAGCTCGACAACGCTGCGGCGCCGGCTGCCGGCCTTTGCCGAATACATCCGGAAGTACGTCGAGCCGACATCGTATCGTGTCGTGATCGCCGACCGTGCGTCCGTGCCGTTCATCGACATCGCGCAGCGGGACCGCTACATCACCATCCGTCTCCGTACGATGGATGGGCAGCTGGTGCCGCTGACCGGCAAGGCGCGCGAGATGCCCGACACACTCCTGCTGCTCGCCGACTTCAAGGCGAAAGTGAAGATTTTCCACGTCGGGTTCCACGACCTGGTGATGGACCTGGTGAACCAGTCGCAGGGGGATCGCGAGCGAAGCTGGGTGGTGACGGCGCATCGCGAACCGAAGTGGGACCTGCCGCTCGTGACGGCGCGCCTGCTGCGCGCACCGCTGCGAAGGCCGTTCACCGGGGAAGGCGCGCTATTCCGCATCGGTGTTCGCGCTGGAGAGAATGGTGCCTCGACGGTGATTATGCGGCAGTCCCACCTGACCGTACAGGAGAGCGGGATCCTCAACTTCCTCAACTCGCTCGGCAACACGGCGGTGAGCGACTTCGAGGGGGCGGTGGAACGTGAGCAGAACGCGTGGCTGCGCGAGCTGTTCCTCGCCCTGCGCGACGACGCGCGCGGCGCGATCGAATGAGGACAAATAAAAACGCCGCGCGCTTTTCAGCGTCGCGGCGTTCTATATGTCATCCGACTGGCTTGGCCTCACCGGATCGCCTCGCGCACCGTCATTGGAACTGTACGTCCTACCGAACGGCGGCGGGCAGATACCGGGATTGGCCAGAAGTGTGCCAATCGGTCGAGACATCGATGGAGCTGAGGGGGATCGAACCCCTGACCTCTGCAGTGCGATTGCAGCGCTCTCCCAGCTGAGCTACAGCCCCGCGTC